>Ga0134124_10000224_pt1 | contig 50803 bp, 50 predicted proteins | sample KB304_FD_96880 | JGI IMG/M metagenome (GOLD analysis project Ga0134124, IMG submission 96880) | Terrestrial soil microbial communities without Nitrogen fertilizer from Kellogg Biological Station, Michigan, USA - KB3-0-4 | ecosystem: Environmental > Terrestrial > Soil > Unclassified ...
CATTCCGTATCGGGGTCGTAGCGTAATCATAGGCTTCGGCTCGACAATCTGATCCGGAGCCAGTCGCATCTTCCACCCCTGCGCGATAGTCGCGATAAGCAGCACGCCCTCCATCCATGCGAACTGCTCGCCTATGCACACGCGAGGTCCGCCGCCAAATGGGAAGTACGAAAACTTCGGCCGCGACTCTCTCGCTTCAGGAGTCCACCGCTCCGGGTCGAATTTGAATGGCTCTGGAAAGTATCGAGCATCGTGATGAGTTACCCACGGGCTCATAAGAACTATGGATCCCTCAGGCAAAACGTACTCGCCAACCGGGTAGTCGCTCAGCACACGGCGCCCCAGGGTCCACGCCGGCGGATAAAGCCTCATCGACTCGGCGAACACCATTTCCGTGTAGCGGAGTTTCGCAACATGATCAGCGATGGGAATTCCCCCTGCCAGTACTGAATCAATTTCAGCGTGCATCCTCGCCTCAACATCCGGATGTTGAGAAAGAAGATACCAGGTCCAGGTGAGCGCGTTTGCGGTCGTCTCGTGTCCCGCAACGAACAACGTCATCGCTTCGTCACGCAACTGAGCGTCGGTCATCATGCCGCCGTCGCCTTCTTCGTCCTGAGCCGCCATCAGCATGGACAGCAAATCGCCGCGATCAACTCCGCTTGCGCGATGTTCGCCGATTATCCGGTGAATGGTCGAGTCGAGACGCTGTTTGGCCTTGAGCCAACGAAGATTGCTGGGCAGCGGCAGCTTATCAAGCAAGCCGGCGAACGGGTTTGTTATTCGCTCGAAGAGCTGCATCACGCTGGTAAGCGCTTTGCCGATTTCGGACGCTTCGCTCTCCACGTCTGCGTCAAACAAAGTCTTGCCGACGATTCCCAGAGTAAGCCGCATCATCTCCTGCCAGATGTCCAGAGTTTCGCCCGGCGCCCAGCGGTTTCGCGTTCGCGAAGCATGCTCAACCATCACCGCAGCGTAAGCATTGATGCGCTGGCGGTGAAACGCCGGCTGCGCAAGCCGTCTCTGACGGCGATGAAACTCACCTTCGCTGGTGAGCAGGCTCTCGCCCAGAAACTTCTTGGCCATTTCGAGGCCACGGCTCTTCACGAAGTTGCGGCTGTTGGTCACGAGCACGTCGCGGATGTAATCGGGATGATTCAGCAGATATATGTCCTGAGGTCCGAACCTGAGATGCACAACGTCTCCGTGCTCGCGCGCAGAGTTGAGCAACAGCTTCAACGGATCGCGACGAAACGTCGTCAGGTGTCCGAGAAACGGAACGTGCTTCGGACTCGGAGGACCAACTGGTGTGGTCATTGAAAACTCCTAAAGGCCACCTTCGAGAACATTCGCGTGTATTATGCACGGCTTGCGGTCAGTTCTGCCATGCTCTCGGGTTAGTTAGTGCTCAGACTCGTGTTACTGCTCTGCGTCCTCGGCGTCCTCCGCGGTTGATCTCCAGCAACTGATGAAGAAAACCGCCGAGGACGCCGAGGACGGCTTTCCGGGCAACAATGCAAATTCACCTCTATGCGATTAAGACGCATACCGCCGCTCCACGGTGAGCACGAAAATCAGCGTACCAATGAGACCGATAACACACGCAACGAAAAACGGGATGGCGGGATTAAGCTTCCACAGCAGTCCTCCGATTACCGAGGCCGGCGTGATTGAAAGACTGCGTGTGAGATAGTAGAGCCCTACCGTTCGCCCCCGCCGCGTCTGATCAGCAAGGTCGACGATCATGGCTTTTCGAGCGGGTTCGCCCAGTTCCCTCAGTCCCCCGATTACAAACGCGATCATCAGCGCCTTAAAGCCGTGCGATAGGGCGATCGCAATTGGAAAAACGGAAAAGCAAATGAAGGTCGCGACGACGAACGGCTTGCGGCCATAGCGGTCGGCCATCCTTGCGGCGGGAATGTAGGCCGCGATCGATGCCGCCGTCTGAATTCCCACCAGCGTACCAAACTGCAGAGCGGTCACGCCGATGACGTTTGTAGCGTAGAGCACAACAAAAACATCGACCATCCCTTCGCACGTTCTTATGAAGATATCCGACACCAGCAACCGCTTTAACGCGTGATGAAGTGCGCGGAATTGAGAGCGGAGATCGATCGCCGTCAGCTTGGCGGGTTCAACACGAACGTCGTACAAGCGCCTTTGCGCGAGGATTGCGGTCAATGCCAGCCCTGCGGTGATCAACAGCGAAGCGCGAACTCCTCGCACCAGTCCAAGACTTGCAATGAGAAGCCCCCCGGCCGCGGGCGAAAGCATGACAGGCACTCGTTTGAGAATTGCCTGAACTGTAAAGCCCATGGCCCGGCGCTCGCGAGGCAGGCGCTCCGCGATCATTGCGAACATCGCCGGTGAAGCCATGCTCGCCCACGCCATTGCGAACACGAGCCCGACGAATACGAATGGCCAGCTCGGGCTGAACGCATAGATCACGTAGCCCGCGCCGGCAAGCGCCGCAAACAAGACGAGTGCGTTGCGGCTTCCAATGCGATCGGAAAGCCATCCGCCAGGATATTGATAGACTGCGTCGAGGAAATCGCGAGCGGTTCCGAACAGGCCAATCACCGCGGCGCTCGCACCGAGCACCTCGAGGTACTTTGGCAGAAAGCTCTTCCAAAGCTGTTCGCCGGCGCCAAGCAGAAACACCGCCAGCGACATCACTACGATGTTTCTTTCAAGACCGAGCGACTCACGCAACCAGTTCCTTCGTTGCGAGACTTGATCGCTCTCCGGGTCCGCCTTCATGTTGAGGGGAGACGACATGAATGAAGCGCGCCAAACGCCTGGTTGAAGGGAAGCAGCTCTTTCCGGAATGGAAACGCGAGCATCCACCCGGACTTATTTCCGAGTTAAAACTTCTTCAGCCCGGCGATTCACCTCTTCCCATTTCACGTTCTGCATGAACGCATCGATATACTTCGCCGCAGCCGCGCCGTAGTCCATGTGATATGCGTGTTCATACATATCCAACACCAGCAGCGGGCGGCTCATCGGGGCGTTGTGCATATGATCCCACGCCCAGTAGTTGTGAGCTTCGCCGGTGTGCGCGTTGTAAGCGAGTATCGCCCACCCGGAACCTCCGCCCAGAGCGTTGGCGGTACGTTTGAACTCGGCTTCCCACTGCTCGTAGCTGCCAAACCAGGTCTTGATCAGATCGAGAACCGCGCCGCCCGATTTGCCGTCGCCCCCGAGATTGGCGAAGTAGTGTTCGTGAAGAACGACGGAGCCCGTTCTGATCAACTCCTCTCGCTTTAGGTCGCCGTAGACGTAAGCCGGCAGGTCTTTGTCTTTCATCATCGCGTCGAGCCGTTGCTCCACTGCGTTAAGCGCTTTGACTGCGCCGGTGTAGTTATTCTCGTGATGGGAACGCAGCAGCTTTTCAGACAGTCCCTTGAGCTTAGCCGGATCAAACGGCAACGGCTTTGGCTGATGCTCGCCGCGAAACGCCCGCGGCGCTTGGAGTGGCGATGACGCTGTCTCACCACCGGCGATCGCGGAAGTCATCCCAGTCACAGCGAGTGCTGCGCTTCCTGCTACCATTCCCTTGATTGCATCTCGTCTTGTAAAACTCGACATTGGTTTTCTCCTTTTTCCTCCACCTTCTGATCAGTTCCTATTGTCTTTCAAGATGTCGGCCTTGACCACCGTTGATCTTGCGTGAGGGTCGCTACCTCCGATCTGGGGGGTGCCATCCCGCGTTAACCCAGTTCTGTCGGACAACCAAAGCGATCTCGTTGTTAAGGTTCAATGCTTCGACGGTTGCTCGACCGCAGATCGTACGGCCTATTAACCGCACCCCGTCATCACTCCAGTAGAAGTGGCGGCGCCACTTCTGCGTTCGTGGATTGAAGAGTCGAACGCGACGCCCAGTTACCGGGTCGTCGCCGTCAGTCTTCACACCCTTAGCGTTATTGCATAGCCGGCACGCGAGCCACAGGGTTTTCTTCTTCGTCGGTCCCACCGGCCGCTCTTGGTGTGATGTGTTCAATCTCGAGAACCTGCATCGCATAACGCTGTGGAGTCAGGCAATATCCGCAGCGATTCTCAGCTTGCGCTCGGATGCGCGCCATTGTCGCCTCAGAGATTACTCTGGTGGTCATGGCTCGAGCGGTGGTCTGAGCCCGCGGTTCACCGCCTCGACTAGGGCCTGCGATTGGCGCAGGAGCCCCATCTCATAGGCTCTCATTAGGGCAGCAAGCTCGGCACGTTCGAGGTCGGTCAACTCTGCGGCTTGCTGGTGTTCGAGCAGTTCGCTGAGACGCCGGTCGGTTTCGTTTTCCATCCGCAGTTCGGTCAATGCGACTATCTCTTCGTTTGGCAGTTTGGAAATAGCACGAAGCTGATCAATCGCATCCATGGAGGGAAGGGATGATGCCAGTGCCGCCGCGATGATCTCGGAGACATCACGATGAGCGTAGGCGGCATACTTCGCGGCGCGCTCAAACGTGTCGTCCGGCAGGTTGAGAGTCACTTGTGTGCCCATTGCTCCGAATTATAAGTTAGACTGGACAGACACTCAATGACTTGACTCAGGTGCTCTTTACTCCGGCCGAAGCATCAGTCGAACTCAACTCGCGTCGTCGATTGCTCAGCGCCGACTCTGCCGGCGACGATCTCAGCCTTGAAGTAGTTCTCACCTCTGATCGGCGCGCCCGCGATTCTTCTCAAGATGGCAATCTGGCCGACGTGCGTGAGCGCGTCAGCGATCGGGCCCTGAAATAGTTTTTCAACCGAATACCCCAGCGGCGTCTCCGAAGCAAGGCAGGCGTCGAACGCTCGAAGCGCGTCAAAGAATCGCGCAGTCTCCTGTTCCCAGGGCAGCGGCGTAGATTCATGAAAAACGTATTCGCCCTTCGCCAGTCCAACAGCCCAGTCGAGAAGATCGCCAATGTGCGCGAGGATCTGGCCTGGAGTTCGAGTCTTGCCGTCCGCGCTGAACTCATCGAAACCCTGAGGCGCATTCGATACGGCCTTGCCCCCGCGATACGCCAGCGTTGCTACCGTGTGCCTTAACAACTCACGCTTTTCGTCCGAAGTCGAGTTGGTAGTTTCGTTCATAGAACTAATTGACCCTTTGATTTTGTGCGTTCGAGCAAAAAACCATCAATCGATCAAGCCGCGAGTTCGTACGCGCTCTTAAGCCAGGACACGAGTTCGCGATCCACCTGATCCGGGGTTTCGAGCCGAACCTCGATGTGCCATCGATTCGCGGACGCCTGTTCCCGTTTGGCGATTCGTTTGCTCGTCAGATCCGTAGCCGACTTGAGAGTGAGGATCAGAGCCGTCTTTCGCGTAGCGATTCCGGCGAAGGCGCTTTTTCTGACCAGGTGAATCGACGTCTTCTTCGCCTCCTGATGAAACGGACCGAGATGACCGGCCGCCTCGAGGATTCGAGAGTACGTCGCCGTGACGGCTGGTGAACACTTGTCGAAGTGTTCCTGAACCGTGTGGCTTGTGGAAGACATTGCCATGATCGACTCCTGTTACTTTGTATTCTTGGTTCCGGTCAACTCCTTGTACATATCCTCAATATTCGGTTGGGCAAAATTCTGAAACGCAAATTTCTTGTAGCGGTCCGGAAGTACGAACTGAGTTTTGGCCTGCTCGACGGTCAGCTTGTCATCGATCGCCAACTGGACGGCGCGTCGAAGGTCGTCAAGATAATCTCTGAACTCGCGCATCTCGACTCCTGTCGCAACCTCGCCATGGCCCGGTACGAACTTCGCGCCGGGGTGATCCGCGAGAATCCGGTCAAGCGATTTGATCCAGTCAAGCACGGTAGCATCAACGAGATTGGGCAGCGTTCGCGACCAGCCCATATCGCCGGTGAAGATCACATTCGCATCCGGGACATAAATCAGCACGTCACCGCCGGTGTGACCCGGCAGCGTAAACAGCTTAACTTCGCGAGTGCCGAGATAAACACTCATCTCGCCAAGACTGAAGGTTAGCGACGGCCGGGTCAGCTTGATCTGCTGAATCGCATCGAGCCGCCGAAGTTGTCGCTCCAACGTCGTGCGTTTGTCTTTCTGATCTGCCGGCGTTTCGCTGAGTTGTTTCTCGGCGTCCGCTCTTCGCTTCTGCAAGTCCGCGGCCGCGGGCAGGAAGCGAGTATTCTTCGTCGTCTGCCAGGCCGTCACATTGTCATGAGCGATGATCGGAACGCCTCGCGCGGCGAGTACCTGATTGCCGCCAGTGTGATCGAGGTGATAGTGAGTGTTGACGGCGTACTTGATGGGCTGTTTGGTCTGAGCCGCTATTTCGCCGATGAGCTCCTCGATGGCTGCCGGAGTGAAGAACGTATCAACGACGAGAACTCCGCCGTCGCCTACAATGAATCCTGCATTGCCCGAAGCGAGCCCGCCGGGCTTCGCAATAGCAGCGTAAATCCCTTCAGCCACTTTGACCAATTGAAAGTCGTCTTCGGCTTTCAAGGGCGCTGAGCCGGCTTTGCATACGAAGTTCGTCGTCGCGGTTGCAATCAACAACAGCAGCACGAAACTCAGCAGGGCCGTTCGTCTCATCGCGTCTTCTCCTTCACCAGCGAAATGTTTCGAGAGCGATTAAGGGCACTCATGTATGGGCGGTCCTCCGTGGCCGCCCCTCGTTCAATGAAGCGCTACCCATTAAGGGCGGCTACGGAGGACCGCCCATACAGGACTACCTATTTCTCTGATACACGCCATTGGTGTTGACCTCCGGGATCGAGGGTTGATTATCTTCCAGGCGTTCGATATTGACAACACACAGAGAAAGGCGATGTTCGTAGTGCGGCCTTCAGGCGGAAGTTTGTATGCGTTGCATTTTCCCGGAATTACTAACTTCCGCCTGAAGGCCGGACTACGAACGTTTTGCGCGGGTCACGTGCTTGCGCAATGCTTTCGGTTTGCTATAAATTATGCCCGCCACAGTGGAACGCCTCGCCGGCGAATTCAAGCGCAAACAGGTTGTCACATCAGCCTTCTTAATCATAAATGCCAAACATCTCGCAGGAGACCACGGTAATGGCAAACACTTTCAATACTCGTCGTGAGCGCGTGTCCCGCTCGCGGCCGCCCATGCTCGGGCGTGCTTGCGGAATGCTCGCAGCGGCAGCGTGCGCGCTAATGGTCGTATTCACACACGTGGGCACGGCCCGGCTCGATTCCCCGGGCGCTTTCGCGATCAAAGACGCTCAAATAGTTGTTGGCGCCGGCAAGACCATCGCGAAAGGAACGCTCGTTTTTCGCAACGGATTGATCACCGACGTAGGCGAAAGCGCCAAAATACCCGGCGACGCGCGCGTGATTGATGGTTCGGGAATGACGGTCTATCCGGGGCTGATCGACGGCTACACGAGCCTAGGGCTGGCCGCACCTGCGCAACCTCAGACGCCCGCCGGTGGCGGCCGGCAAGCCGCGATTGCCGCCGCGGCCGCAGGCACGCCGCCTTCACCGGAAGCACATTTGGGCGATCCGTCGATCGCGGCGGCCGACCAGGTGAAACCCGGCGCTTCATTCGAAGACCCCCGCTCGGTCGGCGTGACCTCCGCGCTCAGCAGCCCGCGCCAGGGTATCTTCGCCGGACAGAGCGCGCTGATAAACCTTGCCGGTGACGAAGCATCCAAACTGGTTCTGCGGGCGCCCGTCGCTTTGACGGTTCAGTTCAGCGGCGGCGGCGGATTTGGCGGCGGATACCCGGGCTCGTTGATGGGTACGGTAGCTTACATTCGTCAATCGTTTTACGATGCGATTCGTTATCGCGATGAGGTGGAACGCTATAGCCGAACCAGGCGCGGAGTAGCAAGACCCGAACACGACAAGAGACTCGCAGCGCTTCAGCCGGCGCTCAAAGGTGAGTTGCCGGTCTTGTTTGTAGCCAACAGCGACGGCGATATTCGACGCGCTCTGATGATCGCCGATGAGTTCAAACTGAAGGCAATTATTGAAGGCGCCCTCTATGGCTATCGCGTAGCGGATCTGCTCAAAGCCAAAAACGTCCCGGTGATTCTCTCGGTCGACTTTCCAAAGCGATCGGCTGACCTGCCCGACGACGAGGATGAATCGCTGCGGACGTTGCGACAACGCGCCGAGGTGCCGAGGGGCGCCGCAAAGCTGTCGCAAGCGGGTGTGAAGTTCGCCTTCACGTCGGGCTCGCTTCGGCCACAGGACTTTGTCGCCAACGTTCAGAAAGCCGTGGAGAGCGGCTTGTCGAAGGAAGATGCGCTTCGAGCGCTGACGATCAACGCCGCGGAGATCTTTGGAGCCTCGGATCAACTTGGCACGATCGAAGTCGGTAAGATCGCTAACTTTGTTATTACCAGCGGCGATCTGCTGGCGAAAGACACAAAGGTCAGGCACGTTTTTATTGACGGCAATGAAATCGAATTGAAGAAGCCCGAGGCGGCGCCCGCGCGAGGCGCCGGGATGGGCGGCCGGCCGGGTGCTGCTGCTGGACCAGCGGCCGATCCGTCGGGGTCGTGGTCGCTTGTGGTTCAATCGCCTCAGGGGGACATCAACGCTCAACTGACCTTGAGGAAAGATGGCGAGCAGATCGGCGGAACGCTTGGCACTCATATGGGCACGTTTGCAATCAAGAGCGGCCGGATAAACGGGAATCAGGTTCGGCTGACTGCGACCGTAGAGATGGGCGGCGAGTCAATCGAAGCGGTAATCAGCGGGACAATCGAGGGCGACTCAATCCGCGGGACCATTGTTATGGGCGCAATGGGTTCGTTCGAGTTCACGGGCACGAGACCAAGGTAAATTGCCGATTGCCGATTTGCGATTGCCGATTTCAGATTGTGTATTCGAAGGAACAACAAATCGGCAATCGCAAATCGGCAATCGGAAATTGATTTGGGGGGATTATGAAAAAGGTCAATGCGATTTTATCGGCGGTGCTTACGTTGACGATGATCGCGTCAGCGTTCGCGCAAAAGGGAGCCAACGTGAAACTGGCTGCTGGAGCCGGTTCCGCGGTTACGTCAGCGGCGCCTGCTGAAACGCTGATCAGGAACGCGACTATCCTGACCGCCTCGCACGGGACGATCAACAACGGTTCGATCCTGATTCGCAACGGCAAGATTGCCGAGATCGGCCCGAACGTAAAAGCTCGCGATGCGAACGCCAGAATCATCGACGCCACCGGCAAGTACGTAACGCCGGGCATCATCGATTGCCATTCGCACACCGGTGTTGACGGCAGCGTCAATGAAGGCTCGCTCTCGGTTACGTCTATGGTTCGCATTCGGGACGTGATCGATCCATACAGCCCGTCGATCTATCGCGAGCTGGCGGGCGGCACTACTACCGCGAATGTTCTACACGGGTCGGCAAACTCGATTGGAGGGCAGAACGCGGTAGTAAAATGGAAGATCGGCAAACCCGTCGACGAGTGGATCATTCCCGATGCCCCGCAAGGCATCAAGTTCGCGCTTGGCGAAAACCCGAAGCGCTCGAACAGCCAGGGAATACCTTCAACCGTCCCGCGCCGCTACCCGGCAACCCGCATGGGCGTAGAGGAAACCATTCGCGAGGCGTTCATCAAGGCGAAAGACTACCGCCGTGAGTGGCAGGAGTACGAGGCAAAGAAAGCTACGGATAAGAATGCTATCGCGCCGCGACGCGATCTTGCGCTCGATGCGCTGGTCGAGATTCTTGAAGGCAAGCGAATGGTGCACTCGCACTGCTATCGCGATGACGAAATCCTCATGCTGTTGAATCTCAGCGATGAGCTGGGCTTCCACGTGCAAACGCTTCAGCACGTGCTCGAGGGCTACAAGGTCGCAAAAGAGATGGCCGCGCACAAGACTGGAGGCTCGACCTTCTCTGACTGGTGGGCATACAAGCTCGAAGCCTATGACGCGATACCTTACAACGCCGCGCTGATGGCATCGCGGGGAGTGATTGTCTCGATGAACTCCGACTCGGACGAGCTTGCGCGACGGCTTTACCTTGAAGCCGCTAAAGGGATGAAGTACGGCGGAATGAGCGAAGAAGAAGCGCTGCGAACGGTGACGCTCAACCCGGCGATTCAGTTGGGAATCGAGAAGCGTACCGGTTCAATCGACGTAGGCAAAGACGCGGACCTGGTGATCTTCAGCCAGCACCCGTTTTCGGTTTACACCGTTCCCGAAATGACGATGATCGAAGGCGAGGTGTACTTCGACCGCAACGAGGACCTCAAACAGCGCGAGGCTAACAAACGCGAGAAGGCGGATCTGATCAAACGCGAACGCGAGCAGCGGCAGGGCGGGCCTCGCCAGCCGCGCGGCGAAAAGCCCGACGAGCCTTCGCCTCGCCCAAATGATCAGCAGTCCGACAAACTTTAGGTTGTCGTCCAGTTTTGTCACATTGAATACCGGTTCCCCGACAAACTGAAGTTTGTCGGACATCCAGGAGACCTTTGATGAAGACGGGAAGAATTGTTGTTATCGCGACTGCTTTCATCTGTGCGCTGGCGTTCTACCTTAGTGGCTTCGACGGTGATGTCGCGTCCGCTCAGACTTCGGAAACTTACGCCATTCGAAACGCGCGTATCGTGACCGTGACAGGTTCGGTTATTGAAAGCGGAACGGTGGTAATCGCCAACGGGAAAATCGCCGCCGTTGGAGCGAACGCATCGGTGCCCGCCGGTGCGAAGATCATCGACGCCAAGGGACTGTCAGTGTACCCGGGCATGATCGATGCCGACACCGAGATCGGGCTGACGGAAATCGGGTCGGTAGCGGGCTCCGTTGACACAAATGAGATAGGCGACAACAACGCCAATATTCACGTCGACGTTGCGATTCGTCCCGACAGCAGTCACATAGCGGTGACGCGTGTGAACGGAGTTACAACCGCGCTTAGCGCGCCGCGAGGCGGCTTGATCGCGGGGCAAAGCGCGATCGTGAATCTCGACGGCTGGACTCCGCGTGAGATGGTTTTGAAATCGCCCGTGGCGATGCACATAAACTGGCCGGGCGGAGGCGGGCGTAACTTTGAAGGCGGCTTCGGCGGTCCTCAACGCTCCGTCACGGAGTTGCGTCGCGAGCAGGATAGGCAGCTCGATAACCTCAGAAAGATCCTTCGCGATGCGGCGGCATACGGCGACGCGAAGGACGCTCGAGCTAAAGATGCCAGCCTCCCGAAGCGGGATGTCGATCTCAAGCTGGAAGCGCTGATCCCGGTCGTGCGCGGCCAGATGCCCGTCATCATTAACGTCAATCTCGAGCGAGACATTAAGAACGCAATTGCATTTGTAACTGAAATGAAGCTGAAGGCGATTATTTCGGGCGGCGCTGAAGCCTACAAAGTTGCCGATCAGCTCAAGGCGAAAAACATTCCGGTGATCGTAGGCCCGGTGCTGCGAGTGCCGGTGAAGGAAGACGATCCCTATGACTCCGCATTCGCCAACGCCGGATTGCTTTCCAAGGCCGGAGTAAAGATCTGTTTCGAGACCAACGACTCAGCTTACTCACGTAACTTGCCTTACCACGCTGGAATGGCTGCTGCCTTCGGTCTGCCAAAGGATGAAGCGCTCAAGGCGGTGACGATTTATCCGGCCGAGATACTCGGAATATCCGATAGCGTAGGCTCGATCGAGCAGGGCAAGATCGCAAACCTCATAGTGACCGACGGCGATCCGTTGGAGATAAGGACGCAAATCAAGCACGTCTTTATCAACGGCCGCGATATACCGCTCACGAGCAGACATACTGAGCTGTACGAGAAATACAAGGCCCGTCCGTGAACATGATCAGATACGCCCAGGCATTTCGGCTGAATCGGATTCGTTCTGCTCGAGTACACGTAGCCTTCCTGGCAGTGACTCTTGCGCTTTGCTCGCAAGCGAGCGCGCTTCAAGGTGCGCTCCGGATCGAAGGCGTCGTAAAGGACCAGGCCGGCGCCCCCGTCTCCAGCGCTGAAGTAGTTCTCACCACAAAGACCGGCGGCTCCAGGCAGATAACAGATAGTGAAGGCCGGTTCGCATTCCCCTCCGTCCAGGGCGAGAGTGGAACGATTACAGTACGCGCTACGGGCTTTGATTCCGCGGAGCGCCGATGGAGCGCAGCCGACAAAGCGTCAACTTCATTGGACGTCGTTCTGATTCCGGCGCCGCTCGCTTCGGAGATGACCGTCACCGCCGAGCGAACCGCGACTCGTGTGAGCGACACGGCAGCGAGCATAGTCGTAGTTTCTGCCGAAGAGCTGGCGACGACCGCAGCGTTGACAGTCGACGATGCGCTGCGGCAGGTCCCGGGGTTTTCGCTCCTTCGACGCTCGGGAAGTCGCACCGCGAATCCTACGTCGCAAGGCGTTTCGTTTCGCGGCGTCGGGCCGAGCGGGGCAAGCCGCGCTGTTGTTCTCTCCGATGGGATTCCCATCAACGATCCTTTCGGCGGCTGGGTGTATTGGGGCCGCGTCCCGCGAGAGGCGATCAATCGAATCGAGGTCGTTCAGGGCGGAGCATCGAGCCTCTATGGTACGGATGCGCTCGGCGGTGTGATAAACCTGATCACTCGCGACCCGCGCAACGCGGCGCTTTCCTACGAAGCCTCCTACGGCAATCAAAAGACGCCTGACGGTTCGTTCTTCGCCGCCGGTAGTTTGTTTCAATGGGCGGCCGCACTCTCTCTCGAAGCGTTTCACACCGACGGCTACGTGCTGGTCGACGAAGCCGAGCGTGGCCGTGTCGATACAAAAGCAGGCGCAGAGCATACGACTCTCGATCTCACGGTGGAGCGGTTGATATCCGATAAGGGTCGCATCTTTGTCCGCGGCTCGATCTTCGACGAATCTCGCGAGAACGGAACGCCCCTTCAAACCAACAATACTTACATCAGGCAAGTATCCTTTGGGACCGACCTTCATTCCACGCTCGCCGGCTCGTTCAACATTAGAGCGTTCGCTCTGACGGAAATTTACAATCAGGACTTTTCCTCGATCGCTGCCGATCGAAACAGCGAAGCCCTCACACGCAGCCAGCGGGTGCCCGCCCAGCAAGTGGGATTCACTACTCAATGGTCGCGCGCTGCCGGTTCGTTTCAAACCTTAGTCGCGGGCCTCGACTATCGTGAAGTTCGAGGGGCGAGCGATGAGCTTGGGTTCACCGCCGGCAAATTGACACTCGGTGCCGGCGCCGGAGGACGTGAAAGAACGATTGGTGTGTTTGCCGAAGACATCATTCGCGTCACACCGCGATGGTTGCTGACGTTGGGCGCGCGCGGCGATCACTGGAGCAACTACGACGCGTTGTCAACATCTCGCCCGCTTCCGGCGCAGACTCCGGTAACCGTGACGAAGTTTCCCGACCGAACTGAAAATGCTTTCAGCCCGCGCGTGGCGCTGATGCACAAGCTGACTGAGAATGTCTCTGTTGTCGTCTCGGGCTATCGCGCATTCAGGGCGCCGACGCTTAACGAACTGTATCGGTCATTCCGAGTCGGCAATGTTCTCACCCAGGCTAACGTCAATCTGCGAGCCGAGCGGCTTACGGGCGGCGAAGCGGGAATCAGCGCCGCGGCATTCGACAAGAAACTGAACATTCGCGGAACGTTTTTCTGGAGCGAGATTGTGCGGCCGGTAGCCAACGTCACCTTGAGCGCGACCCCCGCCTTGATAACAAGACAGCGTCAGAACCTGGGCCGCACGCGTTCTCGCGGCGTAGAGTTTGAAGCCGAAGCTCGAGTCACCGGCACGCTCAGCCTTTCGGCAGGCTATCAATTCCTCGATGCCACAGTGCTCAAGTTTCCGGCAAACACTGCGCTCGAAGGATTGCTCATTCCACAGGTGCCTCGGCATCTTTTTACTTTTCAAGCTCGCTATTCGAATCCTCACTTGTTGACGTTCGCGGTTCAGGGCCGGGCAGGGAGCACGCAATTCGATGACGATCAGAACCTGTTCCCGCTCGATCCATACTTCACGCTTGATGCTCTTGCGTCGCGTTCTTTAGGGAGGGGCGTCGAAGTGTTTGGCGCGCTTGAGAACCTTACCGGCGAACGCTACGACATCGGCCGAACGCCAGTTAGAACGATCGGCCCACCGCTGCTCGCGCGCATTGGCGTGAGATTCGCGCTCGGGAAGAGATAGCTTGAGGTGTTGACATCGCCGGAAGTATTATTTCAATAAGAGGCACATAAGATGGCAATGCGGGAACTTGAATTGAGGGTCACAACGCTCGAAGAGGAAATGGCGCGGCTGAAGGTGAAAATGAACACACCCTGGTGGGAAAAGATTTCGGGCACATTTGATAACGATCCGACCTATGAGGAAGCAATGGCTTTGGGCCGTGCGTATAGGGAAGCGCAGCGCCCAAAAACAACGAAGCGTCGACCTACGAAGCGATGAATGTATATACCAGACACCGACCACCTCAGCTTACTCGAGCATCGCGGTAGCTTCAACCGCCAGCTTCTCCTTAACAAACTGGCAGTCGTTGCATCTGATGGCGTAGCAGCGACGATCGTCAGTTTCGAAGAACAGATGCGGGGGCGACTCGCCTTTTTGGCCAAATCAAGAACAATCGATCGACAGATCGAAGGGTACGAGCGATTAAGAAACCAGCTCGATAACTACTGTCTGATGGCAGTCCTCGATTTCGACATCCGGGCCGCATCGCAATTTCAAGAACTCAAGAGCCAGCAATTGAGAGTAGGAACGATGGACCTCAAAATCGCCGCAATAGTGCTGGCTAACAACGCCGTTCTCCTTTCGAGAAATCTCGTAGATTTCAGACGAGTGCCTAAACCTCAACGTTGAAGATTGGATCTCACAATTACAAGTTACAGAATGAGGTAAGAGAGCGCTGGTCTGTAACCAGATTCTGGCGCGGGGCGTTCTTCGTATTGTTTTCGTGTGCGTAGCGCGTTTTGCGGGCATCACGAGCGCATCCGCCAAGAGCCGGAAATGTATCGAATGAAAGAGACTGCCACCGACGTCCTTCGTGAGACCGCAGAATTGGTCCCGCGAAGCGCGCCCGATGTGGCGGACGAAGCGCTCGCCGAAGCCGCGCGAGCCGGAGACCATGCAGCGTTCGATGAGATCTTCGAGCGACATCGGCGTCGAGTCGCGAGACTGGCTGGGCGTTTCTTCAATCGCCCGGAACGCGTCGAAGAGATCCTTCAGGAGGTCTTCACCAAAGTCTATTTCAATCTCGACGCGTATGCGCCCGATCGGGGGCATTCGTTTTCGGCCTGGCTGTCGCGAGTAACGATCAACGCCTGTTACGACGAGTTGCGCCGAGCGCGCAGGCGCCCGGAAAGCTCTATCAGCGACATCACCACTGATGAAGCCGACTGGATCAACGTCCAGCTTCAAGGCAAACGAAGCAACGCAGAGTCGGCGGTGATCTCACGCGACCTTGCTAACAAACTGCTGGCGCGTTTGAGTGCCGAAGACCGCTTGGTGCTGACGTTGCTCGACGCGGAAGAGCTGAGTGTAGCGGAGATCGCAGTAGTGATGGGATGGAAGATTTCCAAGGTTAAGGTGAGAGCACATCGCGCGCGTCACTCGTTGAGGCGTGTGCTGGGGGAGTTTTTGTAAGAAAGAACTTCAACCGCAGAGGACGCGGAGGACGCAGGGGTTCGTCCGCGTCCTCGGCGTCCTCTGCGGTTAGATTCCGAATGAGGTGAGGAGAATGAATGATACTACGAACGAACTTGACCAACTGGCTAAGACAGTCGCGCTCTCCGGTGGAATAGGCGACGACGAAGCTGAGAGAATCGCCTCGTCGCCTTTTCTTCATACGCGGATTCGCGCGCGCATCGAAGCCGAACAGCGAGAACGCTCACAGCGCGGCAACGGTTGGCTCGCGACATTGTTTGTCGCGTCGCGCGCAGTCATGGCGCTTTTGTTGGTGACGATCGGCTCCGCATCGGCGTTTTGGATTACAAGAACATCCAGGCCTGCGGACACGATTGCACCGGTGATCTCAAAAGCCAACGATCTCAACCGCGTCGTGATCGGCGGCACATGCGCGCTCTCCTCAACCGAGCAATGTGCGATCTCGACGGAAGAGGTGCTGGCGACTATGTTTGCTGAAGATCGGGGAAACGGAGATCGCGGAAAGGAAGAGAAATGAAACAAACCAACGCACAACTCAAAGCGTGGGGCGCTTTCCTGTTGGTATTCGCGCTCGGCGGCGTAACCGGCGCGTCGCTGGACGGAATGTATCGGCTTCGAGCGACGAACGCCACTCCTACAGCGCCCGTCGTGTCGCTTCGTGACACAGACACTTATTTCGAAACGCTCAAACGTGAACTCACTCTAAGCGCGGACCAGGAAACTGCGATACGCTCGGTGCTGGATCACACGCGAGACGATTACAAAGCGGTGTGTGCGGACGTGCGGCCACGTTACGATACGGTTCGCGAACGAGCGCGCACCCAGATGCGAGCGCTGCTCACTGCGGATCAGCAGCCGCGATTCGACTCGATCATAACCGCGGAAGATTGCCGCTGTCCCGATCCGAAGAAATGAAGCAAGAAGCACCTTGTATGCTACGCCGGCGACACGCCAAGCTCATGACCGCGATGCTGTTGACGGCGGCGTTCTGTCTAATCACCGCGAGCGGTGGCGCTCATCAGAACACTTCGAAGCCGGATTGGTTCGCTGGAATAATCAGTCACAATCAGAGTCGCGAACAGACTGCCGGACAGGTCTACAAGAACATTCAAGCGCTTAAGGAACTGCGCGCCAGTGAACTCGACGGCGTGATGAATTTCATGTGCGCTGCGCTTGGAGTTGGGTGTACTTATTGCCACACAAATCCGTGGGACAGCGACGAGAAGACCGCAAAGCTGGCTGCACGCCGGATGATTCTGATGACACGCGCGATCAACGCCGAACACTTCAGCGGTAACCCCGCGGTCACCTGTTACACCTGCCATCGAGGCCAGCACAACTCAGTTCCAAATCCGCCTTCTGATCTTGCGACGTCGCATTCGGAGGATCTAACGATTCCAGCCAAGCCGGCAGTCTTGCCGTCTACCGATGACATCATCGACCGTTACATCCGAGCAATTGGAAGCGACGCAGCCATTCAGAAGATCAAGACGCTTGTCTCGCGTGGAACGGAAACGACGACAAATAAGATGACTCCGGCGGCGACGGCGCCGATCGAGATCTATCAAACGACGGCGAACAAAATGCTGATCGTCAGAAACACTCCGCGCGGCACGATCACGGAAGCCTTCGATGGCGTAAAGGGGTGGACCAGGGACGCTCGCGGATATCGAGAGCTCGAGGGCAGGGAACTGGCGGAAGTAATTCGTGATGCGGACTTGATGCGCTATGCGAATTTGAGAGCGGCTTATCCGCAAATGAGAGTGTTGTCGAAAGAGAAACTGGCCGATCGTGACGCTTATGTGGTCGGCGCGACTTCACGAGACGACAGCCGCGAGAAGTTGTATTTTGACGTACAGAGCGGGTTGTTGATTCGCAAGTCGGTGGCTTTCAAGACGGCGTTCGGGACTATCCCGGAAGTGACCGACTTCGATGACTATCGAGCGGTAAATGGTGTGAAGCTGCCGTTCACAATCGCCTGGTCACGCGCACCTTTTGGGTCTGTCAAAAAGTTCACCGAGATCAAGTTGAACGTCGTCATAGACGATTCCAAATTTGCTTCACCGCGTAAGTAATAATCTTCTTGCGAGCATTTCTTCTTTGCGAGCTCTTCTTCTTTGCGGGCTTTGCGGTCCTTTGCGTCTTTGCGTTGAGTATTATTCTTCGCTCAAAGTCGCAAAGTACCGCAAAGCCCGCAACGCAAAGCTCGCAAAGAAGCGGCAAACTAACATCCGAACCAGCCGACAAGCTGAAGCTCGTCGGACACACAAAGGAGCATGCAAAATGAAAACACTTCCGAGTTTCGCCAATTAGAAATCACGCCGACGCTAGCCGCGATTGAAAGACTCCAACACGATCGCGGTTATCGAGACTCACGCGGGCTCTTCTTCACCGAAGGCGTCCGCAACTTCATCGCGGCAGTCGATCATCGCTTCCCCGTAGACACTCTGCTCTACAGCGAGAAGCTGCTCATCCAACCACTCGCCAGGAAACTCGTTCGCAGACTGAAGCGCGCCGGGGTTCCATTCGCCCGAGTCACACCCGAGCAGTTTAGAAGAGTCTCCAGGACCGAACGCGCCTCCGGGGTCGCCGCGATCCTCCGCCAACGAATCCTTCGGCTCGATCAAATCAACCTCACCGACAATCCCTGCTGGACAGCGCTTAGCCACGTTCGCTCGCCAGGGAACCTGGGTACGCTTATGCGAACATCCGCGGCCACCGGTGCAGCGGGATTCATCCTGTTGGGCAACGCCATAGACCCTTTCGACCCGGCAGTAATTCGAGCGACGATGGGATCACTCTTCAAGCAAACCATTGTGCGAACAACTGTCGATCAGCTCCGTCGTTGTGCTTGCCTTAACAAGATCACGGTCATCGGCGCTTCACCGGACGGCTCAGAAGACTATCGCGAGGTGACTTACACACGGCCGGTGGTGTTGATGCTCGGAGGCGAGCGCAAAGGCCTGACCGACGAGCAACGCGGCTTGTGCAATCGCATAGTCCGAATCCCGATGGTTGAAGGAATGGACTCGCTAAACATGGCAGTCGCTGGAAGCCTTCTGATGTATGACGTGTTTCGATTTGGCGCGCCAATTCCAAACGGCCTCGGAGAATCTGGCAGACAGACATGAGCGCGAATGCTTAGACCACACTGGGCGACAAGACGGTCCGACTGAATGAAGTCATTCGACTAAGAAGTAAGGAGATCGAGCGGCTGATTCCGCTCATCCAACTAGCGGCCAATAATCTTATCGACGGATACGAGACCATCTCGTGACAGACCGGCAATTCAGCTTTCATTATCTGCAGTCTCGACCCTTGAGACTAACTTCTTATCTTTACGTCAAATGCTGTTTTCATATCCCCGCCAGTGGATGAGCGATCTTCAGCGAGGGTACGTTGAAGTATTCGGACGTTGCTCGTTGTTCGAGTGAGTCTCGGTTGCTTAGGATAAGGGTAATGTTCTCGCCTCTTATGGTTGAAGAGAGACGAATGCCGACATCAAGACAAGCTGGCGAAGTTGGGGTAAGATGATTTTAAATCAGCGACGTCGTGAGGTGAGGCAATGAGTACGCTCGATCAGATCATTGAAGCTGCGAGAACGCTGCCCGTTGAAGATCGGCGATCTTTGATGCGGTGGCTTCGCGAACAGGAGCGGCTAGCCCTTGTGGACAAACAGTCTGACGACCCCGTTCGCGAACAGTCCGAGAGATTCCACCTGGCTATGAAATGGATTGACGAACATCGCGCTGAGTACCTGGGCCAGTGGGTCGCTCTGGTCGGCGACCGTCTTATCAGTCATGGCCCAGATGCGCGACAAGTGCATCTGGCGGCAAAGGCCGCTGGAATTGAGATTCCGTTTGTAGTTCGCGTTGAACGAAAAGAAGAAGGCCCTTTTTTTGCAGGTTGGTTATAGCCATGGCTCATAATCTGCGGTTCTCGGTGGCTGACAGCTACGACACTAGGTTAACCGGTATTCAGGTTCCGGTGATAATTCGCTCTGGCTCGCGAGCGACTGAGTTCTATGGGCGAATCGATACAGGTGCGAGCTTCTGCATATTTGAGAGACAACACGGCGAGAAAGTTGGCATCGATGTTGAGCAAGGTACGCGGATCGAGATCAGCACGGTCGCCGGCAGCTTTCTTGCCTACGGTCACGAAGTCACGGTGATCGTGCTCGGCATCGAAACGACGACCAATGTCTACTTCGCGGCTGAGGAGAACTTTTCTCGCAACGTGCTTGGTCGTCAGGGTTGGTTGGATCGTGTGAGACTGGGACTCGTGGATTACGACGGGCAACTGTACTTGAGTGCATACGACGACCCGGCCTAGCCCCCTGCTAGTAATCCTTGTTCCTGACTCGCAGAGTCACTTCACTTCCTCAAGAGATCGATATGCACAAAGTCATCTTCGACCAGGACGTGAAACCCATTTCAGAGTTTCACGCTAACGCCGCGTCGCTCGTTCAACATGTTCGAAAGACAAGACGGCCACTAGTCATCACTCAGCAGGGCCGGAGTGCCGCGGTGCTTCTCGATGTGTCTGAGTATGAAAAGCTCCTGGCGAAGATTGAGCTCCTTGAGGACGTTCACACCGCCAAAGAACAGTTAGACAGCGGGCACGGAATCACTCACGCCGCAGCGCGCAAGAAGGCTTTGGCGCGAGCCGGCGGATGAAAGTATACTGCTGCCCGCTCGCGCTCGAGAGAGTCAACGATCTACAAGATGTTGAGCGAAAGCCGATCTCAATTCTCACTGTGCGACACGGCAAGCAGAGGCTATCTCTGGAAGAGACTAAGTAGCCTAAGGCTTCCACGTTCCGCGAGCGACTGCCGGCACAAACGCCTCGAGATTCTTCGGTGGGAACTCGATCACCCGCCCTTCTTTGGCGCTCATATAAGCAGTCATTAGCAGCTCGCTCACCGCCAGGCCGTCGTAGAAGTTCTCTTCCGGTTGTTTCCTTTCGACAAAGCAACTCACAAAGTAGCGATTCTCACCTTCGTAACCGTAAGCCGCGGCCTCATCATCAACCACCGGCATCAAGCCTTGTTCGGCGTTTTGCTTCTCAACCAGGTCCTCGCCGGCTTCGCCTTTCACTTCGCGGCTGAAGAAAAGTTTCAGCCCGCTGTCGAGCGTGTTGATCGACATCGAGTACTCCGGGCCGAGCAATTCCATGCTCAGCCTTAAGCCCGCCCCCACAAAGCTCCACGACGTCGTCGCTTCGACGATCAGAGTATGTCCCTGCTCATCGACGTAGTTCACCGTCGCGCGAGCGAAGTCCTCCGAAGGCCTGCTCGAGTAGTCGACCGAATCACCCATCATCTTTTTGAGTCGCTCGACGTATTCCGGACGCGACCACTTCAGCGAAGCGATCTGCGCCGAAACCGCGGTCGGTCGAATGCTGTTGCGAGGCTTGCCGGGCTCGGTGAGCATCAACCTTGCGACTTCAACGCTGTGACACATCATGTCGTTGAGCACGCCTCCGCCTTGCAGCTCGCCTTGCCAGAACCATGGCATATGCGGCCCGCTGTGTTCTTCCGCGGCGCGAGCCAGATAAGGCCGGCCGGTGAGGGCCGCGCCTCGAGCCCAAATCAGAGCGCGACCGCGTTGAACGGCCGGCGTGAACACCTGGTTCTCGAGATAGCCGTGCAACAAGCCGCTCTTCTCCACGAGCTCAACCATCCGTTTGGCTTCGGCGACGTTTCGGGCAAGGGGCTTTTCACAAGCGATTCCGACCAGATCACCTTTGCCTGAGGTGACCGCGTTGACAACCGATTCCATGTTCTCGATGCGCATGTGATTGGGGCCACAGAGCCAGATGCAGTCAATGGCCGGGTCGGCGACCATCTCTTCGATCGAGTGGAAAGCCGTTGCTTCACCGACGCCCAATGTGCGCGCGAGCGCGGCAGCTTCTTCGGCGTGCTCGCTGTTGGGACTCCACACGCCCCGAACGTCGGCGTCACGCACACCGACCCAGGACCTTATGTGAAAGCGAGTATTGAACCCGCTGCCGATGAATCCGATGCCAAGCCTCTTGGTTGCCGCCATGAATCTAGTCGCCCCCTCAGAAGGAAGAAATCAAAGGAAGCTGATGATACAAGATTGGCGGCGCGTGGGCGAGTCGTCAGGTTAGCCGGCAGACAAGTGGTCCTGTATGGGCGGTCCTCCGTGGCCGCCCTTTGGTGAGGAAGCGTTCTCGAAGGAGGGGCGGCCACGGAGGACCGCCCATACAGGAGTACCCTTAATCGCTATCGAAACCTTTGTTACAAGCAACTAGAGTTATTCAGCCGTCCGTCGCTTACGCACAGCTTTGCTGCGCGTTGAAGCCGACTCACCGGTCAAGCCCGCTTCGTCCTGGTCGAGCGCCGAAAAAATCTTCCGCTTTGTCTTGTCGAGCAACTCAGAGATATTCGTCTTTGAATAACCCGCGGTCGAAATTGGCTCGTGAATCGTGACGCGGACGGTCGAGGGAAAAATTTTGATCTGGCCCTTGGGCATAATCTGGGTTGCGCCGGAAATAGTTATCGGAACAACCGGAACACCGGCGTCGATAGCCATCATGAACGCGCCTTTCTTGAAAGGGAGCAATCCTCCGTCGCTCGATCGCGTTCCTTCGGGATAAACCACATAGGATTTGCCGCGACGTAAGTTCTCGGTCGCCAGTTTCGCGCTCTCAACGGCAGCAGGGCTGTTACTTCGATCGACGGGAACCACTCCGACAAGGCGTATCCCGTAACCAAAGATCGGATACTTGAAGATCTCTTTCTTTCCAAGGTAAGCGATGTTGCCGAGGTAAGCTACCCAAAGCGGAACCTCGATGAGGCTTTGGTGGTTTGGAGTGAAGATGTAAGTCTGCTTCGGATCCAGGCGCTCGAGGCCCGTTACTTCCACTCGGACTCGCACCATCGCGAGACCCGCTTTGATAAAAAGCCGCACCGGAGAATAGAGCAGGTTTTCGTTTTTGGTGATCAGGACGATTGCTATTAGAAAGGGCGCGATCACCGCAATAGAAGCGAACCAGAACGCTAGCAGAAAGACTCCGCGCAATCGTGGCATCGTTAGTACTTTTGGCCCGGTTTCAAATCATCATTCAGCGTCATCAGGAACGCGGCCAGTGGACCGACATCCGCTTCGCTGATCATGATGTTCGCCAATTCCTCATCGCCCTCGCGAACGTGACCCGTTCGAGCCATCTCGCTTAATCGCATCAGCTCAGACAGCGCGCTCTCGACCGTCGTGAAGCCGCCCGTGTGCATATATGGATAAGTGAAAGCGAGGTCGCGGAGCGTTGGGGTTTTGAACGTGGCGATCATTCGTTGCAGGAATCGATCCTCGCTCTCGCCCGCGCGACGAAGGGAAGAGTTCTTTACGTCGACAAAGTTCCAGTAGCCGAGATCAGCGCAGCCCGGCTTCTTGAGCGAAGGGATTTCGCGGTACCTGCGAGAAGGTCTCGCCGACCCGGCCCCCGGTATCTCGAGGGCCGCAAAACTCCGCTCGCCGTGAACCTGGTCGTATTCGCTCTGGCTGATTCCCATGTTGTGAAACGAAAGATCCGTGAACAACGGCGGCGTGTGACAGGTTACACAGTTTCCTCGTGACCCGGCTCCGTCCGTGCGAAGGAACACCTTCAATCCCTTGAGCGCAGCCGCATCAAAATCATTAGCCAGCTTTAGCGCCCGACTCCTTTCGAGCGTTGCGATCTTGTCCAGCAGACGATTGGCAAAGTGTTTCGGATCCTCACTTCCATTTGGATCCGGACCAACATCCAGCCCGTTCGCTTTAACAAATCGATCGTAGGGAGTCGATCGCGTCGACTTAAGAGTTCTTAGATAATCCGAGATCGCTTTCACCGTCAGGTCAATCAATTGGGACTTGTCGAGCCGGTCGGTGTCCACGTCATACGCCGCCTTGAAGAGCGCGTGATAACTGCTGTTGGAATCCGCGCCGTCGCCCGAGTCTTTCAAAATGATACCGCGGACTCTCTCGAACGATTGCTCCTCCTCGCCGGGCAGCCAACCCATCGGACGACCCGCGAGCGTCCCTCTCACGAGACCTTCCAGCGAATCGAACTCGCCATCGAAATGCAGACGAGGCATCAGCGCAGCGTCCAGGATCGTCGGTGAATTGCGCAGTTCGTCCCTGCGCGGGTCTCCTGCGCGCCACGGCACCCAGCTCCTGGCAAAGAAGTCGGCGTGTGCCCGCGTGCCTTGCGGATCCTCATCGGAAAGATGGCAGGAGAGGCAACTGTTCTGAAGATCGCCTTGCGGGGAGGAGAAGCGATCGTCTTTGAAAAGTCTGAAACCGAGGCGCACACGAAGCGACGTTTTGTCGTCCGGTTGATTCTGGCCGAGCGCCGCGAAACCCAGCGCGATGACGAAGCCGACCGCAAGGAACTTGCACCAGACAATTCGTGACAAGGTAATAGAATGCAACAGCAGAGCCTTCCTAAGAGTAAGGTTGGGAGCCAGCGAAAACTTAACTTGCAACGCGCGATTGGCGACTCATCCGAGCCACGCAGGACTCAAGCTGCTCGCGCATGAGCGACGAGCTTAAATGAACGCGTCGCCCATGTCCAGGCAACACCCATTCGAATTCGTAATCGAGCAGCCGCTCCATCGAACGAATCTGTTCCGTCCACGAATACCAGCAGACGGACTGCGAGGCGTTGAGCGCATCGTAAGCAGCGGACCACCAGAGATGGTCACCCGAGAAGAGATATCGATCGCGATACAGCAACACGGTATGACCGCGCGTATGTCCGGGTGTTGGGATCGCCAGTAAGTCGTGATCCAGAGTTATGGCTGCCCTTCCGGTCAACACGCGCTCGACTCCAGAAGTTGACCTCGAGATATCGTCACTGTGCAGAATCCGTTCGGCGTCGAAATGACTTGCCCATTTCTCATGATCGGCGACGTCGTCGCGATGCGTAAGAAAGATCAGTTTTATTCCGCCCATATTCTCGATGCGTTTTACGAGTGGGGCTGCGAATCTCGGTGAATCGACGAGCACGTTCCCTTCCGGACGAGCGATGAAGTAGCTCGACGCTCCATAAGAAGACTCGGATGCGAAGCCGCAAAAGTAGACGTTGTCGTCGACGACCTCAGGATAGGCTGCCACAGCCGGCTTCGCGTTTTGATTGCTGATGGTTCCGATTGAAGCCGTCGGGCAAGTGACCAACGCTTTGAGCGCATCGAATACCTGTTCAGATGTCTCAGGCTGATGAAAAACGATCGATTGATCGCCTATATCAGAAAAAGTGTCGGGCGCAATTTGCCGGCAGAGATCGCAGTCGATGCAGGTGGTGTCAACGAAGAAGTCTCCGTGGGCATTCTCTTGATGGGCGCGTTCACTTAAAGCCATACAGTGTAAGTATAAAGGTTCGGCTGGTGAGCCACAAAACCACCTTTGCGTGCTTTGCGGTCCCTGGCGTCTTTGCGTTGAGAATTCTCTTCGCAAAGATTCTCAACGCAAAGACGCCAAGGACCGCAAAGCATGCAAAGGTGACGTAATCAATTGATGTAACGCGACTCCAACTGAACATAAGCGCGCAGGTCGGTCATTATTTCCACGAACATCGACGGCGTCAGCGATTGCGGACCGTCGGACCAGGCATCTTGCGGATGAGGATGGACCTCGATGATCAGACCGTCGGCTCCCACGGCGACGGCGCCTTTAGCGGCCGGACGGACCAGGCTGCGACGACCGGTGGCATGCGAAGGGTCTACGATGACCGGCAGATGACTGAGCTCATTCAACAGCGGGACCGCAGCAAGGTCCAGCGTGTTTCGAGTGGCGGTCTCGAACGTTCGAATGCCTCTCTCGCACAGAATGATCTGGTCGTTGCCGTGCGACGCTATGTATTCGGCTGACAGCAGCAGCTCCTTGATCGTAGAGCTCATTCCGCGCTTCAGTAGCACGGGGCGCTTGACGCTGCCCAGTCGCTTCAACAGCGCAAAGTTCTGCATGTTGCGAGCGCCAACCTGAAGAATGTCCGCGTATTCGGCGACGATTTCAGTGTCTTCGGTAGTCACGACTTCGGTGACGATCTTAAGCCCGGTGCGATCGCGAGCTTCGGCCAGCAGCTTGAGTCCTTCGACCTCCAAGCCCTGAAAATCATATGGCGAAGTCCGAGGTTTGTAAGCGCCGCCACGTAACACCTGCGCGCCGGCTTCCTTCACCGCGTCAGCCGTTTCCATCAATTGCTCGCGCGTCTCAACCGAGCAAGGCCCGGCCATTACTACAAACTCTTTTCCGCCGATTTCCAGATCGCCGACGCGCACAGTTGTTTTTTGCGGCTTCAGTTCGCGGCCGACGATTTTGTAAGGCTGCAGAATCGGAACAACATTCTCGACGCCCGGCACCGAGCGCAGGTTTTGAAGATGGTCCTTGTTGTCACCGTGCCCGACGGCGCCGATTACTACGCGCTCTTCACCGCGAATCAGATGTGGCTGATACCCGTAGCGGCGAATGCTGTCGCAGACTTCCTGAATCTGTTCTTCGGTGGCGTTCGATTTCATTGCGATGATCATGTCTCTCTCCTTCCTTTGCGAGCTTAGCGGTCCTCTGCGTCTTTGCGTTGAGTATTTCATCTCGGATTATACTCAACGCAAAGACGCAAAGGACCGCTAAGCTCGCAAAGGTTCAACCTCACTCACTACTCCTCGGGTAACTTCCCAACACGCGCACGCTTTCGGCGAGCTCCGCCAGATTCGCAAGCGCGCGCTCGACTCGGGGCTCGTGTTGATCCCCGATCAGATCGACATAAAAAGAATACTCCCACGGGCGGCCTTCAATCGGGCGCGACTCGATCTTGGTAAGGTCGATGTCGCGTAGCGCGAACGCCGCGATCGAGCGGAATAGCGCGCCCGGTTTGTTGGCTACGCGAAAGACAATCGAAGTCTTTCGTTCGTCCAAGCCGGCGACGGTTTTGAAAGAGCCTGCGCGTTCGGGGCGTGTCAGCAACAGGAACCGAGTGAAATTCTTTGGATTGTCTTCGATGCTTTCGACGATGATCGCTGCATCGTAGACAGCCGCGGCGGTGACGCCCGCTATCGCTGCGTCTTCCAGTGAACCGCTCTCGACGATCATCTTAACCGAGCCGGCAGTATCGTAAGCGGGAACGACTTCGATTTGCCGATTCGCCCGCAGGAACTTTTCGCACTGCGCGAGCGCGACCGGATGGGAATGAACGCGCCGAACATCTTTCAGGGCTGCGCCGCGGAGTGCTATCAGGTGATGCACGATTCGCACGTTGGTTTCGCCGATGATCGTAAGGTCGTGCTCCATCAACAAGTCGTAGTTCTTGTGAACGGAACCGGCGAGGCTGTTTTCGATCGGAGCCGCCGCCGCATCAGCCGCGCCGGTTGCGACCGCTTCAAACATTTCCTCGAAGGTCCGACAGGGAATCGTGCCGACCTCGACGCCGAGCAGTTGTCTTGCGGCGTCCTCGCTGAAGGCTCCGCGTTCGCCCTGGAATGCAACCTTAGGTATGTTTTCCCCCATTGTGTTTTCCGTTCCAGTCTCTCCAAGAACTGCACTCTCCAAAAACTGCGCTCCACAAACTGCTGTCTCCAAAAACTGCGCTCTCCAAAAACTGCTCTCTCCAGAAACTGCGAGGCCCGCTGCCTTCATCGGAAGGAGCGGGCCTCAGAAAACTTTGATATCCGTTCTCGGACTAGACGCCGGCTCCCTCCGCTATAGCTGCGGTGCTAAAGCTAAACGAACTAAAGCGGAAGAAGCTAAAGCGAAAGAAGCTAAAGCGGAAGAAGCTAAAGCGGAAGAAGCGGCAACCCTTTCCTTCGCGCGCCGCGCCGTGGGTGGCATTCGTCGACCGAGCCACGCTACGCTTCGGTTCATCTCCGCTGCTCATCGTTTGTTCTCTAGTGTTCATTTGCTTGCGGCATTATCGGCGAGGCTACAAAGACTGTCAAGATCATCGCTATCAGGTTGGAGAGCTTATTCGCACAAAGGGCGTCCAGAGTCTCGCTGAGTCTCCTTTGCGTACTTTGCGGTCCTTTGCGTCTTTGCGTTGAGAATTGCCTTGAGAATTCGTTTTCGGTCTAGCACGTCGCGGTCGCCTAGGGATGAAGATGCCGGGTTTAGAAAACAAATTCCGCTTCCCGAACAGCCGTTCCGATCAAGCGCTTATTGCGGCGGCGCGAGCCTTTGCCACAGACGCAGAGCCGCTAAAAACCGAGTTCATCCGGCGGGGTTTGCCGGCGACCTTTATCGACGACCTTCAGGAAAAGACCGCGGCCTTTGCGGCCATCATCAGCTCAAGGAACGTGCATGCGGGCTCGAAGGTGCAGGCCACGGCTTCGATAGACGACGTGTTGGATGAAGCGATGCTCGACGTCAGAGAACTGGACCCAGCGGTAGAGAACGTGATCGGCGACAACGCACCATTGCTTGCCGAATGGAGAAGCGCCCGCCACATAGAGCGCCATACCAGTCACAAGAAACCAAACCCCCCAGTTCCACCGACTTCGTCGGAACCGGAATCGGCCTAACGTTTCGAAAGAGATGTCCGAAACACGGGTCAAAGAGAGAAGCAGTCCGAAGGGCTTGCTTCTCTCTTTGTGTTCCTAGCGACGAGAAGAATCCACCGGCTCTCGCGCAGGAATTCTGCTCACGAAGACTTGTCGAATTATGTCGGCCCGAGCAAAGTCCGCGCGCCGCTGCTCAACCCGCGTATGCTCATTCATGTTCACGAAATAGTGAGGTTGCGAGTGTCAAAGCTCGACCAGTAGTTGGTCGAGATCGTTGTTATTCTGTCGGGCCAAATTCAGTAACACATCAGTGAGCGCCTTGCTGATCTCAGTCAAATAGAACTTTTGGTTGCCAATACCTGGCGAACGAATCGGCGAGTACTTGTTCGGTAGGAGATTAGCGATTTTTGAGAAAATACCTCTTGCGCTCAAAGGGTTCGTAAGAATCGTCCAGGTGACAGGTACCAGCCATCCGTCTCTCGACCACTGTTCACCAGTTTCACCGAATGAGTCCGGTCGCTTAGCGTCTCTGCATTTGCCACTGACGCGACCCACTGCCTTTATCTCAGTCGAAGCGTAAGAGAAAACAATGTCACGGATTGCGGTTCGAGGCATATTCAGATAGGTCTGATTTCTTGATCCATTAATATCCGTTTTAGGCGACCAAAGATAGCCGCCTTCGATTTCTTGCTTGTGTGTCTGCTTGTGATTGACCCACCAGAAATTCATCATTACCTCCGAACGAAGTTGCGATAGTCTGATCCTAGAGTTCAAGCCAAATGAGACAATATGCGCTCCAAACACTTCTGAGGGTTCTTTCTGAGTGTGCATTCCCAGATACGAATTACCTTGAAGCCGTGATATCGAAGTGTTCGAGAGTATCTTCTATCCCGGCTCTGATTCCTTAAGATTTTCGCGCTCCAATATTCCTGGTTCGTTTTTGGTATGTGGCCACACCTCGGACAACCGTGCCAAAAACAACCATCAATAAATATCACAACACGCGCCTTCGGAAATGCAAAATCGGGAGTACCGACGAACTTAGTCGAATGAAGTTTCCAGCCTCTGTGGCCTCCTCGAATAAGCCTCGAGCGTACACGCCATTCAGTCGATCTGTTCTCACGTGATCGAACTGCGCGCATGTTCGCGGAACGAGTTGAGCTAGGCTTTTCAAATGCAGGTAACGCACTTCGCATCATATAAGGGAAACCCCGAGTGCCTCAGTCTTATGATCATCAAGCCACTGCATCACGGCGTCAGTTGTTGAGGGTACTCGTTCACATAATCGGATTCTGTCAAACGAAATGGAACCATGGTATAGCTTACGAAGTTTATCGCCTTCCGTCATGAGAAATGGAACAGCTAAAAAGGTAAGGCAGACGTTACGCTCAGTCGGGGATCTGGAAAAAAAGCTCCAGAATAACGCCGGCGACGTTTCTTGGCCCTTCTTAAGCCAATCTGTCTTACCGGTTGCACAATTGCCCAGAGCTATGATTCGAGAGAATTGTTGATCAGCAAAGTTGTTTACGACCACAACATCCCAGCCACCATCGCCGCCATCGGGCGCAGTTTCCCGCATAGGCTCTCCCAGATCTGGTATTAGATCGGAAACCAATTGTAGCAACTGACGATAGTCGGTAATTTCGCCCGTTTTCCAAGGCGCACCGATTCGAACCGCTTTTCCCCGGAAATAGTCCTCTGCAGCGCTTTTTACGATTGCCTCAAATTCCCTCGTTCGTAAATTGTCCGGTATATCTTTCATGAATTTCAAACCGAGACAAAAAAGGTAGGATGAATTATGTTTTTGCTCATTCGGACTAAGGGTTATTCCATCGACCGTAAATGGATATGATTTTCCTAAGAGAGTTGCTCGGCGTTCCAATTCTTCGAATACTTTAAGTGCGTAGTCCTCAGCGTCGCCTGCATCATCTCCAGATAGAGATGCTTCCAACTCCTCTTTCAATGCGCTTACGCTGTAGGGCTTATCATTCGCCCACGTTCTCAACTCCACAACGTCAGCTATATCTAGAATCTTATTCATTCACTTCGGGGAGAGCTTGATCGCCCTTTATGTTGAGGCGCGCTTTCTTGTAGGCTCCTTCAATCTCAATGAACGCCTCCTTAACCAATTCGTTTTCGCGAACATCAAACAACTTGGGAAGGCATTCCTCAATTGAGTAAGCAGCTATGCGAAGTTTCTCGGCAACTTCTTCCGCATTATACTCCGTATAGAGCAACGATCCTTCCAGGTCCCCCTTTTTGCGAAAATGGTGGAGCGCCTTCGGGCTAGACAACACGCGTTCGAACGCTTCCTGTTGCCTGCTATTGACAGCCCGGCGCACCTCTTTGTTGCCGATCGTCCACTTGATAAACTCACCAAGCTCGGTTAGACGATCTCCCGGAACGGGCTCGAGCGTTATCGGGTCATCCTGCAAGTTAAGAAAGCGCTGAGTTTCGTGACCTCCAAGAAGCGTGTAGAAAGTCCCGAAATAACGCTTGGTAGCTACCGAAGCTGGGTCGAAGAGGTTCTTCGCCTCAGCCTCCTTTAAAGTAAAGAATGCGATCAGCCATCGTTTGAGGGTTGGAAACGTCGTACCTAGAGTCTTCGCGAACTTGCTGAGGTTCTCTTTGGAAAAATCATTGTTGGCATGTTCGAAAACGAACTTTGCCTTTGCTTCCGGTGGCCACTCTCGAGCAGCCGTCACGTGCTTGTATCCAAGATAGGCCTGCAATAAGTCGGCAGACCACCCGCTTTGAACATTGACGGTCTTAAGCCGTTCCTTTTCGTCAGGAGATACCTCGGGTATGGAAGGAAGCGGCTGTTGATCATTCGGGAACTCGCCTGTAAGAAGCTTTAACGCGGCCAGGCGTCTATTCCCCTCAATTACGTAGTATCCGCCTCCTTCTCGATCTCTAACGATGATCGGATCCCCATCGATCAACCCCGATGCAGAAATCGACTGTAGGAGATCATCAACTCCGATATCAGTGATTAGATATCGGAACATCTTGGGTTGATCGTCTCCGAATCCGACCAAAAAACGTGGATTGTCTGGATCGAAGTGCAATTGATCAAGCTGTGTGGGAAACTTGTTCGGCATAAGTCACGCTTAATTCCACAGGACACGTAACGGCCTAAGTACAGCTGCGAATAGGGGTGGTGGCACGGCATTCCCGATTGCCTGAAATCGGTCTCTCACTGTTCCTGCGCTCCACCGAAATCTCCTGGCGAATCCTTGGAGCGCTGCACACTCTCGATAAGAGAATCGGCGTGCACGGCCCTCACGGGTGAATTCCCAGTGGTCAGTGTCAATTCGCCTAAGGGGCGGACTCAAAGGATGAAGGGGAACATGTCGCCAGTTGCCAACTATACACGGACTTGGCTGACCCCAGGGATGTCTTCGTCGGCGTGACAAATAATACCAGTGAAACGGTTCGTCATTAAATTCACCTTCAGGCCACGCTGGCATGTGTCCGATTGCATCGCGTTGCGTTACGTAGCGCCTATCAGTTCCCGGTCCGTGGGTTGGTTCGGGAAACTTGTAGTGGAAATCAATATCGCTGCGAATACCGACAAGGAAAATCCTTCGTCTGTTTTGAGCAACGCCGAAGTCTCGGGCGTTCAGTACCTCCCAGACTACTCTATATCCATCTAGACGGTATCGATAAATCTGATTCAAGAGCAGGTTATAGTTGTCGCCAAAAGCCATCCCGTTCACGTTCTCGACAATAAATGCCTTCGGTCGCACAATGCGTAGCACCCGATCAAACTGTCGGTACAGATAATTGGTATTCGAATCCCATTTGCGAGTGCCTGCTTGGCTGTAGGATTGACACGGATAACAACCCACCAGAAGCTCCGCTTCTGGAAAAGTATCGAAGTCTGCTATGTCTCCGACCTCAATATTAGGGTGTTCGATGTTGGCTTCATAAATCTCGGCTGCAACATCCCAGACATCATTGGCCCAAACGATGTCGTAGCCGGCTCTTTGAAGTGCTTGATCCGAGCCGCCGCAGCCGCTAAACAGGGATATAGTTGGAACAGCCGGAACACTCATTAGAGACCTCAGATCAGGATGGTTTCAAGAACTCTACACAAGCAGTTGCTAACTAACGCTCAGCCAAGGGCCGTCCACCAGTATAGCAGATCATTCCGCCTTGGCGTAGAACCATTCTAATATCGTGCGACCCATCGTTGTTTCTTCGTAACGTTTCGCTCAACTTTCTCATTCGAAGATAGAGCTTCCTAAAAGAGGTGTGACTATGAATAAACTCCATCGGCTGCTTGCTTGGTCTTTGACTCTGATCTTTACCCTGAGTGTGCCGTCATACGGATGGGGGAAGTTGGGGCATATGGCGGTTGCGTTCGTCGCTTATCAGAAACTCAATCAGACAACGCGCGATAGAATAGATACCCTCTTGAGAATCAACAAAGAATATGACGTCTGGGTCTCGGAAATGCCAAAGGACGCTTCCGACGATGATAAGAAAATGATGGCGTTCATGATTGCCGCTACCTGGCCCGATCGGCTCAGGAGCAAAAAGCTCCATCCTGAAATTGACGACGATGGAGAGCAACCGCGCACACTCGAGGAGGGGAAGAGGAACACCGGCTACGATGATTTGCTGATGCACAAGTATTGGCACTTCATCGATAAGCCCTTCAGTCCAGACAACACGCCTCTCGAAGATCCTCCTGACCTGAACGCAAAGACCCGCATTGACTTGTTTCGTAAGGTGCTGGGTTCCAGCGAACCCGATCCAAAGAAATCTTATGACCTCGTGTGGCTGTTGCATCTGGTCGGGGACGTACACCAGCCGCTTCATTGCACGTCGCGGTTCACCAAACTCAAATCACAAAAGCACGGAGATCGCGGGGGCAACCTGGTCAAGATCTGCGCCTCGGCTAAATGCAACACGAATCTACATAGCTTTTGGGATGACGCGCTTGGCAACAACCCCAACGTGACGGCGGCAATAAAAGTTGGAAACCGGCTTCCAAAGGCGAGGGTAGAGGCAGCGCAAAATATGGATGCCGACAAATGGGTAGTAGACAGTTTCACGGATGCTAAGAAGACCGCATACATGAATCCTCCAATCGGAGTGAGCACCAAAGGGCTGCCGATAACGCAAAAGTACCGCGATGCTGTTGGTTCCATGTGTGAGAAACGAGTGGCGCTGGCCGGCGCTCGGCTGGCGAATATTCTGAATAAGGAATTGAGGTAGAGTTCTACATGTCGATAGTAATTCAAGAGTGACCCAGTCAATCCCAACGGGATTGCGTCTTGAAGTCCAAGGTTGCCGTCCTCGGCTACCTTGGGTTCCAGTTCGGGCCGGACCAACCTCGAAGGGGTTGCGGCTGTGTTGCTTCAAACCTGAACAATCAACCGGGACGTCCTGTTGAGCGAAGTGCGTATGTCACAACCCCTGTGGGGTTGTGACGCCCAATCGCGCCGCGCTTTTTGATCGAAGGTGCGTTGGTGGCAACGTACCCAGGGTAGCGGAGTACCGCAACCCTGGGCTGAGAGGTGCAACCCCGTCGGGGTTGCGCGAACAACACAAAACCGGATCGCCAAAGATGGAGGTTCATGAGCCTTTCGCTACTCGCGTGAAGCCATCAGCGGTCCAATCTTCGCTGCCGACGCCGTGGTGGACGAAGAACAAACCTTCAGGATCGTACTTCTTTTTGATCGCTCGCAGCTTTGGATAATTCGTTCCCCAATACTCCTTCTGCCATGAAGCGTTGAAGTAGTTGCTCTCTGATACATAAGACCCCGCGTTCGGAGCTATCTTGCGCAGCTCTGCCGCTGCAAGGTCGATCTTGTGTGCGTTGCCGCGCGCGAAGTCCAGATTCATCGGAGGGTTCACCACGGAGTTCGCCGCGGAATTCACCCCAGAGCTTGCCGCAGGGTTAGGAGCAGGGCTCGTCGAGGGGCGGGCCAGGCCGGGATAGGCGGGCAAGCCTCCGTCGGCGATGATCACTAAAACAAACGCATCTACTACCGCCGGGTTTGTAGCCGTGTCTCGCGTGGCCGCAGCGGCTGCGGGGGGCGCGCCGGCGATTCCTTTGTTGAAATGCAGCTCGACTTTCTTTTGGCGGCTCGCCGCAAACAGCGCGTCTGCGAGACGCGATTGCTGACTGTTTTCAAGGAGCGACGCGGGCAGCCAAAGCGAATCGTAGCCGTGCAGGAAAGCGCCTACCTGCCCCTGGTCTCCCGACCAATACGCGTGCGTCGCCGGAGCGCCGGGCCGCGAATCGCTGATCATTGAGTCGTTGCCTCTGCGTTTGCGGTCGGCGATATCCCACCAATGCCGAGCGCGTCCTGCACCCGCTTCGAGGTCGGCGGCGGTGAGGTCCTTTGAGTTCTTGACTGAATCGAAGAAGGGCTTCCAGACGTTAGCTACCTGCTGGTTGTCGAGACCCTGACATACCATATTGAGCCTGAGCGTGTTGTCCGGCCCAATCGAAACTGACTCGCCCCAGTGAGAATTGAACAGGCTCTCTCGATAGAAGCTGATGAAGCGGGCGATCAGTTGTTGAAACGCCGCGTCCGACTGAGCCTTGATTCTTCCGCCTGCATATCCGAAATACTCGGGCAGCTCGTGCGTGAGCAAAGTGACTTTGGTGACAACTCCGAAGCTGCCGCCGCCTCCTCCTTTGAGCGCCCAGAAAAGATCGGGATTCGTGCAGGCGTTGGCTATGCGAACTCTGCCGTCGGCGGTGACCACTTCGGCTTCGAGGAGTCCGGAGGCCGCGGTGCCGAAGCCCTTCGAAAAAGAACCGAAGCCACCGCTTTGAATGAGACCGGCTACGCCCACCGTCGTGCAGCCGCCGCCTTGAACGTAGCGGCCGGCTTCGGTGGTAACCGCGTGATAGACGTCGATCCACATCGCTCCGGCTTCGACGGTGACCGCGGGGACGGCTGAGGTGCGCGCCTTACAGCCTTGCCCGACAAACGCGTCGTGCACAGTGACCTTGTTCATCGCGCGCGTCCAGACCAGCAGAGAGTCCGGGGCGTTGGATGTTCCTAGATAGCTGTGCCCGCCGCCTTTGACTACGAGACGCAGATTGTTTTCGCGAGCGAAGTTGACTGCGGCGGCTACATCGGCGGCGTTACGCGCACGGACCGCGTAAGCGCTGGGCGCGGGAGTCCACGCGTCGAGCCATCCCGAGACCTCTGTGCCGGCCGGCTGGTCACCGATGTAAAAAGGATTGCGAATACTCTTCCGCACTTCCGCGCAAGCTTCGCCGTTAGCGTCAGTCTGGCAATCAGCGAACAGCGCGCGAGGTTGAATCAGGTTGCCGCCGACCTGCGCTTTGAGCTTTGCCCAACTGGCGGCGCTGGGCCACAAGGGATCGGAGGGGCGCACACGATGAATGACAGAGCGCTTGAGTCCGAACGGCAACGCTAAGGCTGGGCGAAAGACGAATTGAAGAACGGTTACTCCGATTCCTTTGAGTAGGTTTCTTCTACGCATTTGTTTGATGACCTCCGTGATCGGAATGAACATACTCAACGCAAAGACGCAAAGAACCGCAAAGCGGGCAGAGCGCGAAAAGGTGGAGACGGCCTCGCGATTCTCACGCGCCGGCCCCCGACTTTTGTAGGCGAGTATAAACCATCCATCAAGTTCATGCGGGGATCGGCTTCAGATCATAAGTGGTAAGCGTCTCACTTGGGTAAGCAAGCTAAAGCCTCCCAGCGGTTTTCCGTAGTTCAGTGATACAATGACCGCCAAAAATATAGCGAGCTTTGCGGTTCTTGGCGTCTTTGCGTTGAAATAAGTCTCGGGATGCCGATTATTGGTTTCAACGCTGGTTTGCTGCTTACTTGCCGGCGTCCTCTGCGGCTGATCACCGACATTGATCAAGAATAACCGCAGAGGACGCCGAGGACGCCGAGGACGCCGAGGGTTGGTGACCCTACGTTAGACTCCCAAAACACCTATGCGTTAACATGCAGTTGATTGTGGTTGCTGGAGGAGAACAACCGATGAAAAAGTTCAAGCAAGTAAGCATTCTATTTACTGTGCTGGTGATGCTCGCTCTGCCAGTGTTAGCCGCGGCAATTCCTAATCAGGACGAAGCGCGCAATGCGCTATACAGAAGTTTTGTTGAAAAGGTCAAAGACGATCAGGCAGCCGCATATCAAATCGGCAAGGAGTTCATCACCAAGTATCCCACTCCGGACGATCAGTATTTGCAGTACGTCAAAAAGTACGTGGCCGGCTACGAAGACAGGCTGCCGCGCGTTCAATGCGGCCAGGCGCTGAAGGACAATAAGGCCGAAGCGTTCACGCTCTGCAAGCCGGTTGTCGCCAAAACTCCTGACGACCTGAGCGTGCTGGCCAGCCTGGCCACGACAGGATTAAGCCTGACCGGCAACGACCGCAAAACTAACAGCGCCGATGCTGTCAGCTACGCGCGCAAGGCAATCGAGTTGGTGAATGCCGGCAAAACTTTCGAGGCAGGCAAGCCGCTGCCGAACAAGGACCTGCTTCTGGCCAGTCTCAATTACATCGTCGGCGCTTTGAGTTTGGAGACCGATCCTGCGGGAGCTGCGAAAGCACTCATCGCCGCCGCAAAGTCCGAAAGCGACTACAAGAAGGTGCCTCAGGTTTACTCTCTCCTGGCGGAGGCTTATCGTCTCGCGGAATACGACAAACTGAGCCAGGAAATGTCCGCCAAGTGCAGTACTGCCGAGCAGCAGGCGACACCTGAGTGTAAGGCGTTGACGGACAAAGTTAATGACGTTACCGACCGAATGATCGATGCGCTGGCGCGAGCTGTGGCTTACGCTGGCACCTCGACGGACGCTAAAGCCAAGACGGCAAGCGAGGGCTGGAAGAAATCGCTGGCGACGCTATATAAGTTTCGCAAAGGGTCCGAGGATGGGATGGAGGCTTACATCGCCAGCGTGACCGCAAAGCCGCTCCAGTGAGGGATGAGACTTGTGTGAATGTTCGTAGTCCGGCCTTCAGGCGGAAGTTTGTAACTGCATTTACGCTGAATTACGAACTTCCGCGTGAATGCCGGACTACGAACATTGCGTTCTTACACAGTCTCGGAGAACGCAGGCTTGACGGGTTTCCCACGGATGTTGCTAACCTGATGGTGCGGCGGAACCAGGCGAGTAGTGAAGAGCATCGTTGAACTCGACGTCAACCGGTCGCAGGAAAGCGTAGCAACGCTCTTCGCCAATCCCGCAAACAACCCTAAGTGGATGGACGATCTCGCCCGATATGAACCGCTGAGCGGTGAACCCGGAATGCCGGCCTCGACGTACCGCCCGGCAATCCCGTAGGGGTGCGATGTTTATAGTTCGGAAGCCGACGCAGACTTCCTGGCTCCGTTAGGAGCGGCACAGAGTCGAGCGCGGGAACATTTCACCCTACGGGGTTGGCAACCCAGGGAACGCGCCATTAGAAACATTCCACCCCTACAGGTTTAAGGAATTCTCAGGACACTTCTTCCGGCGAAGAGTCGCGGGTGGTTCCCGGCTCAAGTCCCGCTTTAAATCACACCCAATGCAACAGACGTTACCATCAGGCTTTGCCGAAGCCGCTTTATTGTGGTATAAGACACCTTCGCTGTTCAACACGTTTCGACTTTCTTCTGGCAAAAGAGAAGTTGCCTTCCGTTTTTGAGAATCGATCATTAGCGATGTACTGAATGCGTGCCGATGTAGCACGCCTGGCCGGCCGGCTGATTGCAGCACCGGACCTGTTCGCGGGCAGTACCGCGAGGTCCTCACCTCGCACGGTTTCTCAGTCAATAGAACTAGCAGTCGCCCATCTCATGGCTTCTCGATCTTTGCGAAAGCAAGTTTCGGCAGCCTTATCCATTCCGCAACACACCATTGAGAGGAGGAGTCCCATGCGCAAAACCTTGTTAGCGTTGTTCCTGATTGCTTTGATCGCACCATCGATCACCAAGCTCAGCTCCTCGAGAGCTGATTCGATCACAGCAGCATCATCGGCCGCCGGCCCGTGGCAAACCGCGATTCTCGGAATGCCTGACTTTGACATTCGTCACGAGGTTTCCGACATTCAAACAAACTCGAGATCATCAGCCGATCCCGCTCGCGCGCAATCGAGAGTGGATGCGATCGAGCATTTTCGCAGGTCGTTCAGTCCGGAAAGCCGGGACAGCGTGCGATACGAACTGAACGAAGCAGGAGTGCCAAAGGCTTTCTTCAATCTATCCGCTCCGTTGTCCGCGCCATCCGGCGACTCGAGCGATCAGGTTGCTCGCCGGTTTCTGAGACAACACAGCGACGTCTTTGGTCTGACCAGCCGCGAAGTTCGTGGACTGAAGCTCGAAGGCGAGGATAACGATCAGGGAACCAGGTTCATGCATTACCGGCAGGTCATCGGCGGCGTCGAAGTATTTCAGGGACAGGTTCAGGTCGCCGTCGGCGCGGCGGGCGAGGTGCTCTCCGTGATGGAGGGCATGGTCATGCCCGGAAGCGACGTCAATACCACGCCGACCCTGTCAGAAGCTGAGGGGCTTACGGAGGCATTCAAGTTTTGCGGACGCGAGGCTCCCGGCCAGCTTCGATCCATCGAAGCGCGTCGGGCCCCGGGAGATCGCGCAAAGTATGCCAATCCGCTTGGCTCTGATTTCGAGGACGTATTGTCCGAGCTGCGCGTGATGCGAGTTGGAGATCGTGAATTGCTCGCGTGGCACTCGTACATCGAAGCCGGCTCCAGCGAGTGGTACGAGATCTGTGTCGATGCGAACAGCGGAGCGCTGCTGTTCCGTTACAACCTCTACGCGGACGCCGCGCAGGGAACTGTGGCGACTCGCGATCCGATTGCTACGCCTCGCACGCTCGAATCATTTGTGGGCGATACTACCATCAACACGTCGGCCGGATGGATGGGCACTTCTACGGTCACGACCGGCAACAACGTCGAAGCCTATCTCGACACCGACGCGAATAACTCGCCTGACAACAACAACGGCCCGGGTCTATCGGTAGGGCACGCTTCGTCGTCGACGCAGAATTTCACATTTCCGTTCACGCTTGGTGTTGACCCGCGAACGCAACAGGCTGCGTCGGTGACGAACCTCTTTTACTTCTGCAACATCATGCATGACTTCGTCTACCGGCTGGGCTTTACGGAGTCGGCGGGGAACTTCCAGACAAATAACTTCGGCCGGGGCGGGACGGGTAATGACTCGGTCCGCGCCGAAGCGCAGGACGGATCAGGCACAAACAACGCCAACTTCTCCACGCCGCCCGAGGGCAGCCGTCCTCGCATGCAGCAGTTCCTCTTCACCCAGGGAACTACCAGTCTGGCGGATGATCGTGACAGTTCCGAAGACGGCGACGTAGTGCTGCACGAGTACGGCCACGGCGTATCGAATCGCCTGGTTGGCGGGCCGGCTAACTCAGGGTGTGTGGGCGGCACGCAAGCCGGCGCGATGGGAGAAGGCTGGTCGGACTACTGGGCAATCACCTTCTACAACGACGGCCGCGTTGGTGAGTACGTAACAAATAACACCACGAACGGCATACGGCGCGCGGCTTACACGGTTCCGGCTAACCCGGTGCACGACTCTTATGCCGATCTTGGCGCGGGAGGATTCGAAGTGCATCGCGACGGAGAAGTATGGGCGGCGACCTTGTGGGATCTTCGCACGCAGTTGGGAGCAGCGGTGTCCGACCGGCTGGTGCTGGAAGGAATGAAGTTCACGCCTTGCAGCCCTTCGTTCCTGAACGCGCGCGACGGAATTCTGCAAGCCGATCAGAGTCTCAACGCCAACGCTCACCGGTGTGCGATATGGACGGTGTTTGCTCGTCACGGCATGGGCGTGTCGGCGACCGGCAACAACGGCACCACTCACAACGCGGCCACTGATGTTCCTTCGGATTGCGGAGGAGGGACGACCGTGTTCTTTGATAACTTCGAAACCAGCCTCGGCTGGGTGACGAATCCGAACGGCACCGATAACGCGACCACCGGGCAGTGGGAGCGCGGCAACCCCGAGGACACCAACTCGAACGGCGCGAAGCAGCTCGGCACTACCGTGAGCGGCGTCAACGATCTGGTGACCGGCCGGCTGGCAGGCGCGTCGGCGGGAGCCAACGACATTGACGGCGGAACTACGTCGATACGTTCGCCGCTGATTACGTTGCCTTCAACTGGGACTTTGACGTTGTCGTTCAGCTTCTACCTCGCTTACGGAAGCAATGCTACAAGCGCGGACTTCTTGCGGGTGAGCATCGTGAGCGGGACGACTACGACGCAGGTGTTTCAGAGGCTGGGGGCGGCGGTCAACAACAACGGCGTTTGGGCGGCACAGAGTGTAAGCCTTAACGCATTCGCCGGTCAGAGCGTGCGCATACTGATAGAGGCTGCGGACGCTTCAACAGCCAGTCTGGTCGAGGCAGGCATCGACGATGTTAGAGTGACGAGTCAGTAAGGGGTGCTGTCGAAGTGAAGGCGAGATGAGGATCTCGCCTTCAGCCTTTCTGCGAGCTTTGCGGTCCTTTGCGCCTTTGCGTTGAGTATTCTGAGCGAGGAAGACTAATACTCAACGCAAAGGCGCAAAGGACCGCAAAGCTCGCAAAAAATACTGAGATTTCATTTTTCCTCACTATTCGGTTTGATCCTATGCAACGATGAAATAGAGAGTGAAGATAATCGAGACCAATCGACTGATCCTGCGCCGATTCACGGAAGCTGACTCGGCATTCATCTTCGAACTTCTGAATGAGCCCTCGTGGAAGCGCTACATTGGCGACCGAGGAATCGACTCGCTTGAAGCCGCACGCCGTTACCTGCAAACGGTTCCGATGGCCTCGTACGAACAGCGTGGCTTTGGGTTCTACGCGATCGAGCAGAAGGCCGATTCGACGCTGGTGGGTATGTGCGGCTTGATCAAACGCGATGCACTCGATGACGTCGATATTGGCTTCGCTGTACTCTCGCGATTCGAGGGGCAGGGTTTTGCGAGTGAAGCAGCAGCGGCAACGCTTGCGTACAGTCGTGACGCGCTCGGGTTTAAACGCGTGGTTGCGATCACGAGCATCGACAACGAGCGTTCGGCTAGACTTCTCGAGCGACTGGGAATGCGCTTCGAGCGGATGGTTCGCCTTTCGGAAGACGCCGAGCAACTCCGGTTGTATTCGATCACATTTGCGCCCTCAGCGTAAGGAGTCAGCACAAATCCCACAAAATCTAAGCGGGAGGAGTTGGAAGGCTTGAAGTATTGATACTTGTTCCACTGTTCCTTGAGAGTGCAAATTCTTTGCTCAATCTGCAGGCTAGAGAAGTGAAATTGCACAATTTCAAGCCTGACCCGCTTTTTCTCCTGGAGATGAAAGAGGGTTTTTCCAATCGTATGTCCTGTTTCGATTGACATTGAAACAACGGAAGATATACTACGGTGCGCAAACGAGGTTCTTAATGAAGCTCCAATTCTCATCGCTCGCTGCAACATTTGTTCTGCTATTGAGTCACGATACAGTAGCTCATAACATTGCGGCTCAAACTGATAGTCAACGCGATCTTAGAATAGTAGATTCGCTTCCCCGAAAGGCGAAGCGCTTTGCACTGGTCATAGGTGTAGATGAATATCAAGATAGGCAGATCACCAAATTGGACGGTGCGTCGAACGACGCAAAGACTCTTGCTGATACACTGATACAGTATTGCGGATTTCCTACGGATCAAGTTTTCATATATACGGGCGACCAATCGCTTGAGCGACGGCCAACCAGAGGAAACATCTTAAGCCGCCTTTCTAATTTGCGTTCCGTTGTCCCTAAAGATGGGCTGCTGCTTGTCTCGTTCTCTGGACACGGTATGGAACGGGAAGGCAAAGGTTACTTGCTGCCAGCGGACGCCCAGGTTAACGGAGATTTGACACTTTTAGAACAAACAGCAATCAACGCTGATGTAATAAAAGGATGGATACGTGATATGGGCGTGGCACAGGTAATAATGGTTATAGATGCTTGTCGGGAAAACCCATCAGCAAATCGTGGGACGACAAATAGACCTCTTACGGAAGCATATGCACACAGATTTAGCTTTGATATACGTAATCGAGAGGTCAGAGCGTTTGCTACACTATACGCTACCGAAGTAGGACAGGTCGCCTATGAATACAAAGAGAGAAGACTGGGCTATTTCACTTGGGCGTTGGTTGAAGGTCTTAAAGGAGGAGCCGCTGATGAAAATGGAGAAGTGACCCTTGCAAGGCTCGTTAAATACATACAAGAAGCTGTACCTAAGCGTATCCGATCTGAAATAGGTGAAGAAAAGAAACAAAAACCATTCGCCGTAATCGAAGGGTATAAAGCTGACGATTTGGTTGTTTCGGTTGTTGCAAGGGGGGCATCCTCCACAACGAATTCAACTCATCCAGGCGAGTCAGTTGACCAGTTAACGATTGAGCTTCGCTTTTGGGATAGTATTAAAGAAAGCAAGGATGTTGAAGACTTCAAGGCTTACTTGAGACAATATCCCAACGGAAAATTTGCAGAGATAGCCAAGAATAGAATCGCGCATGCGTCAACTACATCGCCGCCTCCTTCTCCGTTTAAGTCATTGGCTGATCCTCCAAAGAAAGAGACACCGAAGGCTTTTGCAAGTGAATATATCTTTGCGCTCAAGTCATGTAAACTAACTAACGCAGTGCTTATTTGCGAGCTTTTCGTTACAAACGACTCTGATCGCGATCGGTTTTTGGAAATCACTCCATCCTCGGCTGTATATGATGAACTTGGTAATGAATACCATCCATCTAGAGGACGAATCGGCTCTCAGCCTCAAGATTATACTTACACAGCTACCACAATCGGATGGCCTGGCTCTCAAATTGTGCCGAGAGTGGCCATTACAGTGGAGCTTAGATTTAACAATGTTAGTGCACAAGCAACGACAATAAAGTTGCTTAGGATCAATTGTCTTGCGGGTTATGAACGCGGCTTCTCCGCTGACTTTAGAGACATTCCGGTAGAACGGTAGGAGAGATCCGTCTTTGGTCCCCGCGCTTCGTCTTAGTAGCCGTCGATGGGGTGCGCCTGCGAGGCGTCGGGCATGAGCCCGCATCGGCCGCTCATCACCCGCTAACACAAGTCCAAGAATAGGTTCGCTAGATACAATCTTCACATACACTGGTAAGTGGGAAGAGAGCCGAGGCTAGCCCGTCATGACCTACGACAATCAGACTGCCTTACCTGAACCCGGCAGCGTCCTTTGGGTCTTCGAAAAGGAAAGCAACAGCGAAGCCCTAGTGGCTAGATTCAGTTTTCACTTAACGGTTCGGAAAGGGTTGCCTAACTCGCCTCCAAGAAGGTCCTGGAACCTGGAGATAAAGCAAAGCTTCCACATGAACTATGAATCCAATTCAAGGTACTCCTACTTTTTTGTTCCCAGGCTCGACCCGGAAATCAACATCGTCATACTCTGCAATCAGATGATTGATATGTATGCGGCCAATCCGTTACGTAACGTTCCTCCGGTTTTGGTAAACAATGAAATTAAGTTACGAGCAGGGGAAGGTGATCGATTCCATTCAAGCGCACGCCTCGTAGATAGCCGACTGATGCGCATCTATATCGACGCGGAACTCTCCGATGCAGAAAAGGAGGATATTTATCGGCACGGTGACTCACGGAGACTCTTGGTCAAAATAAGAGATAAAAGGTATGCAGCACTGATTGATAGAGGAAACCAGCTAAAGAAAGCTCTTGCTGCGGAAACTGATTTCTACAAGATTGCGGGTGATACTTATGAAGAAGCGCACCAGCGCTTAGAGTATCTCAAGGATCACATCGAGAACAAGGACGGTTACAGAATCTTCTACGTCGACGGAAAACCAATTCGTCGAGAGAAGGACCTGCATATTCTTTATAATCTAGTCTGGTACGGAACGCCTTCTGATGTAAGTCCAGAGTCAAACAGCGGCCGTGGGCCCGTAGACTTCAAAATCTCTCGAGGCGCTCGAGACAAGACTCTTGTGGAGTTCAAACTCGCGAGTCACAGCAATCTCAGACGAAATCTGAAGACCCAAACACCAATTTATGAGAAGGCGCATGGTACCAAAACGTCCATAAAGGCGATCTTATTCTTCTCTGAAACTGAATTTCAGAGAGTGCAGCGCATTCTCCAGGATCTGAAAATAAGGGATGACAAGGACATCGTGCTTATTGACGCACGGCACGACAACAAGCCGTCAGCCTCACAAGCGTAAGGCTAAGTATTATTAGCGTGAATTTGAGCGGACACTCGAGTTGGTTCCTAGCGTTATCAAACAAATGAATTAGTGTTCTCTGGCTGCGATGAAGGGCGCGCCTTGCCCCAGTAAGCAGGTGATAGTACGCTCCTGATCCTATGAACACTCGACGACAGTTTCTACTAACCGCGCCGCTGGGCTTTCTGGTCGCCGCAACAGCTTGTCGCACCGAATCGCCGACATCGAATTCGCAATCGACGCCAACAACCGCCGGGGCTCCGCCTACGTGGGGCACTGGAGCCGGGGCCGGTCCGCCCGTCAGCACTGCGACTTTCGCTGAAGCTGAGAAGCTGATGCAAGTGACGATGACGGACGCCGAACGCCAACAGGCGGCTGATTCATGGCGCGCGCTGTTAGCTCCTTATCTCGAGCGCAGGACAGGTCCGCGCAAAGTTGCAATCGCGGACACTGACGCGCCGGCGATGCTTTGGAATCCGGCGCTCGCTGGGAATTCGGCGTTCGCGGGGAATCCGGCTCTCGCGGGGAATCCAATGAGTGCGGGCGTGACGGCGGCGAGTGTGATGTCGTCGCCGGCAGCGGACAAGTTTGTTCGGTCTAAGGCTGATGGCGCGCCGCTGCCTTCATCGGATGACGCAATCGCGTTCGCGCCCGTGACTCAACTGTCCAGATGGATCGAAGCGCGGCAACTCACTTCAGAGCGACTCACGAATATTTATCTCAGTCGCATCGAGCGGTTGGATCCAAAGATCAGATCGATCATTACGCTCACCAAAGATCACGCGCTTGCGCGAGCTAAGTCGGCTGATGCCGAGATCGCCGCGGGCAAATATCGCGGTCCGCTGCACGGCATTCCTTACGGCGTGAAAGATCTTCTCGACACGAAAGACATTCCAACTACTTACGGCGCAGAGCCTTTTCGCAGTCGTGTTCCAAAAGACGACTCGGCAGTTGTTCGCAGATTGAATGATGCCGGCGCGGTGTTGTTGGCTAAGCTCTCGCTCGGAGCGCTAGCGCTCAACGACATCTGGTTTGGCGGCCAGACGATGAACCCGTGGCTTTTGGAAGAAGGCGCTTCGGGATCGAGCGCCGGACCCGGGGCTGCGACTGCCGCGGCGCTTGTGGCTTTCTCGATCGGCAGCGAGACCGGCGGGAGCATCGTCAGTCCGGCGATGCGCTGCGGCGTGACTGGCTTGCGTCCGACGTTTAGCCGCGTGCCGCGCACTGGAGCGATGACGCTCTGCTGGTCTCTGGACAAGCTCGGTCCAATGACGCGATCGGTTGAAGACGGGATGCTCGTTCTTCACGCGATCAGCGGGGCGGATTCGGGCGATGCGTCGAGCGTCCCGAGCCGGCTCGACTTCGATGCCACGGCCCCGGTTGCGGGATTGAAAGTAGGCTACATCGCCCAGTGGATGAAAGAGAGCCCGGCTACAGACGTCGACAGAGCAGCGATGGAGACGATGAAGAAGCTGAAGATGGAGCTGAAAGAAGTGACGCTTCCGGATTGGCCTTACAGCTCGCTTATGCCGATTCTATTTGCCGAGGGCGCCGCGTCGTTCGAAGAGCTGGCGCTTAACAATCAACTCGGGTCGCTGAAGATGCAGGTCAAAGATGCGTGGCCCAACCTGTTCAGACAGGCGAGATTCCTTTCGGCGGTCGATTTTGTTCAGGCCGATAGATTTCGGCGAAAGGTCGCGGTCGAGATGGCGCGCGTCTTCAAGGAGGTCGATCTGTTGATTGTTCCATCGCTTCGAGACGAGCAGCTAACGATCACGAACTTCACCGGTCATCCATCGCTCACGTTGCGCGCCGGATTCGTTGAAGTCTCGGAAGCGCGAAGTGACTGGGCCCCTGATCCGGCCAGTCCGCTGCCTAAGTTCGATCCGCCACGCCGAGTGCCGCATGGAATTACGATTCTCGGCCGGTTGTTCGACGATGGTTTGATCGGGCGGGTAGGAGTTGCGCTCGAGAGGGAGTTCGGTGTGGTAGGAGAAAGGCCGGCAGGGTTCTAGTCGAAGCCACATAGCGAGTGCAGGGAAATAACCCAGAGTCAGCACTTCGCGTGCTTTGCGGTCCTTTGCGACTTTGCGTTGAGTATTGGGTCTTTCAATGCGCTGCGTATTGAAAGACAAAATACTCAACGCAAAGTCGCAAAGGACCGCAAAGCACGCTAAGGTTATTAAGCAACGCAGAATCCGAACCGCGTTTCTTGACATGCACGGGCGCGTTCGATAATTTTCTTTGTTCTATTAGCAGTGAAAAACCTGCCATACAGGCGGGGCTCATAAACTGGAGGTAGAGATGGCAATCAAAGTAGGAATCAACGGGTTTGGACGCATCGGCAGGAATGTGCTTCGCGCGTCGCTCAGTCAGAGCGATATCGAGTTCGTTGCGGTCAACGACATCACCAGCACGCAGACTCTTGCGCACCTTCTCAAATACGATTCGGTGCTCGGAAATCTGGACGCGGACATCAAGTCAACCGACAAGACGATCACTGTCAACGGCGATGAATTTCAGGTTTTCGCCGAACGTGATCCGGGCAAGATTGACTGGGCGTCGGTTGGCGCCGAGGTGGTAATAGAGTCGACCGGACTTTTCACCAAGCGGGACGACGCCGCTAAGCATCTTCACGATAGCGTCAAGAAAGTAATCATTACCGCTCCAGCCAAAAACGAGGACGTGACAGTAGTGCTCGGAGTGAATGAGAAGGCTTACAATCCTAAGGAACATCACGTCATTTCGAACGCGTCGTGCACCACCAACTGCCTGGGTCCCATTGCCAAGGTGCTGCACGAGAACTTCACGATCCGCAAAGGGCTGATGAACACGATTCACTCCTATACCAACGATCAACGCCTGCTCGATCTTCCACACAGCGATCTGCGTCGCGCGCGCGCGGCCGCGCTGTCGATCATTCCCACCAGTACGGGCGCGGCGAAGGCGATCGGCCTGGTGCTGCCCGAGCTAAAAGGGAAACTCGACGGCATCTCACTCCGTGTTCCCACTCCGAACGTTTCGATTGTCGACTTTGTAGCGGAAGTTGCGACAAACACGACTAAGGAGGAAGTGAATGCGGCAATGAAGAAGGCCGCAGAGGGTCCGCTGCGCGGGATACTCCAGTATTCCGAAGAGCCGCTGGTCTCGGTCGACTTTAGGGGAAACTCTCACTCGTCGATCCTCGACGCGCCATACACGAGCGTCATCGAAGGGAACCTGGTGAAGCTGCTGTCGTGGTATGACAACGAATGGGGCTACTCCTGCCGAGTCGTCGACTTGATCAAGTACATCGCCGAACAGGGACTCTAGAATGAAACGTGAAACGTGAAGCGTGACAAGTTCACGTTTCACGTTTCACGCATCACTCATCACTCGCCTATGGCCAAGCTTTCAATCACCGATCTCGATCTGAAGGGCAAACGCGTCTTGATGCGTGTGGACTTCAATGTCCCGCTCGACGAAAGTGGCCAGGTCACGGATGACAACCGAATTCGAGCGGCGCTCCCGACTATTCGTTACGCTCTCGATCAAGGCGCTCGACTGATTCTGGCGTCCCACCTCGGAAGACCAAAGGGCAAACCAAATCCCAAGTATTCTTTGGCGCCGGCCGCTGACCGGCTTTCCATATTGCTGGGACAGGAAGTCAAGCTGGCGCCTGACTCAATCGGCGAAGAAGTGCGCACGATGGTCGAGGCGCTGAAACCAGGCGAAGCGTTGATGCTCGAGAACGTCCGCTTTCACGCCGGCGAAGAGAAGAATGATCATGAATACGCTCGCACGCTCGCCGAGCTTGCGGATCTATATGTCAACGATGCTTTTGGCACGGCGCATCGGGCGCACGCATCGACGGAAGGCGTCACCCATTTCGTGAAAGAGGCAGCCGCAGGGCTTCTCATGCAAAAAGAACTGCAGTATCTCGGCAAGGCTCTCGAGGATCCGGAGAAGCCGTTTGTTGTGATCCTCGGAGGTGCGAAGGTTTCCGATAAGATTGCAGTGATTGAGAACCTCTTGAAAACCGCGGATGCTATTTTGATCGGCGGTGCGATGGCTTACACGTTTCTGAAGTCTCAGGGAGTGGAAACGGGACGCTCTCTCGTCGAGGACGACAAGCTGGATCTTGCCCGTGAGTTGTTGACTCGCGCGAGAGAGCACAAAGTCGAATTAGTGCTCCCGCCCGACAATGTGGTCGTAGACAAGGCGGCATGGGACAGCGATCCGAAAATCGCGACACCGCGTGTGTGTTCCGTCCAAAATATCCAGAGGCAAGAAGCGGGGCTGGACATCGGGCCGGACTCCATCGAGCATTTTTCTAACAAGCTCGGCACTGCGAAGACGATTGTTTGGAACGGGCCGATGGGGATGTTCGAACATCCGCCGTTTGATCGCGGCACGCGGGCGATCGCTACGGCTGTGGCGTCCTCCGGCGCGACCAGCATCGTGGGCGGTGGAGACTCGGTGGCGGCGATTACCGAAGCGGGTGTGGCCGATAACATCAGCCACGTTTCAACCGGCGGCGGCGCGTCGCTGGAGTTTCTGGCGGGCGACACCTTGCCCGGTGTGGCAGCGCTGACCGACAAATAGAACTCTGGAAAAAGCACGAGGGTCGAATGAGCAGATCAGTAAGACTGTTTCTTTTCTCTGTCGCACTAACCGCTATTGCGGCGTGTGTGGGTTGCTCACACAAACCGGCGTACAGCGACATTGACGCTAACAGGGCCTCGAGGAATCAGAACCAGAACGCTGAAACCCAGGCAAGTTCCCAGCCACCCGCTGTCGCCGAAGCGCCTCCAGCCGCCGCGCCTCAGGCAAGTCCCTCCCAAACGGAGACGGTGAAGCCGCCTGCTTTTATGACGGCGACGGGGACGATAAAGGATGTGCCCTCTTATCCTCGAGCGGTGAGAGTCAACGTGCAGTTTGGTCCGGTGCAGCAAGCGACAGTGATGACGCTTGTGCTTCACACTCGTGATTCCATGGAGAAGGTGCAGGCGTTTTACACTCAGGCGATAAAAGAGAACAATTGGACCGTGACCGATAAACTCCTGGATCCGGAACTTTCCCAATGGACTCTGAACAAGGACGAAAGAAACAACGCGAAAGTGGAGGTAAGAAAGGACCTCAAAACTGGATCGTTGGAGATTGCAATCGTGCGAGCCGAGAAGTTCGAAACGCCGAAATAGCGGGACAGTGAGTCAAGAATGAGAAAGCCGATCATTGCCGGAAACTGGAAGATGTATAAGACGATTGCCGAGGCGTTGGAATTCGTCCAGGCATTCAAGCCCCTCGTCGTAGCTTCAACGCATAGTGAAATAGTTATCGCTCCGCCATTCACTGCCATCAAATCGGTGGCCGCACGACTCGATGGGTCGAACATCGACATCGCGGCCCAGGACGTCGCGGCCGAACCCGGGCCCGGCGCATTCACCGGGGAAGTATCGGCATCGATGATAAAGGACGCCGGGGCGCGCTGGGCTATTATTGGCCATTCCGAGCGGCGGCAGTTTTATGGCGAGACCGATGACTCTGTGAACGCGAAGATTCGCGCGGCCCTCGGCGCCGGCTTATCACCCATCCTCTGTGTAGGAGAGCGCCTGGAGGATCGCGATGCGGGGCGAGCAAACCAGGTAGCTGAAGCTCAGTTGAGCGGCGGAATGCGTAACTTGACTGCGTCTGAGGCCTCTCGTATCATCATTGCTTACGAACCGGTATGGGCAATAGGAACCGGACGAACCGCAACACCAGAAACTGCCCAGCAGATGCATGCTTTCATTCGATCCGCGATCAGAACGATGTTCGGAGAAGGAGTTGCGGAAGGAATGAGAGTTCTTTACGGCGGTAGCGTAAAGCCCGACAACATTGGCTCTCTGATGAGCCAGCTTGATATTGACGGCGCCCTGGTCGGCGGCGCCAGTCTTGAAGCAGGGTCGTTTGCCGGTATTGTGAACTACAAATAGAGGTGCCAGGAGCAAAGAATTGATTGGAATAATTTTGACAGTGCTTTATATTCTCGCGTGCTTGGTGCTGATAATGTTCGTGCTATTGCAGCCGGGCAAATCAGACGCGGCGGCGGTGTTCGGCGGCGGAGTGAATTCGGCGGCGTTTGGGCCGCGCGGCACACAAACGGTGCTGGCGAAAGTCACCATTACCGCCGCGATAATGTTCTTCCTGATTGCGTTCCTGTTCTCAATCCCGGGCTTGTTTGAAAAGAGATCGCTTGGTGAGGGCGTAGGACCAGCCGAGTCAGCACCAGCGCCGGTGGTTCCGGTTACGCCGACTGATCAGGTCCCGATTTCGCCTGAGGGCGCTCAGCCGGCGGGTCAGCCGGCCGCAGCTCCTGTGACGGCGCCCGATCAGAAGACGGATAAGAAGGACACGAGCAAGCCTGCTGCTGCGAAGAACGCGGCTAAGCCGGAATCCGATAAGAAGAAGTAGAGTTCGCCCTGATCGTTGAGCTTCTGAAATAGAAGCATGCCTGACTTGCCGAAGTGGTGGAATTGGTAGACACGTACGTTTGAGGGGCGTATGGGGCAACCCGTGGGGGTTCGAGTCCCCCCTTCGGCA
>Ga0134124_10000226_pt1 | contig 50716 bp, 44 predicted proteins | sample KB304_FD_96880 | JGI IMG/M metagenome (GOLD analysis project Ga0134124, IMG submission 96880) | Terrestrial soil microbial communities without Nitrogen fertilizer from Kellogg Biological Station, Michigan, USA - KB3-0-4 | ecosystem: Environmental > Terrestrial > Soil > Unclassified ...
AGCGCTGCGGAGCGGTCCGATTGGCTTTGACCGCTGCCGTGAGCCCCCAAGTTGCCAAGCAGCCTCGTCGCCTTGCAATCACGTAAATGGTGATGACGTTTACAACTATTAAAACGAGTATAAACTCATGCGTGTCTTTCCAAAACCTTCTAGGGGGCTTCATGAGTACGCAGACCACTGTTATTGCGGCCGTAGCGCTTTCACTTCTGTCCTCAGTCGTATCTGCTCAAAGCGTTGACCCGCATGAAAGCGCGAACGAGTTAATCGGAACGATTGTCTTCTCCGCGAGCCCGGATCATACGCCAGCAGGTTGGCTCCCCTGTGACGGGGCTCCTTACTTGCAACGGGACTATCCAAAGCTCTTCGCGGTCATTCGGCAACACTATGGATCGGGCGAACCTGCGAATGCGACCTTCCGGGTTCCCGATTTGAAAGGCCGCGTGGCGATTTCAAACGGGAGCACAACGCCCGAACTTGCCAAGCCTGTAGGCACGCAAGTCGGTAGCCCAACATCGACCGTCACTGTCACAACGTTAGGAGCTTCCGGCGCTTCCCGTATGCATGGGAAGCTGCCTCCGGGGGACCTCGAAGCGCCCGATCCTTTTGATTACACGAATGGGGCTCATACCCATCAGACCCCTGTTACAGTGTCCACAATTCAGCCGGGAGTGATCCTGCGTTGCTTGATCAAGGCAAAATGATCTTTCCCCACCGAGTGCGTTGAATAGCACCGCGTAAGCTGGCCCGCGTCTCTCAAGGCGTTCCTCACGGGACATAGGGAGACGCGGGTTCTCCTAGCCTGTAATCGACTCCAGGGACTCATTACAGAGTCGCTGGTGGGTTTCTGAGTGGGGGCAGGGGCAGCCTAGCGGCCCCATGCTCCAATCGACTCCGTAGGCCTTCTGTGAGTCACTGAGGCCTACCCCTTTTGCGAATGCAGTGGTCCCGCCTAGGCCCCTGCTTGAGCACCACACAAGCAACTCAACCTCAAACCTGAACAACGGTGCGGCCGCAGAGCCGTGCCGGGAGAAAGCTATCACTTATGCCGACTACACTGCCCGACCGCGAAGCGCTCCGCGCGCTCTACGATGAAGCGGTCCTAGAAATTCAGAACAAGCGTAAGGACGATGATGGACAACCGTGCGCTGATCTAACCAACGGCTTCTATGCGCAGACCGGAAACATCGTGTTCGAGCGTGGCTATCTCGCGCTCTCGGACTTCTGCAGCAACGGGCCCTCGCGCATTCACACCATCCCATCACCGGTGGGCTCTGGTAAAACCACGTTCTCCTATGCCCTCATCGCTACTGTAACGCGGCACGCCAAGAATAACCCTAACGCGCCCTACGGATGCGTCTTCGTAGTCGATCAAATACCGAAGGCCGATAAGGCGTATCAGGAACTCAATGCGCTATTGCCCGGTGAGGTGGCCGTATGGACCGGAGAGCACGACCCTAAGTGTAAGACGTGGGAGAAGTTGTCCGGCCCGCCAGATGCGGTCTTCGATAGAGACGAACTGAAGCGCTATCCGATCATCGTGGTGACGCACCAATTCTACAACGACAGGAATGGCTACAAGGCGAAGCGTGTGCTGCGCGATGGGCGAGAACATGACCGCGCACTCACAATCATCGACGAGCGCCCCGATGGTGAGGTGGATACTTATGAAATAACCCTCGATAAGGCACAGCGCCTCAAGGATGCGCTCGTAGAAAGACGCCCCGACCTCAGGGAGCCGCTGGATGTACTACTCGGCCTGCTCATGCCGTACACGCTTGGTAACGACAGCAACACGATCAGGCGTCCCACAAGAGACCTCGGTGTAGAAGCTCTTGCAAAGAAGCTGGAGTGGTTCGCAACGGCTGAGGCTGAGAGCGTAGTCGTTCAGAACGCAAGAGATGGCCTCGGTGACTTGGGCCAACTCTTTGGCGTAGCCAAATCATTCGCTAAGGGCTGGGCTGTGGCCGTGCCAACCAAGTCTACTACCTACTTCGTAGGATGGGACCGCAAGGGCATGGAGAAACCCGGCATGATGTTGTTGGACGCCACGTCCGACATCGATGGTGTTTCATACATCGCACCTTGGCGAGATGTCGCAGAAGTGCCGCAAGCTCGCTACGACAACCTCGAAATCATTCTGGTCTCTCAGCACACCAAACGAAAGCTCAAGGAATACCTTGGGTTCGCAAAGAACCAGATTGCTTACGTCAGCCACACGTTGAGCGTCATCAATGAGCACATGCAGCCCGGTGAACATGGACTAGTGATCTGCAAGAAGACCTTGTTCGACCACGCCCGCATCCCAACGTGGCCCGAGAGCGACCCAAGGCGCGATACGCCGCAACTGTACACCGACAAGTACAGGTGGGATGTAGACGGCAGAAAGCTCTGTGCAGTCCATTGGGGTACAGGCATCGGGCGCAACGAATGGAAAGACGCAGATGTTGTTTTCCTCTTCGACGAGTTCTACATCCCAAGGCGGACATCGGTTGCTCAGGTGCAAGCTCTCAGAGAGGAAACCGCTGAGCAAGGTGACCTTGGTTCAATGACGACCATCAGCAGCAAGGCAAGAGGCGTCGACATCCTCAACCTTGGTCACAGGCTACGACACATGAGACAGATGGCTCTGCGAGGACGTGCGCGTATCTATGATCAACATGGGGTCTGCGGTAAGCAGCGCTTGGTGATCAGTTGCGACCTCAAGAGCTTCCTTGAGCACAAGGACAAGCTATTCCCTGGTGCAAAGATAACGGTGGTCGGTGGTCGCCTTGAGAGTGCCACATGGCCTACCAAGGTACTTGACGCGCTGGGCAAGGTTGATCCTCACACGACAGAGATTAAGACCAGGCTCTTGGAGAGAACCATGGGAAAACCTTGGCGCTCCATCTCTAGCAATGTGCTCACTCCCCAATTTGACGCAGCACTGAGCGGCCTTGGTTGGAAGTATGAGCCCGGTAAGGGGTGTAAGGGCTCATCGTTCCGTCGAACATCGTTGGACGTGACGCCTATTCCTCAGTGGGGCGTTGGAGCACCCGTTGTTATCGACGCAACGCCGATGGGTGATACCCTGAGTGCAGCAGGGTTGTGAGATGCACCCTGTATTGTTGGTGTTCGCGTCACCTTAGATGAGCGATGCGAGCCCTTGAGGGTTCGTAGGTTCACCGAACACGAACAACAATCTCAGACACGCAACGCTTTCCCTGAGCGGGACCGACAGGACATCATTACGCTACGGTGATCCTGTCGGCTCCTCAGGTGGTCCCCTGATGAGGAATGCGGTGTTCCTCCTATAGGGAGCCGCCTCTAGAGGGCTTCTATGGCATTCCCAGTAGCCGCTTCGAGCATCCTGTCGAATGCCGTACTTCCCCTATAGAAGCTCCCTCTTTAGGGATTTCATTGCATTCAAAGCACCCGTGCACACGGTAGAAGAAACCTCGGATTTCCTTGAGTATGGCTCGGATTGGCGTCGTCTGAGAGGTTCCTCCCAGGGTATCCGATGGTCTTCGCTTATCTACTTACTCACTTTTTCCCACCGGAACCCCTAGGGGTCGCAAGGTACACCATGCCCTCCTGTAAGGGCGTGCTCAGCAGAGCGGCGCTATGTCCTGCGATGATTCCGGGTCGATATGTTCCCCCCTGGCCACACGATGCATGTGGCAAGCTCTGTCGATTATCGTTGCGTCTTCGTCTTCGGAGGACGCACCTGAGATAACCTGAGGCCCTTGTATTTGACGCTCTCGATTGCACCTTTCAGTGCCTGCATTCCAAACCGGCGCACGGTTTCTCTGGCCCCATAGCCGCGCCCAACAGTACTGTTGCTATGCCCGGTCAGAGCGTCATTGAGGTCTTCAGGGATACGTGCGGCTCTCAGCGCGTCTTTGAAGACGTGACGGAACGAATGAAACACCTTGCGTTTGTCGGTAACGCCAGCCGAGCGCAGATAGCGAATAAACCACTTTGTCCACGTTTAAGCTCAGCAGGCACTTTGGGAGATACCCTAGGGAACAACCAAGCATCGTCGCCGCTGCTGCGTCTCACGCTGTCGACGTACTTGAGCCAACCAAGCTTTACGAGCTGCGGATGCACAGGGACAGTTCGCGCCGATGAGCGGGTCTTAAGTGCTTTCCCGGCCGCCTTCTCCTCGACGAATTGGAAGGCGAACACACCGTCTACCTTTTGGACATCCTTCGGGCGCAATGACGCAAGCTCTGCACGCCGCGCACCAGTGTACAGAGCGATAAGCGGCATCCAGAACGCTGCCTCTCCCCTTCCAGGCCCAGGCCGCTCGCCTTGTGTGAACACGGGAGACGCGAAGAGTACGTTCAATTCGGCAACCGTGAACGGGTCCCGTTCAGGCTCGTCCTCTTCCAGACGCATCCTTGTAAAGGGGTCGGACCACGACACTTCATCGGGGATCATTCCCTTATCGTGAGCCCACAGAGCAATTGTCTGCACGCCACCGAGAAGCTTGTTCGCAGTAGCAGCGGTGATCCTGGCAGCCTCAGGATGCTTGCGGCTCCATTCGACTAACTCGGGGAGTGGCGCATTACGCAAATCCGTTGAGCGATGTCGTGGCAGGTCTTGTAGGGCCTCACGAAATTGCCGAGCGTGCGTCCGCTTGATCAGCGCAATCGGCAGAGCGCCGTGAAGCTCTTCAAAGAGACGAATGGAACGCTCGTACTCTGCAAGAACGCCGGTCGATGGAGAACGCTCCTTTTTCCAACCCTCAAGAGCCTCCCGTAGCGTCCCGCCCGTAGGAACTTGGTTGTCACTCGGCTGTAAGAGCGGTGGCGTCTCGACAGGCTCACCTCTGTGCCGAGCGAGAACGGCCTTGTTTGCCTTGACGCACGCTTCCATGAGCGCACGTGCAGCTTTGCGATAGCCGTCCGATGCTGGATCGAGGTTGATTTGGAAGACCTCCAACACCGCATCCAATTCGTATCGAATGAACGATGAGTCTCCGCGCGCAAGCGCCTTTTGAGCAGCATCTAAGACTAACTCGGCATCCGCGCCCGTCTTGTGCATCATCCGCAGCGACAGGCCTTGGCCAGGACTAAGCGTCAGCGTTGTTGGATCGAACGTGCTCTCAAACTCAACTCCTGCCTCCGCTAGCTGACGATGGACAGCAGCAACCAATGGATCAGAGCCCCGAGTGTCTTCCCGTAATTCCTCGTCGGCCGCCAATTCGTGAGCATAGAAATACTCCGCTATCCGCTTAATCTCGACAGCGCTCAGGCTGGACCGAAATGGCCGCGCCTTTAGCATTTGCTCGGCACGGTCAATGATTCGGTCAAATTCAATTTGAACAGGCTTGGCCCTTACGTTGGCCTCTTCCAGCTTCTTTGTGCCAAGCGACTTCTTGAGCCAAGTCTGCTTCGGCTTACCGTTGCCTAGAACCCTAGCAACAGCTTCTTGCAGTCGGGATGGCACCTTGCGTCTGGCGTAGTAGGTCCCGTGGCGGTCCTTGAGCATTCCCATCAGCGCTCGCATGAAAGATACCTGCCAAGTATACCACCAAGGCAGGCGGAAGCCCTTGAGCCCCAACTTCTTTCGGAATTATCGGCGCTACTGGTGAGACTGGCGCTCCCTAGGGGACTCGAACCCCTGTTTTCGCCGTGAGAGCGCGTTAAGTCCATCCATAGCCGTCCACCCGCGTCTAGACAATACCTTACAAATCAATAATTTAGCATACTCACGGTTTGTTCTGTCCAGGACCGTTTTTCTATGGATATTGAAAGTCTGTTGAAAGTGAGCCCCCGCCCCTGAGGGCGGCACAGACGAAAAAACATGGCACGAAAGGTCAGAGATAAGGCGATCGACTCCCGCGAAGCCAGACGCAAGCTGGCGCCGCAGGACATGTGTCACTGGCGCTCGCTCGAGCGCGGGCTGCACCTCGGTTATCGCCGGATCAAGACCGGCGCCGGCACCTGGTGGGCGCGCCACTATCTCGGCGATCAGCAATACGAAACTGAAAGTCTTGGCATTGCCGATGACCTGAGCGATGCCGACGGAGTCGCCGTGCTCGACTATTGGCAGGCCCAGGAGAAGGCCCGTGGTCGCATGGTGCAGCGCGCCTATGCCGCGGCTGGCAAAACAGGCCCCTACACCGTCGCTGACGCAATGGAGGCCTATTTCCGGTTTCTCGGGAATGACGGCCGCGGCAAGCATACGATCCGCGATGCACAATACCGCGACCAGGCATTCATCCGGCCGAAACTCGGAAACACCGAGGTTGCTGCCCTTACAGCCGACAAGCTGCGGCAATGGCGCGATGATCTGGTGCAGACACCTGCCCGCGTAAGGACCAAGAAGGGCAAGGCGCAAAACCACCGGCAAATTGCCGACGACGACGCGCGACGGGCACGGCGGTCTTCCGCCAACCGGACATGGAGCGTCCTTCGCGCCGCCCTCAACCATGCTTTCCATGATGGTAAGGTGCCCGCCGACCTGGAATGGCGGAAGGTTAAGCCCTTCAGATCCGTCGACGCGGCGCGCGTGCGATATCTAACGGTCGCCGAAGCCAAGCGCCTAATCAATGCCGCTGAGTCGGATTTCCGGATGCTGGTTCAGGCGGCACTGCAGACTGGCGCTCGCTATGGCGAACTGGCGCGGCTTACCATTGCCGATTTTAATCCCGACGTCGGTACCCTCACGATCCAACAAAGCAAGTCTGGCAAGTCGCGGCATGTCGTCTTGACCGATGAGGGCACGCAATTCTTCCGTCGCCTATGTGTTGGCCGCGCCGGCGGTGAACTCTTGCTTCGAAAAGCAAGCGGCTTACCCTGGGATTTTGCCCATCAGATCCGACCAATGGATGAAACGGTGGCGCGCGCCAAGATCAGTCCGGCAATCTCGTTTCACGGACTGCGACATACGTGGGCCAGCCATGCGGTCATGAACGGTATGCCTTTAATGGTCGTTGCACGAAATCTCGGCCATGCGGATACGCGCATGGTTGAAAAGCATTACGGGCATCTCGCACCAAGTTACGTGGCGAATGCAGTTCGTAAGAGTGCACCTCGCTTTGGCATCAGGCCGGATCAGACAATACTAGCTATAAGATGATCACTCGGTGGCTTAGGCCCGGGGTGTAGGTTGATTATTGTTTACCGCTGTCAGCGTGGCATCACTCGATGCTATTCCTTACGGACGGTGGTGTATGAATGAACATCCTCTGATGCAGCACGCAGTCCTAGGTTTGGTGGGCGCTACTGGAGCTGGAAAAACGATCTTAGCCCACCGGCTCACACGAGATCACGGCTTTATCAATTTTCACATGGGACAGCCGCTAAAGGACATGCTTCGTGCGCTTGGTTTATCCGAAGCGGATGTTGCAGGAGCCCCGGAACAGCGCGCCCGGCCACAAACGCTCCTCGGTGGAAAGTCGGCTCGTTACGCTTTGAGTACACTGGGTACAGAGTGGGGTCGCAACATGATCACGCCTGACCTTTGGGTTAATGCTGTTAGGCTCCGTATCGATAGTCATTTCACCGAGTGTCCGAATCCCGCGCCCATCGTCATCGACGACCTTCGCTTTCCTAGTGACTGGGCTGTGGTTCAGCAATTCGGCGGAATCATTCTCACCGTGCGCAGACCCGAACTAGAGCGGTCTAGGACGGCATTTGACCGAGCTTACTACCGGTTTGGTTTGAATCGCCTGTTGCGAGGTCGCGGCGTTTTTGGACTAAAGCCGATCCATGAAACGGAATTTCATTGGCCCGATGCGCCAAGCGTAGCGGAAGTGTGGAACACAGGTACGGTAGACGATCTTGTGACTGCTGCTTTGGCTCATTGGCGCTAAATTGGTATAGTGCCGGCAAGTCGGCCAGATTGCTGGAAAGCGTGCAAGTATGGCGCCGCCCAAGTAATGCCTAATGACTCGTAGCGATTGATAGCCTCTTCAGCCGCAGTGTCAGTTCTGCCGGCAAGAATAGAAAGTAGTCCGAAGTGGGCAGTCTCCAAAGGATGCTCGTAGCCTGGTTCAGCCAGCAGAGCTGCAACTTCATCCAGAGATCTCGATGCACGATCTCGTGTCCCAGATTCGATGTGCGCCGCGGCTTCACCCAAGAGCGACCACAGGTGTGAGTCTCGATTTGCCGTAGCCCTCCCGAAAGCAGCGGCGCGATGATAAGCTTCGATCGCTCGTTCGTAATCACGTCGGTACCGCAGGACCTCAGCCAATGCTAGATTGGCATTTCCCACACCGCGAATTGATCCGGCGGCAGTTGTGGCATCGAGCGCAGCACGAGCGCGCTCTAGAGCGAAGTCCGTTTCTCCAAGCTTAGCTAGCGAGCGAGCAAGCGCCCGATCAATCGAGTTTTGCTGCCGCGCGGTGCTTTCGTCCTTAAGTCGGATAAGCCGATCGCTGGAGGCCCTAATGCCCTCAAAATCAAGCAAATCCCGATAGGCTACGTTCAAGATTAGTTCACCTTCTATCCGCGGATCAATATTTTGTCCGACCTCCAGCTCAAGCTGGCGCGCAAAGTCCCAAAGGGCAGAATATACGTTCCGCCGAAGGGCGAGCTTCATTCGCAACAAGAGAACTTGAATTTTTGCACTGGGCACATCGCCCGCAGCTGCTGCCGCCTGAGTAAGTGGCTCGTCGACTTCAGCGTATTGGCCGAGCTCGAGACGGGTGCGCGCTGCGATCAAGGCATGCTGAAATGCGTTGGCTCCAATATGCCTTTCTGCGCTGGCTTTCCAGGTGCGATCTAGTAATTCTAACCCACTGCGTACCTGTCCAGCCGCAATTAACTGATCGCCAATCTGTGCAATTTCTGCTGGCAGCCTATTCTCGATGAGAGGCTCAGCGATGATCGGTAGCAAGCCCGTCGCTTCTGGCCTAATCAGCTCCGCAACGCTGTACGCGGCTACAACGGCGAACCACGCTTCTGCAAGGCGTCGCAAGCGCAAGGTGTTGATCGTCGCTCGCCACGATTGTTGCGCTAGTGAGTGCGCGAGTGCGACACCTTGAGCATTCACTTTCAGCAGGCGGCGATCGTGCAACTCATCCAGGGCGGGCCCGATATTCAAAATACCAAGGTTGTCGGCAGCCCCGGCAAGTAAATCCCGTGGCACCATTGCGTTCCGGTTGATCACGGCGAGAAGTTCGGCAACTGCCCTGGCATCAGGACTAAGACCGCGACGTGCACGCTCATAATAGCCGGCGTAGTCTGGCTGAATAGGTTGCGATGTCCCATCACGGATGGCATCGATGGCAAGCCTTAAAGCCATAGCTCGCCCATGACTGGCCGTCTCGAGCTCATCAAGCTCTGTATCAGTAGGCCAGCGGTCGATTTCCCTGGTAAACCATGTCGCGATGGCTGGCCGCTCAAGCGGCTCCACGGAAAACACACGGCCGCCGCGCGCCCGAAGGTCGGCGAGAATGTTGTCCCAATCCGTATTGTCGCCAACCTCACTATTGTGGGCGAGCACGAGAGCGACACGGCTTGGTTTGGTCTTGATTAGAAAGCGTACAAGCGAAATCAGACCGACGTCGGCGGCATCCAAATTGTCGATCGCGACTACAAATGGATTCCCGGCATCCACTACCGCCTGGAGGAACTCGCGCAGGAAATAGCGCAGATTGTCGCGATCAAGGGCGGTCAATTCTGCCTCGACGCTGCGGGCCATCCCTTTGCCTGAAATAATTTCCTGTACAGCCTCCGTTGTCTTCCCCACCTTGTCCGTTGCCAGCTTTGTGACGTCAGCTATGACCGCCCCTAGTATCTTCCTCATCGTCTGTGGAAGTTCGGATGTGACTCGCTTTTGGAGTTCTTTGATTAGGGCGGCCGGGTCTCGGCCCAAGTGTTGAAGTTGCACGTATATAGATGCTATTGCTAAATCTTCACCCATAAGCTGAGCCGCGTTCAGGGTCGCGACTCCGTAGAACCCAGCACCCTCGAGGCGGCCCGAAACGGCGGTTACAAGCGCGGACTTTCCAACCCCGCTCGCACCTTCCAGCGCGAAAAGAGTTTGCCCGCGCCTAACGTCTGCGACCGCAAGGTCAAGAAGCGCTTCCCGACCATAGAGGCCGCCGTCGGTGGGGACGCTGGGAACAGGTAAGGTCATCGGGATATTTAAAGGACGACAGCAAAAATGGCACAACAAGCCGGCGGTCAGGTATTCGTAACCGTTCCAACTCCGACAGGAACTCTACGTGTTGGAGCGGTGGATGTGAATGGGCAGCTGCTCTTGATCGCGACGAGCCCTACGATTCCCAAAATTCCGATTGTCCGATTTCAGTCTTCATGCGTTTTCGGCGAGGCGTTCCACGCGATCGACTGCGATTGCGGAGCGCAGGTAGACGCTACCCTAAAGCTGATCGGGCAGCACGGCGGGGTGTTAATTTATGCCTGGGAGGAAGGCCGTGGCGCTGGCATCATTGATAAGCTGCGAGCTATTGCCCTGCAGCAAACCCAAGGTCTTTCGACCGCCGAAGCTTTTAACGCACTTGGGCACGATCCAGACCCCCGTACGTTTACGGTGCATATCGCAGCTTTAAAGACGATCTTCGCGGGTAATCACATCAAATTTGCTTCGAACAACCCGCAAAAAATCGCTGCCTTGGAAAATGCGGGCTATACTGTCGAACGCGTAAAGCTTGATGTCGCAATGACACCAGAGCGGCAGTCCTATCTGACGCACAAAAGAGATCATCTAGGTCATCTCGATGACGATTGACCGTGCACTCAGCTCAATGACGATTGACCGAGCGTTGAGCGGGAATCCCTTTAAGATCGATCAGTTTCGTTGCCGTGACGCGGCTACAAGTCTTCGCAATTTTCGGCCGGAAACACATGTTGAACTTTGGTCCAAACTGCCAACGATTTCTCAGCTCGTATTCAAGTCGCTCTTCGTGTCAATCTGCCATCAGTTCAACTGGGATTTTTTACAAAATGTTATGGCAGCGTTGCTACTGCCAGATCCAGAGCAACACCTCGACCGAATCGCAATGATCCGATCGACTGACATTGTTCGTTTGCTTTCCGATTACCAGCAACCTGAGCGAATCCGCGGTAAGGAACGAGCGAGAATTTTGCGAAGGACAGCAGAGGAGCTTCATACCCTGTTGAGAAATGGCCGGCTCGAAGCTCTGATTACGAATCCTCGCCTTGAAGGCGAGGATGGATTCTACAATGTGATGCGCTCAGTATCAGCCTTCGGTGAAGATGACCTAGAAAAGAAAGTGCGGGTCTTAGCCCACGACCTCCATCGAGAGGGCATCGTAGTCTTTAAAGATCCAGAAAATCTACGACCTGCTGTCGAATACCATATCCTGCGGCTCTATATCCGCAGTGGACGCGTCTATCCAACTAACGAGTCTGTCCGTGAGCAGTTGCGCAGCCCGGGCAATTCATCGCGCACTCGTTTGGTTAAGCTATTGCGGCGAACGGTCGAGGAGGCAATGAGTTTAACGGCTTTCTATGCTCAACTCGATGTCGCCACGTTGAACTACGTGGAATGGCAGATCGGGCGGACTGTTTGCAGGGCTGATGTCCCCTTCTGCGTTACGCCGCCACCTGACAAATTACCTGCTGATGTTGAGGCGCTTTCACCGCTGCGGTGCGCCTTCGCCAATTTTTGCCGGTCCTACAATGATCCTGAGTATGGCTGGTACCACGAACCTCAATTTCAGAAAGCTATCTACTGAGTGCGACGACCGACTCCTTGAGAGTTCGGTTAGGCATGATTCGCCGCGAGTGAGGGCTTAGGCTCGAGAGGTGTTGGCGGACGCGCCAGTCACAACGTGCAGCAAGATCGAACCCGACTGCATTCGCCACTTCGATAAGCAAGTCAGCCGTCGGAACGTAGACATCTTTGTAGTACGTATCTTGGACGACCATAATTACGATTCCACCGCGACGCAGCCACTTGCGCATTCTTGTCAAAGCGTCGAGCATGTCGGTGAAGTAGTAGAGGAACCCCTTGTAGTAGTAACGCTCCGATGCGTAGCTCGGGTGGGTGCGGATTACTTGAAGTAACGTGAGGACAGAGCTGGGTAATGGCCGTTCAGGATCAGCGTCTCTAATTAGCGGCGTGCCGATCTGTAGGGCTCGGACTTGCCGCTCATCGGCCCTCGCTGCGGATAAGAGCATCTCCGAGGCTGGCAAGTAGTGACGGATATAATCGGTTCGGTTGGCATAAGGCGGCGAGGTCACGATTGCGTCGAGGCTTCCCGGAGCAATCGGATAAGCGTTGACGCTCGACCACAGCGATCTTGTTTGATTTTCGGGGTGGAGATCCGTCAAATGGCGAGCAAACTCCCGCCCCGCAGTGATCGTGGCCTTGATTGATTCACGTGTCGAGGCCGCATCCGCTATTGCTTTGGGGCGCTTGACCCAGGTTGGGTTTGAGCCAGCCAACCGTTTGTACAGCCTAATCCGACTCAGCGCCGCCATATATATTGTCAAGGCGGCGATGCGGTACTCCGGAGCTGACGGAATTTTAAGGACGGTGGCGATGGGGGTTTGCGTGGCCGACTCCAAAGCACATAACAAATGTGCGAAGAACTCACGCTCGTCATCTGCAATGATGTCATCACAGACGCCTTGCAATAGGATAGCGCTTTCTTCGATGTCCGCGCGAGGCGCTGAACGAAAGGCGCTCGATAGAGCGGCGAAAGGGCTTATATCGCCGAGCTGCAGATCTATCGGTAACGTGCGGCCTGCTTCAGCAAGCGTCCCCATGCCGGCAAATGGATCGGCAATCTTCGTGCGCCCGGCCCGAATGCAAATGTCCAGTGCATAAGCTGCGAAGTCACCTGAAAATGCAGTGTAGAGGCTTGCAAGCCTTCCGAAACGTGCCTTGTCAGCGGATGTTGGCTTTGGATTAGGAGCCCGACCGAGCTCGTCTCTCAGCGGCTGACCTGATCTGAGTAACGAGGCCGTCAACATCAAACCACTCTCGGAATCTGTACGCCCGATGGAAGGCGGACCATTGTTCCGTTATCCATCCAAATGTGCAATGCAAAACCGAGAATTGATCACAAGCTGATTACAGCCTCTCTTGTCTGACCATTCTAACAGGTCAAAAACGCAGCAATTCGCCACGAACTGGCCTTACAAATTATCCTTTTGCCATTTGACTTTGCTGGACTCGATGAAGGAGTTTGCCAAACGCTCGATATCGGTGGCGCTGACACCGGCTTCTCCCAAGAATTCCTTCCACCGCGCGCTGACACGCATGCGAAGGTCCTCCAGCAGCGTCGCGGCCTCTCCACGTTCCAGACCGAAGATCGCCGCGCCGGTCAGTGCGTTGGATAGTGTTGCCTCACGTCCCCTCTCACCGACTGCCAGGATAAGTTGCCCGGTCGGGCCGGCGAGCGGCCGGGGCACGACGTCATACAACGGCGATAAACGCCATCCGCGGCCATCAAACAGGAATGCATGGTTGCGTAAGTGGTCATCATCATTCCCAACAAGAATGTTGAATGCCATCCGACGGAACAATTCCCGCAAATCGGGTCGAGGGTTCGAGCCTAAGCGACGCAGCACTTCAGCAAGGTCACGATATGAATAATGGTAAGCAGCGATCTCGTGAGCTTCGAGCATTGTCAGTGATGACGCAAACGGGATGCGTATTAGTTGATTGCCCTCAATCCGCCGATCGAATCGTTTAATGAGATAAATGTCACGTCCCAGAATGGACTTGAAATCAATATCGGGCACGTCCAAATCGCAATGCTTTGCAAGCCGCATGACTGCGAGCTCGATCCGGCAAACCGGGTGAGTATCGTCCTTCGCCGAAAATTTTGCGATCCAAGATACTCCATGATGTGTAGTAGCTGCCTTGGGCCGGGCACCGCCGAGTGAAGAGCCAGCTTCAAGAAGGCGTCTGAGATCTGAGTCGAGGCGGTCAACCGATTGGACTCGTTCTGCGGCTTCGGCTAGCTGCGCAAGGTCAAAATGCTCTCCAACAGGTTCTTCGTCTCCCCAAGGCATGACGCGCTTGGGGCCGCTGGTCGGATCAGGACCAAAGGCAAGTGCGCCAACACGATGATCACCTGATGCGACGAGGTAATCGAACTCCGTAAGGTTCTCGGAGCCAGCGGCCTTGTGCATGAGGTAACGGCCCCAACCATCGGGCGCGGCGTCCCGAATTCCGTTGAACAGATCGAAGCCTTCTGCTGTCCGAAACGTCTGTGCTGGGGCATCGGGATCAGGCAGCGCAAGAGCAGCTGGATCGACGGGCACGCGATTGGGCCGTTGAAGATAGCGTGCGCCGTATTGAAAAGTTGCGTAGCTGTTGCGGCCATCCTCGGTCATGTCGAGTCGACCTGCGGGAACCGGGCCCTCAGCAAGGTGCATGTAGACATACGTCGTCCGAGTGCGCACAAAACTGTTCCTTAGAAGTCGAGGTCAGATTTCGGTGCGCGGGGCACACGAGCCTGCTTCGGAAGCCGTTTCAGCTCCTCACCCTTTCCAACCGTGTCCCAATCCGGTGAGGCGAGCGCCGCCAGCCGATCGATCATCCCTAATGCCCACATTGCGGTGGCAACGGCACCAAGGCTGACACCTGCATCGCCATCCTCCAGGCGCTGTAGGGTACCCAAGCTGACCATCATCCGGTGTGCCAGAAGCCGTTGAGGAATGCGCCGGCGCTTCCGCGCGGTCGCAATATCCTCGGCAAGCATCTGGATCGCCCTTGCTGCTGGGGCAGGAAGAGCTTTTGTAGCGAGGGAGGCTCTTGGCATAGCCAGTCTCCAGTTCTTGACCTTATATAAAAGGTCAGAAGGCTACTTCATACCCTATTTATAGAGTCAAAGTACTAAACGGCTTATGTTAGAACCAATTTCTTTTCCACAGCAGTAAACGCTTTCAGTCAAAATATAGTTGACTCGAATTCAATTTCCGGCGATATCGGTCGCATGAAAGGGATTACTGCAGTTCATCAACTCCAAGACATCGCAACCGTTCGAATGGGTTCCCCCTTCCGCGAGCGAATTGAGCATGTCCCGCACGGATCTTTCCTCGTCGTCCAGGGCAAGGACATCAATTCGGCTGGCACGCTCGATCTTGACGGAATGGTGCGGGTAGCCGACGCCCCAGGCAAGGGTGGCCCCGACACACTCCGCGCCGGCGAGGTTGTTATCCAGACCAGGGGCTCAACCTATCGCGCGGCCGTAGTCCCCAGCTCCGCCGATTCGATGATCGCCACGGGTTCCCTTTTCATCCTGGCGCCGGATAGAGCGCACATCGACCCCGAATACCTCGTCCTGTTTTTCAGCCTGCCCCCCACCCAAACGATGCTTCGCCAGTTGGCGACAGGTTCGGGAATACTCAATCTTCGCCGTTCCGCCGTAGAGCACCTTGAGGTGCCGCTCCCCAGCCTGCCCGATCAGCGCCGACTCGTCGAACTTGGCCAGTTGGTCCGCAAGCAGTCGGACATCGCGGAACGCCTTAATCAGCTGCGGCTGCAAGAGCTTCACGCGCTCGCCCTTGAGTGCGCGAAGAAAGCCGGAGGCGCGGTAACGCCCCCGGCTTCCAAACAGTCTGAAAGGCGCGGCAAGCGCCCTCAGGCCATGTCCTAGGTCCACTAGAACGAAAGGAATCTATTGATGGCTATCACGATTGGCAACCACAGCTTCGATGGGCCCTATACCGGCGCATCGCAGCTTCTTCCCAGGTCAGGTGTCTATGCGATCCTCGGGCGCGGCGCGACCGGCGGCAACTGGATTGTTCTCGATATCGGCGAAAGCGGCGATGTGAAGAGCCGCGTCGAAACACACGACCGCAAGACGCAATGGCAGCGTAGCGGCCATGCCACCCTCGCTGTAGCGGCTCTCTATTGCGACGGCACCATGCGCATGCTGGTCGAGAAGGCGTTGCGCCAGCAATACAACCCGGCCTGCGGCGACCGCTGACCGGAGATAAGCCGGCGGGGTCACGTGTCCCGCCGGCTCGAACACCAACTCGGACGAGAGGACTGAACATGAGCGAAGATATCGGCGCTGGCGCGAAGACCACCAAAGAGGACGTATTCCGCAAGGCGTGGGCCGCCTGCGACACCTTTCGTGGACTGATCGATGCCGCTGAGTACAAGGATTACATTCTGGTTACGCTGTTCTGGAAAAGCATTTCCGACATCTGGCGCGAGCATTACGATGACAACAAAGCTCGCTACGGCGACGATGAAGAGCGCCTTCTCCGGCGCATGGACCGCGAGCGGTTCGTGCTTCCCAAGGGCGCGAGCTTCCAGGATGTCTGGGAGCAGAGGGACGCTGACAATCTCGGCGAACTGATCGACATCGCGTTGGACGCGATCGAAGAGGCAAACAAAGCGAAGCTCGACGGCGTGTTTCGTAACATCAGCTTCAACTCCGCGACCAAGCTCGGCGAGACCAAAGACCGTAATCGGCGCCTCAAGAATCTGCTCGGCGATTTCAAGGACCTCGACCTCCGCCCTAGGCAGCTCGAAAGGGGCGACCTCATTGGCGACGCCTATATCTATCTGATCGAGCGGTTTGCCTCCGACGCGGGCAAGAAGGCCGGCGAGTTCTACACGCCCCGCCAAGTCTCCCGCGTCCTCGCGAAGCTGGTCGCGCCCAAGGCCGGCGAGAAGATTGCCGATCCTACCTGTGGCTCAGGCTCGCTGCTGATCGAGGCCGCTCAGGAGGTCGGCTCGAAAGACGTAATGCTCTATGGCCAGGAGGTGAACGGCGGCACCCACGCGCTCGCCAAGATGAACATGTTCCTGCACAACATCGACGGCGCCAGGCTCGAATGGGGCGACACACTCAACAATCCGAAGTTGATTGAGGACGACAAGCTCCTGGCGTTCGATGTGGTCGTGGCCAATCCGCCTTTCTCGCTCGACAAATGGGGCGCGGAAAATGCGGCCAATGACAAGTACAAGCGGTTTCATCGCGGCATTCCGCCCAAGAGCACCGGAGATTGGGCATTCATCACGCATATGATCGAAACAGCCCGTCAGAACGCGGGACGTGTCGCAGTCGTCGTTCCCCATGGCGTGCTTTTTCGAGGGGGCGCCGAAGGCAAAATTCGCCAGAAGGTGATCGAGGAAAATTTGCTCGACGCGGTCGTTGGCCTGCCAGCAAACCTATTTCAAACGACTGCGATTCCGGTAGCGATCGCTGTATTTGATCGTAGACGAGAATCTGGTGGACCACTCGCCGAAAACAGAAACGTGTTTTTTATTGACGCAAGCCGTGATTTTCAGCCTGCCAAAACTCAAAACTACCTACTCGAAGAGCAAATCGCAAAAATCGTTGAGACATTCAAGTCGCGGCAGAATGTCTCGAAGTATGCGCGTAACGTACCAATCCACGAGATTGTTGAAAATGACTTCAACCTCAATATCCCGCGCTACATCGACACTTCTGAAGCCGAGGAAGAGATCGACATCAAGACGGTGCAGTCTGAAATCGACGCACTCGAACATGAACTGACGGAAATTAGAGCCAAGATGAAGAGCTGCCTCAAAGAGCTTAACGTCGATGCGTAACTCGCTCAGAACTGTTCTTTCTTATGTCCGTCAAGATCAATTGCCGCCTGACTGGGATTTTACCTCAGTAGGCGATGTCGTGTCCGACGCGCAATACGGAATGAACGTCCCATCTACATATGATGGCGAAACTTTGATCGTCGGGATGAAAGACATCAAAGCGGGGAGAGTGCTCTTCGACGATTTGGCCAGGACGACAGTAACGGATAGCGAACTGGAAACCTACCGGTTGCGCGGTGGCGACCTACTGATAAATCGCACAAATAGCCTTGATCAGGTCGGCAAAGTCGGAATTGTGGATGCCGACCGAGCAATTGTATTTGCGTCGTACCTTGTGCGGCTTTCCGTCGATCGATCGAAAATTGAACCGGAATTTTTGAACCTTTGGCTCAACAGCGGCCTTGCACAACGCACTATCAAACGAATTGCTACCCCGGCTATCGGGCAAGCCAATTTAAACCCGACCGAGTTTCAGAAGTATTGCTTACTTCCATTACCTCCAATCGCTGAGCAGAAGCGCATTGTGGAATTTTTGCGCATTTGGGACCAAGCAATCGGAAATACCGAGATCCTGCTCGCCGCCAAGAAAAAACGGCTTTCGTGGTTACGGATGAATTTGTTGACTGGAAAACGGCGTCTTCCAGGGCACAAAGCCGACTGGAGCACGCTCCGCCTTAGGGAGATATTGACCGAGCACGGACTCAAAAGCTCTGGTGCTGAAGAGGTTTTCTCTGTGTCAGTACACAAGGGATTGATCAATCAAATCGACCATCTCGGCCGATCGTACGCTGCACAGGCGACAAGTCATTATAATCGCGTCATGCCAGGAGACATTGTCTACACGAAGAGCCCAACGGGCGACTTTCCTCTGGGAATAATCAAACAAGCTAGAATTGATAGGAGCGTTATTGTTTCCCCGCTCTATGGCGTCTTTACACCCGTCAATCCCTATATTGGTGCTCTTCTCGATGCGTTCTTTGAATCTCAGGTCAACACAAAGAACTATCTGGCGCCTCTTGTTCAGAAGGGGGCGAAGAATACGATTGCTATCACTAACAAACGCTTCCTCGACGGCCGTCTTAGGATTCCTACCGACGAAACAGAGCAAGCGGCCCTCGCGGGAATCGTTAGTGCGGCAAGAATCGAGATCAGCGTCTTACAAAGGCAAATAGAGGCGCTGGTTCGCCAAAAACGCGGTCTGGTGCAGAGACTTCTCATCGGCAAGTGGCGCGTACGGCCACGTGGCAACGGTGTCGATAAATCTACTCAACGCGCTGCCCAACAGGTCGTAGCATGACCCAACGACTGCAATTCAGGGATGGCGAAAAACATCTCTCACAAATTCCGGCGCTCCACTTGCTCCAAAAAATAGCGCCGAAATGGATCATGCTCTCAAAAGTAGAGGCCGATCGTGAGCGGCGTGGAAAGCTTTCGAATGTATTGTTGGAGGACATTCTGCGCGGCCAACTGATGAATCTCAATGCAATTGAGCATCGTGGTCGGCACTATCCATTCTCCGAAGCCAATGTTCTGACGGCTATCGAAAAGCTGCGAAGCCGGGACCCGCTTGGACTAATCAAGCTGAATGAACAGACGACCGAACTGCTCCAGTTCGGAACCACGCTTGATCAGATGATCGATGGCGACACGCGCGGGCGTTCGCTAAAGTACATCGATTGGGAAAATCCCACGAACAACGCCTTTCATGTTTGCAAAGAGTTCGACGTAGAACGGGCGGGGTCCAGCAAGACGCGGCGGCCAGACATTGTCCTTTTCGTCAACGGTATTCCGCTCTGCGTGATCGAATGCAAGGGGCCGAACGAGGACTTCGAAGAGGCTATTTCCCAGAATATACGCAATCAAGGGGCAGAGGAAATCCCGCAGCTTTTCCGCTCGATTCAGCTGCTCATCGCCACTAACAGAAACAAAGTGCAGTACGGCACTGTGGGCACGTCCAGGAAGTTTTGGGCGATTTGGCGCGAAAAGGAATTCAAGGACAGCCATATTGCTGCCGTGCTCAAGCAGCCGCTCGCACCGGAGGAGAGCCGGCGCACTTTTGGCGATGGCTTTGAGGACGAGCAGCGGCCGTTCGAATATCTAATGGACGGTGGGCGCGAAATCAGCGAGCAGGATCGCGCCTTTTACGCGCTGTGTCGCCCCGACCGTCTCTTGGATCTTGCCCGGCGGTTCACGCTGTTCGACCTCGGCGTCAAAAAGGTCGCCCGCTATCAACAGGTTTTCGCGGTCAAAAATATCCTTGCGCGCGTGAAGCAGCGCGAGCCTGATGGCCGCCGCCCGGGCGGTATTATCTGGCATACCCAGGGCTCCGGCAAATCGCTCACCATGGTCATGCTCGCCCGCAGCCTGGCGCTCGACAAGGGCATCAAGAACGCGCGCGTAGTGCTTGTGACCGATCGGATCGATCTCGATGACCAGCTCAAGAGAACCTTCGCGGCATGCGGTTTCGAGCCAGACAACGCGACCTCAGGCCGGCACCTCCTCAGCCTTGTCTCGCGGGAGAAGCCGGCGATGATTGCGACGGTAATCAACAAATTCGATTCCGCCCTGAATGTGCGCGACTACCGCGACGAATCGACGGAGGTTTTTCTCCTGATCGATGAAAGCCATCGCGGTCAGTATGGCGAGATGCACACGCGGATGAAGCGGATGTTCCCGAGAGCTTGCTATCTCGGCTTTACCGGGACGCCGTTGATGAAAAAGGAGAAGAGCACCGCGGCCAAGTTCGGCGGCCTCATCGACATCTATGCCATCGACCAGGCGGTCAAGGATGGCGCCGTCGTGCCGCTACTGTATGAGGGACGGCACGTCGAGCAGGACGTGAACATCAATGGCATCGATACCTGGTTTGAGCGGGTCAGCAAAGACCTGACACCGGATCAAAAGGCCGACCTCAAGCGCAAGTTTGCGCGCTACAGCGAGATCGGCCAAACCGCGCCCACGATCTACTGCATCGCCTATGACATTTCTGAGCATTACGCGAAGAACTGGAAGGGCACCGGGTTCAAGGCCCAGCTCGCCACGCGATCCAAGCGCGCGGCCTTGCTGTACAAGCGGGCTTTGGACGAGATCGGCATGGTGACCTCCGAAGTGGTCATTTCCGCGCCGGACGATCGCGAGGGCTATGAAGAAGTCGGCGACGAATCCCGCGAGGAGGTGGTCCGATTCTGGAAAAAGATGATGGACCGCTTCGGCGACGAGAAGACCTACAACCGGTCCATCGTGGATTCGTTCAAATTCAGGGATGATCCTGAAATCCTAATCGTTGTCGACAAGCTGCTGACCGGCTTCGACGCACCGAAAAATACGGTGCTTTACCTCGACAAACCGCTCAAGGATCACAACCTATTGCAGGCCATCGCTCGTGTGAATCGCGTCGAGGACAACAAAGAATACGGCTATATCATCGACTATGCGGGCGTGCTGGGAGAACTCGATCCCGCACTCAAGACTTATTCGGCCCTGGCCGATTTCGAGGCTGAAGATGTCGCGGGCGTCGTCACGCAGAACCTGGTGGAAATTGAAAAGCTGCCCCAGCGTCATCACCAGTTGTGGGACCTCTTTAAGGAAATTCGGAACAAGCTCGACGAGGAAGCATTCGAACGCCACCTTGGCGACGAGGAGCGCCGCGAAGAATTCTACGACCGTCTGGCTGAATTTGCCCGGACTCTGGCAATTGCCCTATCGACCGCGGACTGGGTGAACGATCCGAAAAACGAGCGGGCGATTAAAACCTACAAAGACGATCTGCGGCGTTTCCAGAAGCTCCGAACGGCGGTCCGCAAGCGTTACCAGGAGGACATCGATTTCAAGCTCTACGAGGAGCGGGTTCGGAAGCTCCTTGACCAGCATATTCACGCCAACGAAATCGTGACGCTCACGGCCCCCGTCAATATCTTCGATGAAAAGGCGTTCGATCAGGCCGTCGCCGAGCAGACGACGCCGACTTCAAAGGCGGACATGATCGCTAGCCTCACCCAGCGCACGATCACGGAGCGTATGGAGGAGGACCCAGTTTATTTCGAGAAGATTTCCGCCCTCATTCAGAAGGCCATCGCGGACCATAAAGCACAGCGGCTGTCGGAGCTTGAATTCCTCAACATCGTGCGACAGGCGCGCGAGCAGGTCGTCAGGCCGCGCAACGATGACGTTCCGGAAGACATTCGCATCAATGCCAACGCGGTTGCTTTCTACCATGCGCTCGAAAAACATCTTGGCGCGGTCGCAACCAACGGACGAAACATCAAAGCAGATAGCGCGGAAGCAGCTCGCAACATGCTCGACCGGATCGAACAGCGCCGCGTCGTCAATTGGACGCAACGCGACGACATCCAAAATGAAATGCGCAACGACTTGGACGACTATCTGTTCGATGTGGTGCGCGACCAAAAGGGATATGTGCTCACGCCGGCGGTGGTCGATGAGATAATGGACAGGCTTCTTAGTATTGCTCGAGCTCGCATGCCGGATTGATTGCCATGCACGGGACCGTCACCTACTCGAGTCACGAGTTGAAGTACCGACTGCGGTTTTCCGCCCGCCGCACTATGGCAATCACCGTCCATCCTGACGGTGCAATAGAAGTTGTGGCCCCAAGGGGATCGAATCTTCGGAAAGTCGAAGCGCGCGTCCGCAGGAGGGCTCGGTGGATCATCAGACAACGGCTTTACTTTGAGCAATTTCGTCCACGATCAAAACCACGTCGGTACGTAGGCGGAGAAACGCAGCTGTTTCTTGGCCGCCAATACCGGCTGAAGATTATTAAAGGCGATTGTAAAGAGGTAAAGCTCAAAGGGGGCTACCTAGTCGTGACGTTGGACGGGCGAGCTCAACCACGCCAAGTGAGAGAACTCATCAGGACATGGTACCAAGACCGGGCGCGAGCTCTATTCCAGAGACGGTTTGAAGCGATCGGGCCGCGCTTTTCTCGCCTCGGCTGCCGAATTTCGTCACCTATAATTCGAAGAATGAGCCGTCGGTGGGGAAGTTACAGTAGGTCGGGCAAGATCCTGTTAAATCCGGACTTAGTCCAAGCTCCGTCCGCTTGCGTCGACTACGTTATCGTCCATGAGCTCGCGCATATTGTGCATCCTAATCACGGCCCTAAATTTTATGAACTGATTGAGGCGATGATGCCGGATTGGAAAGGGCGAAAACACCGCCTCGAAAGAGTCATGGCCTAGTCCGCTAGCGGGTCTGAGCAAACGCTGGTTGTCGGAACTATGGCGGATGGACCCGGAGGCGGACATGGATGACCGCTGCTTGGAGCTCGACGCCGCCGCACGGCGCAGGCGTAACTTGCGTTTTCTCTCTGAACACATTCAACTATTGCGGCAACTCGGAAACACGACAGCTAATACCGACTATCGTGCAGGACATCACCGATAAACTCCGTCCAGGGCTTGAGCAGGCTGACCGGGCGCTGCGCGATGAAATTCAAGCGCTGTCGCCCACATCCCATCCGCAAGCCGCATTGATGTTTGCCAAACATGCTGCTCACCAAGCGCACCTCCTTGGACAGCCCACGGAAGTGCAGTCCGACTTCAGCTACGCGCTGAATCTGAAGGCTCTCGCAACTTGCCTCACACGCCATATCGACAGGCGCGCTTCCCAGTCGTCCGAGGAGCCAACGGTTCCGGACGAGCGCGTCAAGGCACTCTGGGGGCTTCAGTACATGGAAGAACTCAATCGCCATCAAGCAGCGTGTGTTCTTCAGGGCCTCAGGCGGATTTGGTTCGACCCGGCAGCGGACTTGGGCCAAATCCGCCTTACCAAGAAAAGGCGCATATCAGCCCTGCACCTCCTCAATGAAGTGTCTCAGCTCAAAATGTTAGAGAGAGTCACGGGTGACCTACTCGGCGAGTCAAAGATTACGGATGACGAAGTGTTCTTTTCATTCGCGAGTTCGATCGAGCACCTCCACTACATTCAACGCGCCGATCCAGATGGATGGTATAATTTCTCTTCCGCTGCGGGCTTTACCTTTGATCAGCTAACAATGTTTTCAGCGTTCCTGGTCTTTCTCGAATTTGCCGCAAGCCACGTCGGTCACAGCTTGCTTTATGACAGCGCGAAGCTAGTTCGTCTCTATGAGATCTTCAAGCTTGGATATCCCACGGTGACTGAGCCAGCGGAGACGTTGCTGCAGCTTGTGAAAATCTTTAGTCTTTCCCCAGCCGAATCCGAACGTTACTTGCTTCCGGTGCCGTTCTTCGAGCTTGATGGTTTCTATCTGCGCGCCAAAGGGTTTGAGAATATTCTTAGCCCCGCGATGGGATTGCTCACCATCGCTATTCGGAAAAATGAGGACACTTGGAACCGAACGCTTGGGAGTACTCTCGCGCGAGCGGCGGATGTGGTCGCCCAATCACTGCCTAAATATCCCAACATCTACGTAGCGACGCGTCGCCGCTTCGGCCCAGCCGGGGATATAGACTTGGCAATATACGACACCAACACAAGGCGAATGCTGCTCTGCGAGGTGAAGGCTGTCTATGATAAGCACCGGACCGTTATTCACATGCACCGGTTCGAGGACGCCAAGGTCAAACTTGGCTTCGCTGTCAGCCAGATCCGCGCAGGTATTGAGGCCGTTAGGAGCCGACCGACGGATATCCGGTCCATCTTCGGTCAAGCGCTGCCGCCCCCACGAAGCGTTGAAGGTGCACTCCTGACATGGCTTGATCCCATCGACCTCACGGTTGGGACATCGGACGAAGACATCCTCTGTCTTAACTTTGCAACTTTTGCGTACCTCTTTCGCCACAGCCAAGGCAACTTGGGAGTCATGATCGAAACAGCGCGTGAGCTTCGCAATGTGTGGTGCGTAGCGATGCTCCGGCCAATCGATCTGCAGACGGACTTTCCCGTCACTATTGAGACTCAGATTCCGATTCTCGATTCTGAGTCCGATTTGGCTGAAGCCAACTTGTCAGCGCTCGCTAAGGAAGTAGTGACGAAACTAGATCACTTACCCGATGACTGGCGAGAAAACCCCGAATTGCGCGACACTACGATTAGCTACCTAAGTGACACGCTTCAGACACTTGGCTCGCCATCGTAGGGTGGGCGCCGCTTCCCAAGAAGAGTGCCGCCGGCCAAAAGCATCCCTAAGAGCTCGATCATTTGGACCTGTCTTCCCTCTCGTTGCCGTCCCGGACCACCGGGACACGGCGAGCGGCCCGCAATTCATCAAGGCCGACTACATCGGCGCCTTTGAATACGTCTCCGACCGGCATATAGACTCGTGCTCCTGGAGAAGCCTCACGTAGGCGCCGCAAGAACTCTTTGATGAACAGCTCCTGTTGCTGCTTCTTGGTCAGGCGGTTCATGGGATTTCTCCGATTATTTGCAGCGCCGAAGCGCTGCCTCGTCTTCGCGATCCACCTTGCTGGAGGGGCAGGCTGGCATCGGGCCGATTCGCAGAAACCCGAACTCATGACGATGGGCCGAGCGTATGACGATAGCCTGGATAGTGCAAGAATCTACAAACCGCAGCCGCCGGCCGATGAGTTCATCGGTTAGCGCGGCGTTGCGAATTCGCCGCCAACATTGTTTTTGGTGAGATTCTTTTTTTTATTTTTCGAGTCGACCTTATTTTTTTTGGAATTTAGTTTTATTTTTCGGAAAGAGAACATCGCGCAATGCCTATAACGTCTTGCGCACAGGCCCGGCGCCGCCAAACATACCCCGTTGCTCGGTACTACTCTCAAACCGGGCCTCGCGCGCGCGTGAAGTCGAAGAGAGTGATCAACGCAGGGAAATAATTGCGTAATTACAACGGAGCTCGTGAAAGAACGGGATGCGCACAAGACATCGCGCAGGTGAGGTCACTTGCTCATCTCGAGCAGCAGAATTCAGCAATCACTTTCCAAAACCATCGACTCAAAGAAGATGATCAACAGACCTAAAAGCAGTCATTTTCTATGATCAAGTGATGCTGATGATCAAATGATTGGTGACGTCACTTGATCATCAGCTCATGAGAGGGCGTCGACGAACTATTGATACGTGCGTGTATCCTCGGTTCCAGGAAAGCCCTCGCCGTTATCTGCCGGCAGCTCGTATTGCCAGCCACCATGGGGAACGCCCTTAATCTCACGGGGAACAACCCCGAGCGCCTCGCGCGCACGCCGTAGCGTTATTGCCGAAATGCCAAGCTCCTTGGCATGGGCCTGGACATCCTTGACCGGGACCGGACCATTCCGCAGTTCGGTTCCCAGGAACTCGGTAGCCTCATCTAGCCGCGGTGTGTCGCGCCGATCGCCGGCGGCGGCAACGGCATCGGCAGTAATATCGGTCGCGCCATCCCAGACGATCCGCGAAGCGAAGATCGGAGAATTGTTTCGCTGATCGACGTCGGCGGTAGTTTGCTCAAGATGAAAGCGAAGGCCCTGCGCCGGCGGCGACAGGTTGTTTTTGAGGTGAAGCAGCAGCCGGCGATCGCCGTCCTCTGGATCTTGCATGACAGCGAATGCCGCCCGCGGCGCGTTCACAAACCCGGCGCCGCCCATGACCCTATTCATTGCGCCGACGGTGGACGTCGCCTTGTTAAAGTGGGTCACGCTCATAATGGCTACATTGCTCGATTCGGCCATTTGACTGATCGGGTCAAGTGCATTGCGCAGCTCAGTGTCTCGGTGGCTGTCGATCTCGCCGCCAAGATAGGACGAGACGGGATCAAAACCGATAAGAACCACATCGCCGAGCTCGCGGCACTTCTTCTCGAGCTTCTCCAGGTCGGCGAGGATGTTGAACTTCTTTGGACCGCCTTCGGCGCCCACCGCCTTCACGATATGGACGCGCTTGCGATCGGCGCCGGCCGCGATCAAGCGCGGCACCATCATATCGTCCACGCCGTCTTCGGCATTCAGCAAGATGACGCTACCGCGTGGGGCATTGCCATCGTTCTCCGGCCACGCATCGCCGCGTGTAATCGTCGCCGCGATCGAGTAGAGCAATTGGCTTTTACCAAGGCCACCGACTCCGGCAACGCATGTGTGCTTGCCGAACGCAAGTCGCCGCGGCCAGACAAAGTCGATATTCTTCGGAACAACTTGGTCAGCTCGGACGGTCAGGAGGCGGCTGCTGCCTTCGCGCCGGCGCCGCTCACGTTCTTTTTCCCGTGCCTGGCGCTCTTCGTCGGTTTCCGGCGGCAGGGGGTCGTTCGCGAACTCCGCCGACGGCGTATCAGCGCCGGGCTGCTTCTGTTTTAGATAACGGTAGGCGTTCTCAATTTTGATATCGAGGCGATCCGCGTCGGGGCCCTCCCCGATACCCCAGGGCGGTTCGCATCTGTCATTGTAATGCTCGGCCATCAATTCGAGGGCCAATTCCTTGCTGATTCCGTGATCTTTCAGAACGCCGGCGACGTACAGAATCGTGGCATCGCCGCTGCTGCCCTGCTTCGACAGCGGCGCGTCGTACAGCAGATAGTGGATTGCCCACTCGATATTTTCGGGCTTGTCCCAGTCGACCGCCGGCTCTTGGGTCTGCTCGGCACGCTCGGTGCGTCGACGCAGGAGGTCATAGAACCACGATGGCGCCGGCGCGACCTTTTGCGACGAAGGCACTTCGCGATAGCACGTGCCATTGGCGAGAGTGCACCCGGGGATCAATGTGTAGTTCGGCGAATCGATATCGACGCCGAATCCGCGCTCACCCAGGGCAAACACGTGCTCGCCTTCGTAATACAGATGCAAGCCACCGCTTGGCGTTTCAACTTTCTTCGTCGCGGGCCATCCGTATTGAAGGTCGAGCGCGTCATAGGTCTCCTGCCCGCGCTTGCCTGGCTTGCGATCGACGTCGACCACAGCGATGTGCGACTTCGCCAAAGCGACGCCCCAATTGCAGCCTGGCCACCTCCCGTGCCAGGTTCTGATCTGGACTGGGTCGTTCGAGGCCTTGGCGAGATTGTCGCTGATCAGCGGCGGTGACTTGGCGCCGACCTGGATCGGGAAGATGAACCGCCTCGGGTGACAGTCGACATAGTCAAGCGCGAGCTCAAGAGTCGACGGCGGCTTGGTGCCGCGGTGGAGCTTTGTTGTGACCATGACACAGCCCCTACGCGGCCTGTTGCTGGTCAAGAAACCGCTCGAGCTCGGCGCTCCGAACGATCGTGCGCGCGCCGATCTTGACCGTCTTGATGCGGCCATCGCGGATTAGCTTATAAAAAAGCGCTCTTGAGATGCGGAGATAGTGTGCGGCTTCACTGATAGTGAAGCACGGCAGGGTCGGAGCGTTTAGCATGGTGAGCCTCGTATAGTTCCGGCCATCGCGTGGCCGGCCCATCCCTGGTTTGGACCACCTTGCCCAAGGTCGGGCAGGTTGGCGGGGAGCACTGCTCCCACTCTATGGATGGACGATCTGATATGTATGGCTGTGGACGGCCACTATCAATGGCGGCCATTCAGAGTGCTCCTGAGATTCGCATGGATGGTAAACAATATTCGACGACAGCTTAGCGGCGACTCGTCGGACGAACGCTCGCGTACGGTGGATTAGGCATCCGCTTTGTTGAATCCAGTGCCAGCCTGGAGTCGAAAAATTTTCCGCAGATCGAATTTCTGGATATTGAAAGTCTGTTGAAAGTTAAACTCCGCGCTAACTATAAACTATTGAAATCATTGGCGCTCCCTAGGGGACTCGAACCCCTGTTTTCGCCGTGAGAGGGCGACGTCCTGGGCCGCTAGACGAAGGGAGCTTAGGGCCAAAAGAAGGTCTCAAGGCCTTCGAGATAGCCTCGATCCCTGCCCCGCGCAAGTCGCAGGGAAACCTTGGGCCAGGGCCCCTACCGCCCCGGCTGTAGCCGCAGGCGGCCGAGCGGCTTCAGCGTGTCCGGATCGTAGGTGCGCAGTTCGGTGACGCCGCCGACTTCGATGGTCACCACGATGTGGTCGGCCGCCACCGCCGTGGACAGCACCCGCGCGCCAGCCGGCAGCGTCTCCGTCACGTCGGCGAAGGCCGCCGGCGCCTCCTCGGCGCGGCCGCCGTCCTTGACGGTGAACATCCGGTAGCCGATGACCATGAGCACCGCGGCCACCGCGATGAAGGTGGTGGCGCTCGCGATCATCATCAGCCGCCGCACCTTGGCGACGACCGCTGCCGCTTCTGGGTCGAGGGGTTTCTCGTCGTCCGACATCGCTTGCACTTCTTGTTTACGCATAATCTTATCCGAAAACCGGTCCCCACTTTTCGGGATTATGCGCGAGCCTTCGATTACACTATCCGCATGCCGGCCACCGAGACCGTCACCATTACCGCCGAGGAGCAGGGCCAGCGGCTCGATCGCGTGCTGGCCGCGCGCATCCCGTCGCTGTCGCGCTCGCGCCTGAAGGCCTTGATCCTCGCCGGTCAGGTCGCGGTCGCGGCGCGCACGATCCGCGATCCCGCCAGCGCCGTCAACGCCGGCGACACCGTCACGGTCACGTTGCCGCCGCCCGAACCGGCTCAGCCGAAGGGCGAGGCCATTCCGCTCAATGTCGTCTATGAGGACGACGCGCTCATTATCATCGACAAGCCCGCCGGCCTGGTCGTCCACCCCGCCGCGGGACACGCGACCGGCACGTTGGTCAACGCGCTGATCGCGCATTGCGGCGACAGTCTCTCCGGCATCGGCGGCGTGAAACGCCCGGGCATCGTGCATCGGCTCGACAAGGACACCAGCGGCCTCATGGTCGTGGCCAAGACCGACGCAGCGCATCGTGCGCTCAGCAAGCAGTTCGCCAACAAAAGCGAAAGCGGTCTGGAGCGCGGCTATCTCGCCCTCGTCTGGGGTTCGCCCGATAAGCCGCGCGGCACCATCGACGCGCCGCTCGACCGCAGCCCCAAAGCGCGTGAGAAGCGCGCCGTGCGCCAAGGCGGCCGCGAGGCGGTGACGCATTGGCAGGTGCTGGAGCGCTACGCCGGCCCCGACGGCAAGCCGGTCGCGAGCCTCATCGAATGCCGGCTGGAGACCGGCCGCACGCATCAGATCCGCGTGCATCTGGCCCATATCGGTCACCCGATCATGGGCGATGAGACCTACGCCACCGGCTTCAAGACCAAGGCGACCCGGCTGTCGCCGGCGGCCCAGGCCGCGCTGGCCGCCCTTGGCAGGCAGGCTCTGCATGCCTATCTGCTCGCCATTGATCATCCGCAGACCGGCAAAGTCTTGGCGTTCCGATCGGAACTGCCGGGCGATATACGCCGTTGTCGTGATGCCTTGGCCGCATGAAAGCGGCTGGGCGGCGTTGCGATCAGAAAAGATCAATTCGGTCAGCTACTTGACCGGCGCCGTCTTGAGCTCACGGCGACGTCACGGGAACTTGCCTTTCTTTCGCCCGCTGCGTCCGGTATATGGTGCCTCCGCGATCGCACTTCGCGGTTGCAGCATAGCGCCGTTGGCTCGGGGAGCGGCGGCGATAACCGCCCGCCGATTATCGGGGGCATTTAGGAGGGCGCTGTCATGGCCCGTTCAGCCGCGTTGCCGGCACTCAAGGCCGAATCCGGTCTTTCGCAATACTTAGAAGAAATCCGCCGGTTCCCGATGCTGGAACCGCAGCAGGAATACATGCTGGCGCGCAGCTGGCGTGAGCACGGCGATCGTGAAGCCGCGCACAAGCTCGTCACCAGCCATCTGAGGCTCGTCGCCAAGATCGCCATGGGCTATCGCGGCTACGGCCTGCCGATTTCCGAGGTCGTCTCGGAAGGCAATGTCGGCCTGATGCAGGCGGTCAAGCGCTTCGAGCCCGAAAAGGGCTTCCGGCTCGCCACCTACGCGATGTGGTGGATCAAGGCCGCGATCCAGGAATACATCCTGCGCTCGTGGTCGCTGGTGAAGATGGGCACCACTGCCAATCAGAAGAAGCTGTTCTTCAACCTGCGCAAGGCGAAGAGCAAAATCTCCGCGCTGGAGGAAGGTGACCTGCGTCCCGACCAGGTCGGTCTGATCGCCAAGCGTCTCGGCGTTACCGAGCAGGACGTGGTCGACATGAACCGCAGGCTCGGGGGCGACGCGTCGCTCAACGCGCCGATCCGTGACGACGGCGAAAGCGGCGAGTGGATGGACTGGCTGGTCGACGATGCGCCGAGCCAGGAGCGCATCCTCGCCGAGAGCGAGGAGAGCGACAACCGCCACAAGGCGCTGATCTCCGCGCTCGACGTGCTCAACGAGCGCGAGCGGCGCATCTTCGAGGCGCGCCGCTTGGCCGACGATCCAATCACGCTCGAGGAGCTGGCCGCCGAGTTCGGCGTCTCGCGCGAGCGCGTGCGTCAGATCGAAGTTCGCGCGTTCGAGAAGGTGCAGAAGGCGGTCAAGAGCCGCATCGCCGCCATGGAGCAGCCGCCCGCGGTCGCAAGCCGCGGCGGCGCGCAGCAGCAAGCGACGCTGCACTAAGCGCGAGAGTACAACGGAACACGGATGGCCGGGCGATGTCCCGGCCATTTTTGTTTAGACCCCGCGCTTGTTACCCCACGCCAGCACGTGCAATTGCGGCAGCACGCGTGCGGAAAACCAGCGGTCGGCGACGACCTTGTCGATGAGCCAGCGGAAGCGGCGCATCAGGTCGTCCATGTCGGCGGCCTCACCCGCGACCGCGAGCGGCGCCGGATTGCCGACCTGCAGATACAACGGCAAAGCAGGAAAGCGTGCAGCCATGTCGCGCGCGTAAGCATAGTCGGCGTCGTCGAACACCACGATCTTCAGCGCCACCTGCGGCTTGCCCTCCGCCGCGGCAAGGCAGGCTTCGACCGTCTCCGCGCCTGTCGGCGTCAGCGACGACGGCGGTTTCGGGCTCATCACCAGCCAGTCGAGCTCGGCGAACCAGGGCTGCGCGATACTGCCTTGCGTCTCCATCGCGAAGCGATGCCCGCGCACGCGGCCGGCCGCGATCAATGCCTCCATCGGCTGCAGAGCCGGATTGCCGCCGGAGATCGTCACCAGCACTGGTTCGCCGCCGGCGAGCGTCTCGATTTGCGTCAGGATCGCCTCCGGCGTCATCGCGATCCATTCATCGCGATGTTCGGGCAGCACGGCATAGAGTGTGTCGCACCAGGCGCAGCGATAGTCGCAGCCGCCGGTGCGCACGAACACCGTCGGCTGGCCGATGAGCGGCCCTTCGCCCTGGATGGTCGGCCCGAAGATCTCGCTGATGCGGATCGTCTTGGACATCTTAGTCAGGCCGGTACTCGGCCCAGGTCTGCGGCGTCTCGCTGACGCGCACCGCGATGACTTCCGGCCAGCGCGCCTTGCACCAGTCGTAGAGCCAGCGTGCGATCACTTCGGCGGTGGTACGGTCGTGGCCGAGCACCTCGTTGAGATGACGGTGCTCGACGGTGTCGTCGAGATGCTGGCGCAGCGCGCCGAGCTCGAAATAATCGCGCACGAAGCCGGAGGCGTCGAGCTCTTGCGCGCGCAGGACGATCTCCACCTCGTAATTATGCCCGTGCAGACGCGCGCACGGATGATGCGGCGGCAGGTTGCCGATGGTGTGCGACGCCGAAAAGGCGAACCGCTTGGAAATGGTGTACATGGCCGCCCCTATCGGGAACGGCGCGAGACGACGCATAGCGCGCCGCCGCGGACGGTCAATTTCATCACCAGGCTCCTTGTTTTAACCGGGTAGGCTGCGACCGGATCGGCGAAAGGCCGATAGCGGGCATTTGCCGTGTGGAGACGCGCGATGTCAACTCGCCAATCGCAGGCTACTATGAAGCCGGTCGGCGAAGGCGCCTGCCAATGCGGAGACTGACGTGGCCTCGCCGTCGCCAAGCAAAATCGCCGATCTGGAAGGCTTGCGCGGCGCCTGCGCCTGCATGGTCATGCTGGTCCACGCGGCCGACCGCCTGCCGAAAACCGGACCGATCTGGAAATTCGTCGGCGCCATTCCGTCGCCCTACGGGTTCTCATCGGTCATCGTCTTTTTCATCCTGTCGGGCTTCGTCATCGGGCACAGCACCAAAGGCACGCCGACCGGCGACAATGTCGTTCTTTATCTGCAAAAGCGGTTTATCCGCCTCTATCCGATCTACCTGGTCGCGCTCGTCCTGAGCTTCGCGGTCGCCGGCGTATCCCTGGCGAGTTCGTCGTTCATAGGCCATCTGCTCTTTATGCAGGGTGCGCTTGTCCCGGTCATCGAATCGAACGGGCCGCTGTGGAGCCTGAACAACGAGGCGCTCTACTACCTTATCTTCATCGGTCTCTGGCTGTGGCCGCGCGCTGTGCCGATCACCGGCGCGGTCGCCCTCGCCGCTCTCGCCTTGGCCACGGTGTCGCCCACCTGGTACGCCAATCTGATCGGCTATTTCTGCTTCTGGCTTTTCGGCCTGATGCTGAGCCGCGAGCATCCGTTGTTGTCAAAGGTTCTGGTCAAAGACGACGCGCCGAAATTCTGGCTACCGCTGCTCCTGCTCGGCGCCAACATGGCGACCGGCGCGCCCGCCGCTTTGGCGAAGCAGATCGGCATCCACTCCGGCTTCGCGCTGCTGGTCACGGTCAACGCGGCGCTGATCTTCAATCTCTTTCTGAGCTTCTCGGGCCGGCGGCTGATCTCGCGCGTGGCCGTGCCGTTTTATACGGTCTCGATAATTACGACCGTGATCGGCGTCGCTTACGGCCTTTACGCGGGTAAGATTCCCGACAGTCCCGAGTACGGGGTGGCGCTGCTCTACCTAACGCTCGCGCTTCTGGTGTGGGTCTTCGGCATCAAATCGCCGACGCGACGCTCCTGGAGCAAGCTCGAACCCCTCGGCCGCATATCGTACGCGTTATACGTCGTACACTATCCGGTGCTGTTCTTCGCGGCCGCGCACTTTCCGGACAGCGTCTTGGCTGTCGTGCTCGCGGTCGTATTCGCCGTCGTGACGGCCATCGTCCTGGAAGTGCTGCTGCAGCCGAAAATCCGTGCGGCTTTCTTCGCGCTGGTCGGCCGGCCTGGCACCGTGCCGGTCAAGGCAGAGCCGTAGACGCCCCTACTGCCCCCAGGCGCGGAAAGCTTCCTCGAAGGCGCGGGAGCCGGGCGTGCCCTTCTCGATCGCAAGGATGGCGCGCTTGCCGCTGCCGTAGACGACCGGGATGTCGAACCAGTCGCGGTTCTTCAAGAGGTCGATATTGCGCTGCAGGTCGACATCGACCGCCGACAGGCCGATGAGGAAGTAGCCGTTAGTCACCTTCACCGCGAGCCCGGCGAGCGGCTGGCCGCGCGCCTGCTCGTTCTGCTTCATCAGGATGCCGGGCACGTTGCCGATGCCGCCTTCCGGAAAGTCGGCCGGCAACGTGAACATCACCTCGATGGTGTGACTCGCCGGCAGCGCCTTATCGGTATTGCGGCGGAGCGACCAGGTCATGCGCATGCGCCGCTCGGGAATCTCGACGTCGGCGCGGATGGCGAGCTCGGGCGCAAGCCCCGGCCCCGGCGATACCGTCTCGGTGCGCCACAACGCCGAGCCGACATAGCGCTTGCCCTGCGGATCGCTCGGGTCCTCGTCGTAGAGCACGACCTTCTGCGCCACCGCGGCGGCGGGCGCATTGGCCGAATCCGAATTGTTGGCGCCGATACGGTCGGTGATCTTCGGACGGCCCGTCGGCTGCTGCGCGACGTCACGCGGCTTCGCCGTCGGGGTCGAACGCGTCAACCCGGCGACCCAGTTCGTGATCGGGTTGCGGAAGCTGTAGCCGGCAAAGCCAAGGCCAGCGAGCACCAGCAGGATGATCGCGATCTTGACGACGCGCATGTAGGAGCGGCGGGGCGGCGCGTAGGCATGCTCCTCCTCGCCGTGTTCGCTATGCGGGTGCGGGATTTCCGGCGGCGGCGTCTCGAACGGCTGATGCTGCCCCGGTTCGTCCGTTTCCATCGGTTCGAAATAATGTCCGGGATGGCGCGGCTCGCCCGGCGCGTGCTCGGCTGGCGGCTGGTCGGCCGGCGCATGATCCTCCAAGTCGGCCTTCTGATCCTTCGGTGGCGCGCCGAAGCTCGCGCGCGCCGAGCGGCTGGCCTCGGCCGAAGCGTCGCCCAGGCCTTCGGCTTCCGCCACCGTGTCGCGGAAGCTGCGCAGGCCCTGGTCGCGCAGGCTGTGCTCCTCGCCTTCGTCCTCCGGACGGCTTTTCTTGGCGGCAGCCTCCGACTCGACTTTGCGGATCGCCTCCTCGAGCGCCAGCCGCTCGCGCGTGATGTCGCCCTCGGCGAGCGGCGGATCGACGCTGCGCAGCTGATTGACCAGCGCGGTGCGCGCGCGCTCGTACAGCACGCGGCGGTTTTCGCCGGTGTTCTTGTCGAGACCTGCGACGGCTCGGGAAATCAGCGGATGATAGTCAGCCATTGCGAGGGTACTGGCCTTAGGTTCGTGGCTTTTTTCGGCGGCGATCCGGTTGGCGCGATCTTATCCGAAAACGGGCCCCCTTCCCGGCCGAAATCGGAAAGCGGGTTTCGGTCTCGTTGTGTCAGGTCTCGAACGGATTGGTCATCAGGATGGTGTCCTCGCGCTCCGGGCTGGTCGACAGCAGGCTGACCGGACAGCCCACGAGCTCCTCGATTCGGCGTACGTATTTTATCGCCTGCGCCGGCAATTGTGCCCACGAGCGTGCGCGGGCGGTTGGCTCCTGCCAGCCGCCGACGGTCTCGTAGATCGGCTCGGCCTGCGCCTGTGCGCGTTCGCTGGCCGGCAGATAGTCGATCTCGCGCCCGTCGAGCCGGTAGCCGATGCAGACTTTGATCTCCGGGAAGCCGTCGAGAATGTCGAGCTTGGTCAGCGCCAGACCGTCGATGCCGGAGGTGCGCACCGTCTGGCGGACCAGCACGGCGTCGAACCATCCGCACCGGCGCGCGCGCCCGGTGACGGTGCCGAACTCACGGCCACGCTCGCCCAAAGTTTTGCCGATGACGTTATTCATCTGATCGGTCGGGAACGGCCCCTCGCCCACGCGCGTCGTATAGGCCTTGCAGATGCCGAGCACGTAATCGATGGCGCTAGGTCCGAGACCCGATCCGGTGGCGGCGTTGGCCGCCACCGTGTTGGACGACGTGACGTAAGGATACGTGCCGTGGTCGATGTCGAGCAGCGCGCCCTGCGCCCCCTCGAACAGAATGCGCTTGCCCTCGCGCCTTTTGGCGTCGAGCAGCGACCACACCGAATCCATGTAGGGCAGCACCTGCGGCGCGATGGCCGCGAGATAGTCGTATACCGTCTTGCCGTCGATCTCGGCCAGGCCATGCCCGCGGCGCAGCGCGTTGTGGTGCGCCAGCAGCCGGTCGATCTTCGGCTCCAGCGCCGGCAGGTCGGCCAAGTCCATAAAGCGGATGGCGCGGCGTCCCACTTTGTCTTCGTAGGCCGGGCCGATGCCGCGCTTGGTGGTGCCGATGCGCGTCTTGGAATTGTCGTCCTCGCGGATCGCCTCCAACTCGCGGTGCAGCGGCAGGATCAGTGGCGCGTTTTCGGCGATGCGCAGATTGTCGGGCGTCACCGCGACGCCCTGTTTGCCGAGCGTGGCGATCTCGTTGAGCAGCGCCTGCGGATCGATGACGACGCCGTTGCCGATGACCGACAGCTTGCCGCCGCGCACGACGCCCGAGGGCAAGAGCGAGAGCTTATAAGTGACGCCGTCAATGACGAGGGTGTGGCCGGCGTTATGCCCGCCCTGGAAGCGCACGACGATGTCGGCCTGCTCGGAGAGCCAGTCGACGATCTTGCCCTTGCCCTCGTCGCCCCACTGCGACCCGACGACCACCACGTTGGCCATTACGCTCTTTCCTCTCGCGCCAGTTTGCGGACACTGGCGCCGGATGAGTCCGGCCAGGTCCACCTTCGGATAAAGGATGCAGGCGGGAGAGGCAAGCGTACAAAGCCGCCCGGGGACAGCCGGACGGCTTTGTAACTCTTTGAACGGACGGTATTTTCCGACGGCCGCCGGATGGTCCTGCGGCAGGCCGGCAGCTCTCAGGAGGCGCTGCCCGAGAGCTGCACCGCCTTGTCCTTCGGCCAGCGCAGGCGCCAGCCGAGCTTGATGTCACGGCTCTCGCCGGGCTTTACGTCGAACGCCCATTCCATGACGCCGCGGCGGTCGCGCAGGTCGCGCGTCGTCGGCTGCGTGGAGAGCGGCAGCATCTCAACCTGGATCTCCTCGATTTCGCTGACCGGGATCTGGTCCTCGATCGCCACGCGGATCGCGAAATCATGGCTGTTGCGAATGACGGTCTTGAACTCGCGCTCGTCGGTGCGCGACGAGCCGATCAAGCCCGCGGTACCCTCGCTGCGGCGCACGACCGTGCGGGCAACTTTGACCTTCTCATCGACGCCGAAGCCCAGCCGCACCGTTTCGTCCTTGGCGAGAAGGGCCATCGGGCTTTTGCCGACAAAGATGCCGTCGCGGTAGATCGAGACCTGACCGGGCAGCAGGGGCGCATCCTCGGCATGCTTGAAGCTTGCCTCAAGGAACGCGGTTTCGGCGAGCGAAGGCACCGCATGCACCGTGAGCTCCGGCGCGATGGTGGCGGACGCGAGGCGGAAGCTCTTGGCTCCCTGCCCCGCGACGACAGCAATGCGGCCGGGCACCCGGAATACGACCTGGAAGCCGTTTGCGTCGATCTCGGTCTGCTGCTCTTCGGCTTTGTTCTTACGGACTGTGCCGGACGAGCGAGCGACACCGTCTTGGTCGAGCGCTGCTACGGCTGCGGGCGCATACTGCAGCCTGCTGCGGTCGGACCTGCCGCCGCCGTCCAGCGCTACGACCGGATAGCGTACGATCAAAGGCCGCAGTTCCGGCGCGCTGCCGCCGCGCCCGGTGCGAACCGTGGATACCGCCAGCGCGACGTCGGCCCAGTCTTCGCCGGTGTTCTGCACGATCTCCGCCCGCCGCAGCAGGTCGAGCGATGGCTTGCGATCCTTGTTGCCGGTATCGAGACGCGCGTCATAGACCGGCGTCCAGCGCGCCCCGCGCACCATGTAGGTCACGCGCAACAACGCGGGCGCCGGCGCGTCGGCATTCATATCGATGCGCACCTCGAGCTTTTTCGGCGGCGCGGCGTTGCGCTGCGCTTCGAGTACGGCGAGGCTGCGGTCGATGTCGCGCTGCTTGATCTTCGCGCCGCGGACCGTGGTTTCGATCGCGACGATCTCGTCGGCGATGACCGCGAAGGCCGCCTTCCAGTCGGCGACGGGGCGAGCCTCGCCTTTCTCCCCGGAGCGCGCGAGCGAGCCGTCGGTGAGACGCTCCACGAACTTGCGGCGGGCATTGGCGGTCTCGATCTCGCCGTCGAGCGCGGCGCGCTGATCGCGCAGCGCCTCGATGCGCTTGTCGATATCCGGCAGGTTCGCGGGCGCCGCCGGTTGCGGCGGCCGCGCGTCGACGGCGCCGATCACCAGCCGCGCCCCGCCCTCGCCTTCGACCCGCAGCGAAGACGGATCGAGGGTGAGCGGAAAGTCGCGGACTAGCAGCGTGTTGTCTCCGGCCGGCAGATCGAGCCGTATCAGCCGGGTGACGGACGCACCGTCCGGATAGACCGTGACGGCATCGATCTGCGACTTAGCTTCGATTTCAGCGGCCGCGGCCGGCAGAACGGCGGCAACGGCAGTGCTCACAACGAATGCAAGGCAATAGCTGCGCATAGCGCTCCCTCCGAAGAACAATGAAGTTCCATAGGAGGGGGCGCGATTCCGGTTTCCCGGCGACGCCACCGTGGCGGCATCGCGGCGGCGGCGGGGTTCCTTGGCGGCGACCGAGACCCTAGAAATGCAGCGGTTTGGCCTGCTGCACCTGCGGCAGCGCGCGCACCTTGGCGAGCACGTCGTCCGGCAGATCGCCATCGATCTCGATCAAGGCAATGGCATTGGCGCCGGGCGCCTCGCGGCCGACGTGGAAGGTCGCGATATTGATGCCGGCCTCGCCCAAGGTCGACGAGAACTTGCCGATGAATCCGGGCTTGTCGAAGTTGGTGATGTAGATCATCGACGGCCCGAACTCGGCGTCCATGCGGATGCCCTTGATGTTGACGATCCGCGGGCGGCCGTCGGCGAACACTGTGCCGGAGATGTGACGCGAGCCCCGCTCGGTGGTCACCGTTACCGTGATCAGGCTCTCGTAATCCTCCGGCATCTCGCGCGTGACTTCCTCGACCACGATGCCGCGCTCCTTGGCGACGACCGGGGCCGACACGACGTTGACGTCGCCGAGCATCGGCCGCAGCAGGCCCGCGAGCGCGGCCGAGCTAAGCGCCTTGGTGTTCAACTGCGCCACCGCGCCCTCGTAGGCGATCTGCACTTTGGTAATGCCGGTTTCGGTGAGTTGCCCCGCAAACGAGCCGAGCTTCTCGGCGAGCGCGACGAAAGGCCTGAGCTTCGGCGCGTCTTCCGCGCTGATCGACGGGAAGTTGAGAGCGTTGGCGATAGCCCCGCTTAGCAGATAGTCCGACATCTGCTCGGCGATCTGCAGGGCCACGTTCTCCTGCGCTTCCGTCGTGGAGGCGCCGAGGTGCGGCGTGCACACGACGTTGGGCAGGCTGAACAGCGGATTGGAGGTCGCCGGCTCTTCGACGAACACGTCAAAGGCGGCGCCAGCGACGTGGCCGGACGTGAGCGCCTCGTAGATCGCCGCCTCATCGATGAGGCCACCGCGCGCGCAATTGACGATGCGCACGCCTTTCTTGGTCTTCTTGAGCGCCGCCGCGTCGATGATGTTGCGCGTCTTGTCGGTCAGCGGCGTGTGCAGCGTGATAAAGTCCGCGCGCCTGAGCAATTCATCGAGCTCGACCTTCTCGACGCCGAGGTCCTGGGCCCGCTCCGGCGACAAAAACGGATCGAACGCGATCACCTTCATCTTCAGGCCGAGCGCGCGGTCGGCGACGATCGAGCCGATATTGCCGCAGCCGACGACGCCGAGCGTCTTGCCGGTGATCTCGACGCCCATGAAGCGGTTCTTCTCCCACTTGCCGGCGCGCGTGGAGGTGTCGGCCTCGGGGATTTGCCGCGCTAGCGCCAGCATCAGCGAGATGGCGTGCTCGGCGGTGGTGATCGAATTCCCGAACGGCGTGTTCATCACAATGATGCCGCGCGAGGTCGCCGCCGGGATGTCGACATTGTCGACGCCGATGCCGGCGCGGCCGATCACCTTCAGGCTTTTGGCCTTCTCCAGAATCTTCGGTGTCACCTTGGTGGCCGAGCGGATGGCGAGACCGTCGTAATTGCCGACCAATTCGGCGAGCTTCTCTTTGTCCTTGCCGAGCGCCGGCTGGAAATCGACCTCGATGCCGCGATCCTTGAAGATCTGCACGGCGGCGGGAGACAGCGAGTCGGAAATGAGAACGCGGGGAGCCATGGCGGTTGTCCTTAGGTTTACGAGCGCAGCCAGCGCAGCATGTGGGGGAATGGAGGAACGCCGCGCTGGGCGGCGGATTTGGTTTCGACGGTCATGCCGTAGTACTGCAGCAGCGGCACGCCGGGCGGCAAAGTCGATGTGCTGAAAGCCTCGATCAGCGACTGCCCGCCGCCTTTGTAGCCGTGCGGGTGGAAGACGATGTCCGGCGCGAGATCGAGGTGGCGCAGCGCCGCCCACGACCAAGCAAGCGTCGCGATCTCCTCGCCGTCGGTCGGCGCAATCGACGGCGCCTTGCGCGCTTCCGGTTCGCTCACCGCGAGGTGGCCGGCTTCATGCAGGATGTCGCCCGGAAACTTGAGCTTGTCCTCGTCGACGATGAGCGCGCCGTGCCGGATGTCGATGCCCGGCAGGAACGTCTTGTCGGGCAGCGTCCCGGCGCGCACGTCGATGCCGATGCCGCGCACGAACGCCGCCAAGCGTTCGGTGAGAGGGTTCACGAACATGGCGCCCGCCTCAGGCGGCTTTAGGCAATGCGGCTTTGGCTTCGGCGAAGGCCCAATCGAGCCACGGCGTCAGCGCCTCGACGTCGCGCGTCTCCACCGTGGCGCCGCACCAGATGCGCAGGCCCGGCGGGGCATCGCGATAGTAGGCGATGTCGTAGGCGACGCCTTCCTTCTCCACGATGCCGGCGAGCGTCTTGGCGAAGGCGGCCTGCTCATCTTGCGATAGCCGCGTCACCGCCGGATCGACCACCTTGAGGCAGACCGACGTGTTGGAGCGATAGGCGGCGTTGGTGGCGAGGTTCTCGATCCACGGCGTTGTCGCAACCCAGTCAGCGATCGCTTTAGTGTTTGTGTCGGCGCGCGCGATCAGCGCCTTCAGGCCACCGATCGATTTCGCCCAGGCCAGTGTGTCGAGATAATCCTCGACGCAGAGCATCGACGGCGTGTTGATGGTCTCGCCGGTGAAGATTCCTTCGTTGAGCTTGCCGCCTTTGGTCATGCGGAAAATCTTGGGCAGCGGCCAGGCCGGCTTGTAGCTCTCCAGCCGCGCCACCGCGCGCGGCGACAGAATGAGCATGCCGTGCGCGCCCTCGCCGCCCAGCGCCTTCTGCCAGGAGAAGGTGACGACATCGAGCTTCGGCCAGTCGAGCTTCTGCGCGAAGGCCGCCGAGGTGGCATCGCAGATGGTGAGTCCCTGGCGGTCGGCGGCGATCCAGTCGCCGTTCGGCACGCGCACGCCGGAAGTGGTGCCGTTCCAGGTGAACACCACGTCGGTGTTGAAATCGATTTTGCTGAGGTCGGGCAGTTCGCCGTAAGGCGCCTTCACCACCGTGACGTCTTTCAGCTTCAACTGCTTTTCGACGTCGGTGACCCAGCCTACGCCGAAGGATTCCCAGGCGAGCATGGTGACGGGGCGCGCGCCCAGCATCGACCACAGCGCCATTTCCACCGCGCCGGTATCAGATGCCGGCACGATGCCGATGCGGTAATCGGCGGGGACTTCCAGCACCTCGCGCGTGAGATCGATGGCGCGCTTGAGCTTCGCCTTGCCGATCTTGGCGCGATGCGAGCGTCCTAAACAGGCGTCGGTGAGGGCTTGGAGGGACCAGCCGGGGCGCTTGGCGCAGGGGCCGGACGAGAAGTGCGGGATGGCCGGCCGCACGCCGGGCTTCGTCGTCGTCATGGCGTCTATCCTTCCAGATAGGTGCCTCTCGTTGGGGAGAGGTGTCCCACTGGCGGACATACGCTTCCGCGCGCGCGCGGTCAACTATGAGGGATGCGTAAAAAGCGGGCGGTCGGCCGGCGCTAGAACTTGAAGCCGACGGCGGCGCGCACCGAATTGATCTGCACGCGGAAGTCATTGATGCTGGGGAATTCGACGAATTCCCACTCGGCGCGCAGGAACAGGTTCTCCGTCACGCCGACTTCCAGACCGAGACCGGCGGCGAAGCCGAAGGCGACCTGGCTTTTCGAATCGTTCTGCGGATTGCGCGGCAGCGACACGCCAAGGAAAGGTCCGGGCGTGATGACGCCGAAGGAGTCGGGCGGCGGCGTCACCGATTTCGTCAGGGTGATGTTGGTGGACACCATGCTCTCGGCGCGACCAACCGCGAGGCCGACGAAGCCGTATGGGTGCAGCCGGTCGGTGACCCAGCCGAAGCGCGCGCGGAATGTCGCAATGTCGTGAATCGTCAGCGCGGCCGCCGAATTGACGATCACCGAGTAACGCACCGTCGAGCCGTCCGGCTGGTTGGCGCCGTTCACGATCAGCGGCCCGATCGAATCGGCCGCCGAGGCGGCGACGTTCATCCGATTGTAGTTGAGCTCGATGCCGGTGGTGACCTCGCCCCACTGGATGTTGTAGCCGATGAAGCCGCCATAGGCCCGGCTGCTGCCTTTCACCTGCGGCAGCGTCGTCCAGCCGGAGACGACATCCTGCAATTCGGAATTGGACAGGATGTAGCTGATCTGCTGCGAGGAGGCGTTGCCGAAATTGACGTTGCCGTAGGTCATGCCTGCCTGGCCGCCGAAATAGAAGCCCGACCAGTTCGCGTAGTTCGGCGGCGCGAAGGCCGTCTGCGAACCGCGCAAGGCATCGTCCGGCAGCGGCAGCGGCACGTGATAGTCGGCCGCGCGCGCCGGCACGGTCGCAAGTGCACTGACAAGCGCGAGCGCGGCAACGCTCACGCGCAATGCCGTCGAGGTCGCCTGCTGCAGACCGGGGGGATGTTGCTGTGCTGAGGTCATGCGGGCGCCGCGCTACCGGAGGACCAGATCGTCGAAATTCCAGCGCAAGCCCACGCGCACTTCGTGCGCGGCGAGATTGCGGAAGGTCGTGGCGCCGCCCGGCCCGTCGGCGGTGCGAACATTGTTGAAGTTCACATAGCGATAGCCGACGTCGACCTGCATGTTCTCGGAAATGGCGAAGGCCGTACCGGCCGTCGCGGCCCAGGCCAGATTCCATTGCGAGCGCGTCGCGGTCCCGCCGGCGGCCGGCGCCGGGCCTTGGAAATCGGAGACGACCACGCGCGCGGTACCGATGCCGCCGCCGATATAGGGCGTGAAGCGATACCAGGTGCCGAGGTCGGCATAGAGGTTGAGCAGCGCCGTTGTGGTCTGGACCTTCGCGCTGACATCGCCGGGGGTAGCCGCCCTCGCGGTGATCGTCTGCGGCGTGGCGTAGTCGACGGTGAGGTCGGCGCGCAGCCATTTCGTGCGGAAGCCGCCGCCGAGGCCCATTGTCGTGGCGTGGCCGGCCGACTCGACGGTCGGGCTGGCGCCGGTGGTAGGGACTGCCGCGGTGAGCGAACCCCAGCGCTGGCCGAGATCGCCGCGCAAATAAAAGCCGGACAGGAAAGGATCGCGGGAGACGGAAGCCGGCGCTGTCGGCGGCGGCATGTAGGAGGCGGGCGGCGGCAGCGTACGGACGTCCGCGGCATGGCCGGCGCCGACCAGCGCTATCAGCAGCGCGCCGGCGACTACGAACGGCCTCACATTATGCATGACGTAACGTCCTCTACGCACCACGTGCAAACTCAACCGTTCATTCACCATGCCCGAGAGAAGTTAAGGCTGGGCTAACCAAGAAAATTGACCATGTCCGTTAACCGCGGACGCCTATCCCCTGCTGCGTAGCGGCTGTTGATACTGGTAGGGCGGCGGCGCGTAGACCGGAGGCGGCGCATAGACAGGCGGCGCCACGTAGGTCGGCTGCGGCGCGTAGTAGGTCGACCGCGAGCAGCAATCGCCGAACCCTTCGAGGTTGAAGCGAACGCCGAGTCTGAAGTCGTGCGAGGTCAGGCGGTTGAAGGTCGACGGCGGGGTGATAAACAGACCGTCATAAGACGTGTAGGTGCCGGTCTCCGCCTTCCCCATGTCGAGGTAGCGATAGGCAAGTTCGACCGTGAAATTCTTCGAGACCTTGTAGGCGATGCCCGCGTGCAGCGCCCAAGCGAAGTTCCATTTCGATGCATCGGGTGCGAACGAGATGCCGTTATTCGCCGGGTTGCCGCCGCAGGCGTGGCAGACGTCCTGGAAGTTATGAATGGTGTTGCGCGAGAAGCCGACACCCGCGCCCATAAAGGGCGTGAGGCCGCTCCACGTGCCAAGATCGACATAGCCGTTCATCAGGAACAGCCATTCCGACTTGCTGCCGGAGTATTCGTCAGTGGAGTTGACCGGAACACCGGCGTAGATTTCCGAGCCGTGGAAGTTCGAACGGCCGCGATATTCGCCGGTGACATCGAAGCGCAGCCAGTCGTTGAAGTAGTAGCCGACACCGAGACCGAAAATGGGGGCCGAGTCGAAGCCGTAGCTCGACGACAGCGGCGTCGCCAGCGGATTGGACAGGCTACTGACCCGCTGGTTGCTCATCCCGATGTCGCCGCGCAGGTACCAGCCGGAGAATTCTTCGATCACCTGAGGCGGCACGTAACACGGCACCGCGCCGGGCGGCGCGCGGCCGGAGTGAATGAACGCGGCGTCGTAGCACTGCGGCTGCGGTTGCGGATAGTCAGCGGCCTGCGCCGCGCCCGCTGCGAGCAGAAGCGCTGCCGTCAAGCCAATTCCATGACGCGATACGACCATGCCGAACGTCCCTTGTTTTCCGCCGTCGCACGGGGAAGAGCGGAATCCTGGGAGGGACGATGGCAGCAAATCCTTAAGTGGGACTTAACCTTGTTTTTTAACCACGCTCTTTAACGGCTTCCGGGCGCGCGGGACCGCGCACGGATGAACGAGCCGGCACGCGAGGCGATTCGGTTTCGTTAAGAGTTCGTTTACGAATGCAGCGCCGGTCCAGGACTCGGCGCGCTCCCTCTCCCCGGCGGGGAGAGGGTTGGGGTGAGGGGGCAAGTGAGGATCGATCGGCTCTAACCCCTCACCCGCCCGCCTTCGCTAAAGCTTCGGCGGGCGACCTCTCCCAGTGGGAGAGGTGAAAGATCAGCTCTCGCCCTCGCCCATCTCGCCGATGTGGTGCTGCGCGTAGAGCTCGACGCCGAGCTTGGCGACGAGATCGAGCTGCGTCTCGAGGAAGTCGATGTGGTGCTCCTCGTCGCTCATCAGCTTCTCGAACAGGTCGCGCGTCACGTAGTCCTTCGCCGAGTGACAATAGGTGGCGGCCTCCTGGTAGAGCGCGCGCGCCGACATCTCAACGGCGAGATCGCAGTCGAGCACTTCCTTGACCGACTGGCCGATGTGCAGCGGGTCGAGCACCTGCATGTTGGGGAAGCCGTCGAGGAAGATGATGCGCTCGGTCAGCTTGTCGGCGTGCTCCATCTCTTCGATGGATTCCTTGCGCCACTGCTTGGCGAGCACCTTGTAGCCCCAATTGTCGAGCAGCCGGTAATGCAGCCAGTACTGATTGACCGCGGTCAGTTCGTGCCGCAGCGCCTTGTTGAGATATTCGACAACCTTTGCATCGCCCTTCATCGGACTGCTCCTGTAACGACTTGAAAGAATGAACCTAGCGCAAAGCGCGCTACGTCAGGAAGCGGGCAAAAGCGCCGCAGGGGGAGAAAGTCAGCCTTTGTGGGAGGCGCAGGCACATCCGACCGGACATCCGGCGGCGCCGTCCAGTGCCTCATCCATGATGGCGCGGATCGAGCGGGCGCAACGGCCGCATTGGGCGCTGCAGCCGAGGCAGCCATAAACCTGCGCGGTGGTGCGCGGCGCCGCGGCGCTCACCGCGCCACGGACATCATGATCGCTCAGGACGTTGCAGGAACAGACAATCATCTCGGCTCACATCTCTGCGCAGAAGCATTTTCCGGCGAAGTGGAGGCCGGTTCGCCGTAGAAAATGCGACCAAAAGAAACGCAGCCGCAGAATTGGCCATATCGCTAAAGCCGTCCTTGCGAAAAGTCAAAATGAAACTCATTTGCAACTGGTTCTAAACTACTGGAACTACGTACTTTTTTGGGGCGCCGGGAGCCTTTGCTCGCGGTTTTGCGCTTTCCCTTGGATGATGGTAACGTTTGTGTTACCAATAAGTCATGCTTCAAATCCGCTACTACGTGACCGAGGACGGCAAGCAGCCTTTTGCCGACTGGTTTGCGCTGTTGGACCCGGTGGCGCGCGCCAAGGCCACGCGGGCCATTACGCGGATGGAGCAAGGCAATCTCTCCAACGTCAAATCCGTTGGCGGCGGGGTGCTTGAATACAAGATCAATTTCGGGCCGGGCTACCGGATCTATTTCGGACGTGACGGCGAGACGCTGGTGATCCTGCTGACAGGCGGCACGAAGAACCGGCAGCAGCGCGATATCAGGGAAGCCCAGAGCTACTGGCAGGACTACAAAGGCAGCAAGCGCGGAAGGCGATGAGGGAGAACGAAGATGGCGAAAACAAAAGACTTCAAGGACCTGGTTCAAAGTCACGTCAAAGCGGATAAGAAATTCGCCGAAGCTCTTCTGCGCGAAGGCGTCGATGCCATGCTCAGCGGCGATGTGGAAACCGGCAAAACGATCCTGCGCGACTACATCAAGGCGACCATCGGTTTCGAGAAGCTTGGCGCGGCAACCGAGACGCCGCCCAAGAGCCTGATCCGCATGTTCGGCCCACGCGGCAATCCGCAGGCGAAGAACCTCTTCAGCGTCATCGGCTATCTGCAAAAACAAGCCGGTGTGAAGCTACGTATCGCAGCTTAGACAGGCCTTACGCCGCCACCTGGGCCAGCGTCCCGACACAAATTTGCCGCGCTCCATCGCGCACATTGTGAATCAAGGGGCGACTTCAGTGCCAGACAGGTCAGGAGCGAATATGACCGGCACGCCTGCGGACGGGGAAAAACCAAGCTATCTCAAATGGGAGGCGTTGGGCGAACAGGCCTACGACGAAATGTACGACGGCCACGTCAACGGCCGCTGGAGCGATATCAAAGAATATTTCGGCTTCGCCATTCTGGACGCCAGGCGAGACGGATTGCTCGATGAAGTCGAACGCCTGGAAAAGCGGTTCGACCACATTCGCAAAGTCGTGCGGTCACAGTTCAGCTAGGAGATATGGCTTACGCCGCCACCTGGGTCAGCGCCTCGATCACGTCGTCGACGGCGGCTTCGACCAGCGCCCGGTCGTCGCCCTCGCCCATGACGCGGATCACCGGCTCGGTGCCGGAGGGACGCACGATCAGCCGGCCGCCGCGGCCGAGCTTCTTCTCGGCGCTGGCGATGGCCGAGAGCACGCCGGCGTTCTCCATCGGCTTGCCCTTCTGGTAGCGCACGTTCTTCAAGACCTGCGGCAGCGGCTCGAACCGATGGCACAGCTCGGAGACTGGCTTGCCGCTGCGCTTCACCACGGCGAGGATCTGCAGCGCGGCGACGAAGCCATCGCCCGTCGTCGTGTAGTCGGAGAGAATAATGTGTCCCGACTGCTCGCCGCCGACATTATATCCGTGCTTGCGCATGTGCTCGAGCACGTAGCGGTCGCCGACCGGCGTGCGGATGAGCCCGAGGCCGAGCGAGGCGAGATGCCGCTCGAGGCCGAGGTTCGCCATCACGGTGGAGACCACGCCGTTGCCCTGCAGGCGTCCGTCGTCCTTCCAGCTTTCCGCGATGACCGCGAGCAACTGGTCGCCGTCGATCACATGGCCGCGTTCGTCGATGATCATCACGCGGTCGGCGTCTCCGTCGAGCGCGATGCCGATGTCGGCGCGCATTTCGCGCACCTTGGCGCAGATCGCCGCGAGATCGGTCGAGCCGCACTCTTTATTGATGTTCGTGCCATCCGGCTCGACGCCGATGGAAATGACGTCGGCGCCCAGTTCCCACAGCCCGTTCGGCGCGACCTTGTAGGCGGCGCCGTTGGCGCAATCGATCACGATGCGCATACCCGACAAGTCGATCGCGCGCGGCAGCGTGCGCTTGGCGAATTCGATGTAGCGGTCCTGCACGCCGTCGATACGGCGGGCGCGGCCGAGGTCGCCGCCCTGCGCCATCTTCTTGCTGAGGTCGGAATCGAGCAGGTCCTCGATCTCCTTCTCCACCTCGTCGCTCAATTTGAAGCCGTCCGGTCCGAACAGCTTGATGCCGTTGTCGTCGAACGGATTGTGCGAGGCCGAGATCATGACGCCGAGATCGGCGCGCATGGAGCGCGACAGCATGCCGACGGCCGGCGTCGGAATGGGGCCGGTGAGCAGCACGTCCATGCCGACCGAGGTGAAGCCCGCGACCAGCGCGGTCTCGATCATATAGCCGGAGAGCCGCGTGTCCTTGCCGATGAGGACGCGGTGGCGGTGCTCGCCGTTCTTGAAGACCAAGCCCGCCGCCTGGCCGACCTTGAGGGCGAGCTCGGGGGTAATGACGCGATTGGCGCGGCCACGGATGCCGTCCGTGCCGAAGTATCGACGAACCATGTCTTCAGCCCCTCAAACGTAAGGCCCAACCGCGACGGTTATCGGCGGGTGGCGATGCCTGCCCCGCCTGGCTCTATATTAAAGTCGCGCCCGGCTTTTACTTCAAAAATTGTGAGTAATCATTACCGTTCAGGTGCCGGTGCTGGAACCGCCGTTTTTCCACCGGTTAGGCCGAGGGAACCCGCCCGTTTCCCGCCGCCCGGCGCTGTGGTACCCAAATTAACCCTCGCCGCCTAGAGCCCCGGCCGCCCATGAAACACATCACCTGTATCGACGATTTGCGCCAGTTGGCCCGGCGCCGGGTTCCGCGCGCCTTCTTCGATTACGCCGACAGCGGCTCCTATCAAGAAGAGACGCTGCGGGCGAACCGCGCCGACCTCGAGCGGATCAAGCTGCGCCAGCGCATCCTGGTCGACGTCTCGCAGCGCAGCCTCGCCACCACCATCGTCGGGCACAAAGTGAATTCGCCGATGGCGCTGGCGCCGGTCGGCCTCACCGGCATGCAGCACGGCGACGGCGAGATCCTGTCGGCCAACGCGGCGAACGCCGCCGGCATCCCCTACATCCTGTCGACCATGTCGATCTGCTCGATCGAAGACGTGGCCGAGGCGACTGGCAAACCGTTCTGGTTCCAGCTCTACGTCATCAAGGACCGCGGCTTCTCCAAGGACATCCTCGCCCGCGCGCACAACGCCAAGTGCAACGTGCTGGTGCTCACCGTCGACCTGCAGGTGCTCGGCCAGCGCCACCGCGACATCCGCAACGGCATGACGGTGCCGCCGGAAATCCGCGTCAAGAACATCATCGACATCGCTACCAAGCCGGCCTGGGCCTGGAGCGTGCTCAACGGCCGCCGCAAGACCTTCGGCAACCTCGCCGGCCACGTGAAGGGCATGGAGAACGTCAACTCGCTCTCCTCATGGATTCAGAACCAGTTCGATCCCGCGCTGTCGTGGAAGGACGTCGAGTGGATCAAGAAGATCTGGCCGGGCAAGCTGATCCTCAAAGGCATCCTCGACGTCGAAGACGCCAAGACCGCGGTGCAGATGGGCGCCGACGCCATCGTGGTGTCGAACCACGGCGGCCGCCAGCTTGACGGCGCGCCGTCGTCGATCTCGGCGCTGCCGGCGATCGCGCAGGCGGTCGGCTCCGACACCGAAGTGCTGTTCGACGGCGGCGTGCGCACCGGCGCCGACATGCTGCGCGCGCTGGCGCTCGGCGCGCGCGCCTGCCTGATCGGCCGCGCCTATGTGTATGGACTCGGTGCCGGCGGGCAGGCCGGCGTCGCCAAGGCGATCGACATCCTGGAGAAGGAGCTCTCGGTCGCCATGGCGCTCTGCGGCGTCAACACGATCGGCGAGATCGGCCCGCACGTGCTGGTCGGCGGCGAGGACAAGAAGAAGCCGGCGGCGCGCAAACCGAAGCGCTGACGCGGCAGATGACCGCCGACGTCACCATCAACGACGGCGCGCGGCTCGAACCGCATCCGCTGCGTGCCGCCATTCTCGGCGAGGTGCATGCGCGGCCGTTCACCGCGCTGGAAACGCCGCGCCGCATCCTGCATTTCGGCTTCGCCACCACGAGCGAGGCCGCGCGCGCCGACCGCGTCGCGCTTGCCGACTTCTGCGCCCGCCGCGAGCTGGAGCCGCTGAAAGCGACGGCCAAGCAGCATCGCGTCACCCTCGGCGGCGTGGCGCTGCGCTGGGAGCAGCATTCCGAGTTCACCACCTACACCTGGGAGATGCCGTCGGAAGGCGCAACGCCGTTTCATCCGGCAGCAAGCTCGCTCGCTGCGCCGATGGCCGGCCTGCCGCAGCCGGGTCCGCTGCTGGTCGCGCTCGACGTGCATCTGCTGGCGGAGCGCAAGCTCGCGGTCGAGCGGCTGTTCGATCACGCCAGCCTCGCGGTCGCGGAGAACTCCGACGGCAAAGGCCTGTTCGCCACCGACTTCCAGCCCGACCCGTCCGGCTTCGTGCGCATCCTTTTGCTCGACCGCGGGCTCGGCCCCGAACGCGCCGGCGCGCTGGTGCAGCGGATCATCGAGCTGGAAACCTACCGCACGCTGGCGCTGCTCGGTCTGCCCGAGGCGCAGCGGCTGACGCCGTCGATCGGCCATATCGAGACGCGGCTTGCCGAGGTCACCGCGGAGATGAGGCACACCGACCAGCTCATCGACAACCATCGCCTGCTCGATGAATTGACAGCGCTCGCCGCCGAGCTGGAAGCCGGCGCCGCCGCCAGCCTGTTCCGCTTCGGCGCCAGCCGCGCCTATAACGAGATCGTGCAGCTTCGCCTGCAGACCATCGGCGAGCGCAAGGTCGAAGGTTTTCCGACCTGGACGTCGTTCCTGGCGCGCCGCATGTCGCCGGCGATGCGCACCTGCATCACCACCGAGGAGCGGCAGGCGAGCCTGTCGCAGAAGCTCGCGCGCGCGGCCAACTTGCTGCGCACGCGCGTCGACGTCGAACTCGAGCGGCAGAACCGCGACCTGCTGAAATCGATGAACGAGCGCACGCGGCTGCAACTGCGGCTGCAGGCGACGGTCGAAGGTCTCTCCGTCGCCGCCATCAGCTATTACGTGGTCGGCCTGTTCGGCTA
>Ga0134124_10000227_pt1 | contig 50591 bp, 40 predicted proteins | sample KB304_FD_96880 | JGI IMG/M metagenome (GOLD analysis project Ga0134124, IMG submission 96880) | Terrestrial soil microbial communities without Nitrogen fertilizer from Kellogg Biological Station, Michigan, USA - KB3-0-4 | ecosystem: Environmental > Terrestrial > Soil > Unclassified ...
CCCGCGGACTGATTGCCTTGAGATCGTAGATCAGCTGCGCAAGATCTTCGATCGAATAGATGTCGTGGTGAGGTGGAGGCGAAATCAGCGTCACTCCCGGAGTAGAGTGTCGCGTCCGAGCAATGATCGCGTCGACCTTGTGTCCCGGAAGCTGCCCGCCTTCGCCGGGCTTCGCCCCCTGCGAGATCTTGATCTGCAGCTCCGCCGCATTGACGAGATACTCGGCGGTGACGCCGAAGCGTCCCGACGCCACCTGCTTGATGGCCGAGCGCATCGAGTCGCCGTTCGGCAGCGGCTTATAGCGATCGCTCTCCTCGCCGCCTTCGCCGGTGTTCGATTTGCCGCCGATGCGGTTCATGGCGATGGCGAGCGTGGTATGCGCCTCGCGCGAGATCGAGCCATAGGACATGGCGCCGGTCGAGAAGCGGCGCACGATCGCCTTGGCCGGTTCGACTTCCTCGATCGGAACCGGCTTGCGGCCGACTTCCTCGGCCGACTTCAGGCGGAATAGGCCGCGGATGGTGAGCAGCCGCTCGCTCTGGTCGTTCACGATCTTGGCGAAGGCGCGATAGCTGTCCTGCGAGTTGCCGCGCACGGCGTGCTGCAGGTTGCGCACGGTCTCGGCGTTCCACACGTGATCTTCGCCGCGCACGCGCACGGCGTAGTCGCCGCCGACGTCGAGCATAGACTTGTAGATCGGCGCCTCGCTGAAGGCGTCGCGGTGGCGGCGCACGGATTCTTCGGCGATCTCGGCCAGGCCGACGCCTTCGATGCGGGTGTGCGTGCCGGTAAAGTATTTGTCGACGAAGTCCTGGCGCAGGCCGACGGCGTCGAAAATCTGCGCGCCGCAATAGGACTGATACGTGGAGATGCCCATCTTGGACATCACCTTGAGCAGGCCCTTGCCGATCGCCTTGATGTACTTCTTGACGATGTCCTTGTCGTCCGCCGGCTTGCCCGGCAGGTCGTCCTTCATCGCGATCAGCGACTCGAAGGCGAGATAGGGATTGATCGCTTCCGCCCCGTAGCCCGCGAGGCAGGCGAAGTGATGCACCTCGCGCGGCTCGCCGGTCTCGACGACGAGGCCGACCGAGGTGCGCAGGCCGCAGCGGATCAGGTGGTGATGCACCGAGGCGCAGGCGAGCAGCGCCGGGATCGGAATGCGGTCGACGCCGGCCTTGCGGTCGGACAGGATGATGATGTTGCAGCCCTTGCGTACTTCTTCTTCGGCGCGTTCGCCGAGCTGCTCGATCGCCCAGCCCATGCCGTCGGCGCCATGCTCGGACGGGAATGTGATGTCGAAGGTGCGCGACTTGAAGTGATCGCCGCTCATCGCGGAGATTTCGCGGATCTTCTCCAGGTCCTCGTTGGTGAGAATCGGCTGGCGCGCCTCGAGCCGCTTGTTCTTCGAGGTGCCTTCGAGGTCGAAGATGTTCGGCCGTGGTCCGATGATGGAGACCAGGCTCATCACCAGCTCTTCGCGGATCGGGTCGATCGGCGGGTTGGTGACCTGCGCGAAGTTCTGCTTGAAATAGGTGAACAGCGGCTTCGGCTTGTCCGACAGCGCCGAGATCGGCGTGTCGTTGCCCATGGAGCCGACCGCTTCCTCGCCGGTGGTGGCCATCGGCGTCATCAGGATCTTCAGGTCTTCCTGGCTGTAGCCGAAGGCCTGCTGGCGATCGAGCAGCGACAGGTTCGAGATCGGCGCCTCGATGCCGGTGCCTTTGAGCTCTTCCAGCACGATCTGGCTCTGCCCCAGCCACTCCTTGTAGGGATGGCTCTTGGCGAGCGTCGCCTTCAGTTCTTCGTCGGGGATGAGGCGGCCTTCGTCGAGGTCGACCAGCAGCATCTTGCCCGGCTGCAGCCGCCACTTCTTGACGATGTCCTTCTCCGGGATCGGCAGCACGCCCATCTCGGACGCCATGACGATGCGGTTGTCGCGCGTCAGCAGATAGCGCGCCGGACGCAGGCCGTTGCGGTCGAGCGTGGCGCCGATCTGGCGGCCGTTGGTGAAGGCGATCGCGGCGGGGCCGTCCCACGGCTCCATCAGCGCGGCGTTGTATTCGTAGAAAGAGCGGCGCTCCTCGTCCATCAGCGGATTGCCTGCCCAGGCTTCGGGGATCATCATCATCATCGCGTGCGCGAGCGAGTAGCCGCCCTGCACCAGGAATTCGAGCGCGTTGTCGAAGCAGGCGGTGTCCGACTGGCCTTCGTAGGAGATCGGCCACAGCTTGTTGATGTCCTGGCCGAACAGCGGCGACGACACCGAGGCTTGCCGCGCCGCCATCCAGTTGACGTTGCCGCGCAGCGTGTTGATCTCGCCGTTGTGCGCGATGTAGCGGTACGGATGCGCCAGCGACCAGGTCGGGAAGGTGTTGGTCGAGAAGCGCTGGTGCACCAGCGCAAGCGCGCTCTCGAAATCCGGATCGTGCAGGTCGGGATAATACGCGCCGAGCTGATCGGCGAGGAACATGCCCTTGTAGATGACCGTGCGGCACGAGATCGACACCGGGTAATAGCCGGCGGTGCGGCGTTCGCGGCGGCGATAGATCGCGTTGGAGATCGACTTGCGTAGGATGTAGAGCCGGCGCTCGAACTCGTCCTCCGACATCTTCTTCTTGCCGCGACCGATGAACACCTGCATGTGCTTCGGCTCGGTCGGCTTCACCGACTCGCCGAGCGACGAGTTGTCGGTCGGCACGTCGCGCCAGCCGAGCAGCGTCAGGCCTTCGCGCGCGATGATCTCCGACCAGATGTCGCGAATGATCTGCCGCCAGTTCGGATCGGTCGGCATGAACAGATAGGCGACGGCGTAGTCGCCCGGCGCCGGCAGCTTGAAGCCAAGCGCCTCGCACTTCTTGACGAAAAACTTGTGCGGGATCTGAACCAGAATGCCGGCGCCGTCGCCCATGCGCGGATCGGCGCCGACCGCGCCACGGTGCTCGAGGTTGCACAGGATGCGCAGGCCGTCGGCAACGATGGTGTGCGACTTGCGGCCTTTGATGTCGGCGATGAAGCCGACGCCGCAGGAATCCTTGTCGAGCGCCGGATCGTACAGGCCGTAGGCCTGCGGCACTCCCGTCATCGCACCGGTGTCCTGCTCGCTCATCTCTTAATCCTGCCTCGCCGGAGGCCTTGCTCCGGCGCACTCGCTAACGTCCGCAGGCCTTGAAGGGCGCCGCGGCCGACCCACAAACTCGATCTCGTAGAAGGGCAGCCTTACCCGGTCTCGCCCGCCGCGGCTGCTCCCGTTGGGCGCCACTGTTGCGGCCTCGCGGAAGGCCGGCACGGTGTCGCCACCCATTAGGACAGCATTGCTGTCCTAATGGACAATGCCAAATTTTGCCTCGCCGCACAAGGCTGGTCCACGCCGGAATGCCGTGGAACCTACCTTTTGTTGCGGCAATTTCGCCTCGCCAAGCAAGAAGAGGACCACGCGGCGGCTGGCGACGCAATGCCGTTGCGTGCCGCCAGGTTTGCGCGATCCGGCGGGGCGTTCCCGATTAACCGTTTAATCGTGAATTCGGGAAAGAGCGGCGGCCCGCCGAGGCTTGGCTATGGTGCGGCGACTACGGGACGGGAGTGCATCATGACCGACATTTTTTCGAGCGCGGCACGCGCGGATCAGGCGAACGGAGAAGTGGCGATGTCGCGGCTAGCGGACAGGCTGGCGGCGATGGCGCCGCCGCTGAACCTGAGCAGCGCGCAGATCGCCCAGCCGGCCCGTCACTCGGCGGCTGTCAGCGCGGCGCTGTCGACCAGCGCGGCCATCGCCAAGCGGGCGGATCAGCGGGCGCGCCGGTCGCGTTCGGTCATCGGCCTGATGGTCGACGGTTTTGTCGCCACCTGCTCGTTCATTCCCTACGCGCTGGTTGCTTTGGCGGCGCGTCTGATCATGGCGCGCGTGTTCTTCCTCGACGGCCAGACCCGCGTCGACGGCATCAAGCTGCCGATCAACGTGCAGGGCTTCGACTTCTCGTTCATCCTGCCGATGCAGGTGAAGGCCGAAACCTTCGGCGCTTTCCTCACGCAATATCCGACGCTGCCGATTCCGCCGGCGATCGGGGCTTATCTGCTGAGCGGCGCCGAGTTTCTGCTGCCGCTCTGCCTGGTGCTCGGCTTGGCCACGCGCTTTGCCGCCATCGGCCTCTTGGCGATTACGGCGCTAATCCAGATCTACGTGATGCCGGAAGCGCTGTGGAGCACGCACATCTACTGGGCGGCGATGCTGACCATGCTGATTGCCGGCGGCGCCGGGCAGCTCTCCATCGATCACCTGATCAAGAAGATCGCCCGCAGGTAATCCATGCGGCCGGCCTGGGGCATCGCGATCATTGGAGGGGCGGTCGCCGTCACGGCGGCCTTCCTCACCGTCGCCAAGCGCGAGGCGGTGGCGCAGGCGCAGCCGGCGCCGTCCTATCAGATCGTCACCATTCCGCAGTACGAGCGCGGACCGCGCATCATCCACGTCCCGCAGCCCGGCGACGAGCGCGCCAGCGTCGACAGCCGTTACGATCCCGCGGTCGTCGAGGATGACGACGTCAACGAACCGCCGCCGCCGCCGAAGCCGCGACGCGCGGCGCCCAAAGAAACAATCAAGTCCCGCGTCGAGGCCGCACCGAAGCTGCAGCGGCGCAGCGACATGCCGCCTCCGCCGCCGCCCGGTCCGCAGCGCACGATTCTGAGCGCGCCGCCGCCGTCGCTGGCGGACGGACCGACGCCGATCCGGCCGACGCCGCGTTACACGGTCAATAATAGTGGCGAGAAGTTCGCCCCGCCGCGTGAGCCGTCGCTTACGGCCAGCGAGCCTGCCGAGGACGACAGCCGTTAGGTTGCGAGCGGGTGGCCGCCGTATAGAAATTTCAGGCACCGCCGCCAGGCCATAACTTGTTGAATTTATTGGATTTTGTTTCCAGGCGCCGGTTTTGCGTATGGAAAAACTAGTCTTCGCAGCGCTGTTCTGGCCGAACGCCAGCCGCGGCGGTCTCTCCTAAGACATTGATACCAAATGGCTATTGGTCGCCAATCGCGAGGTTGGCACGCCCCTTGCGATTACTAGGGCAAGACCAAGTTCAGATGCAAAGGCCGAAAAGGCCGCCAGAAAAACAGGAGCCTGCCATGACCGCCCTTCGCAAAATCCGCACCGAAGAAAATTTCGCCGCCGCGACCGCCGTGTGCGCGCCCGCCGCCAAGCTCTACGTCGTCCCGACCAACGCCCCCGTGGCGACCGAAGCGCCGGCAGCCGGTAACCTCGTGAAGAACGTCGCGCTGTTCCTCGCCGCGCCTTTCATCGGCCTGGTCTATGTGATCGCGCTGCCGATCGTTGGCTTGGCCGTCATGGTGATGCTGGCCGGCCGCGCCGCCGCCAAGTTCAATGCGGTGAAGGTCGCGGGCCGCGCTGCCAAGACGGTTGCGATGGCAATCGGCGCGCCGTTCGCCGGCCTCGCCTTCGTCGTGTTCTTCCCCGTCATCGGCCTCGCCGGGTTGCTGTGGGTCGGTGGCAAGGCGCTCGCTGTCAGGGATTAAGTGCGCATGGCAAACTGAGCCTCTTGAATAAGGCTGTGGCCGGGGAGCTTGTCTCTCCGGCCATTTTTTTGCCCGTGTGAATCAAAAAAGCGCCCCGGGGCATCCGGGGCGCTTTCCGTTTGGAGATGCGTTGAACCGTTAGGCGGCGACTTTGCCCTCGACCACCTGCGGCTTCGCCTGGCCCAAGGTTTGGCCATTGCCGATCGGGATCTGGCGCGGCTTCTTGGCCTCGGGGATCTCGCGCGCGAGATCGACGTGCAACAGGCCGTTCTCGAGCTTGGCGCCCTTCACGACGACGTAGTCGGCGAGCTGGAATACGCGCTCAAACGCGCGCGCCGCGATGCCCTGATAGAGCACTTCGCCGTTCTGCTCGTCCTTGGCCTGCTTGCCGCCCTTGATCGTCAGCGTGTTCTCTTTCGCCTCGATCGACAGGTCGTTCTCGCCGAAGCCGGCGACGGCAACGGTGATGCGGTAGTCGTTCTCACCCGTGCGTTCGATGTTGTAGGGCGGATAGCCCGGGGCGCTCTCGAAGCCATCGAGCATCGAGAACAGCCGGTCGAAGCCGACGGTGGAACGGTAGAGGGGAGCAAGATCGAAAGTACGCATAGCAAGTCCTCCTTGAGTTGAGCGACTGCGGGCGGTCCGCCGGATGGCCGAACCGAATGCCCGTGCGCAGCCGTCATTGGCCTGCGCAAGGCAGATATGGGAGCGCGTTTTTGGCCGCGCAAGCCCCCACAAATGGCTGAAAAATAATGGTAAATTCTGTTTTCCGGGCATGGCGCAACGGCGCCTAGCTGCCGGGTGCAGGCATTTTCCGATTCGTGCGCTATAAGGCCGCGTCGCCCGCGGGCGGCGTAGTCGGACCCTCATGAAACTCGTCTCCATCCCCGCCAATCCGGTGCCCGACCACGTGGTCTCCGGCAGCATCAAGACCCCGGACGGGGTCAATTTGCGCTTCGCGCGCTGGGAGCCGCCGCCGGGGCGCAAGGGCACCGTGGTCATTCTGCAAGGCCGCGCCGAGTTCATCGAGAAATACTTCGAGACCGCGCGCGACCTGCGCGCTCGCGGCTTTGCGGTCGCCGCTTTCGACTGGCGCGGGCAGGGCATGTCGGACCGCGCGCTGGCCGACCGCCACAAAGGCTACGTGCGCAACTTCAAGGAATACTCGACCGATCTCGACGCCATCATGGCGCAGGTCGTGCTGCCGGATTGCCCGCCGCCGATCTACGCCCTCGGTCACTCGATGGGCGGCTCCATCGTCATCCGCGCGTTGCACGACGGCAACCGCTCGTTCGATCGCGTCGTGCTCTCGGCGCCGATGCTCGCGCTGCCGACCGGCCCGCTGACCAGCGTCGCGGGGCCGATGGCGCGCATGATGCGGATGTTCGGCCGCGGCACCGGCTATGTGCCGACCGGCGGTGCGCGTTCGATCAACACGGAAGAATTCATCGGCAACGTGCTCACCTCCGATCCAGTGCGCTTCGCGCGCAACGCCGCGGTGCTGGAGGAGGCGCCCGAGCTTGGCCTCGGTTCGCCGACGATCGCCTGGGTCGATGCCGCTATGCGCGTCATGAACCAGTTCGCTTCGCCCGGTTATGCCGGCGCGATCCGGCAGCCGATCCTCATGGTCGCCGCGGGGCGCGACGAGGTGGTGTCGACGCCGGCGATCGAAACCTTCGGCATGCATCTGCTCGCCGGCCGTCATCTCATTTTGCCCGGTAGCCGCCACGAGATCCTGCAGGAGCAGGATCACTATCGCCAGCAATTCTGGGCGGCGTTCGACGCCTTCGTGCCGGGCACGCCGGTATATTGAGTTTTTTAAAAGGAGCACGCCAATGACGCTCCCCCGCCGCCGCTTTCTGCAGACGCTCGCCGGGGCCGCCGCACTTCCGCTGCTGCCGCGCGCCGCCAGCGCGCAGGCCTATCCGTCGAAGCGCATCACGCTGGTGGTGCCGTTCGCGCCCGGTGCGCTGACCGACGGCATCGCACGCGTTCTCGCCGAAGGCATGCGGCCCTCGCTCGGCCAGCCGATCGTGATCGAAAACGTGCCCGGCGCGGACGGCACCATCGGCACCGGCCGCGTCGCGCATGCGGCGCCGGACGGCTACACGCTGGCGCTCGGCGTATGGAATACGCACGTCACCAACGCGGCGATCTATACGCTCGACTACGACGTGGTGAAGGATTTCGAGCCGGTGGCGCTGCTGCCGGCGGCGCCGATGGTGCTGATCGCCAAGAAGACGCTGCCGCCGAACAATGCCGCCGAGTTCGTCGCCTGGCTGAAAGCCAATCCCGACAAGGTGTCGTTCGGCACCGCCGGTGTCGGCAGTCCGCCCGATCTGCTCGGCCGTCTGCTCGGCAAGGACACCGACACGCGTTTCGGCCTCGTGCCCTATCGCGGCGCCGGGCCGGCATTGCAGGACGTGGTGGCGGGGCAGATCGATGCGATGTTCGTCAACATCGCCGCCGCCGCGCCGCAAGTCGCGTCCGGCGCGGTGAAGGGCTTCGGCGTGACGGCGCATGCGCGCATGCCGGTGGCGCCCAATATTCCGACGCTCGACGAGGCGGGCTTGCGCGGCTTCTACTTCACCTATTGGGCGGCGCTGTTCGCGCCGCGCGGCACGCCGAAAGACATTATCGAGAAGTTGAACGCCGCCGCCGTCGCCACCCTGCGCGATCCGGCGATCCGCCAGAAGCTCGAGAGCCAGGGCTTTGAGATTCCGCCCGACGCGCAGCAGTCGCCGGCCGCGCTTGCCGCCTATCAGAAAGCGGAAATCGAGAAGTGGTGGCCGGTCGTGAAGATGCACGACATCAAGGCGAAGTAGCCGTCGTTCACGCGGCGCGATCCCAGGGCGGCGCCGGCGTGAAACGCGTGACCAGGAAATCGATAAAGGCGCGCACCTTCGCGGGCGGCCGGCGATCGGATGGATAGACCACCGCGATGCCGCCGAGATCGACGGTCGGCTGATCGAGCTTGAGCGCGATGAGCCGCCGCGCTTTCAGCGCCGCGCTGACCAGAAAGACCGGCTGATAGACCAGTCCTTGTCCGGCGATGGCCGCGGTCATCAGCGCTTCGCCGTTGTTGGCGCGCAGATTGCCGGCGACTTTCACCGATACGTTGCCGCTCTTGCCGAAATGCCAGCGGTCGGCGCCCGCCAACCGCGACAGCGTGTAGCCAAGGCAGTTATGCGCCGCGAGGTCGGCGATCTTGCGCGGCGTGCCGTGCGCTTTGAGGTATCCCGGCGCCGCGCACACGACCGTGCGGCAGGGCGCGAGGCGGCGCGCGATCAGCGACGAGTCGGCGAGTTCGCCGATGCGCAGTGCGACGTCCCAGCCTTCTTCGATCAAGTCGACGAAGCGATCGTTCAGTCCGAGCTCGACTTTGAGCGAACTGTGCTGCCGTTCGAACTGCGGCAGCAGCGGCGCGATCTCGCGCACGCCGAACGATACCGGCGCGTTGACGCGCAAGACCCCTTGCACGTCGAGACGGTCGGCTGAGGCCGCGGCGTCGGCTTCGGCGAGATCGGCCAGGATGCGCTCGGACGCTTCGAGGTAGCGCCGCCCGGCTTCGGTCAGCGCGATGCGGCGCGTCGTGCGATGCAGCAGCTTGACGCCGAGCCGTGCTTCTAGTGCTGCAATGTGTTTGGTGGCCATGGTCTGCGACATGCCGAGCGCGCGCGCGGCCGCCGACAGACTGCCGAGCCCGGCCACCCGCGCAAACACCTGCATGCCGGAAATGCGATCTGCCATCTCACACCTATAGTGTGAGATAATATGAAAATATACGATATTATCAACCGGTCGTTCCGGGGCTACCTCAGGTCATCATTTAACGCATGGAGATGCTCCGATGACCGACACCCACACCGCGCCCTACGGCGCTTTCCTGCTGCGCGTCACGCTGGGCGCGCTGTTCGTCGCCCATGCCGGGCTGAAGCTGTTCGTGTTCACGCCCGCTGGGACCGCCCAGTTCTTCGCCAGCCTCGGCCTGCCGGGCGAACTCGGCTACTTCGCGATCGCGGCCGAACTCGCCGGCGGCGTTGCGCTGATCCTCGGCGTCTGGACGCGCCTGGTGTCGCTCGCGCTCATCCCCATCCTCGTCGGCGCCATCGCGCTGGTGCACGGCAAGTCCGGCTTCTTCTTCATGAACGCCGGCGGCGGCTGGGAATTCATCGGCTTCTGGATCGTCGCGCTGGTGACGCAGGCGCTGATCGGCGAGGGCGCCTTTGCCCTGCGGTTCACGCCGGCCGTACGCGTCGAACCGGCGCTCGCGCGCTGATCGCTACCGCAAAAGGAGAATGACCATGAGCGAAGCGATCGCGATCCAGAAGGCGCCCTACGGCGTCGATGTCGAAGCGGGCAAGACCTATTACTGGTGCGCCTGCGGGCGCAGCAGCAAGCAGCCGTTCTGCGACGGCTCACATAAGACGACGGGACTAAGCCCCGTCGCGTTCACCGCGGAGAAGACCGGCCAGGTCTGGCTGTGCGGCTGCCGCAAAAGCGGCAAGGCACAATTCTGCGACGGCACGCACAAGTCGCTGTGACCGGCGGCCGGTGGGATGGCCGGCGCATATGCATTGACCTCGACGCGGTCGCAATAAGGCCGGGCGGGGTCATTGCTAATTCTGAGCGATAGCGATCAAATCAAACGCGGCGGCAATGACAACGAGAAAAAGTCCGCCGTCCGACACAAGCAGGGAGGCAGCCGTGAAATCTATCATCGCCATTGCGTTGCTTGCTGCGAGCCTGGGGTCAACCGCAGCGCTCGCGCAAAACATGACCGCCGACGATCTCAAATGGATCAACCGGTGCATCGCCGACAACAAAGGCGAGGCCGGTGCCACTCCGGAGATCATCCGCGCGTATTGCGTCTGCATGAATGAGAAAATGGATAACAACGAGACGCAATCGATTACGCAATGGGAAAAATCGCATCCCGCCGAGCGAAAAGCTTGCGACAAGCAGGCAGGGTGGCGGTAGCCGCAGGTCTTAGGCCCGCGTCAGTCCTTGAGCATCTCCGGCGCCTGAGCGTGTACGCGTGCATCGCCCGCGAGCATCGTGCTGTTGCTCACGCGGCGCGCGACGGCAATAGACCGAAATCGGTGAGGATACGTTCGCCGGATTTCTGCAGCGCGGCTTTCTTCTCGGCAATCTGCGCGTAGAGCAGCTTGCCGCCGCGTTTCACCACCCGACCGGCGACCAGGACGGTGTCGACATTGGCGACGCCGCCCTGCATCACCACCGACGCAACCGGATCGGTCACCGGGAACATGGCGAGATCGTCGGCGCGCAGCAACAGAATGTCGGCCTGCTTGCCGGGGGTCAGCGAGCCGACGCGGTCGTCCAGGCCCGCCATCTTGGCGCCGTTGATGGTGGCCCATTCCAGCGCCTGACGGCAGGTCACCGGCATCTCCATCGGCCGGCTGCCAGTCTCGGCCAGAATCTCGAGCGTGCGGCGGTGGCGCTCGTGCTGCAGCGTCATGCGCATGGCGCTGAACACGTCGCCGCGCGCCGCCGGCTCCACGTCGGAGCCGAGCGACACCGGCGCGCCGCAGGCGGCGAGCACGCCGGTAAGCGGATCGCCGTAACCCATCTGCAATTCGACTTCCGCCGTGACGGTGAACTGGCCGCCGCGCTCGGCGACGGCGCGGATCACGTCGTGCGTCATGTCGTTGCCGTGCACGATGTTGAAGTTGGCGCCGATCAGATTCTCCTTCAGCAGACGCTCGAATCCGTTCGCCTGCATCGAGGTGCCGCCGCCGACATGCATGCTGGCGATCAGGTCGAACTCGCGTGCCAGCAGGGCGTCGCTCCGCGTTACGTCCCAGGTCGAATAATAAGGCCCGAGGATCGCCAAGCCGAAGGTGATGAGTCCGTCCTTGCTGGCGAAGCGGCCTTTGCGCAGCCGCTCGATCTCCGCGCGCGGCATCGGGATTTCGCTGAAATGCTTCTGGCCGGGTTTCGGATCAGGCTTGGGCGAGCCGTGCAGGAAGACGGCGCGTGCGCCGGACTCGGTCAGTCCCGCGATGGCCGCGTCGGTGTGCTCGGGCGTGCGGTTGCAATGGCACCAGTCGACGAACGTGGTGGTGCCGGAGTTGAGCTGATTGAGCGCGCCCATCAGGTTGGCGATGTAGACGTCGTCGGGACGATAGTAGCCGGCAAGTCCGCGATGCATGGACTGCATGTATTTCGGCACGGTCCAGTCGCCGGCGACGCCGCGCAGCGCGCTCTGCCAGGTATGGATGTGGGCATTGATCAGGCCGGGCAGCACAATCATGCCGGCGGCATCAATCGTCTCGGCGCCGTCCGCGCTCAGCGAAGGTGCCACCGCTGCGATCTTGCCGTTCTCCACCAGCACGTCGCCGCGCGGCAGATCCTTGATCGCCGGGTCCATCGAAACGATGGTCCCGCCTTTGATGACGATGCGAGTCATGCGCAGCCCTTTCCGCGAGTTCGCCGGTGCAAGGATGTCATTGTGCGATATGCGGCCGTCTGCCGGAAGCGGGCATCTCGCCGCCGTTCAACGCGCGAGCATCTCCAGCGCGGCCGCGTGCACGCGCTTATCGCCGGCTGCAACGATGCGACCGCCGCCAGCGGCCGGACCGTTCGCCCAGGTCGTGATGACGCCGCCGGCCCCGGTGATGATGGGGATCAGCGGCACGATGTCGTGCGGCTTGATCTCGGTCTCGATGATGAGGTCGATGTTGCCAGCGGCCAGCATGCAATAGGCGTAGCAGTCACCGCCGTAGCGCGAGAGCTTCACCTTGTCCTCGACGCTCTTGAACACGGCGCGGTCGGGCTCGTTCATCAGCAGCGGGCTGGTGGTGTACAGCACCGCATCGCTCACTCCCTCGCAAGCGCGAACGTGCAGATCGCGCGGACCGGACGGACCGCGATAGCGCGCGGCGCCGCCGTCGCCGGTGAAGCGTTCGCGCGAGAACGGCTGGTGCATCATGCCGAACACCGGCTCGCCCAAGCGCATCAGGCCGATCAAGGTGCCCCAGGCCAGCATGCCGGCGATGAACGACTTGGTGCCGTCGATCGGATCGAGCACCCAGACGTATTCGGCGTCGGTGCGCTCGGAGCCGTATTCCTCGCCGAGGATGCCATGTGCGGGGAAATAGCGGCGGATCAAGGCGCGCATGGCGTCCTCGGCCGCCCGGTCGGCGGCTGTGACCGGGTCGAAGCCGCCGGTTTTCTTGTTCTCGATGGCCAGCGCGGTGCGGAAGAACGGCAGGATGGTATCGCCCGAGACGGCGGCGAGCTGGTCGACGAAACTGGCGAAGTCGATGGCCGTCATGGGGCAGGGCTCGCACGCGAAAATGGACTGGCTTAGGGCGTAAAGGACGCCGCCCCGTCCGGCAACCGCGCCCGCTGGGCTTCTGACCGCTTATTTCGCCGCAGCTCGCACACGCGCAGCAAAATTGCACGTTCTATTGCACTGCGAGCCATGAAATTGCTGGTATTTTCTGGACGGTACATAAATACACCGCCAAAAATCACGTTTCAGTTATGCATATTCGGCATGGGAAATCGGCTCAAAGCTCTTGCTTTTTGTGCATCGCAGTATAGATTGTTGCCATGCGGTAGCGATACCGCTGCCCTCCTTGGGCGTTTCCTCCCTAGACTTGGGCCGCTTGCCAACGCGAGCGGCCTTTTTTTTGGAAAATGGCTGGCGGCCTTTGGGCGCCTATTCGGCGGCGGCGCGGTAGGGGCGCAGCTCCTCCAGCGGGATCTCGCTCAGGCGCCGCGCCAGCGTCTCCAGATCGGCCGCCAGGCGACTGAAAGCGGGAATACGCTCGTATTTGCGCTCGTCCATGTAGAGCGCCCGGTTGATCTCAAGCTGGATGGCATGCAGCCCGGCGGAGGGATTGCCGTAGTGCTCGGTGATGAAGCCGCCGGCATAGGGCTTGTTGCGGCTCACCGTGTAGCCGAGCGTGCGTAGCGTCCGCTCCACGGTTTCCGCCACCACGCCGACGCAACTCGTGCCGTAGCGGTCGCCGAGAACGAATTCAGGCCGCGGACGCTCGTCGCGCTGGCCGGCGGTCGAAGGCATGGAATGGCAGTCGACCAGAATGGCGGCGCCGAAATCGCGGTGCAGCTTGGTGAAAAGCCGGCGCAGCGTACGGTGATAGGGCTTGTACAGGCTCTCGATGCGCGCCAGCGCGTCGTCGACCGGGATGCGCTGGCTGTAGATTTCCTGCGCATCGCCGACCACCCGCGCCACCGTGCCGAGGCCGCCCGCCACCCGCATGGAGCGGGTATTGGCGAAAGAGGGCAGGCGGCCCTCGAACATGCGCGGGTCGAGCTCGTAGGGCTCCCGGTTCACATCCACAAAGCAGCGCGGAAAGTGCGCCCTCATCAGCGGAAAGCCGTGCTTCACCACTCCCATGACAAGGTCGTCGACGAAGCTATCCTCCGACCGGCGCAGGGTTTCGATATCCAGCCGCGCCATTTCCAGGAACGGGCGCGGATAGACCGAACCGCTGTGCGGTGAATTGAATAACACGGGCGCCCGGACGGCCTGCGGCTCAAGGGTCTCAAACGGCGGGTCCAGGTCGTCGCGGATTTCACTCATGATCGGTCAGGGTCTGGGAGCCGGCGTTCACGAGGGCGGATGAGGCGTTGCAAGCTGATTCAGGCACCTTATACCTTCTATTGTCCACGCACCGGAGCCTAATGCCAAGTAATGCGTTTGGTTCACCCGTTATTTACCTGGGGGACGTCTTATGGAGCCGTCGGGGCCGGCTCTCATAGCGGCCGGAACGGGGCGTAGGAATGTCCAAGATCCTGCTGGCTGAAGACGACACCGATATGCGGCGCTTTCTGGTCAAGGCGCTGCAGAATGCCGGCTTCGACGTCACCTCCTACGACAACGGGCTGTCCGCCTACCAGCGCCTGCGCGAGGAACCGTTCGAACTGCTTTTGACGGACATCGTGATGCCGGAAATGGACGGGATCGAGCTGGCCCGGCGGGCCGCCGAGCTCGATCCGGACATCAAGATCATGTTCATCACCGGCTTTGCCGCGGTGGCGCTGAACGCCGACTCCACCGCGCCCAAACACGCCAAAGTGCTCTCCAAGCCGATCCACCTGCGCGAGCTGGTGAGCGAAGTTTCCAAGATGCTGGCGGCCTAAGCGGCCATTTTTGCGGTCTTGCCTCGCCAGTTTGAAGCCGATAAGACCTGAACCGGTTACGGGCGCGTAGCTCAGCGGAAGAGCACTACCTTGACATGGTAGGGGTCACAGGTTCGATCCCTGTCGCGCCCACCATCCAGTCTGCCTTCCTTGAACTTCCGGCACCGTTACTCCCGATCGAGCCACCCTGGGATTGCGCGCGGTCCGCGTTAACGCCGCTGCGCCTGTACCAGTTCGAAGATGCGCGCGGACAAAATCGGGACCTCGCCAATGATCACGCCAAAATCGGACAGGGCGTCTTCGATGCCGCTGACGATTGCGGCCGCGGCCGGCACCGTTCCGGCCTCGCCGATGCCCTTCACCCCAAGCGGGTTGGTCGCGCTTTGATATTCGACCAGCTCGACATGCATCGGCGGAATCTCCGTCGCCGACGGCAAGAGATAATCGGCAAACGTTGTCGTAACCGGTTGAGCGTTGTCGTCGTAACCCATCCACTCGAACAGCGCGTTGCCAATGCCGTGCACGACGCCGCCGTGGATTTGCCCTTGCGCGAGCTGCGGGTGGATCGCTTTGCCGATGTCGTTGACGACGACGTAGTTGACCAGCGTCACGCCGCCCGTATCGGGATCGACCGACAATTCGACCGCGTGCACGCCCAGGCCGTAAGTGAGGGCCGACGTCTCGAAATTGACGGCAGCTTCGAGGCCGGGGGACAGGCCGCCGGCGATCTTGTAGCCCGGCTGGCCGGCGAGCGAATCCGCGACCTCGCGCAGGCTGATCGACAGGTTCTTGCCGGTCTGCACGATCATGCCGTCTTCGATATCGAGCTCGTCGGCCGGCACGTCCAGCATCGCGGCGGCGGCGGCGATGGCTTTTTCGCGCACCGCCTTTGCGGCGAGATGCGTCGAGCTTCCGGCCGTCACCGCCTGTCGGCTGGCGAAGCCGCCGAGGCCGAGTTGCACCGCAGCCGTATCACCGGCGACCACTGTCACGTCTTCAGGCCGCACGCCCATCTGTTCGGCCGCGATTTGCGCCAGCATGGTCTTGGTGCCTTGTCCCATCGCGGCCGCCCCGGTGTAGACCGACACTTGCCCCGAGCGTCCGACGCGTACGATGGCGGACTCGAACGGGCCGCGCCCGGTGCCCTTCATGCCGGTCGCGAGCCCGAAGCCGAGCAGCTTTCCTGCGCGTCGCGCTTGCTCGCGGCGGGCAGGGTAGTTGGCGTAATCCGCCTTGCGCAGCGCCAATTCCAGGCAGGCCGGGAAGTCGCCGCTGTCGTAGACGATGTTGGAGTCGGACCGCGTTCGCATCGGCGTGCGATAGGGCATTGCGTTCGCCGGTACGAGATTGCGCCGCCGTATCTCCGCTTTGTCGAGCTTGAGTTCGCGCGCGATGGCATCGAGCGTGCGCTCCATCGCGAAGCAGCCTTCCGGATAGCCGGCGCCGCGCACGGTTGCGGTCGGGACCTTGTTGGTTTCCACCGCCGCGACGTGCAACCGGTAGTGCGGCAGCACGTAAGGCCCGGGGAAATTGGTCGCGGCGTTGTAGGCAAGATTGACGCCTTGGTAGGTGTAGGCGCCGGCGTCGTGAATCATGCTGCCGCGCACGCCGTGCAGCTTGCCGTCGTCGTCGAAGCCGGCCTCGATCTCCCAATATTGGTCGCGCTCCTGAATGGACGATACGAAATGCTCGCGCCGGTCTTCGATCCATTTCACCGGCCGGCCGAGCAGCATACTGGCCGCGGAGATGGCGACTTCCTCCGGGTACAGAATGAACTTGGCGCCGAAACCGCCGCCCACATCCGGCGTAATGACGCGGATACGGTTTTCGTCGAGGCTGAGCATCTTCATGATGAAGAAGCGCGCCTCGTGCGGAAGCTGCGTCGAGGTCCACACCGTGAGCACGTCGAGATCGCGGTCGTGGTGCGCCAGCACCCCGCGGCATTCGATCGGATGCGCGCCGCCGCGATGCTGCTTGAGCGACAGGCGGACACGGCGCGGCGCTGCCGCGACCGCCGCATCGGCGTCGCCATAATCCGTGCTGAACTCGGTCAGCACGTTGCTTTTGCGATCGATGTGCACTTTGGGCGCGGTGTCGGCCATGGCCTCGCGGCAGTCCGACGCAGGCGGCAGTTCCTGGATGTCGACGTCGATCAAGGCGGTCGCGTCTTCCGCAATGTAGCGGTTGTCCGCGATGACCAGCGCGATTGCCTCGCCGACATAGGCCACTTCGCGCGAGGCCAGGATGAAAGGCGAAATGTTTGGCGGCAGCACCTTGCTGGGAAACTGCAGCGGCAAGCGGTCGGCGGTGAGGCGCGGCCGCAGATCGGCGAGCGTATAGACCGCATGCACGCCGGCGAGCGCGCGCGCCGCGCTGGCGTCGAGCGATTTGATCAGGCCGTGCGCAACCGGACTGCGCAGGAACGCCGCCTCGAGCTGGCCGGGCCGATGAATATCGTCGACAAAGCGGCCAGCCCCGGTGACCAGCGCGGGGTCTTCGACGCGCGGCACGCTTTGTCCGATATACGACTTCATGCGGTCACCGCTGCGCCATCCTGTGCAACATGCGTGCTGGTTTTTTGCTTTTGAAGGTGGGCGCGCTGTCCCGCCACATGAGATTAAACCTTTTTGATCTCGGATCGCGGCAATTCTAGTCGCGTGTGCGTAGCGATGACAGCGGCAGTTTGAAAGTTCAGACCGCGAGCGCTCAACTCAAACGTGCTCGCGCAGCGAACGCGCGACCATTCGACGAAGGTGTGTCATTTGGCGCGGCGGCTTCGTTTGACACCTTATCGGTCTTTGGATGAAGATAAACGCGGCGTAACCGAGGCCTTCGTTCACAGCCTTTGCTGGAGCAGGGCTCAATCTCTTTCGCTCGCAACCGGTCGGACAGATGTCATGAAAATCTCGATCAAAGCCAGCATGATGATAGCGGCCGCCGCCGCTTCACTATTGTTCGCAGTGCCGCGAGCGCAAGCGCAGGACCTCATCAAGGTGAAGGTCGGCGACACGACCTCGCTGGCGCAGCTCGGCATGTATGCCGGCATCCAGAAGGGGATTTTCAAGAAGCATGGCATCGACATCGAGCGCATCGCCATCCCGGGCGGCGCCAAAGTGCTGGGGGCGCTGCTCACCGGCGACATCGATATCGGCTATCTGGCGGGCTCAACGTCGCTGCAGGCGCAGTTCCAGGGGCGGCCGGTCAAGATCATCGGCATGTCCCACAACATGGAGATCTACACGCTCCTGGGTCAGAACTCGCTCAAGGACAAGATCAAAAGCCCGGCCGACCTCAAGGACCGCACGGTCGGCATCTCGGCCATTGGCTCGGGAAGCTGGGCCTTTGCTAATTTCCTCGCGCATGCTGGCAAGCTCGACGCCGCGCGCGACATCAAGATCGTGCCGCTCGGCAACATGACGGCGATCATTTCGGCGCTGAAGACCAATCGCGTCGACACCGTGACGCTGTGGGAGCCGGGCAGCACCATAGCAATGATGGCGAACGATGGTTATGCGATCGTCGATCTGGTCGATCCGGCGCAGCACCAGAAATACCTGCAATCGCCGCACAGCCTGGTCGAGGTCATCCTGGCCAAGGAGGAACTGCTGGCGAAGAAGGATCTCCTGAAGAAGTTCTTCGCGGCGCAGAACGAAGCCTATGACTGGCTGCACAAGACGTCGATGGAAGAGGTAGCCAAAGTGGTGGCGCCGATCCTCGGCGACAGCAACATGGACGCGCTGATCCCGGCCCTGAAGCGAAACCTTAGCGGCGTGCCGACAGTTGCGACCGTGGACAAGGCGACGTTCGAAAGCTCGATGAAGACCATGGTGGCGACCGGCATCTTCAAAGAGACGTTGCCATTTGAGAAATCGGTCGACAATTCTTTCGCGGCGTCGCGGTGAGCGAGACGGCTAGTCCGGCTCCATCGTCCGCGCCAGCCGCACTCATCGAGGCGCGGGATTTCTCGGTCACCCTCGGGGCCAGCCGTTTGGTCGCGCTCAAAGGCGTGGATCTCACGGTTCATGCCGGCGAGATCGTGGTCCTGGTGGGCCCGAGCGGCTGCGGCAAGACCACTTTTCTCAACAGCGTCTGCGGTCTCCTGCCGCCCAGCGCGGAATTATCCGGCACGCTGACCGTCGCCCAGAGCGTGCGGCTCGGCTACATGCCGCAGAAGGACGCGCTATTGCCGTGGCGAACGGTGCTGGGCAATGTCGAGGTCGGCCCCGAGCTACGCGGTTACGACAAGGCCGAGCGTCGCGCCAAGGCCGAGCCGCTGATCGAGCTGGTCGGCCTTTCGCAATTCCGCAATCACTATCCGCATGAGCTGTCCGGCGGCATGCGTCAGCGCGTGTCGCTCGCCCGCACGTTGGCCTACGAGCCCGACGTGATCCTGATGGACGAGCCGTTCGCCGCGCTTGATGCCTTCAACCGTACGGCGCTGCAGGAGGAGATCCTCCGCATCAACGACAAGACGCGGCTCACCGTGTTGTTCATCACGCATGACTTGTCCGAAGCCCTCGTCCTCGGGCGTCGCGTCGCCGTGATGTCGAGCCGGCCGGGCCGGATCGTCGAAGTCCATCCGGTCGACCTGCCGGAGCCGCGCTCGGCCGCCAAACTGCGCGGCACCGACGAGTTCCTGCATCTGTTTCAGAAGCTGTGGAATGTGCTGATAGCCGAATCCGATCCGACCAAGCGGAGGGAGTGATGACGCGTAGCCAGGTCATATTCGGCCGCCTCGCCCTGCTCGGCCTCGGCCTTCTGTTCTGGCAGTTCGCGGCCGGCGACCTGGTGCCCGGCGTGCGGTTGATCGATCCGTTTTTCATTTCGAGCCCGGGCCGCATCGCCGTCGATCTGAAGAAGGGCTTTGCCGACGGCATTCTGTTGAAGGACGTTGGCATCACCTTGTTTGAAGCCTTCGCCGGGCTGGTCATCGGTCTGGTCACCGGCGTCGCGGTGGGGCTGGCCTTCGGCATGTGGCGACCGCTGGAACTGATCGCCGAGCCGTTTATGTCGGCGTTCAACGCCTTGCCGCGCCCGGCCATTGCGCCGCTGGCCGTGCTGTGGTTCGGCATCGGGCTGGCGTCGAAGGTTCTGCTCGCCTGGTCGCTGGTGTTCTTTCTCGTGTTCTACAACACATATCTCGGCGTGAAGACCATCGATCAGGACATCGTCAACGCAATGCGCGTGATGCGCGCAAGTCGGTGGCAGCTCGTCCGCATCGTCATCTTCCCTTCAGTCTTCACCTGGATTTTTGCCGCGCTGCGGCTCAGCGTGTCATACGCGCTGATCGGCGCCATCATCGGTGAATTTGTCGGCGCAACCGCCGGCATCGGCTACCAGCTCATCGCCGCCGAAGGTTTGCTGCAGACCGACCGGGTCTATTCGGCGCTGATCCTTGTCGGCGTCATTGCGGCTTTATTGACGACGCTGGCGAAGATGCTGGAAAATCGCATTCTGAAATGGCGGCCGCCGGTGAGCGTCTGAGCGGCTGGGAGTTCATATGACAATCCTCATCAAGAATATCGGCGAATTCTTCACCGGCGACCTCGCCCGTCCTGTGGCGCCCGTCAAAAGCATACTGATCGACGACGGCAAGATCGCCGCGCTTGATCCGGCGAGCGACCAGGCCGACACCATTCTCGATGCCGCCGGCGGCGCCGTGATGCCCGGGCTGATTGACGGCCACGTTCATCCGATGTTCGGCGAATGGACGCCGGCACAGGACACCATCGGCTGGATCGGCAACTATCTGCACGGCGGCACGACCAGCATGATCTCGGCCGGCGAACTGCACGTGCCGGGCATCGACTATGACAATCTGACGCCAGAACTCGTGACCTCGCTCGCCATCGTCACCGCCGCGACCACCGGCCGGGTGCGCTGGAGCGGGGTCAAACTCTACGCCGGGACTGTGTTGCTGGTCGCAGGCATGACCGAAGCGCATTTCGACCGCCTGGCCGACGGCGGCGTCAAATGGGTCAAGTTTCTGTTCTATCCATTCAAAGCCGATACGACCGAAGCGCTCAACTACGTGAAATGGGCGCACGCCCGCGGTATGCGGGTGAAGGTGCATACCGGCGGCGTGTCGCGTTCGGGCGCCAGCGTCGTCTGCGGCTACAACATCCTGTCGTGGCTGCAGCCGGACATCGCCGCCCATGTCAGCGGTGGTCCGATTCCGATGAGCGACGAGGACATCGACTTGGTGGTGGACAAGACCTCGTTCTACCTTGAGGTCTGCTCATCCAACAATTATCGGTCGACGGCGCGTGTGGCAGCGAGGCTGATCGAACGCAACCAGCTTGATCGCTTGACGCTCGGCACCGACACGCCCGGCGGCACCGGCGTCATTCCGCGTGGCATGCTGCGCAACGTCCTCTACCTCGCCTCGATGTGCAATCTCACGGCTGGGCAGGCGGTGGCGGTGGCGACCGGCAATACGGCGCGCGCCCATGGTCTGGACGTCGGCTTCCTCGAGGTCGGCCGGCCCGCCGACGTGGTGGTGTGCGGTCCGATCACCGGCTCCGCAGGCTCCAGCCTGAGCGATGCGATCAATCACGGCGACCTGCCGGGCATTACGCACGTTCTGATCGATGGCAAATTCGTCGTCACCGACCGCAGCCGGCAAACGCCGCCGCCGACCAAGCGGGCGTTCTTCTGCTGCTGCAGTACCGGCGGCTTCGAAGCGCGGCCGGTCTAGCCGGCGCGTTGCGAGGCGGGGATCATCTCGCCGACCAGTTTGATGATGCGGTCGCGATCTTTGGGGTCCTGCGTGTGCGGGATGATGGCGATCTCGTCGACCAGCCCCGTCGCCGCCAGGCGCTCGATCTGCTCGCGCGCCTCCTTCGGGGTGCCGGCGATGGCGAAGCGCTCCACCATATCGTCAGGAACGATGTCGCCGTGCGGCGTGCCCACGACCATGTGCTCGTAATATTCGTAGTGCGCACGGATCTTAGTGACGACGTCCATGGCCGGACCGTCCAGCTCGAACGGCAGCTTGCGTTTCAGAATACGCGCAACGTGCGCTTTGACCGCACCGCGCGCCGCGCGCCCGTCGTCGAGGATGGAGCAGGGGGTCCAGCACACCACGCGGAACTTCTTGTCCTTCAACGTGGTGCCGGCTTCGGCGGCCCCCGCCTCGAGCTCGGCGCGCGAGGCGCGCAGGAATTGCGGATCGACCCCGACCAGCACGATGGCGCCGTCGCCGACTTTGCCAGCCAGTCTATGAATCTTCGGGCTGCTGACCGCCGGATAGACCGGAATGGGCTTTTGCCCCGCCGCGTAGGTGATGCGCACCTCCGCGCCGGTTTCCGGCCAGGTCATCGTCTTGCCGCCCATGAGGTCGCGCAAGATGCCGATCGACTTCTCCAGATTGGCGAGCGTCGAGGGCTTCTTGCCGAGCGTCTCGACCGAGCTGTCGCCGGCACCGATGCCGACCAGCACGCGGTCGCCGACCGTCTCGCGCAACGTCACCCAGGAGGCCGCCAGTACGCCGAGATCGCGCGTGATCGGGTTGGTCACGCCGGTCGCGAGCGTGATCTTTTTGGTCACCATCGCGGCCGCGCCCATGATCACGTAGGGCTCTCGCCAGATCATCTGCGAGTCGCCCATATAGGCGCACGAGAAGCCCATCTCCTCGGAAAGCTTCACCAGCGTGAGCATGCGCTGAAGCGGCTCGGTCGGAAACAAGCCTACGCCGAATGTAACCCCGGTCATTTCGTTTCATCCTCGTGCGTCGATGTGACTTGCCGGGCAAGCCCGGTTGCTTCGCGCATCATGACACAACAGCGAAAAGGGGGTCGAGTTCAAATTCTCAAAATATGCGTCGATGCGGTATTCGCGAAAAGTTTCCCCCTGCGCAAATGCACGGCCACAAAGTCCTCAGCCTTTGCCATAGTCGGCATAGAGGATGCCGTTGATTTCCATGCCTTGCGCCCACAGACTCGGCGCAATGCTGCCGAAGAAGTTGCCTTCCGCCTTCACCTGCTTCTCGGCCAGCGCCTTGATGAGCGCGGCGGCCAAGTGATCTAGATAAGAACGTCAGGGAGGACGTCGTCTAGTTGACGTCACCAAACGCAACGCGGCTAAAGCGTTCTTGAATTCAATCAACGGGTCTTTGGATTGCCGGCTTTGAGCGCCTGCGATGCGCGCGCGATGCCGCTGACCACGAGGGTTTTCCCTGACGATCTGATCGTGGCTTGCGCCACATACCGCCGGCGATCTGCTTGTCCACCGCGGCTCGGATGAGAGCGACCATTTCGCGTACCGCGGGCGCATGCGCGCGCACCCGACTGACGCCCAGCACCCAGGTTATCGTCAGGTCACGGATTGGTGCGGCGCTGAGGTCACCCGCAGCAACGTCGGCGTGCACCGCGCAGAAGGGTCTGATCGTGTAGCCGATGCCTCGCCGCACCAGATCGACCGTCAGCGGCTCGCCTTCCACTTCCAAGAAAGGGCGAAAGTCGATTCCGTGGCGTGCCATGGCCTGTTGAGTGGCGAGGTGAAGCTGATTGCGTTTCGACAGAAGCAGGATCGGGAAGTCAGCGAGATCCTTGACCGACACCGGGCGATCGAGAGCAAGCCCTGCATCGGCCGGGCCAGTCAGATACACATTTTCCGTTGCGAGTGGCGTGACCTCGAAGCTCTCGAGGTCCTGCACGAGATCGAACAGGATCGCGACATCGATTTGGCGCGCATGCAGCATGCCTTCGATGACATGGGCGAAGGCCTCGTGCACTTTCAACTGCACATCCGGATAGGTGTCATGATAGGCGACGATGACGTCGCTCGACAGCACGTAACGCATCGCCGTGGGCAGCCCGAGAGAAACCGATCCGGTCGGCCTTTCCGCCGCGTTCGACATCGCCGCGCGCGTCTTGGCAACCTCGGCGAGGATGCGCTCGGCATGTTCGCGCAACCGCTCGCCGGCTTCGGTCAGCGTGACGCCGCGATGATGGCGCACGAACAGCCGCGTGCCGAATTCCTCCTCCAGCAGCGCGATCTGGCGCGTCAGCGCCGGTTGGGCGATGTGGACGACGTTGGCGGCGCCTTGCAGGCTGCCGGTCTCCGCCACGCTGAGGAAGTTGGCAAGCGCGCGCAAATTCATGGAATATAGGCACCTCTCTATATAGATATACCAAAATGTTATAGAGTGGATCAATAATATATATTTTTGATAGAGCACGGGGTCCTCTACGATTGCGGCCACGCATAAGCGGGGATGTTATGGCGGCCGATCGACATCTGCTTCTTATTCCGGGCTTGGTCTGCGACGCTGCGGTGTGGCGCCACCAGGTCGCCCATCTTGGCGAACTCGCCCAGGTGACTGTTGCCCCGGTCACCACGGGCGATTCCCTGCCGGACATGGCGCGCATCGTTCTCGATTCCGCCCCGCCGACCTTCGCGCTCGCCGGGTTTTCCATGGGCGGCTACATCGCGCTGGAAACCCTTCGCCAGGCACCCGAGCGAGTGACGCGTCTCGCCCTGCTCGACACCTCGGCGCGCGCCGATACGCCGGAAAAGGCGGCATGGCGGCGCACCGTCGTCGCTCGCTGCGAGCGCGGCGAGTTTGCCGCGGTGATCGACGGCATGATGCCGATCCTGTTGCACCCGGATCAGCAGGACGGACCGCTTCCGCCATTCGTGCGCGAGATGGTCGCCCGCGTCGGCGTCGAAGCGTTCGTCCGCCGGCAGCGCGTGATCGGCACGCGGCCGGATTCGCGCGACCTGCTGCGGGCAGCGCGGCAGCCGGTTCGCGCCATCTGCGGCCGCGAGGACGGCATGAGCACGATCGCGGAACACGTCGAAATTGCCGAGCTGGCGCCGCGTGGCCTCTTCTCGCTCATTGAACAGTGCGGACATATGACAATCCTAGAGCGGCCACAGGCGGCGACGGCGCTGCTACGCGACTGGCTGCTCCACGACGCATGAGGCAACCGTGAGCTATCGTCTGGCGGTCGATATCGGGGGCACCTTCGTCGACGCGGTCGTCTTCGACGTCGGCAGCGGCGAATGGCGGCTGGAAAAAAGCTTCACCACACCGGGCAACGCGGCGGCCGGCGTCAATGCCGCCATCAAGCGACTCGGAATCGACGCGAGTGCGCTCGATTCTTTCGTTCATGGCACGACGCTTGGCCTCAATACGGTGCTCGAGCACAAAGGCGCCGTTACCGGCATCCTGACCAATGCCGGGTTCGAGGATATCTTCGAAATGGGTCGCTATAACCGCGACCGCGCTCAAATGTATTCGCTCGAATACGACGTGCCGCCGCCGCTAGCGCCGAAACGGATGCGCATGGGCATCCCCTGCCGCATGAACGCGAGCGGCGAGGAACTGCAGCCTCTCGACGAGGAGGCCGTGCGCTCTGCCGTCCGTCAACTGGTCGAAAAATGGAAGGTGCAGGCCATCGCGGTCTGTTACCTGCATGCCTATAGAAATCCAGCGCACGAAGAGCGTACCGCGGAGATCATTCGATCGGAGTGGCCGGACATTTCCGTGTCGATCTCCAGCGCGATCGTGCGCGAATATCGCGAATACGAGCGCACTAGTACGACGGTGGTGAACGCCTATATCCAGCCGATCTTCCGCCGCTATATCGGCTCGCTGGAGTCCGCGCTTGCCGACCAGGGATTCCGCGGTTCGTTCTACATCACGCGTTCGGGAGGGGGCGCACTGCTGGCGCGCGACGCCGCTGCCATCCCAGTGCACACGATCTTCTCCGGCCCGGCCGGCGGCCTGATCGGCGCTGCGCGCCTGAGCGAGATCCTCGGCCGCGGCAATCTCATCGCGGTCGACATCGGCGGCACCAGCACGGATGCTTGCGTCGTCCGAGACGGCACGCCGACGCTGAAATATCAAGCCGAGCTCGAAAAGCTGCCGCTGATGATCCCGGCCTACAATATTTCAACGATCGGTGCCGGCGGCGGAAGCATCGCCCGCGTCGAAGGCGGGCTGCTCAAGGTGGGACCGCAGTCGGCCGGCGCTGAGCCAGGGCCAATCTGCTACGGCCGCGGCGGCCGGCAGCCGACCTTCACCGATGCGGCGGTCGTCCTCGGCTATATCGATCCGGACAACTTCCTCGGCGGCCAAGTGCGCCTCGATGCCGATGCCGCGCGTGCCGGTCTGGTCAAGAATGTGGCCGAGCCGCTCGGCCTGACCGACATCGAAGCCGCACGCGGGGTGTTCGACGTTCTGCTCGCCCGCACGGTGAGCGCCATCCGTGAAATCACCGTGCAGGAGGGCCTCGATCCGCGCGAATTCAGCATGCTGGCCTATGGCGGCGCGGGCCCCATGTTCGTGCCGCTGGTCGCGCGCGAAATGAACGTGCGCGAGGTGCTGGTCCCGCAGGCGCCGGCCGGATTTTCAGCCTGGGGCATGCTGATGACCGACCTGGTGCAGGAATATTCGGAGACCTGCGTCGGCCTGCTTCAACAAGTCGGTCTCGACACTTTGCACGGCATCTCGCGGCGGCTGGCCGATCAGGCGCGTGCCGACCTGGAGCGCGGCGGCTTTGCGCCCGCCGACCGGACGTTTGAATACGCGGTGGCGTTGCGCTATTTCGGCCAGGAGCACACGCTCGATACTCCGCTGGAGCAGGGCGACGATCTCGCAAGCCTATGCCGGCGATTCGACGCCGTGCACGAACAGCGATACGGCCACACCATGACCGACCCGGTACAGATCGTGCACGTGCGCGTGCGCGGCATCGGCCGCACGCCGCGGCCGGAGCTGCGCACGATCCCACGTCGCACAGGTGGCGCACCGACGCCGCGGGCGCATCGCAAGGCCTTCTGCTTCGCGCGCAGGGCGCTGACTGATTTTGCTGTCTACGATCGCGATACGTTGTGCGACGGCGACGTCGTGCCCGTCCCGGCGATCGTGGAGGAAGCCACCACGACGCTGGCGTATTTCTCCGACCAGAACGCCAGCGTGGATAAATTCGGGCACCTGTTCATTACGAGACAGAGCGCATCATGAGCAACTACAGCGCATCGGCGACCGATCCCGCCACGGCCGAAGTCATTCGCCATTATCTGGCCTCGGCGGCGACCGAGATGGAACGCACGCTGGTGCGCACCGCCTATTCAACCATCATCTACGAGATCAACGATTTCGGCTTGTCGATCTTTGACCGCAACCTCAACCTGCTCGCCGATGCGACCGGTCTGCCGCTGTTCCTCGGCGCCAACGAGTATGCCATTCGCAAGGTTCTCGCCAACAGCAAATGCGGCCCGCTCGATCCAGGCGACGTCGTCTACATGAACGTGCCCTATTGGAGCGGTGCGCATACCAATGACGGCGTATTGGTGGCGCCGGTGTTCGTCGACGGCGCGATCGTCGCCTATACGGTAGTGCGCGCGCACTGGACCGACATGGGCGGCAAGGACCCCGGCTACATCCTCGATTCGACCACGGTGCACCAGGAAGGGATCATGATCCCCGGCGAGAAGATCGTGCGCCGCGGCGAGCCGAACGAGGAGCTGCTGCGCATCATTCGCATCAACTCGCGCGCGCCCGAGACGGTGATGGGCGATTTCAATGCCGAGGTGGCCTGTCTGCGCACGGGCGTGACGCGCATCACGGAGCTCTACGGAAAATACGGCACGGATACCGTCGATGCTTCGATTGAGCGCATCCTGTCCGCTGGCGAGGAGCAGGCGCGCGCCGCCGTTCGCGCCATGCCCGACGGCGAATGGGAAGCCGAAGACTGGATGGACAACGACGGCGTCAACGACGACCTCGTGCGCGTGCATGTGCGCGTTGCCATCGAGGGCGATGCCATGACGATCGACTATTCCGGCTCCAGCCAGAAGGTCGACGGACCGATCAATCTGGGCCTCGGTATGGCGCGATCGGCCGCGCGCATCTGCTTCAAGAGCCTGACGACGCCGCACGAGCCATCGAACGGCGGCCAGTTCCGGCCACTCAACGTCGTCGCGCCGGAAGGCAGCCTGTTCAACGCAGTATACCCGTCGCCTGTCTTCACGATCTGGGCTGGAGTCAGCGCCGTTGAAACCATCTACAAGGCGCTGGCCAAGGCGGTGCCGGAGAAAATGTGGGCCGGTTCCGGCGGCGACCTCGGCGATCCCGGCTTCTATGGCAAGGAGCCCTATACAGGGCGGCAGATCTGGCACCAAACCAACGCCGGGGTCGGTTGGGGCGCGCGCATCGACCAGGATGGCATCAATACGACGCAGCACGTCTCGATGTGCACCGTGAAGAACATTCCGGTCGAGGTCGTAGAGGCGCGGCTGCCGGTCATGGTGGACCGCGCAGGCTTTCGGCAGGATTCCGGCGGCCCGGGGCGTTTCCGCGGCGGCCTGGGATCGGTGCGCGACTATCGATTCCTGGCCCCGTTCGGCGCGCTCACCATCCTGAAAAAATCGCGGACGCCGGGGTGGGGCCTCGACGGGGGTAAGCCCGGCCCGCTGAATTTAAGCATCCTCATTCCGAACACGGAGCGCGCAGATTGGAAGGAGCACTTCGACCGCGACATCATCTCGTATGCTGACAACTCATATCTCTATAACGACAAGCCGCCGAACGTCTTGTATTGCGGCATGTTTCGCGGCGAGTTCGGGCCGGGCGATATTATCTCGTACCTTGCCGACGGCGGTGGCGGGTATGGCGATCCGTTCACGCGCGACCCCGAAAGAGTGCGCAACGACGTGATCGATGGCTATGTCAGCCGTGGCGCTGCCGCGCGCGACTACGGCGTTATTTTAACCGACGAACTGGACATAGACTGGGAGGCCACCAAACGCGCACGAAATGCTCCCCGTGCGATCGATAGTAGCGAGCAACCTATCCGTCATCCGCCCGGAACGAAGGCCGGATAACGCATATACGGCGACCGTCATTGTTAATTTGCCGACGAGTGCTGATTGCGGTGTGTTCGAAACTGCGCCGTTCACAACTGCCGGTGCGCGGTCTGGGTCGATTCCGAACGGCGTGTTATTTGGATTACTGACGGTAAAGTTTGCGTACGGCCCGCAAGGCGTTGCTGCCTGTTTGCTCCAGGATGTTCTTATAGGCGTTGAGCACGTAATTATCCTTCAGTAGCGGCTGATAGTTGCGCCACGGCGTGCACAGGATGGTATCGAAGCCGAGCGGCACGGCCAGCGTCAGGAAGGCGCATTCTAGCGACAGCTTCAGATCGGAGCCGTCGGCGGCTTTCGGCGGCAATTGCTGGCCGATATTGGTGAGGCCACCCATGATATGCAGACCATTGAGCTCGGGGTCGTCGTGCAGCAGGCGCACGGCATCGAGTGTCGCCCGATGCAGGCCGTTGGTGTCGGCGACCACGGCGCTGACCGAGATGTCGATATAGATGTCATCGAGCCGCATGCCGTAGTCACCGTGTAGTCGTAGCGCCGCGCGCTTAGCGGTGGAAGCTATCTCATCGGCGGTCTTGTTCTGCTTGGCGGCTCCATCCTCCATGCGCTCGGAGGCCATCACGATGACTTTGAACGGGCCGTAGTCCTTGTAGAGATCCATGATCTCCCAGCGCTGCTCGGTGATCGAGTTGATCAGCGCCGGGCCGCTGCGCGTGCGATCATAGGCCTTGAAGCAGACCTCCTGCAGCGCGCGGTCGGGATAGTCGAAGCAGAGCGGCGTGGTCACTGCCTGCTGCAGCGCCTGCACTGTCTCCGTCAGATAGCCGTGATCGGTGAAAGCGCGCGGCCCAATGGTGACGTCGAGATAACTCGCCCCGCTTTCCACCTGCCGCACGGCCAGTGCCTGAATACCGGCGATGTCATGGCTCTCGACCAGCACGCGCGTCGGCTTGAAGCCGGGATTAATGCGGTCGCCGATCTTGGCGATGTTGAACTCGCTCACAATGCTCTCCGTCGGTTGGGCCGCGATTTGAAGCCGATATTGGCGAGAAAGGATTTCTGGAAATCGCCGCGCGTGCTGAGCTCCAGATAGCGGCAGGACCGGGCCAAATCGCGCGCGCGGGCGCGCGCTTGGAGCGAGGCAAGCATCTGCCGTATGCCGGCCCCGGCCGCGTTGCCCACCTGCCGAAAGCGATCGAGCGGCAGCGCCGGCAGAAGACCGATGGCGATGGCATTGGCGACGTCGATATAGGAGCCGAAGGCGCCGGCGATCACCACCAGAGCAATGTCGTCTTCAGCAAGACCGCGCTCACGCAGCAGCAAGTCGATGCCGGTGCGGATCGCCGCTTTGGCGAGTTGCACCGCGCGCACATCATGCTGATTGAAGGTGACATCGGGCGTGAGCACCGCCACGCGCGCTCCTTCCACCTCCGCGATATCGGGATGCGCGCCGGCGATGCGACCGCCATCGTCGAGGATGCCCGCCTGCCGTAACGCCGCCAGCGTATCGATCACGCCGGAGCCGCATAGACCGGCGGGTTGACGGTTGCCGATGGTTTCGATCTTCAGACGCCCACTCTGGACGGTCACCCGCTCGATGGCGCCTTCCGCCGCGCGCATGCCGCAGGAGATGTGGCCCCCTTCCAGCGCGGGACCGGACGGACAGGAGGCCGAGATGATCTTGCCGGCGTGGATCAGCGAAATCTCGGTATTGGTGCCGATATCCATTACCAGCGCGGCTGTCGTCTCGCGCCACAACGGCTCGGTTGCGAGCAGGGCCGTGACATGGTCGCTGCCGACGAAGCCGCCGATATTCGGCGCCATGTGCACGTAGGCGCCCGGGCAAACGGCAAGGGCGAGGTCGCGGGCCTTCACGTCCAGCGTGTCGCGCAGGGCGGCGACGAAGGGCGCGCGGCCGAGCTGGCGCACCGGCAGGCCAAGCAGCAGATGGTGCATCGCCGTGTTGCCGCAGATGGCGACGTCGACGATATCCGCAGGCTCGGCCGCAACCGAGGCACAAAGGTCGTGCGCGATGGCGTTGATCGCGGTCACCGCCGCCTGGCGCAGTTCGGCCGCCTTGTCCGCGCCCTGGATCGCGTGGTTCATGCGGCTGATGAGGTCCGCCCCCCATGCAACCTGCGGATTTTCGATCCCGAGGCTGGCGTGACGCTTGCCGTTCGCAAGATCGACCAGAAATCCCGCAACGTTGGTGGTGCCGAGATCGATCGCCAGCCCGAGCGGCTTGCGCCCCGTCGGCGAGACGCCAACCAGTTCGCCGTCACGGAGATGCAGCCGCGCCGACCAGGGCCCGCCGCGCAGCACGGAAGGCAGTTGGCGCGCCGCGTGCAGATCGGCGGTCTGCTGTGATACGGGCAGGGCCGCGCAGACGCGATCAAGATCGGAGCGCGGGTCGCCGAGCGTGGCTTCCGCCACGTTCACATCATAACTGACCACGGCGGCATCGAGCGGTAGCATCTCGACCGCGGTGTCGTCCGCGAATTCGGCGCGCACCACGGGCGCCAGCGAGCGCTCGGCGATCTCTACGATACAGTCGGATTGCGGCCGCACCTGGCAGGCTTTGACCCAACCCGCTTTGGTTTCCTCGTCGACGTCGCCCTCGATCACCTGCACGCGGCAGGTCCCGCAAACGCCACGCCCCCCGCAGGCGCCGATGATGCGCACGCCGCTGCGGCGGGCCGCCTGGAAAATGGTTTCCCCCACCTGGCTCTCGATGGTGCGCTCGAGCTGGGGAAAGCCGAGATTGAACTGCACCGGGGCGGTCATGACGCGGCGCTCGCGCCCTGTCCGGCGATCCCGCACTTCGAGGCCGACGGGCATTCGTCGCAGCGCGACCAGCGCGCCGGCGGCAGGTCGACGCCGACGCCCATGATCAGCGACGTCGATTTGAGCGGATGCAGCAACTGGCTGGTCGATACCGTCACGCCGATCGAGGCCGCCCCGGCCAGGCGCAACACCGCCGGCTGGGCGGCCAACGGCAGGCCGGGGTCGCCGGCACGCAGCTCGCCTGCGGCGCTGAGCTGATGCTTGCACGCCTCTGCGACAATGCGGTCCTGAAGGCGACGCGACAGCGCGAACAACAGCTCATTGGCGACGCCGTCGAGCGCCAGCGCCAGCGATTGGCGGCGCTCCTGGAACAGCGCGCTGATGCGTTGCTCCAGCGCCGGGCCGAGCGTGGCGACGGCGGCTGCAATAGCCGTCAATTGTCCGCTCGCCGGCACCAGCTTCAGCGCGTCCAGTGCCTCGCCGCCGGCGCGCAACCAGTCGCCCGGCGGCTCATCCAGCGGCACGATGCGGTAGCAATAGGCGGCCTCGAGCAGATCGCCTCGCTCGACCAGCTCCATGGCCTCGCGGCGAAAGCGTTCGCGCTGCGGAAATTGCGTAGCGCAAGGAGTCGCCGCGATGGCGCGGAGCAGGCCGCTGCTGCCGACTGCCGGCATGACTCAGCCTGCGTATTTGCGTGCAGCGGCGAACATGGCGCGCACGTTTTCGACCGGCGTCTCGTCCGGAATGCCGAAGGCGCCGTCGAGGATCAGACGGCCGCCTTTGTTGTAGACGTTGTCGACCAGATGCTTGACGGCCCCGTCCACCTCCTCCGGCTTGCCGGTCGCGAGCAGCGAGGGAGAGATATTGCCACGCAGCGCGACCACGTCGCCCAGCACCTCGAAGGCCTTCACCATGTCGGTGCGCTCGAACCAATAGATGCACTTGCCGGCCGGAATGTCGCGGATCGTCTCCAGCCGCTTGGTGCAGTCAGATTCCCAGAGCGGCATCGGGATGATGCCGCCGTCGATCAATCCGATCAGCATCTTGCGGAAGCTCGGCCACCAGAACGTCTTGAACTGGGCATCCGACATGAAGGCGTCCGGCGCCCAATGGATGGGAATGAAAATGACCGGATGGCCAAATGCCTTGGCCGAAGCGATAGCCTGCCGCACCAGGAAGGTCGCCGCCTTGTCGAGCATGGCGAGCAGCTTGTCCTTGTTGCGGTAGAGATCCTTCATCATGCCGGTGGCGCCGCGGAAGTAGTCGGCGAGCATGTCGTAAGGCGACACCGAGGTGGCGATGTAGGACATGGGGAAGCCCTTGGCCGCCATTCGTTGGGTGAAGTCGGCGTGCTCGGCGCCCCAGGCATCGATCGTTTCGGCCGCCTTCATCAGCTTTTCCAAGGCGGCGCGCACGCGCGGCTTGTTGAACATGCGCACCGACGCGACCAGCCGGAAGTAGTGCAGGCCGGGCAGATAAGGCAGCTCTTCCAGCCCTTCGAACACGCCGGCGACGCGCGGCAGATATTTCTGCAAATAGAAGCCGGTCGGATCGAATAGAAACTCGTCGTACTCGTCCGCCTTCATGTATTCGCGGTCGAGATACTGGTAGGGCTGATCGTCGCGCGTGCCGTGGCCGGGCCATTGCAGCTGTTTGTAGTCGATCGCTTCGAGCGCATTGCCGGTGGCGATCGCCAGCATCGTCGGCGCGGGCGCATCGGGCTCGAATTCGAGCATGGCGCGCTCGGCGATGTCCTTGGTTTTTTCATAGTCGTACATCAGCTCGCGGTAGCTGATGCCGCCGTATTTCGCGAGCCAGAAGGTCGCCATGAAGGCGGTCGGCATGCGGTCGGGCTGCTTGAGCGCGACGCAATCCATCACGCGCTGCCAGCGCGCGTCATAGGCGGCCTTAGCTTCGGGCGTCTGGACGTAACTCGCGGGCGCGTTCATGCGGCAACCCCCATCCAGGTCTTGCAGAGCGATACGGCGTCGACGGCATTGGTGCCGAAGGCGTCCGCTCCGGTGTAATTGCGCACGGTTTCGTCGACCTGACCGCCGCCGATCATGATCTTGAGCTTGTCGCGCAGGCCGGCATCCTGGATCGCCTCGATCGTCTCTTTCATCGAGTCGAAGGCGAGGGTGAGGAAGCCGGACAGGCCGACCACGTCCGGCTTGTACGCGCTGATCTCGTTGATGAAGGTTTTCACCGGCACGTCGATGCCGATATCCTTCACTTCGAAGCCGTTGATGTCGAGCATGAAGGTGACGATGTTCTTGCCAATGTCGTGCAGGTCGCCGTGCACGGTGCCGATCAGAACCTTGGCGAGCTTCTTCGGCTCTTCGCCGGGGGCTTGTTTTATCAGCGGCTTGGCGATGGCGCCGATGTTCTCCAGCATCTCGCCGGCCAGCACCAACTCGGGCAGGAAGTATTCACCTTTCTCGAAGCGCTTGCCCACGATATCCATGGCATTGCGGCACAGCTCCAGCACACGCAGCGGGTTGGCGCCTTCTTCAAGCAGCATCTTCTTGGCGAGGGCGAAGGCGTCGTCCTCGTTCATGTCGGCGAGCCAGTTCACCAGATTTTGTTCTTGTTCGGTCATGTCAGATGTTCTCCCTAATCGGTCTCATCACGCGGCGCGCGTGCGTACGGCGCCGCGAACTCCGGATTCGGTAATGGCTTCCGCCAGCACGGTTTCGTTGCGGTAGCCCATGAGGTGTACGCCGCCGACGCCATCGATCTCGGCGACCGCGCGCATTGTCTCGATCAGAACTGCCTTTGCCTCGGCCTTCTGGTCGACCGCGGCGGCGATACGCGTGAGCACCGTGTCGGGGATGTGTACGCCCGGCACGTGATCGGCCATGCGTTTGAGCGCTTTGGCGCTGCTCAATGTGCCGACGCCGACGATGATGGCGCAGCGTTTGTGCAGTCCGCGCGCACGAACCTCGCGCATGAAGTCGGCCAGCATGGGCACGTCGAAGCAGAATTGCGTCTGGATGAATTGTGCCCCGGCCTCGATCTTGCGCTGCAGATTATCGACGCGGTCGCGATAGGGCGGCACGAAGGGATTGGCGGTGGCGCCGAGGAAGAGATTGGGAGCTACGGCGAGCTTGCGCCCCGAGGCGAAAGTGCCGGCATCGCGCATCTGCGCCGTCTTACGCAGCAGTGAGATCGAGTCGATGTCGAACACCGGCTTGGCGCTGGGATGGTCGCCCTGGCTGACGTCGTCCCCGGTGAGGCAAAGGACATTGCGCACGCCGAGGGCTGCGGCGCCCAGAATGTCGCCTTGCAACGCGATGCGGTTGCGGTCGCGGCAGGAGAATTGCGCCACCGGCGTGAGACCGTTGGCGACGAGAATGGCCGCGGCGGCGGCGCTCGACATATGGCAGTTGGCCCCGGCGCCATCGGTGATGTTGACGGCGTCGACCAAGTCACGGAAGTGAGCTGCGCGTGCAATCAGTTCGGCAGGATCCGCTGAGTCGGGGGGCGAGATCTCGACGGTGACGACGAAGTCTCCGGATGCGCAGGCCCGTTCGAAGCTGAAAGCCTCGCGCACCGGCGCGGGACGCGACCGTATAGGCATCGGCGAAGCATGCGTGCCCTCGATCACGCGCAGCCATGACGAATGCTGCCAGAGCCGGTGATCAATCGGCTCGATCGTTACCTGATCGCGCGACGGGGCCATCCGCTTGCGGCCTTCGATCGCTTCCACCCACACGCAACGCATCGCCGGAAGCACCTCGCAGGTGCCGTCGGCGCGCACGCCGCCGCAGGGGCCGTTCCGCATTTGCTTGGCGCAGTTGGTCGGGCAGGCCATGCCGGTTTCCGACAGCACGCACTGGCCGCACATGCGGCAATCGAACAGGACTTGTTTTGACACCCGTTCGAACGGGGCCAGCACGCGTTCCAAGCGCGCGCGGCCGATCAGCCGCAGGGGAGCGCGCAAATAGGGCGCCAGCCGCGCGCCGGCGTCGTAGACGCGCTTGAGCGCGTGTGCGTGCCGCACGCTCCAATGCCGCAAGCTTTGCACGGCGAGCCAGCCTCAATCGTTGACATGTCAACATCAAATATGGCACGCCAAAGGGTGAAACCCTTTTGATTTCGGTCAAGATTGCCAATGGCTGCTGCTCGCACTCGCATCGTGCACATGAGCGTCGTGCCGGGATGGGCCCCATCCCACGCTGGAGACGCACGATGAGCCTGCGTTCAAAAGCGCGCCGCCCTGGCCCGCAGGCGCTTGATAAGACGCGACGCTCGGCGCGCGCTCTCGACCTTGACCACTACGTGCCGGCTTATCTCACTTACCTCGCAGGTAAAATTTCGAATTCGGCTTCCGCGGCCTATCGCCCGCGCTTCGGCGTGGGCATCACCGACTGGCGCATCATGGCGCTGCTCGCCACCGAACCATGGATCACGGCCGGGCGTATCTGCGACGTCATCGGCCTCGACAAGGGCGCGGTGAGCCGCAGTGTGCGCGAAATGAAAAAGGCCGGCATCGTCGAAACCGGCGGCGATCAATATCGGCAGGCGATCGCGCTCACACGCAAGGGCCTCGGTCTGCACGACCGCATGGTGAGTTTTTCGCTCGCCCGCGAGCGCCACCTGCTCAAGGACTTTTCGGCGGCCGAGCGCGAGCTGCTGATCAATTTTCTCGCTCGCATGCACGGGCAGGTCGTCGCCGGCTTTGGCTTTGAACCTTTGCCGTCGACCGGAAAAGAAGATTAGCCGTAAAAAAATGACCCCAGCCGGATTGCGGCTGGGGCCAGTCAATCTAGACAAAAACGTCAGGGAGGACGTTGTCTAGCTAGCTTCATCAGATCGTAACGTCGCCTCGGCGTCCTTGATTTCGATCAACGAGGCGGTGTTCGGGCAACGCGAATTCCCGTCACGTCTTGAGCCTAATTCGACAGGACTTGCTCGAGAGCCGGGCAGGCCCGCTGCTCGACCGGCGTCTCATAAGGCGCAAAATTGCTCTTATCGACGACGATCGGCTTCAGCATGACTTCCTTGGGCGTCGGTTGCTTGCGCAAGTTGCGCACCGCGATCTCGGTGCCAACGCAGCCCTGGATGAAGCCGTTGAAGTCGCCGCTGGCCAGAAGTTTGCCTGACTTGATCAGGTCGACTGCTTCCTTGCTGCCGTTGATACCGACGACCTGCGCTTTGCGGCCGGCTCCCTCCAGCGCTTCGAGCGCGCCCACTGCCATCGGATCGTTGGCAGCCAGCACGCCGTCGATCTGCGGGAATGACTGCATCAGGTTCTCCATCACCTGCAGCGCGTTCAAGCGCTGGAAGTTGCCCGGCTGCGAGGCGAGCAGCTTGGCATTGGGGAACTCCTTCAGCGCATCGGTGAAGCCGCGCACGCGATTGGTGCTGGTCAGCGAACCCTTGACGCCCTCAAGGATGACGACGTTGCCCTTGCCGCCCATCGCGGTGAGCAGGCGTTTGCCGACGGCCAAGCCGATGCTGTAGTCGTCGGCACCTACGAAGGCGACAAAATCACCGGCCGCCGAACGGTCGGTGATGTTGGTGACGGGAATCTTGGCGGCGTTGATCTTCTCGACCGCCGGAACCAGCGCCTTGTAGTCGACCGGGATGAACACGATCGCATCGGGTTTCTTGACGATCACGTCTTCGACCTGGCTGAGCTGCTCCGGAATGCTGTCCGGTTTGGTCGGGACATATTGAATAACCTTGACGCTCAGGGCCTTGGCGGCCGTTTCGGTGCCGACGCGAACCGCCTGGAAATAGGGGTTGGTCAGATTCTTGGTGAACACCGCGATGGTCTCGCCGGCAGCAAACGTCGAGCCGGACCACGATATCGTCAACGCGGCAGTGAGGCTAAACAGGCGTTTCATTTGCAGTACTCCTTTGCGATGCGCGAAGTGGAAAGCGTTTCTATTCACCAAGCCGGCGGGTACGCGTATCGATCCAGACGGCGAGAAGAATGATGATGCCGGTGGCAAGCGGCTGCCACGACGAGTTGATTTGCAGCAAGTTCATGCCGTTGAGCACGACTGTGAGCAGCAGCGCGCCGATCAACGTACCGGCCACCGTGCCGGAGCCGCCAAACAATGACGTCCCCCCGACCAGCACCGCGGCGATGGCCGGAAGCGTCAATTCCTCGCCGATGTCGCCTTGTGCGGAATTGATGCGCGCCAGGATGATCAATGATGCAAGCCCGGCCATCGCGCCGCTGACGGTGTAGACCAGCACCAGCCGTCGCTCGACCGGCACGCCGGAGAGCCGCGCCGCGACCGGATTGGCCCCGATCGCATAAATCTGCTGACCCCAGATGGTGCGCTGAGCGAACAGCGCGCCGATCGCCAGGAACAGCACCATGACGTAAACCGGCGTCGGCACTCCGAATAAATAGCCGCTGCCGAGCTGGCGGAATCCTGCCGGAAACCCATGAATGGTTTCGCCGCCCATGTAATAATAAGTCACGCCGGTCAGCATCCACATCATGCCGTAAGTTGCGATGAACGATGGGATGCGCAGCGCCGTCACCAGCACGCCGTTGGCAAGGCCGACCATTGTGCCGCACAGGATGCCAACGCCTACGCCAGCCAAGGGCGCGCCGGTCAGCTTGATGACGCTGGCGGCCAGGCATCCCGACAGCGCGACATTGGCGCCGATCGATAAATCGAGACCGGCGGTGAGGATCACCAGCGTGAGGCCGGAGGCCATCAGGAACAGCAACGCGGTCTGCCGCAGCACGTTGAGGATATTGTTGGCGGTCAGGAACACGTCGCTGAGCATCGCCAGAATTGCGCTGAGCAGGACTACCGCCAGCACGCGGTAGAGCATCTGCATGACGTCGCCAGACAGCGCAAAGCGCGGAGCGGCTATTTTGCCGGTCATGCTCATTGTTCGCCCCGCAATCCGTCGATAAACAGCGCGGCGATGACCAGCGCGCCGATGCACGCGACTTGGGCAGAAGAGGGCACCGCCAGCAGATTGAGACCGTTGCGCAGCACGCCGACTGTCACCACGCCGAGCAACGTGCCCAGCAGCCATCCGTTGCCGCGCTCGAACGAGGTGCCGCCGACCGCGAGGGCGGCGATGGCGTCGAACTCCATGCCGATGCCGGCCGTGGGGTGCGCCGAGTTCAATCGCGCGGTCATCAGCAACGCAGCGAAGCCCGCCATCAGGCCGCCGAACATGTAGACCCGGATCAGCATGCCGCGGACCGAAATGCCGGCCACCTTCAGCGCTTCGCGGTTGCCGCCGAGCGCGAAGATGTAAGTTCCGAAACGCGTGCGATAAAGCAGCACATGCGTGAGCGTATAGGCCAGCGCGGCGATGATAATCGGCAGCGGGATGCCGGCGACGGTGCCGGAATAGAAGGCCTCGATCGTGCGCGGAATGCCGACGACGCTCTGCCCGTCGGTGACCACCAGCGACAGGCCTTGCGCGATGCCAAGCGTGCCCAGGGTGGTGATGAACGGCGGGATGTCCAACAGCGCGATCAACGCGCCGTTGAGGAAGCCGAAGCAGAGACCGACCGCGAGGCCGCCGGCGACGGCGAGCGTAATCGAGCCGGTGCCGACCGCGATCATCGCCAGCACGATGGACGCAAAAGTCAGCACCGCTCCCATCGACAGGTCGAGACCTTCGGTCATGATGATCAGCGTCATCGGCAGGGCGAGCAGCAGCAGGATGGTCGATTGCGTCAGCACGTTCGCGATATTGGCCGGCGTGGCGAAGCCCGGGCTGGTCGCGGCAAAGATGCCGCACAGCCCAACCAGCGCGATGGCGACGCCGGGCACGCGCGCGAGTTGACTGAAGACGAGCGTTCGGGTGCTCATTGGTGAATCCCGAGACGGACGATGTTGGCTTCCGTCAGCTCGTGATGTTGAAGCTCGCCGGCGATGTGCCCGCTGCGCATGACGTAGGCGCGATCGCAGATATGCACGATCTCGATCTGTTCGGAGCTGATCATCAGGATGCCGGCGCCGTTGTGCACCAGGCCATCGAGCAGGCGGAAGATTTCGGCTTTGGCACCCACGTCGATGCCGCGCGTCGGCTCATCGAAGATGTAGAACTTGGCGTCGGCATTGAGCCATTTGCCGACCACGACTTTCTGCTGATTGCCCCCAGACAAGGTGGCAACCGGCCGGCGCGGCGACGGCGTCGCGATGCGCAACTTGTCGACGACTGCGCGCGCCGCCTTCATGGCTCGCCGCGGCACGAAAATGCCGGAGGGAAACAGCTTCCGCAGGCCCACCAGGACGATGTTGTCGCCAATCGAACGGTTGAGCGCCAGTCCCTGCGCTTTGCGGCTCTCGGGGATAAGCGCCATGCCGCGTCGCACGGAGTCCTCGGACGAGCCGCCGATAGGCACGCTGTTGAGCCTGATCTCGCCGGCGCTTGCGCGATCGGCGCCGAAGATGGCGCGCGCGACCTCGGTGCGGCCGGAGCCGACCAGGCCGCACAAGCCGACGATCTCGCCCGCGCGCACGGTGAGATTGACGTTGGAAAATCCGCTCGGGCCGGAGAGGTTCTTGACCTCCAATACGACTTCGCCCGGCGTCGGCCGCGACGGACGCGTATAGGTCGCATCCACCGGCCGTCCGACCATCAGGGTCACCAGCTGATCGGGCGTCGTTTCGGGCGGCAGCAGCGACGCGATCTTGCGTCCGTCGCGCAGGACCGTGATGCGGTCGCCCAACGCGAATACCTCGGACAGGCGGTGTGAAATATAGATGATCGCCACGCCTTTCTTCTTGAGCCGGTCAATCATCGCGAACAGCAGTTCGGTCTCGCGATCGGACAGCGCGGCGGTCGGCTCATCCATGACCAGGATCCGCGCGTCCTGCGACAACGCCTTGGCAATCTCGACCATCTGCTGCTGTGCGATGCCGAGCTTGTGCACCGGCGTGCTCGGGTCGATCGAAAAGCCGATCAGGTCGAGCACACGCCGCGCTTCGGCATGGATACGCTGGCGGTCAATCAGTCCGGGAATGCGGCCCTTGAATTCGCGCCCGAGAAAGATGTTCTGTGCGATGTCGAGATAGGGAACGAGCGTAAATTCCTGGAAGATGACGGCGATGCCGAACCTGCGGGCGTCGGCAGGCCCATGGATCGCGACCTGCTCGCCGTTCTGGAAGAACGTGCCCTGGTCGGCGCGATAGGCGCCGCACAGAATCTTCATCAAGGTGGACTTGCCGGCGCCGTTCTCGCCGACGAGCATGTGCACCTCGCCGGCCTTGATCTCGAACGAGACGTTGTCGAGCGCTTTGACGCCCGGGAATTCCTTCGAAACCTCGCGCAGTTCGAACAGCGGCGTCGTCACGCACCCCACCGAGCTCGCCGCATCGCTGCGACACGGCGATTCCCCTTGTCGTTTTTCCGAAAACGAAGGCGACGATAGAGGTGGCCGCGCACACTTTGCTTGACGTAAGTCAATGCCTTTTTGCACCCCGGCAAACGACACTTTGCGGCAGGTCAATTCAGCCGGGAGCCGCGGGCATTTTCGACCCGCGTCCGAACGACGTTTTCAGTCGAGATGGGGGAAATTCCAATGAAGGCAATTCACTCGAGCGTGGCGATCGCCCTCGCGGTTGCAGTGTCCACCGGTTTCGCCCGCGCCGAGGGCGAGACCATCGCGGTCTTTACCAAGAACCAGACCAATCCGTTCTTCCAGAACGTCCGCGTCGGCGCGGAGAACGCCGCCAAGCAGCTCGGCGCCAAGGTCATCCAATACGTGCCGACCAAGCCCGACAGCATTCCGGAGCAGATGAGTCAGGTCGAGGACGTGATCGTGAAGAAGCCGAACGCGATCGTGTTCACGCCGGTCGACTACAAGGCCTTGATTCCGAGCGTCGAGAAAATGAATGCCGCGGGGATTCCGGTGGTCAACGTCACCGACCACATGGCGGGCGGCAAGCTCGTCTCCTATGTCGGCATCGACGACTACAAAGTTGGGCTGGCGACCGGGCAGGCGCTGGTCAAGGCTCTCGGCGGCAAAGGCAACGTCGTTATCATCGAAGGTGTCAAGGGTTCGCTGTCCAACCAAGATCGCACGCGCGGCCTCACCGATGCGCTCAAGGATGCGCCGGGCGTAAAGCTGCTCGCCACTCAGCCCGGCAATTTTCAACGCTTGAACGCGCTTCAGGTGATGGAGAATATGATGCAGTCGTTCCCGCAGATCGACGGTGTGATGGCGGCAAACGACGCGATGGCCATTGGCGCCATCGAAGCGCTGGGCGCCGCCAATCGCAAAGCGGTCGTGGTCGGCATCAACGGCACCAAGGAAGCAGTCGAGGCGGTGAAAGCGGGCAAGCTGCTGGCCAGCGGCCAGGCCGATCCGTTCATGCAGGGCTGCCTTGCCACCACCCTGGCCATCCGCCACCTGCGCAAGCTGCCGGTGCCCGCCGAGCACTTTCTCAAGCCATCGGTGATCGACGCCAGTAACTACAAGGAGTTCGACATGCCGGTGGAAGCACGCACCTGCCCGAAATGGGACAATATGGGGAAGCAAAGTTTTCTAACAAAATAGTGCGGGCGCAACCAATCTCCTGATTGGAGCGTGCTGGAACGACCTCATGCGGCGCAGTGAGCACCGCTTCGCTCAAATATCGTGTCTTTGCATCGCAAAAAGGTGGGTAGGACTCGCAATTCGACCGCGAGAGAAGTGCTTCAGTGCCCTTTCGCCCCGGTTGGGTTCGACGTATGCTAACTTCGTCGAAGTGGAATGAAAGGGGTAAGCTATGAATCAAGGCGCTTTGAACTCCTTGGAATCGGGTCGCCCGAGCGGCGCAGAGGGCGTACTCAACAATCTCTGCCTGAATGAAATGGATATCCTCACGAACAATATCTCCGACGAGGCGCTGGAAGCTTCGTCGGGTGTTGCGAACCTGCCTATGTTCTTGCTGCCCTGCACCGCCGCTCCCTGCCTCGCATCGACTTTCTGCTCAAACAAGTGCTGAGGTGTTGGCTGCTGGCAGGGTTGAACTCTAACGTATGACGCGACGACAGCCCGGCCTTTGGCCGGGCTGTCGGTTTTTAGACGTCTTTCATGGCACACTGAACAATCGCCGCGACAAGTTACATCGCCTCTATTCCCACACCAAGATATTGGGAAGCGATCCATCGGTCTGCCGCAGCAACGTGTAGCCGACACCCGCAAGACCGCGGAAAAGTCCGAGATTAAATTTGTTCTTGCTGACATCCCATCGGTATTGTCCGGTCAACGTCGCGTTTTCCAGAACTGCCATCAACCGCTGTGCGGCAAGGTCGCGAAGGTCATCGTGACCAAGCACGTAGCCAGCCTCGTGAATGAATTCGATATTGCCAAGCGTTCCACAACACAGGGTATCGACGGAGCCGGGCCATTGTTGATTGGCGCATCGGACGGCATTCTCGACATCTGCGGTCAAAATGCCGACGCCCGATCCCAAGGTTCCCTGCCTGATCATCGCAATGCGGGCGAGACCTATTCCGGTTGCGCCGTGGCACCATTGGCACGGCCACGTGGCGTCACCGTCGGCATGCAAACGGGGCCAATTACACCGCTCAGGATTGAAGCTTGAATTTTCGAACGCGATACATTCCGCGGACGCCTTGGCGAAGTCGTCCCGCTCCGTTGCAGCCGCTAACGAGGAGAGCGCATAAGCGAAGCCTGCGGCGCCGTGCGACATGCCGGCAAGCGGGATCCCTCCAACATCTTGCCTTGCCCAAGTGCGCCTGCCTGCGGACCCAGGCCGGTTTTGGCGAAGAAGGTGTTCGCCGCATTCTGTCGCGCGCCGGAGCGCTTCTCTCGATTGGGTATCGCGGTAAAGCCGAAGCAGCGCGAGAATCGCGCCGGCGCAGCCTCCGGTGAGGTCGAATTGTCTATCGGCCGCGATCAGATCGTCAGTGAATAAGTTTGCAGTCACAAGCGCGTCGGCAAGCAAGTCGTCGTCGCCTAGAAATTTTCCCATTACCGTCAAAGCATAAACGATAGAGCCCAAACCGGTCGCGCCGCCGAGCCCAAGAGCGCGCGCGAGGCGCGCGGCATTTCGGCTGCGCATCGTCTTGCGCACATGCGACGTCGCAGCGAGAGCAAGTTCGGCTGAGGATGTGCATCGCGTGCTGGCAGCATGCGCGGCGAGAAACACAGCAATCCCGGGGGCGCCGTTGTAGAGATCCAGGCCCAACGGAACAAGCTGGGCTACTTCGGAATCCCCCATCCAGTCGAGGCCGATCCAAGCAGCGCTCGAATCGCGGCGGATCGCATAGCTCGATATTTCGAGGGCGATCCGACCGGCTTCTGCAATGAAAGTATCCTTCGACGGCGCGACAGAGTGCTCGGCGCGCAAGAGCGGCTTTATCGTCCGGTTGATCGTTGGCCTTCCGTCAGAGCCTAGCGTGGAAATCGTGTTCTGCCGGCAGATCTCGATCTGCCAGGCGATGCCCTGTTCATTGAGAGAGCCCACGCGACTCCGGGCGCGCTCGAGCCCAGAGACCGTTTGGGTCGGGATAGAAATGCCGGCATCACGTATTTCTTGCCCATCACTGGGCGACATGAAATATGGCACGTTCAGCGCAAGAAGATCTGACCGTTCGGAGCGTTGCAACGGCCAAAACGGATCCGAAGATTTCTCCCAGTTCGTCAACCTGGCGAGAAAGTCGGCTTGAGCGGACCAGATGACGCCGTCAGTCATCTTTCGATGATCCTTGAGGCGTTCTGCGAGCATGGCATAAAAGCGTGTCGGTCGAATGACCTTACGGACAGGCAAGCCGGCGAAGCCGTCGAACAGAAAGTTGTCTCCACTTCCTTTCATTTTCTCAAGAATGAAGTGCGTATATTTCTCAAAACCGACAATAAAGTCGTCGATGTGATCGCTGAATTTGACATAGTTATTGTTGAGATGCGGTATGTGGAGCGGGCTGTTTTCGGCTCCAATCGATTTCACCGGCCGCATCGTGTCAGTATTTGGATTAATCCAGGAAAGGGCTTCCGTCTGCGATTGCCAATTCGCATTCATTCCGCCGACAGCAAAAACATCGTTATTTTGAGATCGGCCGAACGTGGGAAGCAAGCCGACCATCATGATTGAATTGCCGATGAGCTCCCTCGCGGCTTCGAAGGCTTGCGCTTCGGAATCCTCCGATCTGTGCTCCTCGGGAAGTGCCTGCAGCACCATTTCCATATCGATCGGCACTGGATGATCGCCGCAGGCGATGAGGTTCTCCTCATGCATGTCTGCGGCCGCGAAACAATGAAAGAGAGCCAGCCAAGCGCCTGCACGCTGGAAGAAAACCGTGACCTGGTCTTGATCGGCGCAGCCCCTATGCTCGATGAACTCCGCCCAGCCATAGCCGTCGCGCACGATCACACGTGGCGCCCGGAGCGCGATTGGAGCGCCTGACGAATTCAGTCGCGCAACGAGTTCGCGCCAGGCTGCATCCAGGCGCTGGTCCTTCGGCTTGTACAAAACCTGCGCGCCGTCCGCGAACCGGACGAGTTGCACCGAGCGGCCGCCATTGTGAGGATCGGACAGGTCGCCTTCGATCCTGTCGACTTTCGGAGCAATGCCTTTGGAAAGAAGGTCTTGCTCGATCGCTTTCCAATCGGCGTCCAAGCGCGCGATGAATTCGCGCGACCTGTCGATCCATTGGCGAACGATGACCGCAATCGTTCGCAGCAGCACCGGCTTGTCTTCAAACAGGCGCCGGAAACCGCCCCCTCTCAATTCGGCGACGAACCCATCGTAGATCGAGCTTCCTGTGTTTTGCCGGGGCCCTCCGTTATTGGCTGAAGGAGCCGGGGCCGGCGCGGCTTTTCGAGCATTCGCGAAGCGCTCGTAGATTGCCGGAGCGCAGTGGTTCGAGAGCGCCTTTAGCAATGTCTGGCGCAGACAGGTATGGGCGGATTGGTTTAGCCTGGCGTGAGTGGTTGCTACCGCATCGACCCAAAGCAGGGTTTCGGCCTCTTTTACGACCGGCCTAAACAGAGTTTCAAATGGATAAGGCTCAGCTTGGTGGTCCGCCTCTTCGGTGTCGTCGCTAAACGGGCTTTGTAGCGCCTCCAAAATCCAAATTGCGTCCCTCGTCCATATCGGCAGGCCTGCAGCAGTCTTGCGGCGGACGGTCGCGAATCGTTCCAGAACATGCGCAAGGGATAAGCCGTCGAACTCCAGACGTCGGCCGAACATCGACCAATCGCCGCTGGCGCAAGATTGACACCAGGCGGAAAGGCGTTGCGTGGCCAAGTCGCTGTGCGCTTTCTGACCAGGCAATGTTTCAAAATCGTCGGATAAAAGTTCGCCAATTGTTGCCGCGCGAAGCAAAAGACGTTCAAAAAAAGTATCCATGCGCTTTCCCTGGAATGGAGCGGCATCGTCCGTTAACAGTCCTTGTGGCTTGAGCACCCCGAATGCCACGATCGGGCCTCACGACCAGCTCCTTCCTATCAAGGAGTTTGCGTTTCACCTCTTTTGTTCGTTTGCATCGAAGTGCGAGCGATAATCTGGCCTTCGTCCATGCGAATCCGAATTGCAGGAAAATCCAGTTCGGCAAGATAGCGATCGTCGTGCGTGATCATGACGATTGTTGCGCCCGCTTGCATCAATTGCGGCAGGAATTCGTGGTAGAATTTGTACCGGAATTCGGGGTCCTGATCGGCTGTCCACTCGTCCAGCAAAAGGATAGGGCGTTTCTCAAGCAGACTTACGACGAGCGCGAGACGTTTGCGTTGGCCGCCCGACAGGTCCAGCGTGCTGAATTCGCCATTTGCTAGTTCCGTCTTATCGGCCAATCGGAATTGGCGAAGCAAGCTCACGGCCTCGGCGGCATACGGTTCGGTTATTCCGTAGAGGCGCCGGAATAAATGATAGTCGGAAAAAATCGCCGACATCAGCGAGCGGTATGCTTCGCGCGTATTGTCGTCCACTGGTATGCCGTCCAGCGTGATCGAGCCCGATTCCGGAGGATAGAGGCCCGCTAGCAGCCGCATGAGAGTTGATTTCCCTGAACCATTTCCTCCGGTCACGAATACGAGATCGCCGGGTTGCAAGCTCAGGTCCAGTGGTCCGACTTGGAATACAGTGTCGGACGACTTGTCAACGTAACGGAACACAACGTCACGCATTTCGATCTGTTTGAATTGCCGATTTGGTTGGCTCTTCGCGGCCTCGGTCGAAACCGCGGCAGCCCTGAGCGTGGATTCCAATTGGGCAATCCGGTCGGCTGCCGCATTCGCCGCCGCTAGAACCGGTATCGACTGCACTAGGCCGAAGCATGCTCCGACGACAAACAACAGGGCCGTAGCCGTCATGACGATCGAACTGCCGTCGAGCGATGTGACAAATCTGGGGGCCACAAAGACGACCGCGCCGAGCGCAAGATACAGTGCTGTCTGCGCCAACACGGTCCGTCTATGGATTTTGCTAAGGCTATATATTTTGGAGTTGGCCGCGGCTCTCGAGATTTCGAATGTATAGTCGAATAAATCTCCGCTGCGTGTGGCGTTGAGCCTCACCTCCTTGAAGCCATCTAGAAAATCAGTGAGACGATCATACAACTCGCGCTCCCGTTCGGATGCTTTGTCTGTCTCCTCACTCGAACGGCTCGCCCCATGGAACATGAGTACGCCGGCACCCACGACGATCAGGCTGAGGACAAAGGCTGCAATCGACAGGTACGCTACGTATATCGCTACACAAAAAACAAGAACGACTCCTTGAATGGCAAAGCTCAGCGTCCTGCTCGATTGTGCCAAGACGGCTGTATCGCTGGTGATCGCAGCGACAATCGTTGCTCGTCCGATCTTTTCTATCGCGAGAAGCTCGGAGCGCCTGATCTGGTCCATCAGCCGCAGACGCAATTGATGAACGATAGCCTCAATTTCAGCTGTTGTTGTAATCATGATGTACTGCTGAGTGTTGATGGACAGCAGAAGCGAAACCACGAAGATCGCGGCAGCCCAGTGACTGAGTCCATCGCTCTTGCCGACAGCAGAAGCGCCCGTGTTGACCGCGGCGAGAATAGCGGCGTCGCATATGCCGCTCAGGCCAGCCATGAAAATAAGCTTTGGCAGCGAACCGCGGATTTCGCGACGAACAAGTTGCAAGAAGGTCGTTGGCCTATTACGTGCCGGCGATTCTTGTGTTCGGCGAGGCGGCGAAATTGGGATGTCGACGCTCGCGCGTGAAAACGAGTCTGAATCTTTTCCCTTTTCGGCAATGAACTCGCGATAGTTTGGCAAGTTAAAGCTGAGAATTCTTGCGATTGGGTCGATTAATTTGCGGGCAAGTTTACCGATCGCTTCCTTTTTGATCGGGTTAGCCGCGTCTGAATTGCGGAAGTCTGTCATTTTAGCACTTCGCTGCAGGTGCACCCGTGCTGCTGTGGGGCGTGGCCCATCGGGGGCTCTTGCCTTAACACGCCGAAACTACCGCGTGTAGACGATCTTTCCATCCACAATGGTGCGCTCCGATCGAATATGTCGAAGCTGTGCGTCTTCGACCGTGAGCGGATCGGCGGAGGTCACCACCATGTCAGCGAGCTTGCCGGCCTCGATGGTGCCTTTGTTGTTTTCTTCAAAACTGAGATATGCGCCGTTGCGTGAGGCACAGCGTAACGCTTCCATGCGCGTAAGGCGCTGATCGGGCGCGATGCAGGCGCCTTTGTTGCGTTCGATACGCGCGCTGGCATGCCAGATCGGGTGGAATAGCGACGGCGGCACATTGTCGGTGGCAAGCGACACAGGCACCTTCGCGTCAAGTAGTGCGCGTAGCGGCACAATCTCGTTTTCCCGCGCGGCGCCAAGTTGGTCGCGCAACGCGGCGCCTTCTTTCCAGATGTAACGGTTGGTGTGTGTCGTCACCACAAGCCCGAGATCGCGCACGCGCTGAATTCCACTGGCATTCATGACGTTGAGATGGCTGTACACCCACCGCTTCCCGGCAATTGGAACAACCCGGTCCACCTCGGTGAACAGATCGACTACGTTGGGCCACAAGGCGACGACGCGAATGTTGCAGCGGGCCGCTTCGATCAGGATTTCGCGTAAGACGTCCTTCGGCAGCCCGGCGTCGTAGTTGAAGCCGGCCCAGCCGGTTTGTGGGAGCGCGGTTGCACGCAGGCGGTTCTCCGCGCTCTCGTCGATCTCCGCGTACAGTCCGCTCAGTCGCAACCATTCATCGCCATAGCCGCGCCCGGCCAGAAACTTCAGCCAGGCCGCGACGAACTCCTTTTTGGCGTCATCGCTTGCGATCAGCGACCAAGCCGGGCTGTAAATGAGATGTGCGCGCACGGTCTGCTCGCCGCGGCGGCGAACAGCTTCGTAGGCGGACAGCACGTCGGCGGCGACGCCATGGCCCTCGAACACGCCGGTGGTGCCGTAGCCGTTGTAGATCTTCATCGACCGGGTCAGTGCCTGCGCGCGCTGTTCCGGCGTGAATGCCGGCGCCTTCTTCATCAGCGTCAGCTCGACCAGCGGCATGAAGTGGTTTTCAATGAAGACGCCGGTCGGTTCGCCGTCGGCGCCTTTCTCGATGACCGTGGAAGGTGAGGGCGAAGCGGTGTGGCGATCGACGCCGCATGCGGCCAGCGCGCGCGAGTTGGCGATGGACACTAGTGGGAGCGTATGCCGCCAGTAGCCCCAGATAGAACGGATATAGACGGGGTGGTCCGGCGCCGCGCGATCAAGATCATCCCGTGTCGGCCAGCGGCGTTCAGCCAGCACGTCCGGCATACCTGCAAAATCCGGCGGCGTCCCCAGCGGCATGGTGACGATCCACTCGCCTTTGGGAAGGCCGCGCGCGATGTCGCGGATGCGCTCGTTCAGATCGGCAATGCTGCGTATGCCGTCGAGCGAGTGAAGCTGCTCCTTAAGCCCTTCGCGATCCATATGGGCGTGACCGTCGATCAGCCCCGGAATAACGGTCTTGCCTTTGAGGTCGAGACGTTCGGTCGCGGCATCCGCCTGCGCCAGCAGTTCGTCGCTGTGGCCGATGGCGAGGATACGATCGCCGCCGATAGCGACCGCCTCGGCGACTCGATCCCCGGCGTCAAGCGTGACGACTTTTGCGTTATGCAGGATCAGCGACGGGCGGCTCATGCACCAAGCACCAGGGCTTCGCGCCGTGCGTCGGCCGCGCCCACCAACACGCCGCCGTCCATGATCTCGATCACTTCGGCGGAGCCGAAGAAGGGCGACAGCCCTTTGACGCGTTGCGTTACCACGCCGGCTGCATCGAGCGCGACGAGGGAGGACTGCGGCATGGCATCTTCGATTAGAATCTTGCCGTCCAGGTCGAACGTCCAGCGCGGTGCCGTGATCGCATCCGCCAGCGGCAGGCCGTGCACCAGGCGATTCACCAACACTTGCGACAAGGTGATGGTCTGCCCCGGCCCGCCCGGGGTGCCGAGCAGGAAGCGCGGCTTGCCGCCGCTCAGCACCATGGCCGGGCTGAGCGTGTGGGCAGGCCGTTTGCCGGGTGCCACTGCGTTGACGTGGCCGCGATCGAGCGAAAAGCCGCGCATACGATTGTTGAAAATCACGCCTGTGACGGGATCGCGCACGAAGCTGCCGAACAGCGTGAACACGCTCTGCACGATGGTGACGGCATTGCCCTGAGCATCGACCACCGAGACGACCGCAGTGCCGCCGCGGTCGCTGCTGACGGGTTTGAGATCCGGCGCCAGCGGCGCCGCCAGCAACGATTTGACGGGCAAATCGCAAAACCGCGGATCGGCAATCCAGTCCTTGCCGGCCGCAAAGGCCGCCGCACCGGCGCCGACAAGCAGCTTCAGGCGTTCAGGTGACGTGGCGCCGGTCGCCGACAGTTCGCGATCGACGCTGTTCAATGCCTTCAGTTGCAGCAGCAGCAAAAGGCCGTACGAGTTCGGCGGCACCACCATAGCCTCGTGCCCGCGCCAGGTCACAGATAGCGGCTCAGTCCATTCCGGCACGAAGCCGGCGAGGTCGGATGTTTGAAGGTGCCCGCCACGATCCAGCAACGCGGCTGTCATGGCTTGCGCGATTGGGCCGGTGTAGAACGCGCGCGCGCCGTCCTGTGCGATGGCGCGCAACGTCTTCGCCAGCGCCGGCTGCCGGAAGGTCGCGCCTTCGCGTAGCGGTTCGCCGCGGGGCAGCAGATCGTTCGCCAGTGCGGGCTCTTTCGCCAGCGTGGCCCGATATTCCTGGATCGTATTGGCGAAGGTGCGCGACACCGGCAATCCGTCCGCTGCAATCGCGATGGCGGGCTCGATCAGGCTCTGCCACGCCAACCGGCCGAAGCGCTCGTGCAGCGTCGCCCAGCCGGCAACCAATCCTGGAACAGTCGGCGACTGCGGACCGACATCGAGCGCGGCGCGCGTCA
>Ga0134124_10000228_pt1 | contig 50494 bp, 52 predicted proteins | sample KB304_FD_96880 | JGI IMG/M metagenome (GOLD analysis project Ga0134124, IMG submission 96880) | Terrestrial soil microbial communities without Nitrogen fertilizer from Kellogg Biological Station, Michigan, USA - KB3-0-4 | ecosystem: Environmental > Terrestrial > Soil > Unclassified ...
CGGCAGGAAGGCCACGGCGCCGTCGAGATCGACGGTGAAGCCGCCCTTGACCTGGTTGAAGATGACGCCCTGCACCTTCTCGTTGTTCTGGAAGCCCTTCTCGAGCTTGCCCCAGCTTTCCTCACGGCGCGCCTTGTCGCGCGACAGCACCGCTTCGCCGAGCGCGTTCTCGACGCGCTCAAGATAGACTTCGACCTCGTCGCCTACCTTCAATTCGTTCGGACGGCCCGGCGCGGCGAACTCGCGCAGCGCGACGCGGCCTTCGGTCTTGGCGCCGACGTCGATGACGGCCATGTCTTTTTCGATGCCGACGATCTTGCCCTTTACGACAGTCCCTTCTTGCGGGCTGCCCTGGCTGTAGGACTCTTCGAGCATCGCGGCGAAATCTTCACGCGACGGTGTGCTAGCTGCAGCGGTGGCCATGCGGTCTCCTGATTGCCTGCGCCGGGGTTTGAATGACGTTCCGCGCACAGGCCGAAGGCCTTGGCAAAGCCTTCGACGACCACCTGGACTCCCATATTGCGGGGAATCAAGCTGGCCGGCGCTAAAACCGTGCTTTGGAACGATGGTTCAGATCAGGCTGCCGTAACGCAGAGGCTCGAGCGGGGCTTTGTTCCTCCAACAGCGAGGGGCGGTTAATCGCGCCCTCGGCCCGCTCGGGTGGCCTCGACGATGTCGATGGCGGCCCGGATGGCCGCGTCTATATCCAAATGCGTGGTATCGAGCAAGTGCGCATCCGCCGCTTGCTTCAAGGGGGCGGCGGCGCGGTTCATGTCACGCTCGTCGCGCTTGCGAATATCGGCCAGAACGGTCGAATCCTCGATCTGGCGCCCCTGAACCCGGTATTCGGCCGCCCGGCGCCAGGCGCGCACCTCTGGGGTGGCCGTGACGAAGATCTTTACGTCGGCATCCGGGCAGATGACGGTGCCGATATCTCGGCCATCCAGCACCGCTCCAGGCGGCTTGGCGGCGAAGTCGCGCTGGAAGGCCAGTAGCGCCTCGCGCACCTCGTGTATGGCCGAAACAACCGACGCCGCATCGCCGATCGCGGGTGTCTTCAGGGCGACCTCATTGAACGTGGCGGGATCGAGAGCCCGGGCGGCGCTCGCAGCGGCCGCTTTGTCGTCGGGACGTCCGCCGGCATCGAGCACCGCCTTGGCCACCGCGCGATAGAGCAGCCCGGTATCGAGATGGCGGAGCCCATAATGCGCGGCGAGCTTCTTGCCGAGCGTTCCCTTGCCGGAAGCGGCCGGCCCGTCGATGGCGATGATCATGAAATATCCGCGCCGAGCGAACGCATCAGGCGGACGAAGTCCGGGAAGCTGGTGGCGATGAAGGCGCTATCGTCGATACGCACGGGCTGCTCGCTGGCGAGCCCCATCATCAGGGCCGACATGGCGATGCGGTGATCCATGTGCGTCTTCACTTCGCCGCCACCCGGCACCGTCCCCTTGCCGTTGACGATGAGGTCGTCGCCTTCAATCGCGACATCCACACCGTTCACCCGGAGCATTTCGGCCGTGGCCTCGAGCCGGTCGGATTCCTTCACGCGCAATTCCTTCAAGCCGCGCATGCGCGTCGTGCCCTGCGCGAAGGCCGCAGCAACCGCCAGGATCAAATATTCGTCGATCATCGACGGCGCGCGCTCGGGCGGCACATCGACACCCTTCAGTGCGGACGTCTTTACGCGCAGATCGGCGACCTCCTCGCCGCCGTCGTCGCGCTTCTCGATCATCTCGATCGAGGCGCCCATTTCCAAGAGCGTCTTGAACAGCCCCGTGCGCAATGGATTGGTCATCACCGCTTCGAGGATCAGCTCGGAGCCAGGCACGATCAGCGCGGCCACCATGGGAAAAGCCGCCGACGATGGATCGGCCGGTACCACCACATTGGCCGGCTCGAGCTCGGGCTGGCCCTGGAGCACGATGCGCCGGCCATGATCGCCGTAAGGCTTGCTGCTGATCTTGGCGCCGAAATGCTTGAGCAGCCGCTCGGTGTGATCGCGCGTGGCCTCAGCCTCGATTACCGTCGTTTCGCCCGGCGCGGCGAGGCCGGCCAGCAGCACCGCCGACTTGAGCTGGGCCGAAGGCACCGGAGATTCATAGGAGATCGGCACCGGATCGGCTGCACCCTGCAGCGTCAACGGCAGACGGCCGCCTTCGGCCTGCTCGATGACGCGCGCGCCCATCTTTTCGAGCGGATCCAGGATGCGGCGCATCGGCCGTTTGCGCAGCGACGCATCACCGTCGAACGTCGCCCTGATCGGACAGCCCGCCACCGCACCCAGCACCAGCCGGCTGCCGGTGCCGGCATTGCCGAAATCGAGCGCCCCCGAGGGCTGGGCGAAGCCGCCAACCCCGACGCCGTGGACCCGCCACTGTTTGTCGCCGATCCGCTCAACCGACGCGCCCAGCGCGCGCATGGCAGCGGCGGTATTGAGGACATCCTCGCCTTCCAGCAGGCCGCTGATTTCGGTCTTGCCGACCGTCATGGCGCCCAGAATCAGCGCACGATGCGAGATCGATTTATCGCCGGGTACGCGCACGCGGCCTTGCAGCGGGCCGCCGCGGCGGGCGATCAAGGGAGTTAAGGGGGCGGCGTCCAAGGGCGGTAACCTTCACGATTTGCGCCGTCCTACCACCGCCGGCGCAGGCCGTCATCCTGCCGCTTTTGTGGCGCCCTCAGGGGGCGGCCGCTATTGACACGCGCGCTGCAACTAGCCAAGTGAAGCACCGATTTTCCGGCTTATTCGAGGAACCCCGATCCGTGGCTAAATCCGAGCTCGGCACCAAACGCGTCTGTCCCGACACCGGGCGCAAGTTCTACGATCTCGGCAAGACGCCGGTGATCTCGCCCTATACCGGCAAGGTCGTTCCGATCGTGGTCGCGCCGGTGCGCAACAAGCCCGAAGCTGCCGTCGTCCGTCCAGTGGCGCCGGTTGCGGAAGCTGAGGCGATCGTGCCGGAGACCGCCGACGCCGAATTCGTTTCGCTTGACGAGGCCGAGGCCGAGCAGCAGGGCAAGAAGCCGGCCGCTGCCGAAGGCGCCGCCGCGACGGGCGAGGAGGAAGACATCGAGGTGGATGAGAGCCTCGACGATGCCGCCTTCATCGAGGAAGAGGAAGAAGGCGACGCCGACGTCTCCGACATCATTGGCGAGACCGTCGAGAAGGAAGAGGAGACTTGAGGCCGCGCGCCGGGTAATATCCGGCGAAAGGTCTTGCCGCTCATCCAGGCGCGGCAAAACGAGTTCAAGCGATTGGGGCCATAGCTCAGCTGGGAGAGCGCCTGCATGGCATGCAGGAGGTCGGCGGTTCGATCCCGCCTGGCTCCACCAATCTTCGCCCGAAGGGCAAAAATTGTCGCGGACAGCCGCCGGCCGAATGGGCCGGCGTTTTTGTTTTCGGTCGACTCAATTCGGCGGCGCCAGGTTCGCTTTCTGCACCAGGTTCTTCCAGCGCGTGACGTCAGACTTGATGAAGTCGTTGAGTTTCTCCGGCGTCGACGGCGTCACCTCGTAACCCTTCTGCTCGAAATCGGCGCGGTCCGCCGGTTCGTTGAGGATTTTTACCACCGCGGCGTAAAGCTGATTGACGATTTCCGGCGGCGTCTTAGCCGGCGTCACCAGCCCGTACCAGATGAACACGTCAAAGGTCGGGTAGCCGTTTTCGGCGATGGTGGGGAGGTCGGGCAGTTCCTTCATGCGCTTGGCGCCGGCCGCCGCGATCGGATGCACGAAGCCTTCTTTGATCAACGGAGCGAAGCCGGCGACCGTGCCGAAGCCTAGCTCGATGTCGTTCGCAATCAACGCAGCGCTGCTAGCGCCCTGGCCACGGTACGGCACGTGAGCGAGCTTGATATCGGCCATGAGGTTGAGCAACTCGCCAGCGAAATGCAGCGGCGTGCCGTAACCGGCCGATCCATAGTTGATCTTGCCGGGGTCTTTCTTCGCCAGCGCGACCAGGTCCTTCACGGTGGTGACCTGAAACTTCCGGCTAGCGACCAGCAGGATGGGGCTCGTGGCCAGCATTGCAATCCCGGTGAAGTCCTGCACGGCGTCGTAGGACAGCTTCGGGTTTAGCGCGGCATTCAGCGTCTGCGAGTTGTTGAATAGCAGCAGCGTGTAACCGTCCGGCGCGGCGCGCGCCACCGATTCCGAGCCGATATTGCCGCTAGCGCCGGATCGGTTGACGACGACGATCTGCTGGCCGAGCACGACCGACAGTTTGTGTCCGAGTGTGCGGGCCAGCAGATCGGCGCCGGCGCCGGGCTCGAACGGCACGATGAGGCGGATCGGACGATCCGGATATTCGGCCTTGGCGCCGCCGGCCAGCGTGAGAATTCCAAACACTGCAACGGTGAAACGTATGAAGCGTCGCATGCGATTCCCCCTGTTCAGCTGTAAGTTTTTTCTTCTAGCCGTAGAGTGAAACGAGTTCTTGAGCTTGCCTGTACTGGTGGACAGTTACCCAGGTTCCGTCGCCTTTCACGTAGGCCGCGCGGCCCTGCTGCTTCACTTTCTCGTAGTCGACGAGAATCTGCTTGGCGCTTTCGAGCTCCTGCGGCGTCGGCGAGAACACCGCATTGATGGTGTCGATATGCGGCGCGTAGAACGTCGAGCATGCGGTGAAGCCGAAGCGCCGCGAGCCCTCCACGTAGCTGCGCGTAAGCACCGGATCGCGCAGGTTCGACGGCAGGATGGTGTCGATCGATGCCAAGCCAAAAGCACGCGCATGCACGACCGTCATCGACGCGGTATAGAGCAGCGTCTCGCGCGTATCGGTAAGCGTTGCGCCGAGGTTGACGGCAAGGTCGCCCTGCGCGTGGCACAGCGTGGTGACGCGGCGCACCGTGCACATGTCCTTCAAGTTGATGAAGGACTTCGCGGTCTCGAGCAGCACGACGATTTCGGCTTTCGACCCGGCCGCGTCGAGGGCATCGCACACCGCCTGCACCTCCTCGGCGGATTTCGGTTCGGGATAATAGATGCCGTCCGGAGCCAAGGGCGCAAACGCCTCCAGATCGGCACGGCCCCACTCCGAAAACAGATTATTCGGCTTGATCACCAGCTGTTTGTCGCCGAACGGATGCCCCTTGGTGAACCAGTCGACCACGCGCTCGCGCGCCATCTTTTTCAGATCCGGCGTAACGGAATCGCTGAGATCGAGGATGAGGACATCGGCGTTTCCGGCCGCCGCCTTTTCGACCTTACGGTCGTCGGCCGTGAGCACCAGAAGCCAGGATCGGCGCGGACGCTTGGACATCGATTTTTCCTTTTGTTGGTCGGCCCTCGCGAGACGCGATCAGATGACGCCTTCCGACTTGAGACCATCGAGCTGGCCACCGCTGAGGCCGAGTAGCTCGCCGTAGACTTCCTGGTTGTGCTGGCCCAGATGCGGCCCAGTGAAATTGATGCGGCCTGGCGTCTTCGACAGCCGTGGCGTTGGCGCCTGCATGCGCACTTGGCCGAGGTCCTGATCTTCCACCGCGACAACGACTTCGCGCGCCTGGAAGTGCGGGTCCGCGACCATCTCCGAAACGTCATAGACCGGCGCCGCCGCAGCCTCGTTTGCGACGAAGATCTCCATCGCCTCGGCCATCGTGTGCTGGCGAATCCAGCCGGCGATGATTTCGTCGAGCGCGTCGACATTGACGCCCCGCTTGCGGTTATCGAGAAATCGCTCGTCCTTGATCAAATCGGCCCGACCGATTGCCTGCATCGTGCGTTCGAACACGGGCTGAGAGCTCGACGACATCGACAGCCATTTATCGTCTTTGGTGAGATAGACGTTGCGCGGCGCGGAGAACGGCAAGCGGCTGCCGAGCCGGCCCTGAATGACGCCGAGTTGGTCGTACTCGACCACCTGCGGCCCGAGCGCGGTGATCAGGGGTTCGCACAACGTCGTATCGATGTGCTGGCCGACACCGCTGCGGTTACGATGTTGCAAGGCGAGCAGCACGCCGAAAGCGCCGTTTAGCGCCGCCGTGCCATCGGCGAGCCCGTAGCCCGGCAACGTCGGCGGACCGTCGGGCTGACCGGTGATGTGGGCGTAGCCGCTCAGCGCCTCGGCCAAGGTGCCGAAGCCTGGCCGCTTGGAATAAGGCCCGGTCTGGCCGTAGGCCGAGATGCTCAGCATGATGAGCTTCGGATTGACCTTGCTCAGCGCTTCGTAGCCGAGATCCCATTTGTCCATGGTGCCGGGCGTGAAATTCTCGACCAGCACGTCGCTCTGCCGCACCAGGTCGCGCAGCATGTTGCGGCCCTTGGGCGAGCCGAAGTTCAGGGTCACGCAGCGCTTGTTGCGCGACAGCATCTTCCAAAACAGCGGCACGTCATTGCGGGTGCGGCCCCAGTGGCGGAAGCCATCGCCGCGCGGATGCTCGACTTTGATGACATCAGCGCCGAAGTCGCCGAGCCACATGGCGGCCATCGGACCGGCCATGAAGTTGCCGAGATCAAGCACGCGGACGCCCGCCAGGGCGCCCTCTTGGCTGCCGCTCATCCGGTTTCCTCCCGCGCCAGGTGCTCGGCCTGACGTTGTTCTTGGCTTGGTGAACCCTAGCTGGCGCTGGGGGAGATGATAGGATGTCGCCACGATTACCCCGATAACCTAAAGTTATCAGCATGCGGCTCAGCCAACTCAGGGATTTCCTGTCGATTCTGGAGGCGGGCAGCGTGCGCGGCGCGGCGCGCCGGCTTGACGTGTCGCAGCCGGCGCTGACCAAGAGCCTGCGCCAGCTCGAATTGGAGCTCGGCATCAAGCTGTTTCAGCGCACCCCGACAGGGGTCATTCCGACGCGGTTCGGCAAAGCCCTGTCGGTGCGGGCGCGCAGCGTGCGCGCCGAATTACGCAAGGCCGAGGAAGAGCTGGGCAAGCTCGCCGGCGACGAGCGCGGCTCGGTCGCCTTCGGGGTCGGCACTGTGGTCACTGTCGTGATGGTGCCGCAGGCCATCCGTCAATTCCGCACCCAGTTTCCGCAAGCGCGCGTGCGCATCATGGAAGGCCTGCCGCACGTGCTTTTACCGCTCGTGCGCGACGAAACGCTCGATTTGGTGGTGGGCGCGCGGCCGAGCGGTCCGATCGACAGCGTCTTCCACTTTCGGCCGCTATTCCGTAGCCCGCGCGCGGTGGTGGCGCGCAAGGGCCATCCGCTCGCCAATGCCGGATCGCTCACCGAGCTCGCCAGCGCGGACTGGCTGGGGCTGCCGCCCTTCGGCCATTGGTCGGAAACGCAGGCGCCGCTGACGCCCCCGATCCTGCAGGATGCCCGGCAACTTATCGAATGCGACTCGTACAATTCGGTGGTCGCCCTGCTCGCCGGCACGGATATGGTCGCGATCCTGTCGCGGCGGCTGTTGTCCGAGCCCTATGCGCGGGAATATCTGCAGGAGATCAAGGTGCGCGAGCGTTTGCCGTCATTCAGCGTCGGTCTATTCTCGCGCGCCGACACGCCGCTATCGCCAGCCGCCTCGGCAATGGCGAAGGCGCTGGTTGCCACCGCGCGCCAGCTGCAGAAAATGGATTGAGCCTAGCGATACCTACCGCAATCAAATAACCGGGGAAATGAAATGCAAGGCAAGATCGCGCTCGAAGAACACTTCGCCATCGAGGCGACGCTCGGCGACTCGAAAGTGTTCGGTGCGCATGTGTGGGACACGCTCGGTCCCCGCCTCGTCGATATCCAGGACATCCGCCTGAAGGAGATGGACAAGCACGGCGTCGCGTTGATGATCCTGTCGCTCAATGCGCCGGCGGTGCAGGCGATCCACGACGTGCCGCGCGCCATCGCGGTGGCGCGCGAAGCGAACGATGTGCTGGCCGACAACGTGCGCAAACGGCCGGACCGTTTCGCCGCCTTCGCCGCGCTGCCGATGCAGGATCCCGAGGCGGCCACCGCCGAACTCACGCGCTGTGTGAAGGATCTCGGTTTCGTCGGTGCGCTGGTCAACGGCTTCTCGCAGGCCGGCTCTCCCGACAATGTGACGTACTACGATCTGCCGCAGTACCGGCCGTTCTGGCGCGCGGTGGAGGCGCTCGACGTGCCGTTCTATCTGCATCCGCGCAATCCGCTACAGAGCTGGTCGCGCCAATACGAAGGCCATAACTGGCTGCTCGGGCCGAACTGGGCCTTCTCGGCGGAAACCGCGGTGCACGCACTGCGCCTGATCGGCTCAGGCCTGTTCGACGAATGCCCGAACTTGAAAATCGTGCTGGGCCATCTCGGCGAAGGCATTCCGGTGCAGCTCTGGCGCATCGACGGCCGTAATGGCTGGATGCAAGCGCCGCATAAGTACGCCGCCAAACACGGCGTCGGTCACTACTTCCGCAAGCACTTTCATCTCACCACATCGGGCAATTTCCACACGCCGTCGATGCTCAACGCCATGGCCGAAATGGGCGCCGAGCGCGTGCTGTTCTCGGTCGACTGGCCGTTCGAGGCGGTGGACGAAGGCTGCCGGTGGTTCGACACGGCGCAGATCAGCGAGGCCGACCGCCAGACGATCGGCCGCGACAACGCTGTGAAGCTGTTCAAACTCAAAGTCTAAAAAGAAAATGGCCGGGACGATGCCCGGCCATCACCCCCCAAGGTGAAGTATCGCTAGTTGGTCTTCTTTTTATTCCACGGGCCGATGCCCCAGGTGGGCAATTCCGCGCCGGCGCCCCAGGCAATCGGCCGATAGAAATTATGGATGCCATAGCGCACCATCTTCTTCATTTCGCCGACCCAGTTCGGATGCACGTAGATGGCGTGGTAGTGCGTCGACTTCGCCACCTCCGGCACGTAGATCTTGCCGTCGAGCGTCGCCTTGGCGATGCGGTTGGCGCGCGCCCAGGCGCCGCGCTCGGTGATATTCTTGCGCTTGCCGTCGCAGGCGAAGGTGAACTGGCATGACAAATGCCGCTCGGCGTTTTGGTAGACCACAGAGCAGACATCGTTCGGATAGAAGCCGGAGAACACGCGGTTCATGATCACCTGCGCCACCGCTTCTTGTCCGCGCTCCGGCTCGCTACGCGACTCGAAGTAAATGGCGTTGGCAAGACACTTCTCGGCGCGGGCGTATTCCTTCTCGTTGAGCTTCAGCCGCTGTGCCGGCGACGGCGGCGGCACGCCCGGAGCCGGCGGCGGCAGCACATCGATCATCGACGGCAGCGAAATGTTGATCGCCGGCGGAATGGCGGAGGTCGTATCCGGCAGCGAGATCGGATCGACGCTGGCAAGCTGCAGCGGCTTGCGCATGGCCGGCTCATGTTCCACGCGGCCTTCCGATTTGCTCATTGCGCGCGGCGTCGCCATTGCCAGCTCGATCGCGTCCTCCTGGCGCAGATCGGCGAGCGCGGCGACCGGCGAGCCGCCGCTCTTGGCGACGATCGACATCGAGCGCGACGCAATGGCGATGTCCTCGCGCGGAATCGCGACAGTGACCGACGACGTATCCGCGAGCGCGATACGGTCGAGCTCGAAGCGGATGCGCTGCGGCAGATCGCCGAAGCTGATGTCGCCGAGACGGATGCGGCTGTCGTGGATGAATTCGGCCGCGCTCTCCGCGGTGCGGATATTGGCGAGGTCGAGCGCGCTCAGCGTCACCGCTGAGATCGCGAAGATCGCGCAGATGCGCTTGGCACCGCGGAAAACTTTCTCCTCGACCGTGAGATCGTCCTGGCCGAGATCGATGCTACGCCTCAACACTACGCACGCTCCCCCGAAATCGTCGTCTGCGGTTTCTTGTTTTCAGTGACGACGACCTTACTCGCGCGCGCTGCCTTTTAGACGTCTGTTAGGAGTTTTTTGACCAAACAAGGCAAACACGCATGATTAATTAACCATGCGATCAATTCCGTTGGCGAGAGCAAACGTCGGTTCCGTTACTGGAACTGCAAACGTGTGACCTGTTTGCCATCCCACACCATGCCGTTGCCGTGCCGTTGTGGGACAATTGCGTGACCGTCGCGAATGACGAGGGGCTCCTGCACCAAGGCATTCATCCAGTCGACATATTCGAGGAAGTGGCATGTCGGCGTGGCAGCGAGCAAATGCGCGCTCACTTCCGGAAATAGATGCGACGACATCGCGACACGATTAGCCTCGGCAAGCGTGGCCGCCTGCAGCCAGCCGGTAATACCGCCTATGCGCTCCAGGTCGGGCATCACGATGTCGGCGGCCTTCTGTGACAGCGCGATCTCCATCGCCTGCGGCAGCGAGAAGTTCTCTCCGATCTGAACCGGAACCATCAGCTCGCGCGCGAGCTTGGCCGCGCCGGCATAGTCGTCGTGGCGGATGGGTTCTTCGAGCCAGTAGATGTTTTCCGCATCGAGCGCGCGCCCGCGCTCGAGCGCATCGTCGAGCGAGAGCGCCTGGTTGTAGTCGACCATAAGATGCACGCCGTCACCGATGCGCACCCGCACCGCGCGCACCGCCGCGATGTCTTGCTGCAGCGTTGGATAACCCAGCCGCAGCTTGATGGCGCGGAAGCCGCCGTCGAGCAGGCGCTCGGCCTCGGCGGCCAGCGCACCCATGTCGTCCATCAGTCCCAAGCCGCAACTGTTGTAGGCGGGAATGGCGCGTGGCGAAGCGCCGATAAAGGTGGCGAGCGGCTGCCCGGCGGCGATAGCGAGCGCATCCCAGCAGGCGACGTCGAAGCCCGCCATCGCCATACGCACAACGCCCTGTACGCCGATCAGGGTGAAGCGGCGGGCAAGCTTCGCCCACAGCGCTCGCGGATCCAGCATTTGGCCTTTGGTCTGCGTCTCGATCTCGCCGAGCAGGCTGGCGATCGCCGGCGCCGCCGCCCGTAGGTAGCAGAACAGGTAGGAGCGGCCGGTGATGCCTTCCTCGGTCTCCAGGTCGATCAGCAGCAGCGGGGCGGCGCGGACGGTGCCGGCGCTGGTCCCGAGCACGAAGTTCAGCGGAACCTCGACCGGGGTCGATTTCAAGGCACGGAGGGTCAGCGGCGGGAATATGGGCGTTGCAGGCATGAATACTCCTTGGAACCCAGCAGTTTGGCCGAAATTGCCGCGTTCTTGAACCTTTAACCGCTGGCGCCCATATTAGCAGCGACCGGGAGGCGGTTGCCGTCCGGTTGGGGTGCCTGCAAGGGGCCCCGTCAAAGTCGCTTTAAGCGAGGGCTTTGAGATCATGTCCCGAGTTCCGTCACTGTCCAGCCCGTTCCTGCTCGGGTTCGACGAGATCGAGCGCCTGCTCGACCGCGTCACCAAAGGGGCCGATGGCTACCCGCCCTACAACATCGAACGGCTGGCTCGCGACGCGCAAAATCCCGAACGGCTGCGTATCACCCTGGCGGTGGCGGGTTTCACCCGCGACCAGCTCGACGTCTGCGTCGAGGAAAGCCAGCTCATGATCCGCGGACGGCAGCAGGACGACAAAACCCGGCAATTTCTCCACCGCGGCATCGCCGCGCGTCAGTTCCAGCGCACTTTCGTGCTGGCCGACGGCATGGAGGTTCTGGGCGCCGACCTGAGGAACGGGTTGTTGTCGATCGATCTGGTGCGGCCGCAAGCCGAACGGATCGTGAAAACGATCGCGATCAGCGAACAAGAATGAGTGAACGGGAACTCCAACAGGACTCGACCGCGTCAAGCGTTGAAAAAGAGAAAGGATCGAGGGCCATGAATAACGAAAAGACGATTGAGCCGAACGCCACCCATCCCGTGATCACGCAGGATGCGCTCGCGCATCTCGGCGACGGACGACTCGCCTACGTGAAGAGCATCCGTTCCGAGGACGTCGCGCGGCTGTTTCCGCAGGCCCCCGAGATCGCGCCCGGCCTCAAGCTGTTCGCGCTGCATGCCGCTGACGGCACGCCGATCATGCTGACCGATACGCGCGAAGCCGCGGTCGCCAACGCCTGGAGCCACGAGCTCGAGCCGGTGAGCGTGCACTAAGCGAACTCGCCGGCGCTCACATTCGAGCGGCGCCAACCAACCACATCGCCGGCCATTGCTGGACGTAACCTTCCAGCCGCGACGCGAAATCCGCCAGGGTGGCCGCGATATTCGCGTCGCGATCGCCTGTTGGAAGGCGACGCAAAGGCGGCTCGACGATAAGTTCGCAGGATCTGGCCTTGCGTTACACCGAGCACGCGCCGGCATATCGGTTGCCGGTGCTGGCGGTGGGCAAGCGCGTCGTCGAAATCAACGCATCCACGCGCCCTTTGACGCGGACGTCGCGCGCGTTCGGGCCAAATGGGCGAAGAGTTAAGAACTAAGCCGCGCTGCTCGTCGGCGACATTGCCAGCACGGCATAAAGCGCATCGGCATCGCGCGAGTCGCGCAACTTGCGTGCGATCTCCGGATCGCGCAGCAGACGCGCGACGCGCGCCAGCGCCTTGAGATGATCGGCACCGGCTGCTTCCGGCGCGAGCAGCAGGAAAACCAAGTCGACCGGCTGGCTGTCGAGCGATTCGAAATCGACCGGACGCTCCAGCCGCGCAAACAAACCGAACAGCCGGCCGAGCTTCGGCAGCTTGCCGTGCGGTATAGCCACGCCGTTCCCGACGCCCGTGGAACCGAGCTTCTCGCGCTGCAGCAGAATCTCGAAGATCGATTTTTCGCTTTGGCTCGTCAGTTCGGCGGCGCGGGCGGCAAGTTCCTGCAGCGCCTGCTTCTTGCCGTTGACCTTGAGCGCCGGGATGATCGCGGTTGGCGCGACGAGATCGGTGAGCGTCATGGACATGTCCAAAGAGTGGAAATGGTCGCGCCGGTTGACAAGGGGGTGTGGAGGCGGCGGACCATAGGGATGGCGGCTTGCCCCGTCAATGGCCGAACCCCAGCCTGTTACCTACGTTACATTAGCCGCCGCGGCGGCTCTGGCTGTCCTTGCGACGGCGTTTGTAGCGGCGCAATCGCTTCTCGATATGGAGCGCCGCCTGTTCGGCGCTCTCATAGGCGTCGGCTGCCATGCCTTCCGCTTCGAGCTGCGCGCCGGAATCCAAATGCAGCACGCAATCGGTGCGGAAACCGAAACCGTCGCGGCCCACGGTGGCGTGTCCCGAATAACCACCGCGAAAATACTTGGCCGTCGCCTCGGCTACGCGATCGGTGATGCGCTGCTGCAACGCGCTGCCGATGTTGATGTTCTTTCCGGAAACACGCAAAGGCATCGATCTGCCTCCCATCGCCGGGTGCGCGATGCGCCCACGGGCTCGGTCAACCGGCACCGGCATTTGAACTGCGATTTGCCGGGCGGGTCAATGTCACCCGCCGGAGGCTTGGTATTTTGTATTACGCGACGGTGAGCTTCTCGCGCCGGCGCTGCACCGACGACGGAATGCGCATGGCTTCGCGATATTTCGCCACCGTGCGGCGCGCGATATCGATGCCGGCGCCGCGCAGCTTCTCGACGATGGTATCGTCCGAGAGGACGTCGGCCGCGGTCTCGGCATCGATCAATTGCCGGATACGATGGCGCACGGCTTCGGCCGAATGCGCTTCGCCGCCGTCGGCCGAGGCGATCGACGACGTGAAGAAATATTTCAACTCGAATATGCCGCGCGTGGTCGCCATGTATTTGTTCGCGGTCACCCGCGAGACCGTCGACTCATGCATGCCGATAGCGTCGGCGACGGTCTTGAGATTGAGCGGCCGCAGGTGCTGCACGCCGCGCGCAAAGAAGCCGTCCTGCTGGCGCACGATCTCACTGGACACTTTCAGGATGGTCTTGGCGCGCTGATCGAGCGCGCGCACCAGCCAGGTCGCGGTCTGCAGGCAATCGGCGAGATAGGTCTTGTCCTTGTCGCTGTGCGCGCCCTTCGACACCGCGGTGTAATAGCGTTGGCTGATGAGCACCTTCGGCAGCGTGTCGCTGTTCAGCTCGACTTGCCAGCTGCCGTCCGGCGCCGGACGCACGAACACGTCCGGCACGATGGGCTGCACCATGGTCGAACCGAAGGCTAAGCCCGGCTTCGGATTGAGGCTGCGGATTTCGCCGATCATGTCGGCAAGATCTTCATCGTCGACGCCGCAGATGCGCCGCAAGGCGCCGAGATCGCGTTTGGCCAGAAGATCGAGATGTTCGACCAGCGCCTGCATGCAGGGATCGTAGCGGTCGCGCTCTTTTAGTTGCAGCGCGAGGCATTCGGTGAGATTGCGCGCGCAGATGCCGGCCGGATCGAAGCTTTGCAGGACTGTGAGTACCGCTTCGACGTCCTTGTGCGTGGCGCCGAGCTTGTCGGCCACCGCATCGAGATCGCCGCTCAGGTAGCCGGCTTCGTCGACCATATCGATCAGGTATTGCGCGATCATGCGCTGCGCCGGATCGGAGATGGCGAGCGCCATCTGCTGCCCAAGGTGGTCGGCGAGCGTAGTTGCTTCCGACACGAACGATTCGAGATTGTAGTCGCCGTCCGCCGAACCGCCGGAGCCCGTGTTCGCCCATTCCGAATAGGCGCCGGGCATGGCGTCCGCTGCGGCGGCTTTGCCGCCGTCATCGGCGTCCGGAAAGACGTTCTCGAGTTCGGTGCCGAGGCTCTGCTCCATCGAACTGCGGCTGGTCTCCAGCTTCTCGTCGGCCCAGTCCGGGGCGGGAGCCGAATCGCCGGCAAAGTCGCCGGCCTCCGGCGCGGCACCGCCCTCGCCCCCGGTATCGTCGCCGCCGTCGCTGCCCTGCGCGTCGCCATCCGGCGCGGTGGGCGAGTTGGGTGCGGTGTCGTCGTCGCTGGCCCGCTCAAGCAGCGGGTTACGCTCCAGCTCGTTGTCCACATAGGCGGCGAGGTCGAGGCTCGACAGCTGCAGGAGCTTGATGGCCTGCATCAGCTGCGGGGTCATCACCAGAGCTTGGCTCTGGCGAAACTCCAGTCTTTGCGACAACGCCATCAGTTGGTTTCCCGGCGGAAACTGGAACGATTTTTGCTTGTTATGGCGTGTATAACAGGTTCCAGGCCGGCGCGGAAAGATATTCCGCACTGCAGCGCTGCGCAAAAATTGTGCGGTTGCCTAGGGCGCGGGCCTAAGCTTTAGAGGCGGAATTCTTCGCCGAGGTAGAGCCGGCGGACATCCGGATTGTTGACGATGTCCTCCGCGCGGCCCTCCATCAGCACCTCACCCGAATAGATGATGTAGGCGCGGTCGGTCAGACCGAGCGTCTCGCGCACATTGTGGTCGGTGATCAGAACGCCGATACCGCGATTGGTGAGATGCCGCACCAGTGTCTGAATGTCGCCGACGGCAATGGGGTCGATGCCGGCGAAGGGTTCGTCCAGCAGCATGTAGCTCGGCCGCGTCGCCAGCGCGCGCGCGATCTCGACGCGGCGGCGCTCGCCGCCCGACAGCGCGATGGTCGGCGTCTTGCGAAGGCGTCCGATGTTGAATTCTTCGAGCAGCGCGTTGAGGTCGGCCTCGCGCCGTCGGCGATCCGGCTCGACCACTTCCAGCACCGAACGAATGTTTTCTTCCACATTGAGGCCGCGGAAGATCGAGGCCTCCTGCGGCAGGTAGCCGATGCCGAGGCGGGCGCGCTGGTACATCGGCAGCGCGGTGACGTCGTAGCCGTCGAGCTCGATGCGGCCGCGATCGGCTTTGATCAGTCCGGTGATCATGTAGAACACGGTCGTCTTGCCAGCACCGTTCGGACCCAGCAGACCTACCGCTTCGCCGCGCCGGACATAGAGCGTGACGCCCTTCACCACCTTGCGCCCGCCGAAGCTTTTCTCGACGCCGTGGGTGGCGAGATAGTGGCGCTGCTGCGTCTGCGGTTGCTGGCGACCGTTGCCCGGCTGCGGGCGCGGACGCTGCGGGGCGGCTTGCTGCGCAGGCCGGGCGACCTGCGTGGGAGCGGGTTGTCCACGCGCGTCCGCGGCCGTGCGCGAACGCTGCGGCTGCGGGCGGCGCCCGAAGAAGGTGAAAATATTCACCAGCCGACCTCGCGATGACGGCCCTGTTGCCCGAGCACGATCGACCTTTCCCAGCCCGCTGTAGCGCAGGACGCGAACTTAACTGATTCCCGCCGGCCCTGGCCGGTCCGAGCGGGTATAGCGGCTTGTGCGATGGGGCTCAAAACGGCCGGATGGGGGTGGGCGGGTTCGGTCGCGACGGAGACGGCGCGCTGCCCGGTATCTTCATGTCCGGCCCTTGTCCGCCCGGCACGAACAGGCCCTGCACGCGACCTTGCCCGCTCTTGCCGGACTCGACGCGAGAGACGCCGCTGGTGAGGTCGACGATAAGGCGGTCGCCGGAGAGCACATTCTGACCCTGGGTCATGACAACCCCGCCGCTCAAGGTGACCGTGTTGGAGGCCATGTCGAACAGGCCGAGTTCGCCGGTGGCGGTCTGGTCCTTCTGCGTCACCAGCACACTGCCGCGCGCCTCCAGCTTCTTGATCTTCTGCTGGCCGCCGGGGCCGGGGTTGGCCTGCTTCATCGTGTTGGTGGTGTTGGCGGCACCGGTGGCGCCGGTCTTATCGTCGCCGCCCTGCTCGTAGAACACGACTAGCGAATTGCAGCGCATGGTCGTATCGCCTTGCACGACTTTCACCGCGCCGCTGAAGGTTGCCTGCTTCTGCTTATCGCGCACTTCGAGCGTGGCGGCCTCGATCTTCACTGGCTCGTTGCGGTTCTGCGAAAAGCCCTGCAGGGCATTGGGCGGACCTTTATTTTCCTGCTGCCGCGGCTGCGCGCTCAGCGGCGTCAGCAGCAGCAGCAGCAGCAGCAGCGAAACCGATCCGAGCAGACGCGGGGCGGACCTCATCGCGTGATCCCCCCTTTCTCCTTGTCGCCGTCCTTGAGCATCATGATCATGCTGACGCCGCCATGGAAGCGCACGAGGTCGCCGGAATCGGTGATGTCGAGCTTGTTGGCGTTGAGCGTGCCCTGCAGCAGTTCGAGCTCCACCGGCTGATCGGAGCTGACATTGCCCTTGCGGATGTCGACGGTCGCCTTGCTCAGGCGGCCTTTGTAGCCGTTCGACGAGCTGAGCCTGATGTCGCGCTCGAGCTTGATGATTTCCGTCTTGCTGTCGTAGACGCCCGCGATCGCCGACATCTGGATCGACGTCTTGTCCTGCATCTCGACCTTGGCGCGCAGATTGCGCAGCTCGACCAGGTCGGGCTTGCTGAGATCCTGCGCCGCCGCGTCGGCCGACAGCTCAAAGGCACGCCCGTCGCTGGTAAAACCGGGGAACCACGGCTGCTCCATGGTCACCTGCCGGCCGTTGACCACCAGATTGCTGATGTCGATCGGCAGCTTCTTCAGCATGCGCAGAGGATTGAGATAGGTGACCAGCATGACGCCGGCGAGACCGCCGACCACCGCGAGCGGGATCGCCACGCGCATGACGCGCACGATGCGGCTATGCCGCCGCGCCGACCGGAACGCCTGGTCGCTGTCGCCGCGGCTCATCGTCCAGTAGGAGCGAGCCGTCTGCGGATCGGGCCTGGCTGTGATCACACGATTCATCGCTGCCGGCTGTTAGCCTTCTGCCTCAGGACATGGACAAGTGGATGCGCCCCAGAAACCCCCGCGCGCAACCTGCCGTGAGATTATGGCTCATACACGGCGGCCGGGTGGCGCGCACGAACCCGTCCCGTTTACCAATAACAAGCCTAACTCAATAGCTTAAACAGAATGGGAAAAGACGTCCTGGTCCGCCCAGCCGGCCAGGTCGAGCCGGGCCCGGTCGGGCAGGAAGCGGAAACAGGCCGCCGCCAGCTCGGAGCGGCCCTCGCGGGCCAGCATGGCGTCGAGCCTCTCCTTGAGGGCGTGCAGGTGCAGCACGTCGGTCGCGGCATAGGCGACCTGAGCATCGGTCAGGCTCTCCGCGCCCCAGTCGGACGACTGCTGCTGCTTGGACAGGTCGACGCCCAGCACCTCGCGCGTCAGGTCCTTGAGGCCGTGCTTGTCCGTGTAGGTGCGGGCGAGCCGCGAGGCGATCTTGGTGCAATAGACCGGCTGGGCCACGACGCCGAAGGCCTTGGCCATCATGGCGATGTCGAAGCGCCCGTAATGGAAGAGCTTGAGCACCGCGGGATCCGCCAGCAGCTTCTCGATATTCGGCGCCCGTTTCTGGCCGGGGGCGATCTGCACCACATCGGCCGAGCCGTCGCCGGGCGAAAGCTGCACCACGCAAAGCCGGTCGCGATCGGGTTCGAGACCCATGGTCTCGGTGTCGATCGCCACCACGCCCTTGTAGGCGTCGAGGTTCGGCAAATCGCCGCGATGCAGACGGATGGTCATGTCAGAGGGATACCGGGCGGTTCCGGCCGGCGCAAGCAGCTTGCAAGCGGCTTGGATGAGGCTCTCCGAAGCTGTACTTTCCGGCCATGGTGGTTCGCAACGAAGCCGACTGGTTGACCGCGACGCTCGGCGGCGAGGTCGTGCTGATGAGCGTCAAGGGCAACGACTACATCGGCCTCGACGAGGTCGGCGCCAGCATCTGGAGCATCATCAAGACGCCGCGCACGCCGGACGAGGTCTGCGCGCTGGTAGCCAAGGAATACAACGCCACGCCCGATCAATGCCGCGACGACGTCACGCGGCTGCTCGATACGCTGAAGCAGCAGCGCGCCGCGGTCGAGCGATCATGACCGCGACGCCCGACAAGCTCCTTGCGCTCCGCGTCGGCACGACGACCGCGGGTGACAATCTCAAGCGCGCCATCGAAGCCGGCGATGTGGTGGAGACGGCGGAGGGAAGGCTCCAGATCGGCGAGCGCGGACCGAGCAGCATTTGGGTCTATGTGGATCACGGGCCGTCGCTCGGTTGCGATTTCCTGATGCACTTCATGTTCGATCACGTCTACGGCCACGCCGCCGTGCCGCATGGGTGCAGCGGCTGCTACAAGGTCAAAGTCGGGTTGCGCACATTGCGCGAGCTGGTGGCCGCCTGGCAGATCGCCAAAGGAATTCAGTGCCGGTCGAAATGGGGCATCGATCTCACCAATCCGTTCTCGCAGAACGTCTATGCGGGGTATTTCTACACCGCCGGTTTGGATGGCGCGCGGGTGCTGTACAAGGTAGTTCGTGAAGCGATCGACGCCGATCCGAAGCTCGGGGCCGGCATCACGATGACCATCAAGCGCGGCTGCTCTGAGTACGAAATCGAGGTAGGGCCGTCCGACAGCTATCAATTCACGCCGGAAATGGCGGAACTCGAAAGCTACCTAAAGGCTCGTTTTGAAAGGTCTACGACCGCTCAAAACCGAGCCCGGGTTCTGGCCCATTGGATCGACATCGCCTACCGGCTCGGCGACGATACCTACCTCGACTTTACGGAGGGCCGGCGGCGGCGGGCGAAGACGCTCACCTACGCCCCCTAGGTGAAATCCACGCTATTCACCGGGCTGCTGTTGCGCCTTTGCAACAATCTCAGGCCTTCTGGGCAAATTCATTGTTGTGCAGGGTGTTTGGTGATATAAAAACTGCATATTGGCCAAGCTGGTTATCGCCGATTCGCGACGACCGATGCTTTGCGGGATGGGGCAGAGGCTTATGGACACCAAGATGGACCAGACCGGGCTGAACGCCGCGGACGAGAACAAGGCTCATGACGTGGCCGTCCCGAAGGCGTGGAAGAGCCCACGAGTGATCGTGGGAACGTTGGCCGATGCGCAAACGGGTGCTTCGGCGCAAAACGACGGCGCTTCTTCGTCCGCAAACTCATAGTCTCGCCGTCCCTGCCTAAGCCCGCAGACTGTCGCTGATAGCAAGTCCCTGTTTCGCGACGCACGGGTCGCAAGTCGTCACGAACAGAACGGCCAAGCTTAATCGAGGTCGTTGCGCGCGCGAGAGGCACGATTCGTGAGCGCCCTTGCTGGTCTCTGGCGCCTAGATAGCAACCCAAGTGTCGAAGAGGACTGCGCGCGCATGTTGCGCGCGCAGGAAATGTACGGCCCCCACGACGGCCGCACGTGGAGCGCCGACTCGATCGCGCTCGGACGCCGCCTCTATCGCCTGCTCCCCGAAGACATCCATGACCGGCAACCCGTGCAAAGTCGCGACGGGCGCCTGACGCTCGTTGCCGACATCCGTCTCGACAATCGCGATGAGCTGACGCCGGCGCTCGGGCTGTCCGCCGACGAGGCACGAAAACTTTGCGACGCCGACATCGCGCTGTTGAGCTTCGAGCGCTGGGGCGAAGATGCGCTCGACCGGCTAATCGGCGACTTCGCCCTCGCCATCTGGAATGCGCGCGACCGAAAACTTTTGCTCGCGCGCGATCCTGCCGGACGGCGGCCTTTGCACTATCACCGGGGTCGCGGCTTCTTCGCCTTCGCCTCGATGCCGAAGGGGCTGCACGCGCTCGCCGACGTGCCTTATGCGCCGGATGAGGAAACGGTCGAGGAAATCCTCGCGGTGATGCCGCGGCGCGGCCCCCGCACCTGCTTCAAAGACATCCATCGCGTCGAACGTGCGCATGTCGTTACGATCACGCGCGATAATATTTCGACCCGGCGCTTCTGGACTCCGCAGCGGCCATCGTCGACGCGTTTGAGCGTGGACGATTATGTCGACGGGCTGCGGCATCATCTCGACCAGGCGGTGCAATGCCGGTTGCGCGGCGCCGGCGACACGCTCGGCTCCGATCTCAGCGCCGGCTATGACAGCGGCGCGGTGACCACGACCGCAGCAAGACTCGTGCAGCCCTCCGGCCGCGTGATTGCGTTCACCGCCGTTCCGGCGAAAGGTTACGCAGGCCCGGCGCCGCGCAATCGATTCAACGACGAAGGTCCGTTGGCGGCGCAGACCGCCGCGCTCTATCCGAACATAGAGCACGTGCTCGTCTTCAACGACAATCGATCGCCTCTCGACGCGCTCGATCGCCGCTTCTTCCTGTTTGAAGAGCCGGTCGTGAACGCAGGCAATCTCGTATGGGCACACGCCATCAACCAGGCCGCTCGCGAACGCAAGTTGCATGTCGTCCTCACCGGCGGCATGGGCAACATGACCATCAGCTACGATGGGCTCGAGTTGTTTCCGGAGCTGTTGCGCCGAGGCAGGCTCCTTGCGCTCGCCCACACGATCGCGCAGGCGACGCACAAGACGTCGATGACCTGGCGCGGCGCGCTGGCCAAGGCGCTCGGCCCGTTCACGCCGGCGCCGCTCTGGGCCTGGCTCAACGCGACCTTCGCAGGCGGCGCCTCCGATCCGCTGCACTACACCGCGATGCGTGCCGAGCGACGGGCCGCAATCGATGAGACCGCACGCACGCGCGACCTCGATCTCGTCTACCGGCCGTGGGCGGACGGCTTCGCCATGCGCCGCTGGGTACTGGAGCGCGGCGACCCGGGCAACGTGACCAAAGGGTTTCTTGGAGGCTGGGGCATCGACCGCCGCGACCCAACCACCGACCGCCGTCTGATCGAGTTCAGCCTGAGCATTCCCACCGAGGCCTTCATGCGCGACGGCGAGCCGCGCGCGCTGGCGCGGCTGGCACTGGGCGACCGGCTGCCGCAGGCGGTGTTGAACGAGCAGCGCAGGGGCTACCAGGCGGCCGACTGGCATGTCGGCCTCACTGCCGCACGCGGCGAAGTCGCGGACGAGCTTGAGCGGATCGCGGCCTGCGCGCCCGCCGCTCAGGTGCTGGACATCGAGCGGATGAAGAAATTGGTCGACAACTGGCCGAGCGGCGGCTGGGAGAAGCAGCACGTGCAGCAGGCCTACCGGCTCGCCCTGCTGCGCGGCATCGCCGCCGGTCATTTCCTGCGGAAAGCCTCCGGCGGCAACCGCTGAACGGCTTGCCGGCGCCGAGCCTTGGCCGGTCGATAACCCTATGTTATCCAGGCGACAGTAGTGTTTACCGCGCTCGGGGGCTTTTCGCGGATGACTTCAATAAACAATCAGGCGACCCAGGTCGAACTTTCAGCCGAACACGCATCGGCGGAAGGGTCACTTGCTGTGACGTCCCCGAAGCGTTGGAAAAGCCCACAGGTCATCCTGGGGTCTTTGTCTGGGGTGGAAGGCGGCGTGGGCGCCTCCAGCGACAGCGCGGCGAGCGCTTCTTAGAGAACACGGCTTACCGGCAGGCGAAAACGTCCCGCGCATGACGCGGTAAGCGCTGACCTATTTTTTCCGCCGAGTGGTGCCCAGGAAAGGACTCGAACCTTCACGCCTCGCGGCGCTAGTACCTGAAACTAGTGCGTCTACCAATTCCGCCACCTGGGCACTGCGGCACTAGGTATTGGCCTGCTTGCAGCTTGTCAATTGACGCCATTTTCGCGCACCTGCTCCGCCAATACGGGCATTTACGGGCCTGTACAGCCCGTATCCCATCGATTATCCCAACGTTCAGATTCCCGCAGCCGTTGAGCCCATCCCGAGGCCGGCCATGAACATCCAGAAAAATTTCGAAACCCTGATCACCATCTATGGCGGCTCCGGCTTCCTCGGCCGCGAGGTGGTGCGCCTGCTCGCCAAGCGCCACTACCGCATCCGCGTCGGCGTGCGCCGCCCCGACCTCGCCTTCCATTTGCAGCCGCTCGGTCGCGTCGGACAGATCCACGCCGTACAGGCGAACCTGCGCAACGCCGCTTCGGTGGACGCGGCGGCACGCGACGCCTCGGTCGTGGTCAACCTGGTCGGCATCCTGTTCGAGGGCGGCAAGCAGAAGTTCGATGCGGTGCATGCGCTCGGCGCCGAGCAGGTGGCGCTGGCGGCCAAGGCGCACGGCGCCAGGCTTGTGCACGTCTCGGCCATCGGCGCGGATGAAGCCTCGCCTGCGCAATATGCGCGCTCGAAGGCCGCCGGCGAGCGGCTGGTGCGCACCGCGCATCCCGACGCCATCATCATGCGGCCGTCGCTCTTGTTCGGGCCGGAAGACAGCTTCTTCAACCGCTTCGCATCCATGGCGACGATGTCGCCGGCGCTGCCGCTGATCGGCGGCGGCACCACAAAATTCCAGCCTGCCTTCGTCGGCGACGTCGCCGAGGCGATCGCGCGCGCGGTCGACGGCCAGTTGCAGGGCGGCACCACCTATGAGCTGGGCGGCCCGGAAGTCTGCACCTTCCGCCAGTTGCTCGAATTCATCCTCAAGACCATCGAGCGCAAGCGGCTGCTGGTGCCGTTCCCGTTCTGGCTGGCCAAGCTGCAGGCGATGGCGCTGCAATTCATGCCGATGTCGCTGCTCACGCCCGATCAGGTCGACATGCTGCGCGTCGACAACGTGGTGTCGGAAGCGGCCAAGGCGGAAGGGCGCACGCTGGAAGGCATGGGCATCTCGCCGGAGCCTTACGAGGCGATCGTGCAGCAGTATCTCTGGCGCTTCCGCAAGACCGGCCAGTTCCGCAACCGGACGGCGTAACGCGGCTTAGAGAAAATACAGCGCGTAGACGCCGGCGCTGCCGAGCAGGATGCGCCACCAGGCGAACAGCGAGAAGCTGTGCCGTTGCACGTAGTGCAGGAACGTCTTGACGACGATCCAGCCGAAGATGAACGAGAACACGAAGCCGACCGCGATGGCGAGGATGTCGCCGTGCGCGAGATCGGCGCGGCTTTTGTAAGCCTCATAGGCGAAGGCGCCGACCATGGTCGGCATCGCCAGCCAGAATGAGAACTCCGCCGCCGAGCGGCGGTCGGCGCCGAACAGCATGGCGCCGACGATGGTGGCGCCCGAGCGCGACACGCCGGGGATCATCGCCACGCACTGGATCACGCCGATGGCGAAATACATCGGCAGCGAGAACGCCGTCGCCTCCAGATATTTCGGCTTCAGGTTCAGGCGGTCGACCCACAGCAGCACGAAGCCGCCGAGGATGAAGGTGATGCAGACGATGCGCACGTCGAACAGCTTCGCCTTCACCATGCTGCCGAACAGCGCGCCGATCACCGCCGCCGGCAGGAAGGCGAGCAGAATTCCGAGCACGAAGCGCGCCGCGTCCCATTGCGTGAACATCGAGCGCGCCAGCGACCAGATGCGGCCGAAGTAGATGGTCAGCAGCGCCAGGATGGCGCCGAGCTGGATCAGGATGGCGAACGACTTGCCGAAGGCGTCGTCGCCCCAGCCGAGGAAGTGCTCCATCAGCAGCAGATGGCCGGTGGACGAGACCGGCAGGAATTCGGTGAGGCCTTCGACCACGCCGAGGATGGCGGCCTTGACCAGATCGATATGCGCCAGGATCGGGCCAGGCAGGGCGGCCTTGATGGCGTCAAAGGTCATGAGCTGCTCCGAAAGGCGTGCGACGGCAGGGGAATCGCAAGGGCAAGCGTTTTTGGCGCAGCATCGGCGTTCCCGCAACGAAAAAGACGGATACGGCGGACCGATTTGCGTGCACAACGCGGCTTTCTATAGTGCTCGCGTCCGATTCTCGCCGCATCCCCCGTTTAGCTCCCGGCTCCCATGTTCACGTTGTTCCAGCATCCGCTTTGCCCACTGTCGCGTTATGTGCGGCTGATCCTCGCCGAATACGGCATGGAGGCGCGGCTGGTGGAGGAGCGATTCTGGGAACGGCGCGAGGACTTCCTGGTGCTCAATCCGGCCGGCAGCATTCCGGTGCTGGTGGCGGACGGACAGCCGGCCGTGCCCGGCTCAAGCATCATCGCCGAATATATCGAGGAGACGCGGCCGCCCTCGCAGGCGGACGACCGTCTGATGCCGCCGACCGCCGCGCAGCGCGTCGAGGTGCGGCGGCTGGCGAGCTGGTTCAACGATAAATTCCACACCGAAGTGAGCGGACCGCTGGTCACCGAGCGCGTGTTCAAGCGCTACATGACCAAGGAGCAGGGTGGCGGCCCGCCCGACACCGAGGCGATGCGCGCGGCGCGCCACAATATCCGCTATCATCTCGGCTATATCGGCTGGCTGGTGCGCACGCGCGACTGGCTCGCCGGCGAGCGGCTTTCTCTCGCCGATCTCGCCGCGGCGGCGCATCTGTCGACCGCCGACTACCTGGGCGATGTGCCGTGGACCGAAGACGAGAGCGCCAAGAACTGGTACGCGCGGGTGAAATCGCGGCCGGCGTTCCGCGCGCTGCTGGCGGACAATCTGTCGGGCATTCCGCCGTCGAAGAGCTACGCCGACCTCGACTTCTGACAAACTCCGACGACATCAAGCAGGCGCTGATCGCGTGCGCGAAAGATGCCGGCTTCGACGCCGTCGGCGTCACGCGGCCGGATGCCGTGCCGCAGGCGAAAGCGCGGCTCGAGCGCTTCCTCGCCGAGGGCGCGCATGGCGACATGGACTGGCTCGCATCAACCGCCGAACGGCGCGGCGCGCCGACCGCGCTGTGGGCCGACGTGCGTTCGGTCATCATGCTCGGGCTCAACTACGGGCCCGATGACGATCCGCTCGCCGTACTGGCGCAGCGCGAGCGCGCCGCAATCTCGGTCTATGCCAAAGGCGACGACTATCACGAGCTGATCAAGAAGCGCCTGAAAGAGCTGGCGCGCTGGCTCATCGCGACAGCCGGCGGCGACGTCAAAGTCTTCGTCGACACCGCCGCGGTGATGGAGAAGCCGCTTGCCGCCAGCGCCGGCTTGGGCTGGCAGGGCAAGCACACCAACCTCGTGTCGCGCGATTTTGGCTCATGGCTGTTTCTCGGCGCGATTTTCACGACGCTCGACCTGCCGGCCGATACCCCAATCGAAGACAGTTGCGGCAGCTGCCGCGCCTGTCTCGACATCTGCCCGACCGCCGCCTTCCCCGAGCCGTACCGGCTCGATGCGCGGCGCTGCATTTCCTACCTCACCATCGAGCACAAAGGGCCGATCCCGCGCGATCTGCGGCCGCTGATGGGCAACCGCATCTATGGCTGCGACGATTGTCTCGCCGTGTGCCCGTGGAACAAGTTCGCGCAACAGGGCCGCGAGGCCAAGCTCGCTGCGCGCGAGGCTTTGCGCGCGCCCGCACTGCGCGACTTGGCGCGTCTCGACGACGCGCAATTCCGCGCGCTCTTTGCCAAGACTTCGATCAAACGCACCGGCCGCGACCGCTTCGTGCGCAATGTGCTCATCGCCATCGGCAACTCGGGCGACGCCTCACTCGCGCAGGACGCCGAACGATTGCTCGACGATGCTTCGCCGCTGGTGCGCGGCGCGGCGGTGTGGGCGTTGAGCCGGCTGTTGTCACAGCAAGAATTCGCCGCGCTCCGCGCACGGCAAAACGACAGCGATGCCACCGTGCAAGAAGAGTGGAGCGCGGCTTAAAACTCCTTCACCGCACTAATCAGCCGTTCGAGATCTTCCGGCCGCGACAGGCGATGGTCGCCGTCCTTGATCAGCGTCAGCACCACGTCGTCGCGCGCAAAGCGCGACACCAGTTCGACCGCGTGCCGCCACGGCACGTCCGGGTCCTGCACGCCCTGCAGGATATGCACCGGGCAGCCGGTCTCGATCAGCCCGCCCATCAGCAGATGCTTCCGTCCATCCTCGATGAGCGTGCGGGTGATCGGATAGCCCTCCTCGGAATATTCGGACGGCCGCAGCCAGAAGCCCTTCTCCTCGATCTCGCGCTTCACCGCCTCGGGGAACGCCTTCCACATCAGTTCCTCGGTGAAGTCGACCGCAGGCGCGATCAGCACCATGCCGGCCAAAGGCGCCGCGTCTTTCAGCGCGCGCAGGCGCGCCGCCAACAGCAGAGCAATCCAGCCGCCCATGGACGAGCCGATCACCACCTGCGGGCCCTTGGCGTACTGCCGATAGACAGCGAGGCTCTCCTCCGCCCAGAGGCCGATCGTGCCGTCGCTGAAATCGCCGCCCGATTCGCCGTGCCCGGAATAGTCGAAGCGCACGCAGGCGCGGCCTTGCCCGTCGGCCCAGGCGTCGAGCGCCGCGGCCTTGGTCCCCTTCATGTCCGACTTGAAGCCGCCCAGCCAGAACAGGCCGGGACGCCCTTCCGGCCCCTTGCTCTCACGCGCGCGCACGGCGATGGTCCGCTCAGGTGATTCCATCGTGAGGGAGGTCAGGCGGGCTTCGCTCATGATTGCCTTGGCCAAATCGATGCTGATCCGCACCTTGTCGCCGCAACCTCGACCCCAATGCAAGAGGGCCGCCCGCCGATGAGCCGCCCGCTGCGCGCCAAGCCGCGTTCGCTGTCCGGCGCCACCATCCTCCAGCTCGTGCCGGCGCTGCGCGACGACCCGCCCGGCCGCGCCGCGGTCGACATCGCGCTGGCGCTGCTGCAGTCCGGGGCGCGCGCCATCGTGGCCGGCGACGGTGGTCCGCTGGTCGGCGAATTACGCGCTTTCGGCGGCGAATGGCTGCCGATGGCCAACGACACCGTCAACCCCTTCCGCCTGCGCAGCAACGCGCGCTTCCTTGCCACGCTGATCGCCGCTGAACGCGTCGACATCGTGCACGCGCACAGCGCGGGCGCCGCCTGGAGCGCGCTCTCTGCCATCAACCGCATGCCGGTGTTTCTGGTCACCTCGTTTCCCGACCGGCTCGCCGCCGACTCCTGGCTCAGCAACCGCTTCAGCTCATCGCTCGCACGGGGCACCAAGGTGATCGCGCCCTCGAGCTACATCTCGCATGCGATGCTCGAACGTTATCGCATCCCGGCCGAGCGCATCACCGTCATCCCGCGCAGCATCGACACCAGCATCTTCGACCCGGCGCTGGTGCGGCAGGATCGCGTCGCGGCATTGCGGCGGAGCTGGGGCGTGCTGCCGGAGATGCGCGTGGTGTTCGCGCCGGGTCGCATCGCACCGGCGCATGGACAGCAAACTTTGATCGACGCGGCACGGCTGATCTTGCCGCCCGACGGCGAGCGCAACGTGGCCTTCGTGCTCGCCGGCGACGACCGCGCCGATAAGAGCTATACGCGCACCTTGCGCGAGCGCGCCAGCGCGCATGGCGTCGACACGCTGGTCCGTTTCGTTGGCCCCGTTGGCGACATGCCGACCGCGCTCGCAGCTTCCGACGTCATGACGGTGACCGCGATCGAGCCGCCGGCCTCCGCCCGCTCCATCGTGCAGGCGCAGGCGCTCGGGCGGCCGGTGGTGGCGACCACCGTCGGCGTGTTGCCGGAAAGCGTGCTGGCGCCACCGCGCATGAAGGAGGAACTGCGCACCGGCTGGCTGGTGCGGCCGGGCGATGCGACGCAGCTTGCGCGCGCGCTGAACGCGGCTTTGGCGATGGATGTCACAGCCTATGAGGCTCTGGGCGCGCGCGCCCGCCAGTTCGCCCAGTTCGCCTTCTCGCCGGCGAGCGTTGCCGAGGCCATTCGCGGGGTTTATACCTCGCTCCTGGCACGCGATTCTTAAAAACACCGGTTAACGCGCGCGATTAACGAAAAGTCGCTGCCGCCTCTACGCTTTCGTATTTAAGCTGGGCTAAGCTGCGGGTGTTGGGTCATTGGGCTGGCCGCCGTCCGCGTTCGAGGTTCTGACGTAATGTCGAGTTTTCCCGCGCCGCAGCCGGCGGCTGTCGAGGATCGCAGTGCGGCAGCCTTGCATGGCGCCACGCTCGCGCTTGTTTCCGACACCAATGCGACGCGCGCTCCCGCAAACCAGCCGCTCGGCATTCTGATTGTGGTGCCGACACTCGATGTCGGCGCGGCCGACGCAGGCGCAGTCGAGCTGACGCGCATCCTCGGCGCAGCGGGACACCGCGTCACGGTGGTCTCGCGCGCCGGACGCATGGTTGCCGACGTCAACGCGGCGGGCGGCGAGTTCATCCCGCTCGACGTCTCGTCCAACAATCCGATCACCATGCTGCGCAACGCGGCGGCGTTGATGCGGCTCGCGCGCGAGCGCAAGTGCTGCGCCATTCATGCGCTCGGCCGCAGCGGAGCGTGGAGCGCATTGATCGCGGCGCGGCTCTCGCGCATCGCCTTCATCACGAGCTGGTACAAAGGCTTCCGCGATCAGAATCTGTTCAAGCATTTCTATAACGGCGTGATGGCGCGCGGCGATCGTGTGGTGGCGGTGAGCGAACAGATCGCGCAACTGATCAACGATCGCTACGGCACGCCGTGGCAGCGCATCGCCGTCGTGCCGACCGGCATCGCTCTGGACCAGTTCGATCCTGCCGGCGTCGCGCCCGAACGCGTCGAGGCGCTACGCCGCGCCTGGGGCGTGCGCCGCGACACCAAGGTGATCCTGATCACCGGCCGCATCGTGCGCCGCAAAGGCCACCACGTCGTCGTCAAGGCGGTGCGCCGGCTCAAGGACATGGGCCTCAAGGATTTCCTCTGCGTCTTCGTCGGCGAGGACCGCGGCCGCACGCATTACACCGGCGAATTGTGGGACCTGGTGCTGTCGACCGGCACCATGGACGTCATCCGCATGGCGGCGCCGATCAGCGACATGCCGGCCGCCTATGCAGCCTCTGCTGTGGTCGTCTCGGCGGCGGTACAGCCGGAAGGCCTGCAGCGCGCGATCCTCGAAGGCCAGGCCATGGCACGGCCGGTGATCGTGTCGGATTTGGCCGCCGGTCCCGACGTCGTCCTCGCCGCGCCGGCGGTGCCGGAAGGCCGGGCGACCGGATTGCGTTTCCATACCGGCGACGACGCAGCGCTGGCGGCGGCGCTGCTGCGGCTGTTCTCGCTGAGCGATCAGGCCCGCAGCGCCATGGGCCGGCGCGGACGCGAATGGGTGCTCGACCATTTTAGCGCCGCCGACGTGACGGAGCAGACCCTGCGACTTTATCACGAGGTCGCCGGCCGCGCGCAGGCACCCAATTTGGTGCCGGCCGAGAAGCAAATTTAGTGGATTTCGATCGGTTTCATTGTCGATTCCGCCCGGCCGCGGCCGGGGCGCGCAGGAACCGCGTTGACTTATTCGCAGTTTCTACCAATCTTCCCCTGGCCGCAGCGCATCGTGACGCGTCGGCGGCTCGTTCCAACAGCAAGAGGAGATCACAGCCATTCGTCGTCCGATGAAAGCCGCGCAGCCCGCCCAAAAGGACGGCCCGCGCATCAACGAGGAGATCCGCTCCCGCGAGGTTCAGCTGATCGATGCCAGTGGCCACAACCATGGCCCCACACCCATCCAGACGGCGCTAGAAATGGCGCAGGCCGCCGGGCTTGATCTGGTCGAGATCGCCCCGAATTCGGTGCCGCCCGTCTGCAAGCTCCTGGACTACGGCAAGTACAAGTTCCAGGCGCAGAAAAAAGCCGCCGAAGCCCGCAAGAAGCAGAAGGTCGTCGAGATCAAGGAGATCAAGCTCCGGCCGATGATCGACGACCACGATTACGACGTGAAGATGCGCTCGATGAAGCGCTTCTTCGAGGAAGGCGACAAGGTCAAGATCACCTTGCGCTTCCGCGGCCGCGAAATGGCGCACCAGGAGCTCGGCTACAAGCTGCTCCAGCGCGTCAAGGAAGACACGTCGACGATGTCGAAGGTGGAATCGGAGCCGCGCTTCGAAGGCCGCCAGATGGTGATGCTGCTGGCGCCGCGCTAGGCGAAAAGACTGCACGCTATCCGAAGCGCGCCGGGCGACCGGCGCGCTTTTCATTTCAGCGCTTCTCGGCTTCCCAGCGGCCCGCGCATTTGGCATTGGGCCCGGCGCCATGCCAGGTGCCGACGCCGGAATCGGCAGTCAGCCGCCCGCTACCGTTGGCGCCCTTGTCGCGCAGGCGGATGGAGACATTAATGCCGCCATCGGCCGCGACCGTGCCGGTCATGTTGACCGAGGCGTCGCCGGCGTAGTGGAGCTGGCCGTTGGCGATGTTGACTGCGTAGCGGTAGGCGCGGTCACAGTCGCCTTTTTCGGTGATGACAAGCACGCTCCAGCGCCCGTCATAGGAGGCGGCCTTGGCCCCCGTCGCGAGGGCGACGGTAAGCAGGGAAAGCGCGAAAAGGGTCGCTCGCATGGCGTGAGGCCTCTGCTCTGAAAACCTCTGTAAATAAGGCCTTTTGCGGCCGCCTTCGCCAGCAGGAACCGTGCGGCTGGTTAAACGGCGCGGTTAATGGCTCGGGTTGCAAGGGGCTGCCGCCTCTGCCATAACCCCGCCCTCGCCGCCCGGCTGATTAAGGGCTGCCGTGGCGGCGATACCCGCTCAATTCCGAGCACCAGCTCCAGACTTTAAGTTCTGCGAGCTTTCTGGCCATGCCGGCTGTCACGCCGCGCGACCCGGCCGTTAAGGAGAGCAAAATGCCCAAGATGAAGACCAAATCGGGCGCTAAAAAGCGCTTCAAGATCACCGCTTCCGGCAAGGTGAAATACCAGCAGTCCGGCAAGCGGCACGGCATGATCAAGCGGACCACCAAGACGATCCGCGAGCACCGCGGCACGAACGTGCTGTTCAAGACCGACGGCGACAACATCAAGAAGTACTTTCTGCCCAACGGCTGATCGTATTTCTCGCCGCTCTCATCCCCAACGTTCGTATCCGTCAAGGAGCTAGATCATGGCCCGCGTCAAACGTGGCGTCACCGCCCACGCCAAGCACAAGAAAGTCTACAAGGCCGCCAAGGGTTATTACGGCCGCCGCAAGAACACCATTCGCGTCGCCAAGCAGGCGGTGGAGAAGGCCGGCCAGTACGCCTTCCGCGACCGCAAGCGGCGCAAGCGCACCTTCCGCGCGCTGTGGATCCAACGCCTCAACGCCGCGGTACGTCCGTTCGGTCTGAACTACTCGAAGTTCATCGACGGACTGGCCAAGTCTGGTCTGGTGGTCGACCGCAAGGTGCTGTCCGACCTCGCCATCCATGAGCCGGCGGCCTTCGCCGCGATCGTGGAAAAGGCCAAGGCCGCGCTGCCGGCTCAGGCTTAAGCCCGGGTTGCTGTCATGCCCGGCCTTGTGCCGGGCATCCACGCCTTCCTTCGTGAAAGCAAGACGTGGATGGCCGGGACAAGCCCGGCCATGACGAGGCATAGGATGCCCTTGCCATGTCCGACTTCGCCAAGCTCGAACAGGAAATCCTCGCCGCCGTTTCCTCCGCCAAGGACGAAGCGGCGCTCGAGACCGTGCGCGTCTCGGCGCTGGGCAAAAGCGGCAGCGTCTCGGCGCTGCTGAAAACGCTCGGGTCGATGACGCCGGACGAGCGCAAGGTGAATGGCCCGCTCATCAACGGCATCAAGGAGCGCGTCACATCGGCCATTGCGTCGGCTAAGGACGCGCTCGCTGCGCAAGCGCTCGACACCCGTCTCGCCAGTGAGACGGTGGACGTCACGCTTCCCGTGCGCGATCCGCCGGCCGAGACCGGCCGCGTGCACCCGATCACCCAGGTGATCGACGAACTCACCGCCATTTTCGCGGACATGGGTTTCTCGGTGGCGGAAGGTCCCGATGTCGAGACCGACGACTATAACTTCACCAAGCTGAATTTCCCGGAAGGCCACCCGGCGCGGGAGATGCACGACACCTTCTATTTCCCGCCGAAGGCCGACGGCTCGCGGCTCCTGCTGCGCACGCATACGTCCCCGGTGCAGGTGCGCACCATGCTGTCGCAGAAGCCGCCGATCCGCGTCATCTGCCCGGGCCGCACCTATCGCAGCGATAGCGACCAGACGCACACGCCGATGTTCCACCAGGTCGAAGGCCTGGTGATCGATAAGGGCTCGCACCTCGGCCACCTGAAGTGGATCTTGCAGGAGTTCTGCAAGGCCTTCTTCGAGGTCGACAACGTCAACATGCGGTTCCGGCCGTCGTTCTTCCCCTTCACCGAGCCGTCGCTCGAAGTCGACATCCAGTGCAAGCGCGGCAAGGACGAGATCAGGTTCGGCGAGGGCGAGGATTGGCTGGAAATCCTCGGCTGCGGCATGGTGCATCCGAACGTTTTGAAGAACTGCGGCCTCGACCCGGACGAGTACCAAGGTTTTGCCTGGGGCTTAGGCATCGACCGCATCGCGATGCTGAAATACGGCATGCACGACCTGCGCGCCTTCTTCGAGGCCGACGTGCGCTGGCTCAACCACTACGGCTTCCGGCCGCTCGACTTCCCGACGCTGGCGGGAGGGCTGAGCACGTGAAACTCACTTTGCCGTGGCTGAAAGAGCATCTCGACACTGACGAGCCGCTGTCGGTGATCGTCGACAAGCTCACCATGATCGGGCTCGAGGTCGAGTCGGTCGAGGACAAGGCGAAAGAATTCGAACCGTTCAAGGTGGTGTCGGTGATTTCCGCCGTGCAGCATCCGAACGCCGACCGCCTGCGCGTCTGCGTGGTCGATACCGGCGACGGCCCGCCGCGGCAGATCGTGTGCGGCGCGCCGAACGCGCGCGCCGGCATGAAGGCCGTGCTCGGCCTGCCCGGCACCTACATTCCCGGCAAGAAGATCACGCTCGCGGTCGGCAAGATCCGCGACGTCGAGAGCCACGGCATGTTGATTTCCGGCGCCGAAATCGGCTTTTCCGACGACAGCGACGGCATCATCGAAATGCCGGCCGACGCGCCGGTCGGCAAGCCGTTCGCCGACGTGCTCGGCCTCAACGAGCCGGTCATCGATATCAACCTCACGCCCAACCGGCCGGACTGCAACGGCGTCAACGGCATCGCGCGCGATCTCGGCGCCGCCAGCGTCGGCGCCTTCAAGGATCGCCCGCCCAAGCAGATCGCCGGTAAATTTCCCTGCCCGGTGAAGCTCACCGTTGAAGCGCCCGAGCTGTGCCCGGCCTTCGGCCTGCGTCTGGTGCGCGGCGTCAAGAACGGCCCGTCGCCCGAGTGGCTGCAGAAGCGCCTGAGCGCGATCGGCTTGCGGCCGATTAACGCGCTGGTCGACATCACAAACTTCATCACCTACGACCGCAACCGGCCGCTGCACGTGTTCGACGCCGCCAAGGTGAAGGGCAACCTCGTCGTCCGCCGCGCCAAGAATGGCGAGACGCTGCTCGCGCTCGACGGCAAGACCTACACGCTCGACACTGGCATGTGCGTCATCGCCGACGACAATGAGGTGGAAGCACTCGCCGGCGTCATGGGCGGCGAGGCCTCCGGCTGCGACGCCAACACCACCGATGTGCTGATCGAGTCGGCGTTGTGGGACGAACTCAACATCGCGCAGACCGGCCGCAAGCTTGGCATCAATTCCGACGCGCGTTACCGCTTCGAGCGTGGCGTCGATTATGCCTTCATGCTGCCCGGCCTGGAGCTGGCGACGCAGATGGTGCTCGACCTGTGCGGCGGCGAGCCCTCCGAGATTGTCGTCGCAGGCGATCCGACGCCGAAGGAAAAGATTATCGACTTCCCGCTGAGCGAATTGCCGCGTCTCGCCGGACTCAAATTGTCGCTCAATGAGGTGCGGCGCGTGCTGGAGAAGCTCGGCTTCTTCGCCGCCGGACAGGGCGAGCGCGTGAAGGTGGCGGCGCCCTCCTGGCGGCCGGACGTGCACGGCAAGGCCGACATTGTCGAGGAGCTGGTGCGCATCGTCGGCGTCGATCAGGTGCCGCCGACGCCGTTCCCGCGCGGCACGATGGCGCGCAAGCCGGTGCTGACGACAATCCAGAACCGCACGCGCAAGGCCAAGCGCGCGCTCGCCGCGCGCGGGCTCGTCGAAGCGGTGACCTGGTCGTTCGTGTCCAAGCGTGAGGCCGAGCTGTTCGGCGGCGGCAAGCCCGAACTTGGGCTGGCCAATCCGATCGCGGCCGAATTGTCCGACATGCGGCCGAGCCTGCTCCCTGGCCTGGTGACGTCGGCGCAGCGCAATGCCGACCGCGGGCTTTCCGACGTGGCGTTGTTCGAGGTTGGCCAGATTTTCAAGGGCGACAGACCGGAAGACCAACTCACCGCGGCGAGCGGCGTGCGCCGCGCGCTGGCAAAGAGCGGCGGGATCGGCCGCCACTGGTCGGCCACAGCCTCCACGGTTGACGCTTTCGACGCCAAGGGCGACGCCTTCGCCTTGCTCGCCGCTGCCGGCGCGCCGATGCAGGCGCTGCAGGTGGTGCCGGGCGGGCCGGCCTGGTTTCATCCGGGCCGCAGCGGCACCATCCAGATCGGCCCGCAGAATGTGCTCGGCTGGTTCGGCGAATTGCACCCGCGCACTCTTGCCGAGCTGAAGGCGGAAGGCCCGCTGGTCGCCTTCGAGCTGCTGCTCGAGAAAATCCCCGAACCAAAGGCCAAGGCGACGCGCGCCAAGCCGCTGCTCGAGCTGTCGGCGTTCCAGCCGGTCGAACGCGATTTCGCCTTCGTGGTCGACAGCAAAGTGAAGGCCGCCGACATCGTGCGCGCCGCGCAAAACGTCGACAAGAAGCTGATCGTCAATGTCGGCGTGTTCGACGTCTACGAAGGCAAAGGCATCGAGCCGGGCAAGAAGTCGATCGCCATCGCGGTCACCATCCAGCCGCGCGAGAAGACCATGACCGACGCCGAGATCGAGGCGCTGGCGGGCAAGATTGTCGCCGAGGTCAGCAAGCGCACCGGCGGGGTATTGCGAGGTTAGACGTCATTGCGAGGAGCCCCGAAGGGGCGACGAAGCAATCCAGAGAGGCTGGCACCTAGCAGCCCTGGATTGCTTCGTCGCTATCGCGCCTCGCAATGACGGGTCCATTCGCCTGGGCTTGATCTAAGCCGGCAGCAGATCCGCAAACGCAAAGCCGTCGCGCTCGACCGTGTCGCCGACGCGCACGGCGATCTTGCCGTTGAGCATCGGGCCCGCCGACACGAAGGAATGGAATTCGCCGTTTTCGCCGCAAGGATCGATGCCGTCCGGCAGTGCAGACAGCAAATCACCATCGAAGCGGCGACCGGCGAAATCGGCGTCGAGCTTCCTGCGGTCGACCACGGCAAGATGCGCTTCCAGGCCGCCGTCGATCATCGCACGCGCCAGCACGTCGGTCGGCTTCAGCCAAAGCGGAAACACCGGCGTGATGCCGGAGTCCTTGAGCTTCGCCTCGCGATAGGCGCGGATGTCCTCAAGGTACAAATCGCCGAAGATGATGTGGATAACGCCTCGCGCCTTCGCCGTCGCGACCGCCGCCGCCATCTCGCGCTCGTAGACCTCGTTCGGACAGGGATAGGGAATGCGCACGATGATCGGCTCCAGCCCGGCGGCGGCGAGCTGCGCCATCAGCAATTCCTCGCGCACGCCATGCATACTCACGCGCGCGAAGCTGTCAGTGACCGTGGTGAGCGCGCCGACGATGTCGTAGTCGCCGCTCTGGCGCGCTTCGTGCAACGCCCAGGCGCTGTCCTTGCCGCTCGACCAGGCGATGAGCGCTTTGTGGGCCATCACTTCTTCTTCCGTTTCTTGCCGCGATAGACCGACAGGCCGTCATCGACAGGACCGCCGGCCCGCCGCAACACCGCGTCCGCTGCCCGCACGCCGCTCTCCCAGGCGCCGGTGACCGTGCCCCATTGCGTGTCGTGCAGCGCCTCGCCGGCCAGCCAGACCTTGCCACCGAGCGGCTCGAGCAGAATCTTGCGCGCCTCGGCATCGCCAATGCGCGGGGCATACATGGCGCCGCGCACCAACGGGTCGGCATTCCAATTGGTGGCGTGGCTGCGCTTAATCTTGCCCCTGACGTTCGCGCCGAACACCGACGACAGCCATTCGGTGCCGAAGTCGATCATCGCCGCATCGCCCTTGGCGGCAAGCTCCTTGCCGAAGGAACCGGCCACTTCGACGAGATGCATATTCGTGCCGCCGACGTTTGCGAGCAGCGCGGCGGTGCGCGTGCCCGTCGCCTGCTCGTAGACGATATCGTCCTTCTGCAGGTCGAGCGGGTTGCCGGGAATCTCGAACGCGATGTGGTCGTAGCTGCCGAGCGTCAGCTTCTGCGCCGCGTCGAACACGCGCTTGGGCAGCGGCGGGATGAAATCGATGGCGTCGGACGACAGCACCTCCGGCGACACCGTGAGGATGACGGCGCGCGCGAGCATATTGCCCTTCGGCGTATCGATGGCGAGGTTGTGACCCCAGTAGATGGCGTCGACCGCCGAGCCAAGCTGCACGTTGATCCCGCTGACGAGCTTGGCGAGCAGCGAGCCGTAACCTTGCCGGCAGAACGAGTCGTCGCGGTCCGGGGCGCGCGCCATCTCGAAGGCCGAGATGTCCTTGAGGTCGCGGCCGGTGGCGAGCGGCCCGAGCAGGAATTCCATGGTCGCCTGCCAGTCACCGAGATCTTTCGGCAGCAGGCGGTTGGCCGGAAAATCCGTCTTGGGCTTGCCGAGATCGGTCATGGCGCGCCGCGTTTTCAGGCTGGCGGCAAGGAAGGTTTCCAACTCCGCGTCGCGCGCCTTGCGCGGGCCGACGCGCAGCGACGTCGCGCGCGGCACTGGCGAGATATCGAAGCCGCCGGGACCGGTGGCGGCGAGCACCGGATTGACGTCGGGATTGTGAATCCAATGCGCGCCCAGATCGAACGGCACGCCGAAAATCTTCGTATCGGTGGCGCAGCGTCCGCCGATGCGGGAGCTCGCCTCCAGTATGCGCACCGGCCGTCCGGCAGCGGCGATTCGCCGCGCCGCGGCAATGCCGGCTGCGCCTGCACCGACGACGATCACTTCGCCCTCGGCCGCATCGGCGCGTGTCCATACCGCCGGCGCCGCGACCAGCGCGGCGGACGAGGCGAGGAACGAGCGGCGACTAAGCGTCGGCATGGTTTCCGAATGCTTTCCGGATTGAGCGCTCACACTGCCTCAAGCCGCGTGCTGTCGCAAATATCATGGCTAAGCGTGTGTAACTTTAAGCGTGTGCCGATGAACTATTTTGCAATCGTTTGTCATTAAGTTTGGCGGCAACAAGACGGCGCGCATGCCCCCGAAAAGTGGATACCGGTTTTCGGGCAAGGTCATGCGCCACTAAAAAGACGCTTGCTGTGGGGTGCCCAGGATGGGCGCGTCGGGGACGGCCATGAGTTTTGTAATCGACGGGGTCGGGCGATTTCTCGCCCAATATCTCGAAAAGCCGGCGCAAGGCTACGAGCCGTTCACGCCGAGCGAGCCGGCCGCCTTGCGCGCCATGCTCAAGCCCGGCGACGTGCTGCTGGTTGAAGGCAACAACCACATCTCCGGCGTCATCAAGTATCTGACGCAGTCGACCTGGTCGCATGCGGCGCTCTATGTCGGGCCGATCGGCGACCGCACCACCGAGGATGGCGAGCCGCTGGTACTGGTCGAAGCCAATATCGGGCACGGCGTCGTCGCGGCGCCGCTGTCGAAATATACCCGCTTTCACACCCGCATCTGCCGGCCAACGGGGCTCACGGAAGACGACGCCGCGCGCGTCTGCGCCTACGCCAGCGAACGCATCGGCTTCGACTACGACCTCAAGAACATCATCGACCTGATGCGCTATCTGTTCCCGCTGCCGGTGCCGCAGCGCTGGCGGCGACGCCTGATGTCGCTCGGCTCCGGCCACCCGACGCGCATCATCTGCTCGGCGCTGATCGCGCAGGCCTTCGACAGCGTGCGCTATCCCATTCTGCCGAAGGTCGCGCGCGCGGCGAGCGAACAGGCGTGGCAGGACATTTTGGAGATTCGCCACTCTTCACTCTACGCGCCGCGCGATTTCGACATCTCGCCCTATTTCGAGGTGGTGAAGCCGACCGTGGTGCAGGGCTTCGACTACAAGACCATGGCCTGGAGCGACCTGCCGCTCACCGACGGCGACGAGCTGATGTCGCTGGCGCCGCTGCAGATGCAGCGCGACGTCGAAACGTTATCTCCGGTAACATAAGCGCTGCAGCGGTCTCTCTTCCCCTCTCCCCTTGAGGGAGAGGGGAAGAAGCGTGGATGCCGCTCCCCTTGCCCAATCTGACCCGCCGTCCTACCTCTCTCCCCATGTTCGACGCCGCCGCCAAAGCGCTTGCGCAGATGTTCACCCGCCCGCTGCGCGCCGTGCTGTTCAAGTCGGTCGGCCTGGCTCTCATCCTTATTGTCATCATCGGCATCGTGCTCAGCCGCGTCTTCGCCGCACTGGCGGACAGCGGCGCCACCTGGGCCGAGCAGACCTCGGGCTTTGCCCCGCATACGGCGTGGGCGGTGCTCGCCTGGGTGCTGACGATCATGGCGAGCCTCGGCATCGTCACCGGCGCGCTGTTCCTGATGCCGGCGGTGACCGCCTTCGTCGGCAGCTTCTTCGTCGACGAAGTGGCGGAGGCGGTCGAGCGCGAGCATTACCCGGCCGAGCCGCTCGGCCGCGCGCTGCCGTTCTTCCTTGCGTTGATCGAAGGCCTCAAATTCGCGCTGCTGGCGCTCGTCGTCTATATCTTCGCCCTGCCCTTTGTGCTGTTCGCCGGGCTCGGCGTCGTGATCCTGTTCGTGGCGAACGCGTACCTGCTCGGTCGCGAATATTTCGTACTCGCCGCCATGCGCTTCCGCCCGCCTGACGAGGCCAAGGCGATGCGCAAGGCCAAAGCCGTCTCGGTTTTTCTTGCGGGCATGTTCATCGCGGCGTTCGTGTCGGTACCGATCCTCAACTTCGCAACGCCCGTCTTTGCCATGGCCTTCATGGTGCATGTGCACAAGCGCATGAGCGGCAAGCGCGTCGAGCTGATCGAGCCTTCCCGCTAAAGCTTCCGCTGCGCGGCGTTCCAGTGCTTTTCCAGATTGGCGATCAAGGCCGGGCTGAAATGGCAATAGGCCTGCTCGCGGCAGTAGACCGCCATGTAGCGGCGGAACGTGTCGAGCGGCTCTTCGCCGACGCGCATGGCTCGGCGATTGCCGGCGGCACTCACCACGCCCGCTCCGGTTAATAGCTCGACTGCATCGGCAACGCCTCGATCGACCTCGCCCGGCGGCACGATGACGTCGCAGATCATGCGTCCTTCCGGCGTATCGCAATCGAGCCGGCGCCCGGCCATGATCGCCTGCCGCGCAATGCGGTCGCCGACGAAGCGCGGCAGCCGCAGGTTGGCCGCACCGGGGATGATGCCTTCCTTGCGCGCCGGCAACGTCATGTAGGCATCGCTCGCCGCCACCACGTAATCCATCGCCAGCAGATACTGGCAGCCGCCGCCGATGGCGAAAGCGTCGACGCCGGCGATCCACGGCTTCTCGAGCGTCGCGCCCGCGACCTCGTCGGGGCTGCGGCCCTGCGTGGCGAGGCCGCGAAACATCTTGTTCACGACCCCCATGTCGCGCCGGATGTACCAGAGAAACGGAATCTTGCCGTAATAGATGTGCGTCAGGTTGATGCCGGCGGAGAATATGCGGCGGCCTTTAAATTTCGGGTGCTCGACGAAATCGCCGCGCAATACACCGATGTCGCTCAGTGGATCGAGAATAGCGAGGTCAGTCGCCGTTTCAGTATCGTCGAGCGTGTCGTTGTCCTCGGCATTGAGGAAGCGCGGGTTCTTCACGGTGACCACTGCCGCCCTGCCCTGCCGCTCCACCTTGGCCGGACCGAAATCAACGACGCCCGTTTCGATGAATTCCGTGCGCCGCGCGAACGCCTCCGGTCGCGGCAGCAGCATGGCGTGGCAGAGATGCATGCCGGTGTCGGCCTTCGACAGCACGTGAGCGAGGAAAATGCCCTGGTCGACTTCGACGCCGTCTTTGTCGCTCTGCTTAAACGCGCTTTCGGCATCGACCTCTCTGCGGGTCGGCGTAAGCCCCGGCACCACTTTTGCCGCCGCATAAGCGAGTTCGTCGACGCGGAGGAAATTCGACAGATTCTTGGTGAGCTTGCGATAGATCGCCTCGGCGTGGTGGGTGAGGAAATCCTCGCGCGCCCGGCGGCAGTGCAACAGGATGAGACCGGCCGCAACCTGCTGCTCCGGCTTGCGCTGCGGTTTCTTCGGCAGCTTTGCCAGGAAGCCCGCACCCGTGCGCCAGAATTTTCCGGCCATCGCAGTATCGCGCGCAAGCTTTCCGGTGAAGCGCGGCTGCGTCTCCAGCCACTTGGCCGCCTTCGGCAAGCCGGCGGCCGCAATGTCGATCTCGTCCAATTCACGCATGCGCTAGCGCTCGATTCATTTTGCTATTGTCTTTCCCGGCCACTGGCAAAAATCGGCGATGATGCATTTCTCGCACAGCGGCTTGCGCGCGACGCACGTGTAGCGGCCGTGCAGGATCAGCCAATGATGCGCGTGGCGCTTGAATTCTACCGGCACGACTTGTTCCAGTTTCATCTCCACCTCGAGCGGCGTCTTGCCGGTGGCGATCCCGGTGCGATTGCCGACTCGGAAGATGTGCGTATCGACCGCAATGGTCGGCTCGCCAAAGGCAATATTGAGTACGACATTGGCGGTCTTGCGGCCGACGCCGGGCAGCGCCTCCAGTGCCTCGCGCGAGCGCGGAACTTCGCTGTTATGCTCTGCGACCAGACGGCGCGACAGCTCGACCACGTTCTTCGCCTTGGTGCGAAAAAGGCCGATGGTCTTGACCAGCTCGCGCACTTTGTCCTCGCCGAGCGCGACCATCCTCTCGGGCGTATCGGCGGCGGCAAACAATGCGGGCGTCGCCTTGTTGACGCCGGCGTCGGTCGCCTGTGCCGACAACACGACGGCGACTAGCAGCGTGAACGGATTGATGTGCTGCAGCTCGCCTTTCGGCTCCGGATTGGCCTGCCGGAAACGGCGAAAGGCTTCCGCGATCTGCGCGGGCGTCCATTGCGGCAGCGCGCCGGCGGCGGCCTTCGCATCGGCCTGCGCGCGCTTGGGTGCAGCTTTGACCTTGGCCTTTGGCTTTTTCGCCGTGGTCACAGCTTTGCGAGCGGCGGCTTTGCGCCTCGATTTTTTCGCCATGCTCCCGATATACTAAAACACCATGACGGCCGACAGCCATAACGAACTCGAGCCCACGCTCTTTTCCGCGGTGATCACGCCGCATCGTTCGCTGCCGCATTTCGGCTTTCTCGTACTGATGATCGCCTTCGGCGCCATCAGCTTCATCACCGGCGTGATGTTCGTGCTGAGCGGCGCCTGGCCGGTGTTCGGTTTCTTTGGCCTCGACGTGCTGCTGCTGTACTGGGCGTTCCGCATGAACTACCGCGCCGCCTTCGCCTACGAAGAGGTCGAGGTGACCTGCTCACGGCTTATTGTGCGCAAGGTGAGCCACCGCGGACGGGCGCGCGAATGGGTGCTCAACCCGCTCTGGGTGCGACTGATCAAGGTGACGCACGAGGACTTCGGCATCGAGCGGCTCCTGCTGATCTCGCGCGGGCGCCAACTCGCCATCGGCAGTTTCCTCGGCCCCGACGAGAAGGAGTCCTTCGCCCGTGAGCTCACCACCGCGCTGGGAGAAGCGCGGCGCGGGCCGACGCGGACGATTATTCCTTAAAGAGACCCTCGAAACGGGCCAGAAATCGGGTGGCTGGCGCGCTCGCGCGGCTCTAGATAGCCTCTATGACAATGACCCAAGCCACTGCCGATACGACCCGTAGCCCCGTCATCTCGCCGCTGGCGACCGCGGCGGCAGATTACGACATCGTGCGGCGCGCCATCGCGCATATTCGCGGCAACTGGCGCGCGCAGCCGGAGATCGAGACCATCGCGGAGGCCGCCGGCGTCAGCGCCACCGACCTGCACCATCTGTTCCGGCGCTGGTGCGGGCTGACGCCAAAGGCCTTCCTGCAGGCGCTGACGCTGAGCTCGGCGCGCGAGTTGCTGCGCTCGTCGGCGAGCGTGCTGGAGACGTCCTACGAAGTGGGCCTCTCCGGACCCGGCCGCCTGCACGATCTATTTGTCACGCACGAGGCGATGTCGCCCGGCGAATGGAAGGCCGCCGGCGAAGGCCTCACCATAACTTACGGTTTTCACCCGTGCCCGTTCGGCACGGCGCTGGTGATGATCACGCCGCGCGGACTTGCGGGCCTGGCCATCGCCGATCCCGGTAAGGAGCGAGCGACGCTGCGCGACATGCGTTCGCGCTGGCCGAAGGCACGTTACGTCGAAGACGCGGCGGCAACGACGCCGACCGCGCGGCGCATCTTCGATACCAAACTGTGGCGTCCGGAGCAGCCGCTGCGCGTGGTGCTGATCGGCACCGACTTCGAAGTGCGCGTGTGGGAGAAGCTGCTCACCATTCCGATGGGCCGCCTCACCACCTATTCGGATCTCGCCGCCAAGGCGGGCGCGCCGAAAGCCGCGCGTGCAGTCGGCGCCGCCGTCGGCAAGAACCCGATGTGCTTTGTGGTTCCATGCCATCGCGTGATCGGCAAGAACGGCGACATCACCGGCTATCACTGGGGCCTCACGCGCAAACGCGCGATGCTCGGCTGGGAGGCCGGACAAGTCGCCGCTTAACCGCGAAGGGAACTCGCGTTCCAACGTCGTCGAAGGAACAGGGCGCTGCCCGCGGCGTTGCATCGGGCAGTGACCAACTGTTTTTGAGGAGGCGACTATGAAAATTCGTTATCTTGTTCCCTTGCTCGCGGCGACCGTACTCACGCCAGCCGCCGTCTACGCGCAGGGCTCAACCGTCGGCGGCGCCGTGGGTGGCGCGGTCGTCGGTGGCGCGGTTGGTGGCCCAGTCGGTGCCGTGATCGGCGCCGGCGTCGGCAGCACCGTCGGTATGGCGGCCGAGCCGCCGGATGAGGTCGTGACCCATGTGCGGCGCGAGCCGGTCGAGTCCGTCGAGGTGCGCGAGCGCATCGTCGTCGGCGAGCCGTTGCCGACCACCGTCCAGATTCGCCGCGTACCGCAGCACGAGAAGTACAGCTACGCGGTCGTGAACCATAAGCGCGTCATCGTCGAGCCGAGCACGCGCAAAGTGATCAAGGTGATCGAATAGCGGTAACGACACCAAGGGCTCCGCCGCAGGGCGGGGCCCTTTTCGCTTCCATCCTCGCGCCAGCCGTCACGGTACTCCGCGGCGGCCGTTGACGCTGGCGCCGCGATCCCGCAAAACCCTCGCGTTTCACGTCAGGGATCGCAACGATGCAGAAGCGCCGGCCAGTGATGCTTGTCGTATTGGACGGATGGGGCTGGCGCGAGGACCGTGCCGACAACGCCATTCGCCAGGCCAAGACGCCGACTTTCGACCGGCTCTGGGCGCACGATCCGCACGGCTTTCTGCGCACGTCCGGCCGCGACGTCGGGCTGCCGCCAGGCCAGATGGGCAATTCCGAAGTCGGACACCTCAACATCGGCGCCGGCCGCGTCGTTATGCAGGATCTGCCGCGCATACGCGAGGCAGTCGCTAGCGGTGAGATCGCCCGTGCGCCGGCGCTGGTCGAGCTGATCGCCAAGCTCAAGCAGAGCGGCGGCACCTGCCATCTGATCGGCTTGGTATCGCCCGGCGGCGTGCATTCGCACCAGGATCACGCGGTCGCCCTCGCCAGGATTCTCGATCAGGCCGGCGTGCCGGCGGTCGTGCACGCACTCACCGATGGCCGCGATACGCCGCCGCAATCGGCGGCGGACTATCTCAAGACCTTCGCCGCCGACCTGCCGCGCGCAGTGCCGATCGCGACCGTGGTCGGCCGCTATTACGGCATGGACCGCGACAAACGCTGGGAGCGCGTCAGCAAGGCCTATGACGCGATCGTCGCCGGCGAGGGCCCGCGTTTTCCCGATGCGCAAGCCGTTGTCGCCGACGCCTATGCCAACAAGGTGTTCGACGAATTCATCGTGCCCGCGGCGATCGGCGACTACCGCGGCATGAAGGACGGCGACGGCGTGCTCTGCTTCAATTTCCGCGCCGACCGCGTTCGCGAGATCCTGGGCGCGATGCTCGATACGGCCTTCTCCGGCTTTGCGCGCAAACGGACCGTGCGCTTTGCCACGGCGGTCGGCATGGCCGAATACTCGGACGAGCTCAACAAGCTGATGGGCACGATCTTCCCGGCGCAGAGCTTCCCCAACATCCTCGGCGAAGTCGTCGGCAATGCACACCGCACGCAATTGCGCATGGCGGAGACCGAGAAATATCCGCACGTCACATATTTTCTCAACGGCGGACGCGAGGAGCCGTTCGAGGGCGAGGACCGCATCATGGTGCCTTCGCCGAAGGTTGCGACCTACGATCTGCAGCCCGAGATGTCGGCCCCGGAATTGACCGACAAGGCCGTGGAGGCGATCCGCTCCGGCAAGTACGACCTGATCGTGCTCAACTTCGCCAATCCCGACATGGTCGGCCACACCGGCAGCCTGCCGGCGGCGATCAAGGCGGTGGAGACGGTCGATACCGGGCTCGGCAGGATCGTCGAGGCGATCCACAAAATGGGCGGCGCGCTCCTGATCACCGCCGACCACGGCAATTGCGAGATGATGCGCGATCCGCAAACCCACGGCCCGCACACCGCGCACACCACCAATCCGGTGCCGCTCATTCTCACCGGCGCCGGCAATCGCGTCCTGGTCGCGGAAGGGCGCCTCGCCGATATCGCGCCCACGCTGCTGGAACTGATGGGCCTGCCCAAACCTGCGGAGATGACCGGCTCGTCGCTGCTGGCGTCGTAATGGCCAGCCGGCGTTAGTTTGCCGGCGTATCTGTTTTCAGGCTTTTGGCGATCGTGCCGCCGATGACCATGCAAAGGACGCCGACGCAGGCAAATGCGACGCCGACCAGTGAGCCTGTGAGCCCGTCGCCTGGCACCACATAGGCGGCGATGAAAGCGACAACCGCAACGCCGAACAGCACGATCACGCGGGTCTTCTTGGCGGCGATTTCTCCGTTGGTCATCGCAAGCCTTTGCTAGAAATTGCCCAGGCCAAGCACGTCCGCCATCGAGTAAAGCCCCGGCTTCTGGCCCCGCGCCCAACGCGCCGCGTGCAGCGCGCCGCTGGCAAACAGCATACGGTCCTGCGCCTTGTGCGTGAGCTCGATGCGCTCGGCGGGACCTACAAACATGACCGTGTGTTCGCCGACCACGTTGCCGCCGCGCAACGTCGCAAAGCCGATGTCGCCCGCCTTGCGCGCGCCGGTGTGACCGTCACGCGAGCGTACCGAGCGGGCGTTGAGGTCTATGCCGCGGCCGTCCGCCGCCGCACGCCCGAGCAGCAGCGCGGTGCCGGACGGCGCGTCGACCTTCTGGTTGTGATGCATCTCGAGGACTTCGATGTCGAAGGACTGATCGAGTGTCTTGGCGACGCGCTTGGCGAGCGCCGCCAGCAGATTGACGCCGAGGCTCATATTGCCGGACTTGACGATGATCGCCGACCGCGCGGCGTCCTGGATCGCGCCGTCGTCGGCCGCGGACAGTCCCGTCGTGCCGATGATGTGCACCTTGCGCTGCTCCGCCGCGAGCTTGGCGAAGGCGAGGCTCGCAGCCGGCGCGGTGAAGTCGATGATGCCGTCGGCCTGCGCAAGCGCCGCCGCAGCATCCGAGCCGATCTTGATGCCGTTGTCGCCGAGGCCGGCGAGCGCGCCGGCATCGCGGCCGATCATCGGCGAGTTGGCGTTCTCCAGCGCACCGGCGAGCACGCAGTCTTTGCTCTCGGCAATCGCCTTGACCAGCGTGCGGCCCATGCGCCCGCCCGCACCCGCCACGATCAGCCGCATTTCGGACATCGCAAGCTCCCGGAAAAGTCAGGCGCGGGTATAGCGATCTACCGCCAATTAGGAAAGCAGAGGCGTTACGGCTGCGGGCCGTCGTAGCCCTCGATCACGATCAGATCGGCCTCGGCTGCCGCTTGGCGTAGCGCGATGGCCTTGGCGTATTCGGGCGAGCGGTAGCAGGTCATCGCCGCGTCGTAGCTCGGAAACTCGATGATGACGATGCGGCCGCGCGCCTTGCCCTCGACCACCTCGGTCTTGCCGCCGCGCGTCGTATAGCGGCCGCCGTATTTGCGGAAGATGTCCGGCAGCGCCGCGACATACTCCTTGTATCCATCCGGATTGCGCACATCGACATTGGCGATCCAATAGCCCTTGGCCATGACCGTCCTCCCTTATTGCTTTGTTGTTTGCTCGATCTCACTAACGATCGCATCGGCCGCGGCTTTCGGATCGCGCGCCTCCGTGATCGGCCGGCCGACCACGAGGTAATCCGCGCCGGCGGCAATCGCCTTGCCCGGCGTCATGATGCGTTTCTGGTCGCCGGTCGCAGCGCCGGCGGGCCGGATGCCCGGCGTCACCAGGGTCATGCCTCGGCCGACAATGCCGCGCAGGTTGCCGACCTCCTCGGCCGAACACACCAGCCCGTCGACGCCCGTATCGCGGGCCTGCGACGCGCGTGCGGCCGCGAGTTCGCCGACGCTCAGGTCGTAACCGGCGGCAGCAAGATCGGCGTCGTCATAGGACGTGAGCACGGTGACGGCGAGGATGCGCAACGTCGAATCCTTCTTGCCCTCGACCGCCGCCTTCATCGTCTGCGGATAGGCATGGACGGTGAGAAACGTCGCGCCGATACGGGCGACGCTCTCGACGCCCTTCTGCACCGTGTTGCCGATGTCGTGCAGCTTCAGATCGAGAAACACCTGCTTGCCGGCCGCGACAAGTCCGGCGGCAAATGGCAAACCGCCGGCGAAGGCGAGCTGATAGCCGATCTTGTAGAAGCACACGGTGTCGCCGAGCCGGCGCACCAGGTTCTCGGCCGTCTCGACCGATGGCAGGTCGAGGGCAACGATCAGACGTTCACGCGCGTCAAGCAACGGAAACTCTCCTAACCAATTAGTTTCGCCATCTCTACCAGGCGCGCCAACTCGGCGCGCAGCAGATTGGCGGTGGACGTATCGACGATGTTGTCCATGTCGTCAAAGGCGTGGTCGGCCTGCGGGATGGCGACCTGCTCGGGGATGACCAGCGCGCCGCAGCCGAGTTCGAGGATTTGCCGCAGCGCCATCAGCGCACGCAGGCCGCCCGAGCGGCCGGGCGACGCCGAGGCGATGGCGAAGACGCGGCCCTTGAACGCGGCATAGGTCGGATCGCCGCGTTCGCGCACGCGCGACACCCAGTCGATGGCGTTCTTCAGGATCGGCGTCACCGAGGCGCTGTATTCGGGGCTGGCGATGAAGACACCGTGATGCGCAGCGATCATCTGCTTGAGCTTCACCGCGTTCTGTGGCGGTCCGCCTTTCGCCTCGATCTCGGCTTCGTAGATCGGCAGCTCGTAGTCGGCGAGCGAGATGCGCGTCACCTCGGCGTCGAGCAGCGTCAGCTCCTTCACCGCCAGCGCCGCCAGCCGCACGTTGTGCGAACCGGCCCGGGTCGAACCTGGCAGCACGAGGATTTTGGGCGCAGGCATCGGCGGCGTCTCGTTATCGGTATGCCTACCCTAAAGACGTGGATGCCCGGCACAAGGCCGGGCATGACGGAACACTTCGATGCGCGTCGCTTACTTGCCGCGATAGACCCAGACGCGAGCGGGCGGCACGTTCATCCAGATGCGCTCGGACGCTTCGGCGCTGATGCCGGACAGGTCTTTCGGGATCGGCGGGGCGACGGAGTACGTGAACTGCACGAAAGGCGCGTTGGGCGCGAGCAGCGCCATAGCGTCGGAGATAAGACGCAGACGCGTGCGTAGCGGCTTGGTAACGAGCGGCAGGCCGGACACGACCGCGGCAGCCGGCTCCTTCAGCAGCGTGCCGAGCAGCCGGCGCAGACGATAGGCGTCGCCCTGCACGACGGTGGCCGCCGGATAACGCGTGCGCAGCAGGCGGCAGAAATCCGGATTGAACTCGACCAGCACCAGACGCTTGGGATCGATACCGCGCTTGACCAGCGCCTCGGTCACCGGACCGGTGCCTGGCCCGAGCTCGATGATCGGACCGTCGGATGCGGGATCGACATAGCGCGCCATCGTGCGCGCCAGCACCTTGCCTGACGGCATCACGGCGCCGACGGCGAGCGGCTTGTCTATCCAGGATCGAATGAACTGCAACTCGTCATCGAGTGGCAGCTTCTTCTTTTCGACGCGTGCGACTGTATGTGACGGCATTTCCGGGTCACGCGTACGTAGGGCGGGGTATCAACAATCCTTCACGGGTATAGGTCGCAAGGCAAGGGGTCAAGATGGCTGGTGCCCCGTTTCCGAAGTTCGTAATATTTCGCAACATCTTCGATACGGACTTCGGAAACAAAAGGGGCACCAGCAGGTATATTACTAGTGCCGCTTATCGATTTGCAGTTCCTGATAGAGCCAGCGGTAGATGGTGCAGGAACTGCAAATCGGCGGCACTAGTCCGAATGGCTGCCACGTGCGCCCAGGCCATCGAGAAATTCCCGCACACGACTGAAGAACCCGGCCGATTCCGGCTGGGTATCCTCAGACGAAAGCTTATCGAATTCCGCCAGCAGCTCGCGCTGGCGTTGGGTCAGGTTTTGCGGCGTTTCCACCGAGACTTGAACGTACATATCGCCGGTTTGTTTCGCCCTCAGCACCGGCATGCCCTTGCCGGTCAGGCGGAAGCGGCGGCCGCTCTGCGTCCCGGCGGGGACTTTCACCCGCGCCTTACTGCCGTCGATCGCCGGAACCTCGAAATCGCCGCCCAAAGCGGCCGTAATCATAGAAATCGGCACGCGGCAGTGCAAATCGGCGCCATCGCGCTGGAAAAACTCGTGGGGGGCCAGGCCCAGGAAAATATAAAGGTCGCCCGGCGGCCCACCACGCACCCCGGCCTCGCCCTCGCCGGCGAGACGGATACGGGTACCGTCCTCGACCCCCGCCGGTATATTCACAGAAAGTGTGCGCTCGCGGGTGACCCGGCCGGCGCCGGCGCAGGCCGAGCATGGATCGTCGATCACCTGGCCGCGCCCCTGGCAGGTCGGGCAGGTGCGCTCGAGCGTGAAGAAGCCTTGGGCGTGTCTAATTTTGCCGGCGCCGCCGCAGGTCGCGCAGGGCTTCGGCTTGGTGCCGGCCTTGGCGCCGGACCCGGAGCAGACTTCGCAGGTGACCGAGGTCGGAATACGGATCTGCGCCGTTTTGCCCTCGTAAGCCTCCTCGATACTGATTTCCATGTTGTAGCGCAGATCGGAGCCGCGCTCGCGGCCGCGCCCACCGCCACCGCGGCGCCCGCCGCCCATGCCGAACAGATCTTCGAAGATGTCGGAGAAGGTCGAGGCAAAGTCGGCGCCGAAGCCGTGACCGCCTCCCATGCCGCCTTGTTCGAAGGCGGCGTGACCGAAGCGGTCATAGGCGGCGCGCTTGTCGCCGTCCTTGAGGACGTCGTAGGCCTCGTTCAATTCCTTGAATTTGTGTTCGCAGTCTTTGTCGCCGGGATTGCGGTCCGGATGATGCTGCATCGCCAGCTTGCGGTACGCGGCCTTCAGCTCGGCTTCGTTGCTGGTGCGCGAGACGCCCAGGACCTCGTAGTAGTCGCGCTTGGACATGCCGATGCCGCTCTCAGATTCGCGTCGTCATAGCCGTACGTGATTCGGCTGTGTGTCGGGGCACGTAAAGATGCACCCCCGGGTAGCGCCCGGGGGTGACATTTTTCGCGATCGCAATCCGGAGCACGACCGGGCTCGCGTCAGGATTTCTTGTTCTTGTCGTCGTTGACCTCGGTGAATTCCGCGTCGACGACGTCTTCCTTCTTCTGGCCGGAGGCTTCGCCACCAGCGGCGTCCGCACCCGGCGCATCCTGCTGCGCCTTGTACATAGCCTCGCCGAGCTTCATCGAAGCCTGCGCCAGCGTATTGGTCTTGGCCTGGATGGCAGCCGAGTCGTCGCCTTTGAGCGCTTCCTTCAGGTCGGCCATGGCGTTCTCGATTGCGCTGCGTTCGGCCTCGCCGACCTTCGAGCCATGCTCGGCCAGCGCCTTCTCGGTGGAATGCACCAGGGCCTCGGCATGGTTCTTCGCTTCGACCGCGGCCTTGCGTTTCTTGTCTTCGTCGGCGTGCGCTTCCGCGTCCTTGACCATCTTCTCGATGTCGGTTTCGGACAGGCCGCCCGACGCCTGGATGCGGA
>Ga0134124_10000229_pt1 | contig 50448 bp, 53 predicted proteins | sample KB304_FD_96880 | JGI IMG/M metagenome (GOLD analysis project Ga0134124, IMG submission 96880) | Terrestrial soil microbial communities without Nitrogen fertilizer from Kellogg Biological Station, Michigan, USA - KB3-0-4 | ecosystem: Environmental > Terrestrial > Soil > Unclassified ...
GATGTCTTCCTGAGCCAGCCGCAGATGTTCGAGCTCTTCCCAAACTGAATGAATATTCACGGCCGGACGAACGCCGCGAGTCTTCGGACTTACTCCGGCAAGCGCGTTTTCGGGGGTCACATGCGCCTGGCCGCCTCTGAGCAGTTTCACCAGTTCTTCACGCAGAACAGTGTCATCCATCATACACCTCACTATTCGCCGTACGCGTCCAGTTGCTTTGGAGTAAGCAGCCAGACCAGCCGGCCTTTTTTGTCTGCCACGGCGTCCCAATCATCAAGATCAACCTCGATACACGCAAGAGCCGACGTCGGCATGCGCTCGTGTGACCCGGTCAAACGTCCAAGCAGGTCTTCAAAGCCCGGATGGTGCCCAACCAACATCGCGCACGCACTTCCGCCGGGCAAGCGCCGGATGAGCTTAAGGAGCTCGGCCGAAGACGCGCCGTAGACAGCTTCGTCAAATTTGATATCGTTATCAAGCTCGGCTGCTTGCTTGACCGCTTCGACGGTTGCTCGAGCGCGCGCTGCCGGCGAGCTTATTATCAAATCGGGCACGGTGTCGCGCTTGCGAAGCGCCTTACCGATTCGCGGAGCATCACGCTCACCGCGCGGCGCGAGCGGACGGTCAAAATCTCGCAACGAAGAATCACCCCAATCTGATTTCGCGTGGCGCAACAGCAACAACGTTTTCATAATGCCGCTCCTGCTCGTGGAATATTGTTGTGCAAATGCATGTTACGCGGTGATTGGATGTCCGACAAACTTCAGTTTGTCGATGGAGACCGCACGTCACCGACAGGCACCGGTGAAGTGGGCCTTGCTAATGCTGATTCATCCGGTCGACAAACTGAAGTTTGTCGGACAATCATGCGAACATGACCGACTTAGTGGGAAACACTTTTTTCGAAGGTCCGGCCGGGCGCATCGAAGCCATCCTCAAGGAACCGGATGGACCTGTGACGCGCGCAGCAATCGTCTGCCATCCACATCCGCTGTTTAGCGGAACGATGCACAACAAGGTTGTATTTCGAATCGCCCGCGCATTTCAAGACTCGGGATTCTCCGTGCTTCGATTCAACTTTCGAGGAGTGGGCCGAAGCCTGGGCGAACACGATGACGGAATTGGCGAACAGGACGATTTGCGCGCCGCGATCGAGTTTGTCGAAGAGAAGTATTCAAAAGCCGAGATCTGGCTGGCGGGTTTCTCGTTCGGTTCGGTGGTGATGCTGCGAGCCGCCTCCTGTGACGACCGCGTTAAAGCTATAGTCGCCGCCGGCGTCCCGGTTTCAAAATACGATCTCAGCACAATCGGCAGTTGTAATAAACCGAAGTTGTTTGTCCAGGGCTCGCTCGATCAGTTCGGCTCAGCCGATGATCTCAGGCGAATGTTCGCGTCGCTCGACGAGCCTAAACAACTGAAGGTCATCGAAGCCGCCGATCACTTCTTTGAAGGCCACTTGAACGAGCTGGTAGAAACCGTTTCGAGTTTTATCTCGACTGTCGGCACCGAGACCTGAGTTGCTTAATAAGCTTCGCGTGCTTTGCGGTCCTTTGCGCCTTGCGCTGAGTATTGGGCCTTGCTCCTTCAATACCCGAATACTCAGCGCAAAGACGCAAAGAACCGCAAAGCACAAGAAGGACTGACCGGAAGTTACAAGTCAGCAACCCAATAACCGAACACGACCGGCTCTGGCGCGCCGCTTCTCACGTAGTTAGAATCAGGTGACGTGCCCATCAGGTTACATCGATCAAAAGGAATCGCTATGACTAAGACAAAAAGGATCTCGATGCTTGTGATGCTGCTGATATCAATCGCGGGCCTGGGTTTGTCAGAGGTCTCACCATCGGATAAGTCCGCGCCGGTATTCGACGGCAAGGCGCTCATCAGGCCGGAAGGATACCGGGAGTGGATCTTCGTCGGCAGTTCTCTCGGGCTTGCGTATTCCAAGAACCCCGATCAAAAGGCGGGACCTGGTTCTGATCTCTATCACAATGTCTATATCAATCCTTCTTCCTACCGAGAGTTTGCGAAGACCGGCAAATTCCCGGAGGGCACCGTAATGGTATTAGAGCTGGCTCGGCCGGAAGTGAAGTCTGAGCCGGGACTGCAAGGGTCTTTCCAGAAAGAGTTCGTAGCATTGGAAGCGTCGGTCAAGGATAGCAGCAGATTTGAAGGCGGCTGGGCCTACTTCAATTTCACGGAAGGAGCGGGCAAGCTCAAGGCAAAGGCCGAGCCGTTTCCGCAGACCGCCTGCTGGTCCTGCCATCACGTCAACGCCGCAACAGATCATGTCTTCACACAGTTTTATCCCGTGCTCAGGGCAGCGGCTCCAAAGTAAGGACCATTCCAGACGCGCCGCAGTCCAGCCGGGTCACATCGAAGGAACGATTCAAAAAATGCAAACGATTCGATATCAAAAGAAAGTCAGGTTTCTTAAGCTTGCCGCGATTGCTTCAGTCGCTGCGTTGGCCGTGTTTGCTCAGTTTCAAAAGACGGCAGCCGCTCAGGACCCGTCGGGACGGCTATTCGAGCTTGTCGGCATGACCGTGCCGCTCGAGCAACGAATAGGCATCGACGACGGGGCCGCGTTTGTCGTTCATTTTTCCGGCGACACGCATGGCAATCTCGACACCTGCGGCTGAAAACCGCCGCGCTTTGGCGGCCTGACACGGCGTGTCAGCTACTTAAAACTATTTCGCGAGCGACTGAGCCAGATGCCTTCGGTGCTGGTCGATACCGGCTATTTCCTGTCGGACGAGCGCAACGCGCACGCGGGAATCAGACCTGACGCCATCGCTAAAGACGACTGGGTATCGAAGGCTTATGAACAAACGAATGTCGATATAGTAAATGTCTCATCCCATGATCTGAGTTACTTCTCCCGCGCGCTTGTTAAGGCCGAGTTCGACCGGCGCGTTGGATCAAACCCGCTGCTTCGCCGGCTGGTGTCCGCAAACACAATGAGTGAATCACCGGCAATTCGTACGCCTGCTCCGTTCATCGTTCAGGAAGTTCTCTCCCGAGAGGCCGGTGCGACCAAACCGTTGCGAGTAGCCTTTATCGGTCTGACTGAAACAACGCCCGCGGCTCCGCCGGGGTTCAAGTTCATCGACCCGGCTGAAGCTGCAAGACGCACAATCCCGGGAGCCAGAAGCAAGGCCGACGTTGTCATCGCGCTTGCAAAGGTCAGCTCGGAAGAAGCCGCGCGGATTGCGCGTGAGGCCCCTGGCATCGATGTGATCATTGCGGGCAACAGCGTCTCCCTCGAGCAATCGTTCACGCCTCCGTTTTATACCGGCCAGACTTTAGTAGTTTTCACTCCATTTGAAACGAGAATGCTCGGTGAGCTTCGGTTCTATCGGGGCGCCCAGGGCAAGTTCACAACCCGGCAGCGGTTTATCGTGCTGGATGAATTTGCGATTCCTGAAGATCCGGCGGCAAAGAAATTCGTCGATGCTTCAACGGCCGCGGAGAGCCAGGCACGAGACAACTCAAAGGCGCTTCTGGATACCTGGCTTGCCGGCGTTTCCAGGCGCAGCGCGGTACGGGAGCCCGTGACGGCCGGCAAGTCCGGAACAGACTACGTTACCAGCGCGGCTTGCAACCAGTGCCACGCCGCCCAATACATGAAATGGGCAAACAGCGCTCACGCACACGCAACGGATCCGCTGCCGGCGCGATCGGCGGAGTTTGAGGCAAGCTGCCTCGGTTGTCATGCGACAGGCTCAGGCCCGGCGGCAACTGAGCAGCTAAAGTCAGCGGTCGCCCTTAGCGTTCAATGTGAACAGTGTCACGGACCGGGGGGCGGTCACGTAGCCAGGCCGGCAAAAGGCTACGGCCGCGTCGCGGATATGAAAGCCGCGTGCGTGGGCTGTCACAGTGCCGAAACCAGTCCCGGCTTTAACGTCGCAGCCGCGTGGGAGAAGATCAAGCACTAGGATGGAAATCTCGTCGCGGCGTCCCCTGTCAATCCTTCGCGTGCTTTGCGGTCCTTTGCGACTTTGCGCTGAGTATTTTTGTCTTTACTCCTTCAATACTCAATACTCAGCGCAAAGTCGCAAAGAACCGCAAAGCACGCGGAGATTATTAAGCAATGCAGAATCCGAACACTACGCGTGTTTGAGTGAGCCCGCATCGATTGCTATACTTCGCTGTTATGACCCAGTTGACCATTTCGCCAGTTTCGCGCTGTTACGATAGCTGGCCGCTCGTCGGGCCGGAAGGATTAATTGATGTCAATTAACAAGGTGATTCTTGCAAAGCCGCGCGGTTTTTGCGCCGGCGTGGTGCGCGCCATTGACATCGTAGAGCGCGCGCTGGATTTCTACCCGCCTCCGATTTATGTCTTCCACGAGATCGTTCATAACCGCTACGTCGTCGAAAACCTCAGCAAGCGCAATGTGATCTTTGTTGACGGAATAGAAGAGATACCGGACGGCGCAGTGTGTGTCTTCAGCGCGCACGGCGTCTCGCCGCAGATAGTGGAATTGGCCGAGAGCAAAAAGCTCCGCGTCATTGATGCGACTTGTCCGCTCGTTACCAAGGTTCACCTCGAAGCCATTCGCTTTTCGCGCGACGATTATTCGATGGTGCTTATCGGCCACCCGGGCCACGAAGAAGTCGAAGGCACGATGGGCGAGGCGCCAATGCAACTGGTCAGCTCAGTTGAAGACGTGGCGCAACTCGAAGTCCCAAATCCTAATCGCGTAATGTACCTGACCCAGACGACGCTCTCGCTCGACGACGTAGGTGACATTATCGATGCGTTGAAGCAGAGATTCCCGAGCGTCAAGTCTCCGGCTAAAGACGATATTTGCTACGCCACGCAAAACCGGCAGAACGCGGTCAAGGAGATGTCCGAACGCGTCGATGTGCTGCTCGTCGTTGGCTCGCAGAACAGCTCGAATTCTCAGCGGCTGTGCGAGGTCTCCGCCGTAGCCGGCACGCCTGCTTATCTGGTAAACGACGAAAACGAGATCAGACCGGAATGGCTCGCGGGCGCAAGAGTGGTCGGCGTGACCGCCGGCGCATCGGCGCCCGAAGAGCTGGTCATTCGTGTGCTCGATCATCTCCGCTCGATGGGCGCGACCGAATTCGAGGAGCAGCCCGGCGAAGATGAGAACGTTCATTTCGCCTTACCCCAGGAGCTGCTACATCCCGAAAAACTGATGGTGTGATTGTCCTGAGAGCGCAGGCATCCTTCCCTGCAGTTTTCGGGAACCCAGCCAGGGCAGGCATGGATGCCTGCGCTCCAAGGAGCGACTCGCTTGATAGCCGGCGATGAAGATGAGTATTATTGTTGCCTTTGGATGGACCCTGATTCTCTGAGCTCGACGCTCATACTTAAGAGGTTGCAGGCTCGATGTTGAATCCCAATCCGGCAAAGCTTGCGAAAGTACTAAGAATAGACGATGCCTTGCGCGCGGGCGTCGCCCGATCAATCCGCGCGGCACAAGATTATCTCCTCCAGATTCAGCATCCTGACGGTCACTGGTGCGGGGAGTTGGAAGGCGACACCATTCTCGAATCGGAGTACGTCATGACGATGCACTTCGTCGGGCGGTTGCATGAAGATCGATGCCGAAAAGCAGCGAACTACGTTCGTGAGAAGATGCTGCCGGCCGGCGGATGGGCGATTTATGAAGGCGGCCCGCCTGAAGTAAGCGCGTCGGCGAAGGCCTATTTTGTACTCAAGCTACTGGGCGATTCGGCGGAGGCGCCGCACATGAAAAAGACTCGCGAGGTAATTCGCGAGTTGGGCGGGCTCGACGCGACGAACAGCTTCACCAGAATTTATCTTGCGATATTCGGCCAGTATCCCTGGGAGAGGTGCCCGGCCGTTCCACCGGAGATAGTCCTGTTGCCGACCTGGGCCCCGATCAATCTTTACGAGATGTCGGCATGGACCAGGGGAATCGTCGTTCCGCTTGCGGTGATGTGGGCGAGCAAGCCTTATTGCGCGGTGCCCGAGAGTGCGAGCATCGGCGAGCTGCTTCTCGAGGGGTCCGCAAACATGTCCGCTCGTCGCGGCTTCTGGAGAACGGTATTCAACACTACTGATTTCACTCTTAAGCTGCTCGAGCGCAAGCGATGGTCGCCCTCGCGCGAGAAAGCCCTGAAAGCATGCGAGCAATGGATGATCGAGCACTTCGAGAAGAGCGACGGCATTGGGGCTATCTTTCCGCCGATTATCAACTCGATCATCGCCCTGAGATGTCTCGGTTATGAAAACGATCATCACTTGACTGCCTCGCAGCTTCGCGAGCTGGAGAAGCTGGAGATTGAAGAAGGCGAGAGGCTCAAGGTCGCGCCGTGCTTTTCACCCGTGTGGGACACCGCGCTTGCAATGAACGCGCTGGCCGAGTCCGGCTTGCCCGCCGAGCATCCAGCGCTTCAAAAAGCCGCTGAGTGGATTCTCGAAAAGGAAGTCAAACAAGTCGGCGATTGGAAGGTAAAGAATCCCGAAGGGCAACCGGGCGGATGGTACTTCGAATATGCCAATGAATACTACCCGGACGTGGACGACACATTTCAGGTGTTGACCGCGCTCGCCAAGGTACGCTTCCGCGACAGCGGCCGCGAACGCCGGAAACGCGAGGCAATGGACCGCGGACTCGCATGGGTCCTGACCATGCAGAACAAGGACGGTGGATTCGCATCGTTCGATCGAGACTGCGACGAGCAGTTCCTGACTCAGATTCCATTCGCCGATCACAATGCGATGATCGATCCTTCTACGAGCGACATAACCGCTCGTGGTGTTGAAACGTTCTCGAGTCTTGGCGTCAGCCGGGATCATTCAGTCGTTCAGAGAGCGCTCGGCTTCTTGTCCAAAGAGCAGGAGCGTGACGGCTCGTGGTTTGGGCGCTGGGGATGCAATTACATATACGGCACCTGGCTGGCTCTGCACGGGTCGAAGTGCATAGGCGAAGACATGATGGAGCCTCGCTTCCAGGCGGCAGGTTGCTGGCTGCGCGCGATTCAAAATGAAGACGGAGGCTGGGGCGAGTCGCCCAGAAGCTACGATGAACCGGGGCTGAAGGGGCTGGGCCCGAGCACCGCTTCACAGACTGCGTGGGCGCTCGCAGGGTTGATGGCGATTGAAGATCAGACCGACGGGTTGAAGCGCGGAGTTGACTACCTTTTGAAGACCCAGGACGCCGACGGGTCCTGGACCGACGGTTACTGGACCGGCACCGGCTTCCCCGGAGTGTTTTATCTGCGCTACCATCTTTATGCGACTTACTTCCCGCTGCTCGCACTGGGAATGTATGCGAAGCAACTGGAAAAGGACTAAAGGTTCGTAGTACGGCCTTCAGGCGGAAGTTTGTGTGCGATGTTAATGTCGAAGATTGAACGTCAAACTTCCGCCTGAAGGCGGTACTACGAAACGAAACTATTATGAGATTCCCACTACACATAACGACGGACGCAATCAAGCATCAGGTCAGAAACGGCATGCAGGGCAACAAGCGCTATCCGATGGTGCTGATGCTCGAGCCTCTTTACACCTGCAACCTCGCTTGTTTGGGCTGCGCGCTCGAGCGCCACACCGGCAAGCTCGAGGATCGCATGCCGCTTGAAGACTGCCTGAGCGCAATCGACGAAAGCGGCGCGCCAATCGTTTCGATCTGCGGCGGCGAACCGACGATTTATCCCGAGCTGAAAGGACTGCTCGAAGGAATCATCGATCGCAACCGTCACATTTATCTGTGTACGAACGCGCTGCTGCTGGATAAGAATCTGTTCGGCAAAGTCGCTCCGCACAAACGCCTGACGATCAATGTTCACCTGGACGGCATGCAGAAGACTCACGACATGGTTTGCGCCAGGGAGGGCGTGTTCGACAAAGCAATCGAGATGATCAAGCAATCCAAGCGGCTCGGTTATCACGTGACTACGAACACGACGGTGTTCAAGGAAACCGAGATGAGCGAGATCGAAGACGTTTGCAAACTTGTGTCTGAGCTTGGCGTCGACGGGATGATGATCTCGCCGGGATATCACTACGAGTCGGTCGATCGCGACATCTTCCTTTCGCAGCGCGAGATTCAAACCAAGTTCCAGCGCGTTCTCGAGCTTTCAAAGAAATACCGGCTGATGTCCACCCCGATGTATCTCGAGTTCACCGCGGGTATGCGAAGTTACAACTGCTCGCCCTGGAGCACGGTGACTCGAACGCCCGCCGGCTGGAAAGGCCCGTGCTATTTGATCGGTCAGAAGTACTACGCGACATGGAACGAGTTCTGGAACGGAGTCGACTGGCCTTATTGGGAATCTCGCGAGGACCGGTTGTGCAAGAACTGCATGATGCACAGCGGGTTTGAAGCTTCGGCTATGTTCGAGTTGAGAAAGAGCCCCAAGGATATGATGCGGATGGCGGTGTGGAATTTCACGGGATGACGATGAGTTGAGAGTCTGCTAAGACATGTACGAGATTAGATATGCCGAGGACGTCGCAGAAGATTTGAGGAGATTTCGCCCCGCCCAACGCAGACAAATCTTAGATCGCATCGCCGCACAACTTACTTACCAACCTACCAAACAAACCCGCAACCGAAAGATCCTTGTCGGTTTGGTTCCACCGTGGGAACATGAAGAACCAGTTTGGGAATTGCGGATTAGTGAGTTCCGAGCTTTTTATGATGTGGACGAGGCGGCAGCGGTAGTTACCATTTGGGCTATTCGGCATAAGCCACCGCACAAGACCACAGAGGAAATTCTATGAAAGTCATGAATCTTGAACGAGCCACTCTTGATACTTGCATTAGAGAATCCCAGAGCGAGCGAGTGATAATAACACGCGAGGGCAAGCCTGTGGCGTTGATCCTCGGAGTCGAAGGCTTGGACAAGGAACAGATCGAATTCGGAATAAGCGACAAGTTTTGGAAGTTGATTGGGCAGCGCCGGAGTCAAGGGACTCTGAGCCGCGCGGAATTAGAGCAAAGGCTCAACAAAGGTAAGTCCACTAACGGTCGACAACCGAGAAAAGCCAAGCGTGCTTGAAGAGCGAACCAATCGGCGGAACTGCCACATCGGCTCAATGGATCACTCCCACAGAATAGTCCGACCTTTGAAGCTTGCCTTCGGGACTTGCATCATCTTCGCGACAACTCCGGATGCAATCTATGTCGTGGCCGATACAGAGCGCAGCATAATAGACTTTGAGGATGGCACGGAAAGTGTTGCGCCTGCCTGCAAAATCGCGAAGCTGGGAGTGAATGTCCTCGGGAGGAGTGTCTATGCGGCAATTGCGGGATTGACCTGGCGCGACAAGAGCGCATTTGACGCCCTCGCAACGTGCAAACGAGTGTTTGATCCAAGCAAATCGATGGAAGGAAATCTGGAGTTGATTGAGAGTGACGTCGATAAGCCGTATTGGGCAACGATCAAAGATCTAACGAATACCCTTGCGGGCAGTGAGCTCAGCGCTGGAGCCAAATCTGTTGCCGGGAAATTCGAGCGTTCTCTCCACATAACACTATTCGGTTTCGAGAGCGAAACACCCGTAATATCGGCCAGCAAGTTTCTTCCGGGCTCGGACAATCCGCTTAAAGAGTGCGTGGTCGGACCAAATCCCTTCCCATCGTACTTGATGGGCCTATCCGAGCGTTTCCAGCACGTCGGTCTTATGCCAGCGAACAATCAACTCGGAATCAAGGAACAGCTCGAGGAATGGATGAAGCGCAGCTATTCCTATCTAGGGCGGCAGTGTCCGGAATACGCCATTCTGCGAGTAGGAGGCAACGGAGAGGAGCAATGGCTGACGCCATCAGCGGCCTGTAAAGATTTCTAGTGAGTTGAAGCTTCCGCAGGGTCACCATCGCCGGCAACAAATTGCGGCTGATTGCTGTAGTGGATTACGCCATTCAATCTGTTTCAATCGAGTGCGTGCTCACGCACGCCGAGTACGATGAGGGCCGTTGGAGAAAGTGAATTGACTATTGCAACTCTTGAAAAAAGACTCAAGCCGCTGGTGTCGCCGGTCGAGAATGAGCTCCTACGATGGCTCTATCTGCATCTGCCGCCCCGACCTATCAAGAGCAGAAAGATGCATAGCAATTATAGTGAGGCTGTACGCATCCTAATGCGAGAATCTGGAAGCTTGGACGCGGACAACCGAGCCGCCGTCGGCCAATACCTGAACGCCGTCATTCCCTTCGTCGAACAGTTCGAGAAGAAGGAGTTTCCCATCGGCTCAGCAACACCTGAGGAGGTGCTCGCGTTCCTGATGGAGCAGCACGATCTAAGTCAGTACGACGTAGCCAAGGAGCTTGGGGGCCAGCCTGTCGTATCGCAAGTTCTCCGGGGAAAGCGAAAGCTTACACGAGAGCACATCGAGCGATTGAGCAAGCGGTTCGGGGTCACGCCGGCAACTTTTTACTCGGGAGGAATATGAGGCTCGTCATTCCCGCTCAAATGAACACTGCCGGCGATACGTGGAACCGGCTCGCTAGTGCTCGAATCTGTTTTGCAGTCAACTCACGTTTGCCCTTCAAGACTTCCGACACTGCTCGTTGAGAGCTGTGCTGGGTTACATTGAGCAGCATGCTGCGCAGGTAGAGGAAGAGTACCAAGAGGTTCTGAGACAAGCTGAAGCGAACAGAGCTTATTGGGAAGAACGAAATCGCGAGCGGCTCCTCGAAATCGCTAAGCAACCGCCACGTCCCGGGAGAGAAGCACTCCACGCGAAACTCAAGAAGCTGAAATCAGAACTCGGTATGAGTTGATTGAGTCTTGTTCTCACGCCCTTCAGACGATAGCATTGGCTTATGACAGATAAGGAAGCAGTGATTGACGCTCTGAGTAGGCTCCCAGAGAACGCCTCTCTGGAAGAAATTACTGAGGAGCTGCGGATCATGGCAGGAGTGCGACGCGGGCTTGCTGACATCGCCGCGGGACGGACTAAGACGCAGGAAGAAGTAAAGCAACTCGTTGAGTCCTGGGTCACGCAATGGGCTTCAAAGTAATTTGGTCTGAGGCGGCAGCCGCGGAGCTTGAGGACATCTGCTCTTACATTGCGCAGGACGACCCCGAAGCTGCGGCGCGGGTTGCGCGGGGCGTAGTCGCTCACATAGACCTGCTCGTCTCTTTCCCGTTCATCGGCCCCGTTTATCAGCGAGGATTAAACACCAACCTTCGGCTGATAGTCTTTCGCTCCTATCGAATCCTTTATGTCGTAGACGAGCGCCGAGAAGCCGTCAAGATCGTTCACATCTGGCACGGTGCCCGAGACGAGACGCCATCTTAATCAAGGTACGAGGATGCTATGACAGCACTCGTTACAGGCGGAACCGGGTTCCTTGGATCGCATCTCGTTCGTGTTCTGCTCGAACGCGGCGAACAGGTTCGGTGTCTCACTCGTCGCGCAAGCCGGCTCGATAACTTAAATGACCTGCCGGTCGAGGTCGTAACCGGTGACCTCCGCGATCTCGACTCACTAAGAAAAGCTGCCAAAGGTTGCCGCGTTGTCTATCACTGCGCGGCCGACTATCGACTCTGGGTCAAACATCCCGCCGACATGTACGCCGCCAACGTCAAAGGCTCGAACAACGTAATGCAAGCCGCCTGCGATGAAGGCGTCCAACGAGTCGTCTACACAAGCACCGTCGGGTGTCTGGGCTTGAATCACAACGGCACGCCCGCAAACGAAGACACGCCAGTCTCCGTCGACGACATGATCGGACATTACAAGCGCAGTAAGTTTCTCGCCGAGGAAATCGTCCGCGACTGGGCCCGCCGAGGCCTGCCCGTTGTGATCGTCAATCCCAGCACCCCGGTCGGCGAGCTGGACATCAAGCCAACTCCGACCGGAAAGATCATCGTCGATTTTCTTCGAGGCAAGATGTTCGGCTACGTCGACACCGGAATGAACCTGATCGACGTGCGTGATTGTGCGGAAGGTCACGTGCTGGCTTCCGAGAAAGGGCGCGTGGGCGAGAAGTATATTCTCGGCGGCCGTAATCTAACTCTCAAAGGCATGTTCGACGCTCTCGCCGACGTTACCGACGTTGATTCCCCAAAGATGAAGGTTCCGCACTGGGTCGCCGAAACTTATGCCCGGCTCGAGAACTTCTGGTCAATCGATATCGCTCGCCGCGAACCGGACGTCCCGCTCGAAAGTGTGAAGATGTCGCGGCACAAGATGTGGTTCGACGCATCGAAAGCTGTTCGCGAGCTTGGCCTGCCGCAGAATCCGATCGAGCGGGCGCTGGAGCGGGCCGTCACCTGGTTTCGAGAGCACGGCTATGTCTAGCCTCAAAAGCGCGCCGATACTGGTGGTCGCGGCGCTGAGCCACGAACTAAAGCAGCTTAGGCGCGAGGCTCACTCCGCGCTTGCGCTTCTGGAAACAGGTGAAGGCGTCGCGAACGCTGAACGCCGACTCGAGGCGTGGCTCGAGCAGCAAAGCGCGCGCGCGGTATTGAGCATCGGTTTCGCCGGCGCGTTATCGTCCGAGTTTCAAGTCGGAGATCTTGTCGTAGCGAAGTCGGTTCGCGGCGCGGCGGCTGCGCCCGATCGCGAGCTGCTCGCGGCGGCTTCCCGCGCCGGGCTGAATACTCCCGTTCGATTCGGGACGGCTCTGACTTCAGATGTCATTCTGTGGCAGGCGACAGAAAAGCACATCCTGGCGAATTCACTCGGCGCTGACGAAATCGGCTTTGTCGATATGGAATCGACGGCCATAGCGGGCGTGTGCGCGCGACGGCGTGTGCCATTCTTGATTGTGCGCTCGATCACCGATCTTTTTGATGAGGACCTTCCGCTCGACTTCAATCTATGTCGAGACCACGACGGCCGAGTGAGTCCGGGCAAAGTAATGAAAGCTGCGTTACTCAAGCCGGGTTCATTCACTGGGTTATTGGAGCTTCGCAAGCGGTCTGAGCTGTGTGCCGATCGCATGGCCGAGTTCGTAGGTAAATTGACTCCGTTGATCCTACGCATATGAAGACTGGTTGTGGTGTTTTAGCATGCCGGCGGCAAGGCACTCCTCTGCGTCCCCGGCGTCCTCTGCGGTTTTCTTGATCAATGCCGGAAATCAACCGCAGAGGACGCCGGGGACGCAGAGGAGTAGCCACATTCTGTAACGCCACTGCCAGGCCGGTTCTGCTATACGCTACTGACGTTATGCGGTAGTATGATCCGGCTTCACCTCGAACAGATTGGCCACGCACAGATCACGTCAGCCCGCGAGAAGACGAGAGAGAAAAGCTCTACTTAACGGTTACGTTTGAAGGAGGGTGTAATTAGAAATGGGACTTGGGTCACGGCACTTCAAAGCGGCTGTCGAGCGTTCCGCTCGGCAACCCCGTAGGGGTGCGATGTTTATAGTAATGCCCGCAGGCGGACTCCGCAGCTCCGTTAGTAGCGGCATAAACCTTTACCGCGCAGGACATTCCACCCCTGCGGGGTTGGCAAGGTAGCGATCTCGATACTATAAACATTCTACCCCTACGGGGTTCTAAGAAATCCTCCAGAGCTTCCATCGACTAGGAGCCCCGTCCGCGATAAGTCCCATGTTTAATCACGCCCCTTGAAGGAGAATCGCTTGCAACCGTCCGCAGATGCAACTCCGCAGATCGCAATGACCCGGGGGCGGTTGCTTCGAATCCTGGGCGTGGGATTCGGGCTCGCCGTCATAATCGGAAACACCATCGGCGGAGGCATAGTCAGCACGCCGGGCATGATCGCGCAGCATTTGCCGAATCCGTGGTTATTCATCGGAGTGTGGCTGGCAGGCGGATTATATGCGTTGCTCGGCGCGATCTCGATCGCCGAGCTTGGCACGATGATGCCGCGATCGGGCGGGCAATACGTCTTCGCCCATGACGCGCTGGGTGATTACGCCGGCTTCATCGTCGGGTGGAGCGATTGGATCTCGACTTGCGGATCGACGTCGTTCATCGCGCTTGTCATTGCGCAGTACTCCGGTGTCTTGTTCCCCAACCTCGCCGAACACTCGACCGCCACCGCCCTGACGGTAGTAATGCTCTTCGGGCTGATCCAGTGGCGCGGAATCCGCTGGGGTAGCGGCGTTCAAAACGTCACCAGCCTTCTGAAAGCGCTGGCGTTCGTGGCGTTAGTGGCCGTCTGCTTCGCGATGGGAGGCTCGACCGCAGCCTCAGGCTCGGCGCCTGCGCCGATACCTCACGGCGTGACGCTCTTTGTAGCGGTGATCCTTGCGCTTCAAGGAGTGATTTACACGTACGACGGCTGGACTGGTGTAATTTATTTCTCTGAAGAAGTGCGAAACCCCGCCCGCGATATTCCCCGGTCGATGCTTGGCGGAGTTCTTTCAGTCATCGCGATCTACCTGCTGGTGAACCTCGCGATTCTTTATGTTCTTCCGATGTCTGAAATCGCCGGCAGCGACCTGGCCCTCGGCAAGGCGGCGCAGGCCATCTTTGGCAACAACGGAGATCGAATCTTCAGAACGCTGATGCTTCTGTCGATGTTGAGCGCGGTGAATGCGTGCCAGTTGATGGCAACGCGCGTGTTGTTTGCCATGAGCCGCGACGGATTGTTCTCGACCAGGGCCGCTCGCGCAAATAGTGGAGGCACCCCGAGCGTCGCCTTATTGGCTTCGACAGTCGTCGCGTCGCTGTTCATTTTGGCGGGCACGGCCAATGAGGTTTGGCGGGATCGCGTCGAAAGAGTCCTGGCTGTCGTTGCATTCTTCTTTGTCGTGAACTACGCGATATCGTTCACAGTCGTCTTCATCCTCCGGAGGCGGGACCCCGATCGACTACGGCCCTATCGAGCCTGGGGCTATCCATGGACTACCGGGTTCTCGCTGTTAGCTTCATTGGCCTTCCTCGGAGGAGCGGTGAAAAGCGACACACGCAACAGCCTGTACGCCCTAGTGCTTCTTGCAGCGAGTTATCCCATCTTTCGATTCACGCGTTGGCTTGCGAGCCGCGCCTAGTGGAACAAGAACAATTCAAGCTGGTAGTCATGTATGGGCGGCCCTCCGTAGGAACCACCCGACGCCGCGAGCTTTGCGGTACTTTGCGAGCTTTGCGCAAGGAATCCGCTAGAGAAAGAGAAATACGTTGAACGCAAAGCTCGCAAAGTACCGCAAAGCTCGCGAAGCGGTTTCTCCACCGTATCGGATCGTTAATGCGCGCATGACTCAGGGCTGCATCACATTTCAAATGTTCATTCGTCACAATCGCCTGTGACCCCTGAACTTGTGACACTTGCTCCATTCAGCCGAGAATCAATCATCCCGCGGAAGCGGTCGCGCAATCAAAAAGGGAGCACACGAACCGATTATGCAAACGATCATCGAGCCATTCAGAGTAAAAGTTGTAGAACCGATCAGAATGACTACTCGCGAGGAGCGCGAGTCATTTCTCAAAGCAGTCTCATACAACTTGTTCCTCTTGCGAGCGGAAAACGTCATCATCGACCTGCTCACCGATAGCGGCACAGCGGCTATGAGCTCCGAGCAGTGGGCGGCGGTAATGCGCGGCGACGAATCATATGCCGGCAGCGCAAGCTTCTATCGTTTCGAGTCGGTGGTGCGCGATCTCTTTGGTTTCAAGCACATAATCCCCACACATCAGGGCCGCGCCGCAGAGAAAATTCTATTCTCGGTGATGTGCAAGCCGGGCCAGATCGTTCCCAACAACACTCACTTCGACACGACGCGCGCCAACGTTGAATACACCGGCGCCGAGGCGATCGATCTGCCGATACCAGCTTTCTTCGAGCCGTCGGTTTACCACCCTTTCAAGGGAAACATGGACGCCGAAGCGTTGCGGCAGTTGATTGGCCGCGTGGGCCCCGGACGCATTCCGCTGGTGATGTTGACCGTCACAAGCAACTCCGGAGGCGGCCAGCCGGTTTCCATGAGCAACCTTCGCGAAGTGAAGGAGGTGTGTTCTCGTTACGGCATACCGCTGTATCTGGATGCCTGTCGTTTCGCCGAGAACGCTTACTTCATCAAGCTTCGTGAAGAAGGCTACGAAGACAAATCGGTGGAAGAGATCGCTCGCGAAATGTTCTCACTCGCCGATGGCTGCACGATGTCCGCGAAGAAGGACGGGCTTGCGAACATCGGCGGCTTCCTGTGCACGAACGATGATTTGCTGGCGCAGCAGGAAAAGGACCTGCTCATCCTTACCGAAGGCTTTCCGACTTACGGCGGGCTCGCGGGCCGCGATCTTGACGCGATCGCCGTGGGCCTGCGAGAGATCCTCCAGGAGGATTATCTGCAATACCGCTTCGCCTCGATCAACTATCTTGGCCGGCACATTTCCGACGGCGGAGTCCCCATAGTCGAGCCGCCCGGCGGTCACGCGATTTTCATCGACGCCAAAGCGCTGCTCCCGCATATCCCGTCCGATCAATATCCCGGGCAGGCGCTTGCGGTTGAACTCTATCGCGAAGCCGGTATTCGCTCCTGCGAAATCGGATCGGTGATGCTGGCGCAGCGGGACCTGGTTGAAGACGTCGAGAAGCCGCCGGCGATGGAGCTCGTGCGGCTTGCGATTCCTCATCGAGTCTTTACGCAAAGCCACATCGACTACGTGATCGAGGCGATACTAAAAGTCTACGAGCGCCGCGAGATGATTCGCGGCTACAGCATCGTCTATCAGCCGCCGTTCCTGAGACATTTCACAGCGCGGTTCGAACCTTATCAGGAGGCTGCGGCTGCCAAACGAAGAACTGCTTATGCGAAGAGCATTGTGGCGTGATTTCACCGGCATTGCCTGAAGGAGACTACGAGCATGGCTGTAACACACTACTACCAGACTGAAGTCGGATGGATGGGCCAGAGGCGCGGCTACCTGCGATCGTCGGCTGACCTGCCGGTTATTGAAGTGGCGTCGCCGCCTGAGTTCAACGGGCACGAACATACCTGGACGCCGGAGCATCTTTTCGTCGCGTCGCTGAACTCGTGCTACCTGGCGACCTTCATTGCGATGGCCGAGATGTCCAAGCTGGATATCGTCAGCTTTACTTCAACCGCGGTGGGGAAACTGGAGAAGGTTGAAGGGCTGGGCTATCGGCTGAATGAGATCGTTCTGAAACCGAAGCTGGTGATCAAGTTCGAATACGACGCCGAGCGCGCGCAGCGGATCCTCGAGAAGGCGGAAAAGAATTGCTTCATTTCGAATTCGATTCTAAGCGAAGTGAAGCTCGAGCCTTCGATCGATTTTGAGACGATGTGCGCGCACGCGTAACGCGCACATGTATAACCGGCCCGGCGCACATGTAGGGGCGGCCCTCCGTGGCCGCCCCTGTCCCCGATCGAAGAAGCCGATCACGACGCAGGGGCGGCCACGGAGGGCCGCCCCTACATGATTTTAGCGGTTGTCACACAGCTAATATGCCAGCAACCGGCGCGCTGCCGCTGCGATCTTGTCGACCGACGGAAGCATCGCCATCTCCAGCGGCGGACTAAAAGGAACCGGCACATCGAGCGAAGCAATCCTCATCACTGGCGCGTCCAGAAACTCGAAAGCTTCCTGAGCAATCAACGCCGCGATCTCTGCCCCAAAGCCTGCGGTGATATTTGCTTCGTGAACGATCAGCGCTCGGTTCGTTTTCTTCACGCTCTCGAGAACGGTCTCGCGATCCAGCGGAACAAGCGATCTCAAATCGACAACTTCGATCGATGCGCCTTCGCGTTCCAACGTTCTCGCGACTTCAACACACAAGTGCACCGCGGCTCCATAGCTGATGATCGACAAGTCACTGCCGAGCGTTCGTAAAGCCGCTACGCCGATGGGCACAACATAGTCGCCTTCGGGCACGTCTTCTTTGTGATGGCGATACAGGAACTTGTTTTCGAGATAGATGACCGGGTTGTTGTCGCGAATCGCGGCGAGCAACAGACCCTTTGCGTCCTTCGCAGTTGAAGGCAGCACGACTTTGAGTCCCGGCGTGTGAGCGAACCAGGCTTCCGGGTTCTGCGAATGATAAGGACCCGCGTGAATGCCGCCGCCGGTAGGCCCGCGCAAGACTATGGGCATCTGAATGCCCCAACGGTAATAGCACTTCGCTGCATAGTTGACTATTTGATCGAAGGCGCACGCAATGAAGTCGATGAATTGAAACTCGACAACAGGACGAAACCCGACAGTCGCCGCTGCACACGCCGCGCCGACAAATCCAGATTCGGAGATTGGAGTATCGATTACACGCTCCGGCCCGAACTCATCGAGGAACCCCTGGGTTATTTTGAAAGCTCCGCCAAACGCGCCGATGTCTTCGCCAAGGATGAAGACATTCGGATCGCGGCGCATCTCGTCGCGAAGCGCGGTGCTGATGGCCTGGAGATAAGTGAGCGTTGGCATCCCGGAGACTCTTAGCTGCGGCTCTTTCCGAAAACGAACCTGTAGACCGGCTCTCTCTCGAGCGTAGCTTTGATCTTTTGCTCGATTTCTTTTTTGTCGCCGAGGTTGTAAGTCTTCTCGAAGAACGCCCACGCATCGTTCTCGCGGCCAGCGTAGACGTACCGAAGGAAGATATCGAGACGCATTGCAAGGTAGGGGCCCATCGAAGGACCTTTCGGTTTCTCGTTTGGATCGATCGCCTGAACATCTGCTTCGATGCCCTCCAGTCCGCGGGCTAATGCAGACTTGTCGGGCTGGTACTTTCGAATTCCCGGCTCGTATTTGAAGACGACGCTCGGCAGCGGGCTTTCCGACATTGCCATCGACCCGAAGCCCCAGAACTTCGTGATCGGCAACGAGATTTCCTCTACGCCGTCGCCGTCGAAATCGTGGATGCAAACATCCTCCGCGCCAACATCCCAGTCGTTGCTGTCGAAAACAGTCGCGGCGTTTGATGAGAGATCGACGATCCAATGTCTGCCGCTTCTCGGAGCAGTTAGAGAAACTATTAGCTGCCTTGTTTCCGGGCCCAGCAGCGATGCGAAACCGAAGTCAGTTGCATTCCCCAGTCCATAGTGTATGCCGTCGAATGTCGCGACGGTCTTCCCACGCGACTTCAGCACGGCATAACTCGCCGGTATGACCGAGTTGCTGAAGTCGTCGTGAACTGTCTTGTGCAATCGAACCACCTCGTACTCGCCGTACGCGATCGAGTCTACCTTGAGGAAGAAGTTTGAAAACATTTCCGAGCAGGGATCATCTGAAGACGAATCGTTGCCTGCCGATGAGACTTCAATTGTCGGATCCGAAGAGTTCCCCGGTTGGTTGGAGGCCTGGTTGGAAACTTGCGACTTGGAACGAGCCTGCCTCGAGCACGCGCCGCCGATCACCATCAGCGCAGCGATCGTCAGCGTAGCGGCTTTCAGCCCGTGCCTACTAAAAATGTTCACCTGTCTTCCGTTCATTAGAAGCCGTCAACGCCGGAATCGCGGGAGTCTCGATGGGCTCGAAGTTGTTCTTTCGATCTTCCGAAGTCGGATCGTGAGTCGACGGCGCAAACAAACGATCGGTCACGGTCTCTGCTTTCGGGAACGGCAATGACTCGGCATACTGCACCGCTTCTTCAACCTGGCGAGCCGCGACTTCATCAATACGCGTCAGCATTCCAACAGCGATCTTCGCGCGCTCGACGATCCAGCGGCGATACATAGCTATTGGGTCGCGCGCTTCCCAGAACTCGCGTAGCTCCTTGGACACATAAGCCATGTCGTCGTGCTCGCCGTGGCCGCGCTGGCGAAACGTCTTGAACTCGATGAGCGCCGGGCCCTTCCCCGACCGGGCGTGCTCGATTCCCCGACGCGCCGCGGCGATTACGGTAAACAGGTCGTTGCCAAAAGCAGTCTCGGCATAAATATCAAACGCGGGCGCTCGATCGGCGACGTTCTTCACCGGCATCTGCAAGTTCGGCGGCGTCGAGTAAGCGAATTGATTTACTTCACAGATGATCACCAGCGGCAGCTTATGTATCGAAGCAAAGTTCAGCCCTTCATAAAAATCGCCCGGGCTCGTAGCGCCGTCGCCGGTAAAGCAAAGCATCACGTTCGGTTGCTTCTTCAGCTTGAACGCCAGCGCGTATCCCGCGCCGGCAGGTATCCACGACGCCATCGATCCGTTGTGATAAGGAATGATTCCGTGCTTCTCGATGTCGGCAAGGAACAACCCAAGCTCACGGCCGTGCGAGGGCGCCTGATCCTTGCCGAACCAGCGCGCCATCACGTGCCTCGGCTCGACGCCTCTATAGAAATATGCCGCGAGGTTGCGCGCGACCATCGAGAGGTAATCGCCGGATTCGAGCTGGCTTGCGCAACCGACTGAAGTCGCTTCCTGCCCGATGCCGACATAGACTGCGCCGAAGATCTTGCCCTGCCTGTACAAAGACGCGAGCTTTTCTTCAAACGTTCGCGCGAGTTTCATTACCGAATAGAAGCGCAGCAGCTCTTCGTCCTTGAACGGGACGTCGCGGCGATCGATCTGAATCTCGGAGGGGTAGTCGGGCAAATCGGTTTGTGACGATGTAGACATATGAATGAGCTAATGTTCGTAGTGCCGCATTCATGCGGAAGTTTGTACTCGAGATCGAATCCGCGCTAAAGCCCCCGCGTTACGGATGCTCTTCCGCGTCCTCCGCGTCCTCGGCGGCTAATCCCGTAGGATCGATCAAGAAAACCGCAGAGGGCGCCGAGGACGCAGAGGACTACGTTGTCGGCTACCCGCTGATACACGTCCACCGGCGCTACAAACTTCCGCATAAATGCGGCCCTACGAACTTCAGTGAATAATCGGCCCGCGCGTCGGATCATCGATGTAGACTCCGAGCTGCAACGACGCAAGCACGTCATCCCATACCGGCCCGTACAAGTCCAATTCATCAGTCCAGATTTCCATCGTAAGAAGGGGCTGAATAAACGAACCGCGGCCGATGCATAACCGCGATCTGCAATCTCGCTGCTGCGCCGGATCGATGAAGGAAATCTCAAACCATGCAAGCTCCAGGTCATCGCGCTTGATGATGTGGTCCTCGCTCCTCGCGTACACCGGCCGCGTGTCGCCATCGAGCGCGACTTTTAGCATTTCCGTTAGCGGCAAACCGCTGAGGTCAACAGGCGGCAGTCGCATGTAGGAAAGCGCGAGGCAGGTATCATCATCGGGCGGTTGCTTGTTGTAAAACTTGATCGAATCCTCGTCAGGAATCACGATCCAGTCTTCGGGAAACTCGATGCGCACGGCGCCCCGATCGGCAACAAAAATCTTTTTCCCCGGCTTCGATTTCCAGCCGTGACCGCTCTTGAGTTCGAGTTCTTCTTTGTCCCACTGTGCCATAAATTACCCACCGATTGCCGGCGCAAATTTGGAGTGCGGCGGCAAGGTACTCGGCGACGCCGCTTTGGCTTGCGACTGATTCGTTCGGCAGGAAAGGCGGCGTTTCGGAGTACCTTGCCGCCGCACTCCAGTATCTGCGCCCGAGTACTTGAACATCACCGGGGTTCAATACTTACTTGCTCGCGCCTTTTGGCGCGAAGGATGTCACCAGGCCGGCGGAGGTCAGCGCCCGGCGCATATCATCCGGGATAGCCGCCGACTTGAGCGTGCCGTCTTCGTTGATGCGAGCATAGACTCGTGTAGCCGTGCCTTCAGTGACGGGCTCGCCGGTCAGCGTTCGTTTCGCGCTGCAATGCCAGCGCAGGGTGCGCTCTCTTATTTCCGTCAGCTCGAGTTTCAGCGTGACCCGGTCGCCGTAAGCCGCCGGCCCGATGAATCGAAACTGTATCTCACCCATCACGAAGGTCGTCCGATCGTTCTGAATCATCTTGTCGATGGGATACCCGAGCGTGCGAAACAGCTCGTGTTCGGTGTCATTGAACCAGGCAAGCATCCGTGGATAGTAGACAAGACCGAACGGGTCCGACTCTCCCCAATTAACCGTTATTTCGCGCCAGTACATCATATGAATAGGTTCCTCAGTCAGGTTTTGACAACCCATTCCATCGCGGTGGAACAAGCCGCCGGCGCCCATCGTCGCTCATCGTGATTCCCGATTCATCGAGGCTTACCCGATCCCAGAGCTTGCACGTGACCTGCTTGTGCATTTGATCCAGGCCCTCACAATAGTTCGTGAACACGCAGCGGCGAATCTCGTCTCCGCGGCCGAGCCGGCTCTTCAAGAACCAATCAGGATCCGCAAGCGACTGCCGAGCGGCGGCTATAATATCAGCTTCACCTCGTTCGAGAATAGCCTCGGCTTGCTCAAACGTAGCAATGCCGCCCGACGTGACCACCGGTATCGCAAAACCCATTTCATTCACGGCGCGCTTAATCGTAGCCGCGAGGGGAACGTTCCTGCCAAACGGTCCGCGTTCATCAGACACTACGGTCGGCATACATTCGTAGCCGCTGCGCCCGGTGTAAGGATAAACCGCGTGACCGACCTTTGGCTGTTTTGCATCCTCAAACTTTCCGCCTTTCGAGACTGAAAGGTAATCGAAACCCGCGCGCGCGAACTCGACGCCGAAATAGACGGCATCTTCGAGATGACTGCCGCGCTCGATCACTTCGTCGCCGAGAAACCGGACACCGACCGTGTATCCGGCGCCAACCCGGGCGCGCACCGCGCTGTAGACTTCAAGCGGCAACCGCACGCGATTCTCCCGCGACCCGCCGTACATATCATGGCGATTGTTCCTGGCGCTCAAGAAAGAAGCCATCGTATAAGCGTGCGCGTAGTGAAGCTCTACTCCGTCGAAGCCGGCTTCACGTCCGCGCTCGGCGGCCTCGGCGAAGAACCCGGGCAACACTTGCGGGAGTTCGCGAATATGCGGCAAATCCGTGTCGGTGACACGCTCGCGATACCCGTAGCGCAGCGATTCAAGCTCGCGTTCGTCAAGCACGCGGTCCAACAACTCATCCGGGGCTTCGGTCAGATAGGCGCGGATATTGACTGCGTTCTCGCCTAGCCATTTATCGTTGCCGGTAGCATCGGCGAGGGCTTCTCGATGACGCTTGCCGGCTTCAAAAAATCGCGTGAAATACTTGTCTTTTGGGGGGCGCCGCTTGACCGCCAGAAAGTCGATGATCTGAATAAACAACCGGGTGTGCCCGCCGCTCTCGCGTTTGACGGTTTCAACCAGATTCCGAAGACCGGGAATGAACCGGTCGTGCCCGATTCGCAGCAGCGGCCCGCTCGCGATGTCGCGCACACCGGTAGCTTCTACTACAATCGCTCCCGGGCGGCCTGCCGCAAAGCGCCCGTACCACTCGATGATGTTTGGGGTGACGAAGCCGTCGTCGGTGGCGCGCCAGGGAACCATTGCCGGGACCCACGTGCGACTCTCCAATGTAGTCGAACCTACGGCAATCGGACTGAACAACAACGATCTCGCGGCTTCGTCTTCAGCCGGCCAGATTGCTGGAAGAATGGAATGTCGGACTGGTTTCTCAGGGTGCCACATATGAAGAGAGGTCAGAAGTCAGAGGTCAGAAGTCAGAGGTCAGAAGTCAGACATCAGAGGTCAGAGGTCAGAAGTCAGAGGTCAGAAGTCAGAAGTCAGAGGTCAGACATCAGAGGTCAGAATTCGGAGATCTCTGGGCAGAAGTCAGTGCACGCGAGTTCAAAACAGAAACTGTGCCGAAGTTCGCGAGCCATCGAGAGCGAGACTATGGCTTTCGACTTCTGACCTCTGACTTCTGACCTCTGACCTCTGACGTCTGACCTCTGACCTCTGACTTCTGTCCTCTGACTTCTGACTTCTGTCCTCTGACCTCTGACTTCTGTCCTCTGACTTCTGCCTTCTGCTTTCTGGCTCCCGACTTCTGACTCTTGACCCATTGGTCGTAAGCTGCGATGAACTCGGGATCACGCTTCTTCAACTTCTCATAGTCGATTTTCTTGCTTCGGGTCATCAGCTTATAGGCAAGATCGATTGGCGCGAGCCGCATCAGCTCCTCGGCGTTCTCAAACATCAGCAAGCTCGCGTTCGCGGCGCCCTGGTACTCATCGACCACCGGCTTTCTGACCCGTTCAAACTCCGCAAGCGCGTGAGGGACGTCGAGCTTCGCTTTGAAACATTTCGCCAGCGCGATTGCATCTTCAAGCGCGAGCTTTGTCCCCGACCCGATCGAAAAATGCGCCGTGTGCAACGCATCGCCCAGAAGCACGACGTTCTCGTGATGCCAGTGCTTGTTCTTCACCAGCGGAAAATTGAGCCACCGAACAAAGTTGTTCGAAAGCAACGCATTGCCCCCCAGGTCCGCCTTGAAAACATCCGCGAGGTACTCGCACGTTTCCGGGTCCGACTTCCAGTCAAAGCGGGCGTTTCGCCAGGTGGCTTCGCTGCACTCGACGATGAACGTGCTGGTCGAGTCGTCGAACTTGTATGCATGAGCGATAAACAAGCCGGCCTCGTGCTCGCGAAAGATCAGCGTCAAGCCGTGGAACAACTGGCGGGTACCGAGCCAGATGTAGCGGTTCTTACGCAGATCGACGGTCGGGTCGAAGGATTTTTTGTATGCCCGCCTCACCATGCTGTTGGCGCCATCCGCGCCCACCAGCAAGTCGGAAGGCGGCAGCTCGCTCAAATCCGTCACGTTTGAGTTGAAGCGCAAATCGACGCCGAGTTCCTGGCATCGCTTGTGAAGAATGTTCAAAAAGGTGAGCCGGGAGATGCCGGAAAAGTTATTCCCGCGAACGGTGACGCTTTCATCACGGTGCACGACATCGACATTGTCCCAGCGCTGACAGGCGCGATTGATGGCATTGAACGACTTGACGTCATTCTCTTTGAGATAATCGAAAGTCTGATCTGAAAAAACGATGCCCCACCCGAAGGTATCATTTGAAGCATCGCGTTCCAGTAAGGTTATTTCGTGCGTCCGATCGAGCTTCTTCATCAGGATCGCGAAATAAAGTCCTGATGGTCCGCCGCCAACGATATTGATTTTCACCGAGGTATTATAGCAAACGCATTCACCGGCGCGCCTGTCGCTCCTCGCAATCTCGGCGGATTTAGCACGAGAATAAATTCATACGATTCTTGCTCCGCCAGCGCTTTCGACAGCTCTTCAAGGTTCAGATTCTCTACGAGATAGATTCCGCTGTCGGCAATTAATATGCGATGGCAGGGAAAAACGGTTCCTTTTTGAGGAACCACTTCGTAGCTCATCTGGTCGTCGCCGGTAAGAAAAATCCTCTTGCTCGCAAGCCATCGCGCGGCGCTTTCACCCGGGCCCGGCCGGAATCCGGAGTATTTCGCCCGGTCAGCCTCGAAGTACTTGCCGAACCCGGTCCGGATCAATACCGAGTCGCCCGGTTGAATCTCGACGCCCTCGGCTTTGGCGGTCGCCTGAAGATCTTCGGCTGTTATCTCCTGTCCCGCGTCGAGCGCATCGACGTTCTTGAATCGAGCTACGTCCAAAAGCACCGCTCGATTTATCAGCTTCTCTTTTGGATAAACCTCGATTCCCAGCTTGAGCAGCCCGGACGCGCTCTCGCTTGCAACGGCATCCAGACCTCCAAAAAGCTTCCCGTTATCTGAAATGTGCCCAAGCGCGTCGATGGTTGGAGCGCCGTGTTGTCCGCTGAAGAACATCATGTCTTCAGCGTAAGCAATACCACCGGGGATCATGCCCGCGGTTTCCTTGTGACTCGAGTGCAAGCCGATTGCAAACGGCGGATTGAGACTCAGGATTGGAGACTTGCTGTCCCAGATGAAATTCAGTTCGATAACCCGCGCCGATTTCAGAGTGTTGATGAGATCGGCTGCCGCTTTCTTCTTGTCGTTTTGCGCTCGAGCGACGAGCGGTGAGTGACCGGCAATGATAATCACGATCAAAGTAAGGATGATTCGGTTTCGCATATGTTCCTCTTTCCGGCTCAAATATCACTCCTGTGGTCAGTCACTACGGTGATCCGTACGGGCGCCCTTCCTTAGAAACCACCCGACGCCGCGAGCTTTGCGAGCTTTGCGCAAGGAATCCGCTCGACAAAGAGAGATACGCTGAACGCAAAGCTCGCAAAGTACCGCAAAGCTCGCAAAGCGGTTTCTTCACGGTATCATGCCAGCGAGGGGCGCCCACGGAGGGACGCCCGTACAGGTCTCAATCAGAATCTTGACTCCTGCCAGGGCCCAGCTTACGTAAGCCGCTGGCCTCTAGTTTCACGGGCAAACGCCAAGAGCACAATTCCAAGCAAGTAGATCAGACTGACCGAGCTTGCCGCCTTTGCGTACGATCCGAAGAATCCGACCAACGCGCCGGTTATCAGCACTCCGCCCGCCGTTACTATCCGGCCCAGGTTGTAACAAAGTCCCACGCCGGTAGTTCGCACGCGAGTGGGAAACAACTCAGGCAGGTAGATTGGGAAGCCGCTGGTGATACCCAATGTGAACACGCCTACCAACGGGAGCAGCACGAACATCTGGGTGATTCCACTGGTCATCAGAAACGTAACCGGAAACAGAATCACTCCGCCAATGAAGAAACACAAGAACGCCGCGCGTCTGCCAAAGCGATCCGCCAGCGGGCCGAATCCGAGATAGCCAAAAAGCGAACCGGCGTTGAGCAACATCACCGCATAGGTCGCGTACCGGTTTTGGTCCGGGATTCCAAGACCCTCGCGCGCGCCTACTTCGCGAACGACCGACGGGATCCACATCGTCGCTCCCCAAAGCGCTAACAAAACGGTAAACGCGAGTGCTGAAGCCACGATAGTGTCGCGGCGAAGTTTTGGTCCAAAGAGTTGTTTCAATGTAAATGCGTCGAGCTCTGTAGGCTTGTGCGTCGAATCGGCTTTCGCGAGCCTTCGCTTATCCCGCACCTCGATCCAGCGCTCGGGTTCTTTGACCAGCAATCGAATGAACAACACAAAGATCGCGGGGACCGCGCCGACCAAATACACGTAGCGCCACGATCCTACGTCGACTACGCGCGTGATCAGCGCCGCGAAAAAGTAACCGAACGCCGCCGCGGATTGAAGAAGTGCTCCGGCCTTTGCGCGAAGCCTATCCGGCCACACTTCCGCCACCAAAGCGGCTCCAGCAGCCCATTCCCCGCCAAGTCCCAACCCCGTGATGAAGCGAAACCCAGCCAGTTGCCACCAGGTCTGCGCGGCCGCCGACAGACCGGTGAACAGCGAATAAATCAAGATCGTCGCGACCAGCGCTTTCGTTCTTCCAATGTAGTCGGCGATGATTCCGAAGCAGATTCCTCCGGCAGCCCAACCCAGTAGCATCACTGCGAAGACTACGCTGCTGTAAAACCCGATCGCCGCGTCAGTGGCCCCGCGGCCCATCAGCTCGGTCATCGACGGCTTCTGAACCAGAGAGAACAGAGTTCCGTCCATACTGTCGAACACCCATCCGAGCCAGGCGACCAGCAGCACGAGCCACTGGTAACGAGTGACTTCACCCGGCCAGGCAAACAGGGACGCGCGCTCGGTTACTTTCTCGGAAGCGTCTGCCATTAGATTGAGATCTTTCCCTGGGTTGGTTTCCGCGTTGCGGCTTGCGAAAGTCACTTCATCTCCTGGGAGAGAATCAGCGTCTGACTAATTAGGAATGGTCGTTCTGTGCCACGGCTTCTTTTATAGCAGACCCGCTATCGTGTCAATCACGTTTGTACAGGATGTGGCCTCGAGCGTTCGACAGTGGAGACTGCGATCACATGCGTGACCGTTTCGCAGCTTGCAACCGGTTACTTTCCAAATGTGTGTTGCTCGCTCACATTCGCGTTTCTCGTCTGCGTCCTCGGCGTCCTCCGCGGTTGATCCCGAGCCACTGAGCAGGAAAAACCGCGGAGGACGCCGGGGACGCAGAGGACTGCTTGCGGGCAACACGCTAATGCCCCACTACGGCAAGACCGGCAACTTGCCGTTCATCGCCAGCCTTTGCTACGATGAGCGCCCGGCAGTGGAGACGATCCAAAGACCAATATCAACCGATTCATGCTTCGTAATGAGGCGACTCCATTAAAAGATGGATGCGGGCTGAATCATAAGCGGCAGGAGGCAAAATGATCAGGCGTTATTCAACCATACTTGTATCCCTGATGGCGGTTTTCCTGGTTTCAGCCATCATCGTAAACGGGCGTCAAAACCCGGCGGCCGCCGTCACGACGATCAAACCCGAGCGCGATCCGAATCAACCAATCGACGAGGAGTACACCAGAAAGATTCGCGAATACACAACCGAGCCGTTCTTTACATCGCCTCTGGTCAATTACCTCCCCGCTTCCGCCACAGTGCCGACTCCAAAAGTAGTGCTGGGCGACGTAGCCGGCGCCCCCGGTAAGCTGCCTTACTCACACGAGGTGTACAAGTACATGCGGCTGGTCGAGAAGGCGAGCCCGCGCGTTAAGGTCTTCTCCATAGGCACGACCGAAGAAGGCCGCGAAATGATCGCGGTCGCGATTTCCTCCGAAGCGAACCTCGCGAAACTCGAAGAGAATCGCGCGCGCCTGGCAAAGCTCGCCGATCCTCGCACGATCAACATGAACGACGCCGAAGCTGACAAGCTGGTCGCGGCCTCGACTCCTATCTATTACATCACCGGCACGATCCATTCTCCCGAGACAGGAGCGCCTACTGCTCTGATGGAGCTTGCCTATCGGCTCGCAGTCGACGAGAGCACGTACATCAAAGCGATTCGCGACGGCGTGATCACGTTGATCACACCGATAGTCGAAGTCGACGGCCGCGACCGCCAGGTTGACATTTACAACTGGCACCTCGCTCATCCGAATCAGACCTGGCCGCCGCTGGTTTACTGGGGACACTACGTAGCTCACGACAACAATCGGGACGCGATGGGCATGACGTTGAAGCTCACTCAGAACGTCGCCAAAACCTTCATCGATTGGAAGGCCCAGGTGCTTCACGACCTGCACGAATCGGTGCCTTACCTTTACGACAACACTGTAGGTGATGGTCCTTACAATGCGTGGCTCGATCCGATTCTGACCGACGAATGGCAGTTGATGGGCTGGAACAACGTCTCGGAGATGACCAAGTTCGGCATGCCCGGGGTGTTTACTCACGGTGACTTCGATACGTGGTCTCCGGGATACCTGATGTTCATAGGAGCGACTCACAACGGCATCAGCCGCTTGTATGAGACCTTCGGAAACGGCGGCGCCGATACAGTCGAGCGCACTCTGTCGCCGCAGGAGTACTCGCGCACCTGGTACAAACAGAATCCTCCGCTGCCGAAGGTGAAGTGGTCTCAGCGCAACAACAACAACTACGAGGAGACGGGGTTGTTGACCGCGCTTTCGTATTTCAATCAAAACAGCAAGCTGTTCCTCCATAACTTCTACTTGAAGAGCAAACGCTCGATTGAAAAGCCAAAGACCTCGGGCCCGGCCGCCTATGTATTTCCAGCCGATGATCCAAGACCCGGCGGCCAGGCGGAGCTGCTTCGCACTCTTCAGCTCCAGGGATGCGAGATATCTCGAGCAACTGCGCCGTTTTCAGTTACCGTCAAGAAAAAGAAAACGGCGCCAACCGACAAGAAGCCCGGTGCTTCCGACCAGAAAGAAGACCCGAAGCCGGCAGCCGATCAGAAGAAACCCGAGACCGAGACTCGCCAGTTTCCCGCCGGCAGTTACATAGTGAGAATGGACCAGCCATACAGCCGAATCGCCGATATGCTGCTGGACTATCAATACTGGAGCCCTAACGATCCGCAGAAGCAAGTCTACGACGACACCGCGTGGACCTTCGGCGAACTCGGTAACGTTCAGGTGGTGCGTGTTACAGATGTCAAAGTCCTCGATGCTTCGATGGAACGGGTAAGAGGAGAAGTTCGCGCCGCCGGAGCGATCAAAGGCGCCGGCTCGACCTTTGTCATCAATCACAATACCGACACCGCGTTGATGACTCTTCGGTATCGGCTCAAGGACGCGACGATGAATGTCGCGGAGGAGCCTTTCGAGACGGGAGGCCAGAAGTTCAATCGTGGCTCGTTCATCATTCACAATGTGAAAACTCCGGACCTCGAGCGCGCAGCTTCAGAGCTCGGCTTGCAGGTTCTCGCCGTGGGCGCATCGCCCTCGGTTAAGACGCATCCGATCAAGGCGGCTCGCGTTGCGATGATGCACACGTGGTTCTCAACACAGGACGAAGGCTGGTGGCGAATAGCGCTCGATAACGTAAAGATACCCTTCGACTACATCAGCACACAGGACGTCGCGAAGGACGCCAACCTTAGAGCCAAATACGACGTGATCCTCTTCGCGCCCGTGGGCGGCGGCAATCCGATGCGGATAGTCGAGGGCATGCCGATGTGGGGCAATCCGTTGCCCTGGAAGGTCACACCTCAGACTCCCAACCTCGGCAAAACTGATGAGACAGATGATATGCGCCCGGGACTTGGATGGAGCGGAGTTGCGAATCTGCAGAACTTCGTCAAGGGCGGCGGGCTGCTGATTGGGGTGGCCGACACCGCGAACTTCGCAGTCGCGCTTGGATTCGCGCCGGGTGTTTCGATTCAACCGGCCCAGCGATTGAAAGTGACCGGCAGCATTCTGCGCTCGAAGTTTGTTGATTCGACGAGCCCCATTGCATACGGGTACGGCGAGGGGCTTTCGGTGTACACGTACGACGGGCCAATCTTCAACGTCAGTAATGTATTTGGCGGAGGACGCGGTCGCCGGCGCTCGGCTGAAGATCGTGACCGGCCGACCGGCCGCGGCACCGCCGACGACCCCGATACGCCGCAGGGCAGAACACCCGCCGAAGCGCCCGAGGAGGTTCGCGCTGAAACCTGGCAAGCCTTGCCGGTGTCCGACGAGCAGCGCCGCAACGGGATCGGAGTGATACCACCTCCGTTGCGGCCGCGAGTCGTGCTCCGATACGGCGACGCAAAAGACTTGCTGGTATCCGGGTTATTGGACGGCGGCGCCGAGATAGCGCAACACGCCGCGGTAATCGATATTCCATTGGGTAACGGCCACGTCGTCGTGTTCTCAAACAATCCGATCTGGCGAGGCGAGACCCAGGGGAGTTACTTCCTGGTGTTCAATGCTATTTTGAACTTCGACAACCTGAACGCAGGACGAAAGCTCGACGAGAAGTGACGCAGAGCCGCGCGGTGAAAAGTTGTAGGGGCGGCCCTCTGGGGCCGCCCCAGCGTAGGCTAATGAATCTTTGAACGACTCTGGGGCCGCCCCAGCGTAGGCTAATGAATCTTTGAACGACTCTGGGGCGGCCTCAGCGTAGGCTAATGAATCTTTGAACGACTCTGGGGCGGCCACAGAGGGCCGCCCCTACATGCGATTGATTGGGTACGCCCCATCAAAGTATTCCAAAACACGGAGGAGGAATTCAGATGAAACGGTCGCTCAAATTGGTCCGACTTCTGACACTCATAGTCGTTGTCGGGACGCTTGCGTACGCCGGCCAGGAGAAACCCGTTCACCTCTCGGGAGCTGATTGCCCCACCACGCCTGTCCTTCACTGTCCGGACAAGGACTGCCCGCCGGAAAGGGTGATCAATCCCGGGCCCGTGGTCGAACTGAAGTCTCGCCGCACCTACTTCCTCGATTATCCGTGCGATCTCAAACCTGGCGAGAAGGTCACTTTTATTCTGAGTCTTCACGGCTTCGGTTCGTACGGGAACTGGCAGCGTCATTACTTTCCGATTATGGACTTCGTAGACAAGTACCGGCTGGTCGTTGCAACGCCGAACTCGCCTACGAGATCGTGGTCAGCGACCGACGACGAGTACCTGCAGAACATCGTCGAGTCCGTCGTCGATCAAATCGGCAAAGAGAACATCAAAGCGTTCTGGCTCGTCGGTCATTCACAGGGCGGGCTGACTTCGAACCGGATTGTTCGAACGGATTTCTTCAAGCAAAGAGTCGACGGCTGGCTCAGTCTTTCGGGCGGTCGCCTGGGTGGAAATCCGGGTCGCTCTCCGAATTGGGGACCGCCGCGCGCGCCAGGCGCCCCGACGCCCGCCCCGGGCGGCGCAACCGCGACGCCTCCAAGCGTCAGCTCGGCGATGGCCGCGCTGCGCGAGCCGCCCGCCGCAGATTTCTCTTTCATTTTCGAAACCGGCCAGCGTGAGATGGATGACAAAGGCATGCCTGAAACTTCGGATTGGGCGAAGAAGTACAACTGTGGGCCGCGGAAGAAACCGCAGGAGATCGCCGACACGAAAGCAGGCTACGTCTACGACAGCACGCGTCAGAATCCGCCAAATCCGTCGTGGGGGCTCTTGCCGGCGGCGGGCAAGGCTCAGGAATACGTCTATCCGGACTGCAAGGATGGCAGGGTGGTCGCGGACGTCGTCCGGCTGGACAAGGGACACACCGAAGGGCTCGAGCCGAAAGTCACCGAAGAGCTGATCAAGCTGATGCTCTTGGCGAAAGGCGGCAAGATTCAACAAATGCATTAGTATTGATGGGACCTGTACGGGCGGCCCTCCGTGGCCGCCCCTCCCTGGTAACCGACCGGGGACTTCCAGTGAGGGGCGGCCACGGAGGGCCGCCCCTACATGACAGAAAAACAAAATGGCAGACGCACAAAATGGCAGACGCACAAAATGACAGAAGCACAAAAGAAAGGATTCAAATCATGAAGAAGCTAGTTGGCGCCGTCCTGGGAGTTTTATTACTTATGCTGACACACGCCGAGGCTCAGACGCTGTCGCAAGCCGACCTCGACCGGGGGCTTCAATATCTGGAAACCACTAAGAAGAACATCGTAGACGCGACCCGAGGCCTGTCCGAAGCGCAGTGGAACTTCAAGCCCTCGCCTTTCAAATGGTCAGTCGCGCAAGTGATGGAACACATCGCCGCAAGCGAAGACCTGTTGCGACAGATGGCCGAAGGCCAGATCAAACAGCAGGGGGCTGCGGTTCCGGATCGTGACTTGAAGAAGACCGACGATCGAGTGCTCGAGGTGATTCCAGACCGCTCGAGAAAATTCCAGGCGCCCGAACAGTTGCGGCCTAAGAATCAATTTGGCTCACCCGAAGCCGCGCTCAAGCATTTTTTGGAGAGCCGGGCGAAGACAGTCGAGCTGCTCAAGAGCACTCCCGACTTGAGGGCGCACGTGGTCGAAAGCGGGCTGTTAGGCAAGATCGATGCGTACGAGCGGATCCTCTTCGTCGCGGCACACAGCGAGCGTCACACGAAGCAGTTGCTTGAAGTCAAAGCGGACCCAAAGTTCCCGAAGCAGTAGCGCGTGGAGCTACTCTCTTTGCGTTCTTGGAACCATAGCGTCTTCGCGCGAGACCGGGAATCACGCGCAGGACCATCGCTGGCAATGTGGAATCCTCGCTGGCATCTTCGATCGCCGGAGGTAGATCATGATTCTAACCGACAACGAAATTCTAGATAGAATGCCGCCCAGGTGCACCGAGGAAAGGGCGCTCATTGGGAATGCCGATAATGCAAACATTCGGAACTGCGGTTACACTCTTCGCGCGGGTAGAGTCTTCTTGCCTCAAACGGGTGTCGAAGAGTTGCTCGCAGGAGACGGTGCGGTCAAACCGCACGTTTGGGAAATCGGACCGTCGGAGACGCTGGTGATAATGACCGAGGAAACGGTTCGAATGCCGAGTGATTTGTGCGCCACCTATACTCCGCTGAATCGCAACGCCAGCAAAGGATTGATGCTGTTGAACGCGGCGATTGTCGAGCCGGGATACGAGGGGCCGCTGAGCTGCTTCCTGCTAAATTTCTCATCGCAACCTGTGTCTCTCGGCCCAAAAGAAGCCATCGCAAAGATCATCTTCCACACGTTGAAGGAGTCTCCAGTCAGGCTTGAACCGGCGGTTCTTGATGAAACGCACTACGTGCGGAGTCTTGTTGATTCAGCGCAGAAGTTCCAGAAGTCCTTTCTGGATGTCGCCGGTATTGAAAACCGAGCCGCCGAGAAGGCCAAGGAGTCCATCGAGGCGGGCAAATTAGCAATCCAAACCACCAAACAGTCGATGGATCAGGCAATTCTGGATGGCAAAGCGGCGATCGAACAAACGAAGCTTTCGATCAGAACCTCAATCTTCGTGGCAAGTCTCGTGATGACAGGTTTACTTCTCTGGGCTTCACTCGAACCCGTATTCTCGAAGTGGCTTTGGGAGAAGACCGGCGTCACTACATCAACCCAACGGCGCATAGACGAGGCGACGTTGCAAAGAAGTCTGGAAGCTGCCCAAAAACTCTTCGAGCTTCAGTCGGATAAGACAGCTCTTGAGGGCCAGCTCCGGACGATCAAAGACGATCTGGAAAAGCTGAAAACTCAGATCAAGCCGGGAACCAAGAGGTAGGAGCTCAATGCTTATCGAGCATCCTCTCTATCGGGATATCGCGAGTAGTGTGGCTCTTCGCTTATCAAATCGGACTATCATCCAGTCTTTCGTTTTGATCTAAGAAGGAGGCTACAACAAACGTGAGCCATCGCAATGTGGCGTTGAGTGCGCGACGTGGCTACGATCTGGCTTCATCACACTATGAAGCATGGCGATGGTACAGGTTCTGGCGTCTCAATGAAGCGCCAATAGTTCGAGGGTGGTTGGCGAGTCTCTCACCCGGCGAAGGCTTGGACGCAGGGTCTGGTACCGGGGCGTACCTTACCGAGATCGCAGCCGCGGGTCATCGTTACGTTGCTGTTGATGTGAGCGCTAGAATGCTGGCGGTTCAGCGGGAAAAGGCTTGCGGCTTCCAGGGTGTACTCGAAGGCAGCGTTGAGGCGGACCTCGCGGCGCTTCCACTTGTAAGCAGCCGATTCGATTGGGTGCTCTCAACAAGGGTACTGAGCCATATCTCGGATATCCGCGCGGTCTTCCGCGAATTTCGAAGGGTTCTAAAGTCCGGCGGTGAGTGCCTGATTTCCGACGTACATCCTGAGCATCCCTACACACGTGTTTCCATACAAACCGATGTCGGCGACATAGCAATCGAAACGCATAAGCACCCAATCGAGGTTCTTCGAAGTAGCATTCGCGAGACGGACGGCCTTCTAATTCGCAGTCTTGATGAATACCGTCTTTCCGATCTTGCGTGGAAGCCCCCACCGGAGACCTTCGGAAAGCTATACCTGAACCCGGATAAGCCGGTGTTCTTCGTTTGCCGGGTGAGCAGACGATAGACGCAGTAGTGACTCGGCGTGGTGCTTTTCATGGGCGCGCTTCTCCGGAATCTCCGCGATTGACCAACTGCTTCGCGGCGCCTTGTGAACACTCGCAGTTCCGCGCCAACCCGTACGCCCAATCCATTCGATTCGATGCTCATTCACGCCTCTTAATGAATCAAATGACTGATCCTCAAAGACAAAGCGAATAGACTGTGCTGAAAGCCTCGAACTGATTCACAAACCCAGAATGCATCTAGCGGCTGGCGCCAAGCATTCAGGTGCGTTCACCTTGATCGCGTTAAACCGAAGCTCATCTCTCCCAACAAACGAACACTGCAACACGCGTCGGCGCAAGCTGGTTTGGTTCCGAGTTCCGCTGTGCCAGAGATGCCCGTTGAAGAGCAGCACTGAACCCGCCGGCGCGCTGATAATTCTTTGATCGCGATGGCGGCTTTGGGGATCGGCGAAACTCTTCGGCGGTCGAGTTAATAGCCGATGCGTTCCGGGAACAACCCTGGTCGCTCCATTCTCCGACGTGAAGTTGTCCAGCAGCCAAATCGAAGTCACAATTCGAAAGGGCTCGCCTTTGGCCCTAGCCGTCCAGTCTGCATGCAAGCCTTGTTGCCCGTAGCCCGGCAACGGCTCGCGCCCATTCATCTGCGCCAACCTGAAAGGGACTTGCAGAACATGCCAAACACCCGCGAGTACCAGCGGGTGAGTGTACACTCGCTCGAACTTCTCTCCGCGCGTGACAAGGTTGTCGAGGTGTCGCGTACCGCTGTCTTTCACCACGGCGTTCACCGGCGAGCTCGAGTCTTTGGCGCATCCATCATCGAAGGCAGCCCTCAAGCTCTTAAGCCAATCTGCGTCGATGACATTGCGAAAGATCACATAGCCTTCACGATCTAGAGCTTCTTTTTCGGTCGTCGAAAGAGTCGATGCGGTGACGCCGCACTCTCGGAGTGTCAACTCAATCGAATCCAGTTTGATCATAGGCCGAGCCATCACCATCAAAATGCTTTGGTGCGTCTTCAGGCAGTAGAAGGCTAGAGGTTTGCTCTGGACCTTCACACACATTGAATCATAGATCGACGGCGTGAATTGCCGCTAGTCAGAGGGCCTCCTAGCTGAGCTTTGGCTGGGTGCTGGCAAATCCGCTGGCTGTTATCGGCACACTACCTTTGGCGTGCTTGAGGCCGCCACGCACGACTCCATTAACCGTCATGTATCCATCACCGTCATTAGAATCGTGCAGGAAACTTGGCGGGAACTTTGATCGCTGTGGTATAAGTTTCGTGGTTCGATATGAACCTAATCGGCGGGTTTTTCTGTAGCGCGAATTAGATTCGTGCTGGTCCTGCGAGCCGAAGTAATTTCGGAACACTTACGCTTTGCAATCTCTCCCTGAACTGCCGATAACGGAGGCTGAACTCATGGGAATAATGCGCAAACGGTCAATCAGTGGAGCGATGGCATTTGGCCTATCGTGCCTGACACTGTGTTCCCCGCCAATCTCGATGGCTTGGGGACCCGGCGGACATATGATAGCCGCCTATATTGCTTACGACAGACTGAATCCGAGGGCTAAAGCGGCAGCAAAGGAGTTGCTGGCACGGCGGATAAATCCCGCGAAGGTCTCCGAGAAAACAAAAGACTTCGTTAACGCCTCTCACTGGGCTGACGATATCAGACCGCTCCCGGGGTTCGAATCCTTTAGCGCGCTTCACTATATCGATTTGCCCTTTTCAGTCGACGGAATGCCACTGCCATCGTTGCCTATGCCGGACAATTTAGTCACTGCCCTGGAGGTCAGTCTGAACACTCTGAAGACCAGTAGCGACAAAGACGCGCAGGCCCAGGCGCTGCGGTTCATCATCCACTTTGTCGGCGATATTCATCAGCCCCTTCATTGCGCTACCCGGGTCGATGTGAAGCATCCCCAGGGAGATCAGGGCGGCAACTTGGTGACGATCATTGCATCCGATCAAGATGGGAAGCTAAGGGAGATCAAGCTTCACAGTTTCTGGGACGGCGGTATCGGTTCCTTTCCGCGTTCAGGACCGCCTCCCACTTTTGCCGCCCCTCCCTTAAAACAGATTGCCGGTGCGGCATCCAAAGCGACAAAAGGTAATCCCGATTCTGATCCGCAGTTGAAGCTCAATGAACCGTTCAACTTCAGGGCGTGGGCTGGCGAAAGCTTCACACTTGCCAAGGATGTAGCCTATAAAGGGTAACAATATTCTTGACTCACCAGAATGACAGAGCTACGCTGTGGCTGGCGTGACAGGCCGGGATTCAGTCAGGCGGTTTTCTTTGTCTGCTTCTTTCTTCGCTGGTATTCAGCTTCTCGCCTGTCGATCTCTTCTTTCGGAACCGCGAGAATCTTCTTAACAGCTTTCTGGAAGCGGCCAAAGTTATCGCCGGACTTCTCAACGTAGGTTTTGAGCGGTCTTCCCATTATCACTCTTCCTCACTGCCAAAGAATTCTACTTCATCCGCACGAGTAATCATCCGAAGCAACACGCGGTCATCATCAATGATTGAAAACCAAACCTTGAGACTGGGAATAAAAACATCTTCTCGCTGATACGGTGCGCTTTTGCCAACTCGCAAATTCTGAAAGCCTCTTACGGGTCTGAAGTCTTCAGCGCCCTTAGTAATCGCCCATGTGAGAATAAACAGCGCCTCATCCGTATGGCGCGCCTCAGCAATCTGAGAAAGCGCCTCTGTAAATTCGGGAAGCTCTTCAAGAGTCCGAAACTTATACGTCTGTCCAGCCATACTTTTGGACCAACATCTGTGCTTCTATCGCGTCTGCTTCTGTCGGGTCGCCTTCCATCAGTAGGCTGGCTTCATAGGGAATGTGTTCTTTATCTCCCGCGATGCGCCAAGCTCGCCCATGTGATAGATCGCTTACCTCTCTTGCGGTATGTCCTCGAAGCGATCTGATTACCCATTCAATGAGGGCAATATCACGAGCATTAAACACCGACAAATTCGGGTTCTTAATTGCCACGATGCGCTTTTGTGGATACCGATAGAACAGCGCATCTTTCAACACAATGTCTCCCGCTTGAATCATCTCGTTTCGCACCTTCACGAGATAGACCGGAGCCGGACCTTCAGGCAGTTTCATGTAAGGCACACCCGTAATAGGCTTGCCGTATTGACGGTAGGAACTGAAGTCAGCAAAGTATAGAAGCTTGTTGAGTTTGGTTGCGCCGAAAGCCGGGTCGCCTTCGCAACGTGATGCTAGATACAAGATCAATTGGCGTAGCCGTTCCTCTGCTTCGCTATCTACGGGTCGAACAAGCTCCCATTCGTCTGCCCGTTCTTGCATCGTTTTTTTAAGCATGACCGTTATCCCGTCAACGCCTGATAACACTAGTATACCCTACTAGTCAATGGCCTTGGAAACGGCTCTGGAAGCCTATTACTTAGCTTCCCTTTCGATGATCTTCAGTAGGCGTCTAAGCTTCTGGGGCGACAACGCAAGAAGAAGCTGAACTGCTCTTGTAATCTCAGGCACGGATACTGGCTCATTCGTCATTGCGGCCTTGCGCTTCATTGCCACACCTCGCGCCACGCTGAACAGTTCGTCTTCATCTACACCCAAACCAACCGCGAGAGCTTGAGCCTTCACGATAGATAGATTCGCGGCTGTCCCTTTAACAACGTGCGTTACGTAAGCATCGGTTATCCCGTTGCCGCTTCTCCGCTCAACGTCACGTGCGCTTAAACCATTCTCACGCATGATACGTGCAACGTATTTCGAGAGGGTTTCCAAGGGCATTCCTAACCATGTTCGGAATGTCGGAAAGTAGTTGACATTCCCGTTGCACATCGTTTAGGATGGCCCCGCCTAATCCGTTAGGCGGGTCGGACTATTCCAGTAGTCGGGCTCTGATTGCTTCAGAGGTCACATTCGAGAAAGTTTCCAGCTTGTAGAGTGTGGCCTCTGATCGTCTTTCTATCACGTCGCTGTCCGAAGGCTCAAGTTGAAGATTCTCCTTTAGCGACTTTGAGAGAGAGCGTAGACGGCGCACAGCTTACCCAGTGGGTGTGTCGGCTGCGTTCTCTCTCATTTTTCTCAATCGTCCCGACCTCGGGGGCGACTGGTGAAAACGGCTCTGGGAGCCTGTTTCAAGGTACTACAATAGAGTTAACGTTTTGCACCTTGACAGGTTTCATGGCCCTTCCTTAGAGTTTGCTTCCGACCAACCCCCGGAGGAATAGAACTGGAAGAGACAGAGCCAGATAATCGGCCAGATATAAACTATGCTCTTGTTGAGGATGTCCGACCGCCAATGTATCGAGCAATGAAGTATTGGGGTAAGAAACCTCACAATATATGGAGCCAGTTTATTGAACGCTATTGTCCTCTCGGAGGGCTAGTCCTTGACCCGTTTGTCGGCAGCGGAATGGCTGCCTTTGAAGCAGCCAAGCTCGGGCGCAAAGCAATTGCATTCGATCTAAACCCGCTGTCGTCGTTTACTATTGAAGTCCTGGCATCGCCGTTTGATGAGTGGGCATTTCGCCGCGCCTTCGAAAAGATCGTCTCTCTTATCCAAGCTGATTCCGTATATCAAAAACACTACACGCGGAAGATTCTCGACAAACCTGCAACCATATTCAACTACCGATGGGATGGTAATAGACTCGCGAAGATTGCAGCCAAAATCGACGGGACGGGTCGCAAAAAGCAAAAGACAATTTTCCGAAGCGCGGACTCGATAGATACTAAGAAGGTGGAGGAAATGGCCAGTATCGCTATCCCGTACTGGTATCCTCAAACCCTATTCCCGAATACCCCGTCGATCAATCATAAATTCATTCTTGATATTGGAGGCAACAGCTTTGAATATTTGTGGACGCGCCGAAACCTTTATCTGCTTGCAAAGATATTCGATGAAATTAGAAAGGAACCTGATGCGAATGTGCAAAAGCAATTGCTTTCCGGCTTTATCCAGACACTCCATTTGACCTCCAAGATGGTTGTGCCCCGAAACGTAGTTTCAAATAGAGATTTCTCTGGTAGTTGGGGCCGTGCTGATTACATGATTCGGCGTCGATCAATGGAGCAAAATCCTCTTGTCGTATTTCGGCGCTCGTGTATTGAGAAGCAGGGAGTTATTGCCGCGATGCGGGACGCTCGCGCATCACTGCCGGAAGTCAAAATCCATGATGTGCGTAAGACTGGCAGGCTCAACCTAGCGGCGGATATTAACTACGGCATCGTAGACGCTGCGGATATGACGCAGTACGTTAAACCAAAGAGCATAGACTTCATCATAACTGACCCTCCTTACGCTGGTCTCGTTTTCTATTTGGATCTTAGTCTTGTCTGGCTTGTCTGGCTTCAAAAACTGGACTCAAAGTATGCGCCCGACATGAGGTCTGAGATCACGATCAAGAAAGGGCAAACAGGAAGGGATGAGTATCGGCGGCGTCTTAGATTCGCATTCGAGCAGCTTCATAATTGCTTGAAGGATGATGGAAGAATCGTAATCACTTTCCATCATAAGAAACTGGTGGAGTGGAATGAGTTTGTGCATGCCGTGCAGTTCGCTGGCTTCAAACCGGACAAGATAACGCATCAATATAATAAGAGGTCTGGCGAGTCAAATGTGTCCAATCCTTACGGTACGTCGGGTGCAGACTTCTATGTTAGGTGCGTCAAGCATCGAGATGTAGATTTCACTGACGATAAATCGCAGCTTAAACATTTCATAGTCGAAAAAGTTAAAGAGATCGTAGCTCAGCGCAACGAGCCGACTCCTTACACTTTCGTTTTTGATGCGCTAATTCCAGAACTACTCCAAGCGGGCTTCATCAGTCCGCAGGATTATCAAGATGAAGTGGACCATGTTCTATCAGAGCAAGTGGGGAAAATATTTACGCGGACACCGAACAAAGCAAACAAAGCGGGGGACCTGTGGTGGTTTGTCAATCCGCGTCAATATATCAACTATCCAAATGTTGCCCTCAAGGACCGTGTAGAAGAAACTGTAATCTCGCTGCTACGCCGAAAAATATCCGTCAGACTTGATGATGTTCTTGCTGAGTTATTTCGCGCGTATCCCAATGGACTGACCCCGGACCCGCGAAGCATCAAGAACATACTCGAAAAATACGCCTACCCTGCGGCTGGCAGATGGAAAATCAAAGATACAACTATCGTAAGCGCGACAAAGCACACTGAGGTCATTCGACAGATTGTCAGCATTGGTAGAAAAACCGGCGCAGTCACATATGTGGGCAAGCGCGAGCAGCCGGAATCTTATCAACAGGGCGCAACGTTAGCGGACTTGGCAGACCTTCGAGAGTTGTCGTCTCTTTCATCGAAGTACAATGCACAGCAAATTGAGAGAATCGAGATGATTGACGCGCTATGGCTTAATAAGTCTGGCGACGCTGTCGAGACAGTCTTTGAGGTGGAAAACTCTACAGGATTCATGTCTGCTATTCAGAGAGCCTCAAACCTTGAGCGTGCGATTCCTAAATTCATGATTATCCCAGAGAGGCGCTTAGCTGAACTGCTAGGCACGTCAGACCCTCTATTCAAAACATCTTTTGCGGAGAACCACTGGCGCTATGCGCCTTATGACTCGATTGCAAGACTAACTACATACTCGCACCCGTCGATTGACGAAGTAAATAGAATTTCAATGAACCTCCTATGATGATTATTGAACCAAGAAAGAAAAGACCGCGCAAGCCTCTTTCCGAGGAAAACAAACCGGGCCGGTACGACAAGAGAAATACGCTGAACGATCTGACCGGGCGGGACTGGTTGCTATTAACAGGTAGTTTCTGGATGACTGAGCCGTCGATAGTTGACAAGGTGGCGCTCGCTCATCCGGCACCGTTCATGGTCCGGGACGTTGAAAAGCTAATAAGTCTCTTCACAAAAAAAGACATGACCGTTCTGGACCCGTTTGTCGGAAGCGGTACATCACTCCTCGCGGCGAATCGACTTGGTCGCAAAGCAATCGGTATAGATATAAATCCAGAGTATAAGCGCGTAACTGCCTTGCGCATGTCCAAACACGGTTTCTCGGACTATAAGTACATAGTTGGCGACGCGATGGAGAAGATTAAGCGATTGCCAACCGTAGATTATATTGTGACCTCTCCGCCTTATCACAATATCTTGCGCAACAATTCGAAGGGCATTCGCCACAACTCCGGCAAATCGTACCGAATGGCCGCAAGGGAAGGCGTTCAATACTATACGGACCACAAGAACGACCTTGGCAATTTCAAGGAGTATAAGCAGTTCTCATCAGCCTTCAAGCTCATCATGGAACAGGCTTTTGCTAAGCTCCTGGCGGGAAAATATTGCACGATCATCATTAGCGATTTTACCGTGAATAAGAAAGAGGTCTGTGTACAGGCTGACGTAGTACGCTTCATGGAAGAAATCGGTTTTGAGTTTTCGGGAACGACCGTTCTACTTCAGCCGGTCAAGCCGTTATACCCATTCGGCTATCCCTATGCCTATAAGATCAATCATCATCACCAGAACATAATCACGTTTCGCAAGCCACGCACTTGAAAGCCCAAAAGCGAGATGCCTATAATGGTGAAACCTTGGTTAGAACACTGACCCTTTAGCCGTCCCTAGGTGAAGGTTTTCAGCTAACCCGAATGAGGCCGCCAAGTATAAACCTTGGCGGCTCTTTGCTTGTCCGAAATGAACGGTTAACGCTGGCCCCGCTTTCGACCGCGCTTCTGAGGTTTTCAGATTGCTACAGCCTCAGTCTTGCCGGTGAGTTCTTTGAAGGTGAGTCTCTTGCCAACGATTGAGCGGAGCGCCATAACGAAGCGTTGCGCATCGTTCAGATTGCGTCCATTGAATCGGAAGGTCTGTTCATCGAGATAGCGGAATAAATGAAACGGCTCTATCGAAACATACGTGCCGTGAATGCATCGCTTCAACAGTGACCAGAAGTTTTCAATGTTGTTGGTGTGAACGCTTCCGTCAACGTACTTCACGGCATGGTCAATGACTTGGTGCGCGTAGTCGGCAGTCAATCCGCGATACGATAAGAGCGCATCACTGTAGAGCGATGAACCGGCTTGCACGTGCTCTCTCACCGCTTCTTGCAGTGTGCCTTTCTTTCTATCAGAGATGACCATTGCGCGTACTTCACCGCCGCGTTCGATGATTCCCATCACTGCGGTTTTGTCTTTGCCGCCTGTCCCGGTGATCCTGCGCTTGCGAGTAGCAAGATGCATGTTGCGAGCTTTGCCGCCGATGAATGTTTCATCCGCTTCAACATGCCCGCTCAGTTTCTCAAAGGTTCCTTGTTGCATCGCGAGCCGGATTCTATGAAGAAGAAACCAAGAATTCTTCTGGGTAACGCCAGTGGCTCTATGAATCTCATATGAGCTTATGCCGTTCTTGGCTCCGCAAATCATCCAGATAGCAGCAAGCCACTTGTCGAGCGGGATAGCGGAGTCTTCCATGATCGTTCCCACTTTGATAGAGAACTGCTTCGCACAGCCCTTGCACTTCCACACGCGGCGCTTGGCAAGGTAGTAAGTCTCATTCACTCCGCAGCGCGGGCACACGGCCTTGCCGTCAGGCCATCGCAAATCGGCCATGAACTCGATACAGCGGTCTACGTCGGAAAAGTGGCGGATGGCTTCAAGAAGCGTTTGCGGTAACTCGTTGTTTTCTTTATTGTTCTTCTTCATGATGTAGCGATTCTAGCATGGAAAGTTTGGTGAGTCAAGAATATTGTTACCCTATAAAGGTATTAAGAGCGGTACAACAAAAACAACTGCCACCTATAAGAATCAAGCCCTGAAGGTTGCCAACCAGAGAATAGCCTGGGCAGGATATCGCCTGGCTGCGTTGCTGAATGAGATTTGGCCTTAGCCAATTGGAATAGGTAGGCCCCTGGTCAGAGGGACTTTGAGGTCGGCCTCGGGTAGGAACACGATTATGTCAGGGACAGGTGAGTCCCGCTAATCCCTTCAATTTGTCATTTACACTACCCATTCTCTTGCGGACGGTGGCCTTTTGCGTTTCTGCACCGAGAGCCTCGTACCTGCGATACAAGATATCGTATGCCCTCAGAGTGTCCCGGAGGGCGCCTCTTAAATCACATTGGTCGGTCCTTTCGGCGAGAGCAGAGCCAAAGCTGTCATCAGCCGCCTCCAGGTCTCCTTGTAACGCGTTGATCGCGGTGCTCAGGTTCTTGACGGCTCTCGACCGTTCCCTATTTGCTCTTTTCGATTCGTCAACGGCTGTTTGTTTGTCGGACTCCGCAGCCTGCCTTGCGGTCTTGAGCTCTTCTGTCTGCGCTTCAAGTTGCCTGGATTTCTCCTCAGCCTCTTCTTTGTGGTTCTCGGCGTCTGTTTTAGCGGAAGCAGCTTTTTGAGCTTCGGCTTTCGCAACCGATTGTCGATCCAATGCCCATCCAAAAGCGACTACAGCAATCACAAACATTATTGCCAGTATTCCTGCCGCCCAGCGCAGACGTTTGGCGGATTCCGCCTTCTCTTCTTCCCTTGCCTGCGCCTCGGCTTCCTTTGCCTGCGCCTCGGCCTTGCGGGCAGCCTCGGCCTGCACCTTGGCCAGCCCTTGTCTCGTTCGCCAGTTCAAAATCGCCGGCGCCAAAACGTCGTGAAAGATCTCGTACCGTGGTCGGACGTTTCGCTCCCGGCGCGCGCCGACCGGGCGTAAAATGCGCAACGCTCCTTGAGAGAGTTTTTCCAGTACGCTGGTAAGCTCTTCCTCAACTAACTCGGCCTCTTCCTCAACCAACTCGGCTGATCGCGCCAAATCGAAGGATGAGTAGGCGATCTTGGTGCCCGACGGGGTGACCAGGTAATGAAAGATCCTAGCCGCGATTTCTCGTTCTTCTTCATTGAGAGCGCCCATAACATCGTCCAGGTGCGTCCGCACGATATTTTCGGCCCCTTTCAGATCGGTTAGGGTCTTCAGCCGCAATTGGTGAGAGTTGACGCGGTTCTCCTCATTCCAAAGTCTAGTCATCACGAGTTGAAGGTAGGGCGTCTCAATCTGCGTCTCTGCCTTCTCGTCAGTACCCGCCACGATACCACCCCGACCAGCTTCTCCTAGAGTGACCTGTCCAGTTTCGACTTGTTTCAAAACTGTTTCAACCAATTCCGGCTCGATACTGAAACGATCTCCGTTTTTCGCGTACATGTCGTTGTAGAGCCGAATGGGTTCCTCAATCGCGGCGCGGGCTGAGTGCCGGTTGAGGTGCTCAATGCGCAGGTAGTTATCGTAGAGCTTAGGCACACGCACTTTAAAGAAATCCATTTTTGACATTGCGTCATCGCGAAAGGAGATCAGGAAATTTGCCGCAAGCGAGGTATTATTGACCGCGCGCGGGAATTCTTCTGCGAATGTTCCTTCGCCATCTTCGTTTTGATGGTAAAGAAAGTACTCTTCGAACTGATCCAAAATGATTAACAACTGGCCTCGAGCGCGCTTCGTCCACTCATCTAAAGTTGCCGTAAACGAAAGTAACGGCTCGACAGGCTCAATCTCTGTTCCGCTCAATGTTCGTTCGACAGCCTCCTTCACCCTGGCAAGCAAACTTCGCATCGGGTCGCTCTCGCGCCACTCGTTGAATACAGTGATTACGTATTTCGGGTTGCCGAGCCTCTCGATATTCTGTTTTGCAAGCTGCTTCAGATGGTGCCCGACCCCCGCCCGCAACACGGAGCTCTTCCCGACGCCGCTTGCTCCATACAACAGCGTTAACCGCTCAGAGATCAGGTTGGCAGTAATAATGTTTTGTTCATGCTCGCGCCCGAAGAAGAACTCTGCGTCTTCCTCCATATAAGGTGTTAACCCTTTGTAGGGCGTTCTGGCCGCTAAAGTTGTCATCATCTTGTATCTCCAACCCGTTAGATCAAGTCAACTCGCCGCTTAATCTCTGCTACATAATCACGTAGTTTGGCGTCAAAGATCTGAACGTTGCGCGCTTTCCAGAATCTTTGTTCCAGGTCGCCGGGCTGTTTCTGAATCGCCCAGGAATAATAGATGTCAAGATCGCGTCTTTGCTGCATTTGTATTCGATTGAGAAAAACCCGAAGGTTCCAATCGCGCAGGCTGTAGCCCAGGAACAGGAAACTGCTCAGTTTGAGCTTCTCCTTCAGAATGGCAGGCACAAGCGAGGCGATGTCCGAGCGTGTCAGATATTCAAGATAATGGTCTTCGGTGATGACATAACTATCAAGTGGCTTCTTGAAACCGGCGGTGGTCCGATCAACTGCGCCGTGCACTTTCAGTATTACGGGGTTGACAAGATTTCTCTGCTCGTCGAGCTTGATGCCGTCGTACTTGTTGGGATCGTCAATCGGGCACCGCTTTCCATCCATTGTCCAATGCAACAGCTTGCCGCGCTGCTCGTCTTGATCTCCAATCCAATAGGTCACCAAATCAAACGGTTGAGCGAATTGAGTGAATGCCCTTTCGAGAAGATCATCATAATTGGTTGTGACGATCAGGAGGTTGGGACGATAGCCTTTGCCGCGCAGAACGCTTGGCAGTCTCGCAAAGAACTCATGGAGAGACGTCGGCGGGTAGTCTCGGTTGAATATTGTACGCAACTTCGCGTTCAGGCGATCAAGAGTATGCATGAGAGCGACGTATTGAGAGACGCGTAGAAGATCACCGCTATCGGACCACGGATACCCGAATTCCGCGGCGAGGGCCATAGATAGCTCTTCGCCGCTCGGTAGATACTGGCGCGTAGCATTCCAACGCTCTCCTTCCGCCCTGTCACACAGATTGACACCTGCTCCCAAAAATGGGATCACCTGGCCAGTCCTAATAGCATCAATCATATATTCGTAATCCGTGTCCCCCAATGTAGTGGCAAGCGGAGCGATGATCTGCGGCTCATCGGCAAATTCGAGCACCGCTGTGTCTTCCATGCCATCGAGGGGAAGGGCAGCGCTCTGATATACCGTTCGCCATAGCACTACCCTCGCCGTTCGGGTTTTACCTCTTTCCACAAACGGAAAATCGACCGTCACGTCGGCGTCAGGCTTCTGCGCGGTGTCCTTTGGGATGCCCAGCGCCTGCGTAACCATGTGGGCGCAGGTAATGATGCGATTCTCAGGGGTCACATATCCAATGCCCGCAACACTCCCTGCTGCATTGATTAGTCGCACGACCGACAATGTAACTTGATTACTCATATCCTGTCCCCTGGTAGCGGCGCTCAACGACGTATCTACAGTGCTCCTCGCTCCACGCGAAGCACTTGGAAAGCTGAAATCGTTCCGCCTTCCCCCCAGTAGCCGGGGCCTTTGCTACTCTTCAGTTCCTGAGAATAATGGCGACACCGGAGGTAGCTGCACAATATCTGCAATTTCATCTGCAATTTCCTGAATTTCCCCGGGATAAGTCCAGGTTTGTCGTACCCAATGCCCGGTTTCAGCAGGTAACCTGAGGACCAACAAGATGGTTTGCCTCCGATTTTCAGGCAATCACGCAGTGCAACTGTGTGGCTTATACTTCACTCCCAAGCTTGCCGTCAACCCCAACCTACTACCAACTCACTTTATGCATTGACTCCGCGATTCGATTGGAGTACTCATGCGGCACAGACCGCAGCCGGGAGACTAACAATGAGACTCATTCGCTTGATCGGCGCAACCCGAGACGAAGTCGATCTCAAAAAGACTTATGACGCTATCGTAGTCGGTTCCGGGGCAGCCGGTGGCATGGCCGCACACGTTCTGACCTCACACGGCATGAAGGTGCTCATGCTCGAAGCCGGCAAGAAACTCGACATCGACAAGGAACTCAAATCGACCGAGTGGCCCTATCAACATCAGCGGCGCGGAGAAATGCCGCCAAGCCATCACGCGCTCTCGTTGAATGAATACACGATTCGGCAGCCGCCTTACGCCGCCGACACAAAGTTCAAACAGGTGCATTCATACGTGCAGGGCTGGGGGGGCTCGGACTACAGCAAAAACATAGTCGTCGATGAGCGTGAGCATCCTTACACCGGTACAAACTATGCCTGGGTTCGCGCGCGCGTATTGGGCGGCAAGACGAATATTTGGGGAAGGCTCGCGTTGCGCTTATCTGATTTGGACTTCAAGGCGAAGAGTCACGACGGCTACGGCGACGACTGGCCCATCTCCTACAAGGACATCGCGCCGTACTACGACAAGGTCGATCTTTATCTTGGAATCTCGGGCGTGAAAGAGAACCTGCCGCATCTGCCCGACAGCCTTTTCCAGCGCCCGATAAAACTTGTCGAGGCCGAGCAGAAACTGCGCCAGAGCCTGAAGAAAATGAACCGCGTCCTGACTCCCTATCGAGCCGGTGTGACCACCGACGGATTGAAGCACAACAAATACCGAAGCAGGTGCTTTGGCCGGGGCGCCTGTAATCGTCGCGCAGGCGGTTGCGATATTCACGCTGCGTTCGATTCGCCGACCGGGCTGATCATGCCCGCGATGGACACGGGCAATCTTACGCTGCGGACTAACTCGATCGCTTACCAGGTGAGCGTCGATAAGAAGACCGGTAAGGCGAGCGGAGTGGCTTTTATCGACGCCCAGACCGGGAAGACCTACGAAGCAAAAGCAAAAGTCGTTGTTATCGCGGCTTCCACTTTGGAGTCGGCTCGATTGATGCTTTTGTCAAAGTCGGACGCGCACCCGAACGGGATAGGAAACTCGAGCGGGCACGTGGGCCACAACTTCTGCGAGCACATAATGGGACCGCACGTCACCGGACTGGTCAAAGACAAAGTGGGTAAACCACATACACTCGACGACGGGAAGCCGGGCCATTTCTACCTCGCGCGCTTTCGCAATCTTACCGACCGGCATGCCAACTTTATCCGCGGCTACGGATTCGAAGGCGGGGCAGGCTCGTCCATGTTTCCGGACAATACGACGTCGACGCCGGGCTTTGGCGCGGCTTACAAGAAAACTGTGCGCGATTATTCGGGCGCGTTTATCGAGATGGGAGCGTTTGGAGAAGTGCTCGCGCGATATGAGAATTATGTAGATATCGATCCGGCGATGAAAGACAAATGGGGCGTGCCCGTTCTGCGATTCAACTACAAATTCGGCGACAACGAAAAGAAGATGGCTGAGGATATGGCGGACACCGCGCAGGAAATGTTCGCCGAAGCCGGCTTCGAAATCGTCAACGTCGGACGTCGAATCCTGACCGAGGGCTGGTCAATTCACGAGCTGGGAACGGCGAGAATGGGAACCGATAAAAAGACTTCGGTGCTGAATCAATTTCAACAGTCGCACGATGTGAAGAACCTGTTCGTGGTGGACGGCAGCAGTCACGTAAGCGCGTCGTGTCAGAATCCAACGTGGACAATAATGGCGCTCGCCTGGAGGTCCTGCGATTACCTTGCGGACCACTTCAAGAAAGGAAACCTGTAATGGCTGACGAAAACGCTGATAGCCGGATCGGCACGGAAGACGAAACCGGCTTAACCCGTCGCGAGCTGATCAAGTTGGGCGCGAGCGCTGCGGTCGCGGCTACTCTCATCGGAATTGATTCCGGACTGGCCCAGGCAGCACAGGACAAGCCGCCGTTGTTCTTCACGAAAGAAGAATTCGCGCTTGTCGATGAGTTGACTGAGTTGATCATCCCTACGGACGAACACTCCGCGGGCGCGCGAGCGGCTCAGGTCGCTGGTTATATAGACTTCAGACTGTCCGAATCATTCGAAGACAAGCCTAAGAGTATGTGGCGGGACGGGCTCAAACTGATCGAGCAGTTGTCACAGGAAATGCATGGCAAGCGATTTCTGGACGCGTCTCAGGAGCAACGCGTCGCCTTGCTTACTCGAGTCTCGGACAACGAGATGAACCCTCAGAAGCCGGAGGAATTGTTCTTCAAAGAATTGAAGTCAAGCACGGCGCGCGCGTACTACAGTTCGAAGATCGGCATTCACGATGAAATGGAATACAAAGGCAATACGTATCTGAAAGAATTCGTGGGCTACGACGCAACATAACCGGGCGCGGCCTTCTTGATAACGACATGTAGGGGCGGCCCTCTGTGGCCGCCCCTCTTTCGCGTCCCGAGACGTCGCGACGGAGGGGCGGCCACGGAGGGCCGCCCCTACATGTCGTTATCGGGACGCTACATGTCGTTATCGGGACCCTACATGTCGTTATCGGGACCCTACATGTCGTTATCGGGACCCTACATGTCGTTATCAGAATTGGCATCAGACAATTGGCCCACAATTGGCTCTTTACGTCACTCGTTTTCACTGTAGAATGGTTCGGTCAGATAGCCCACTCGAAGATCGAGGTCCAACTATGCTTTTGGAACTCAACCGTGACAGCCACGTCCCGCTATACGCTCAAATCGTTAGCGAGGTCTGTCGAAGAATGACCGACGGCGCACTGAAGGTCGGTGACCGGTTGCCCGCTAATCGCGAACTCGCCAGGACGCTTGGAGTCAATCGCAACACGGTTACAACGGC
>Ga0134124_10000230_pt1 | contig 50394 bp, 42 predicted proteins | sample KB304_FD_96880 | JGI IMG/M metagenome (GOLD analysis project Ga0134124, IMG submission 96880) | Terrestrial soil microbial communities without Nitrogen fertilizer from Kellogg Biological Station, Michigan, USA - KB3-0-4 | ecosystem: Environmental > Terrestrial > Soil > Unclassified ...
AACAACGGCGAACGGAAGATCAACACGATCGAGGACCCGGTCGAGTTCGCGGTCGGCGGCATTCGCCAGTCGCCCGTGAACCCGAAGCTCGGCGTCGGCTTCGCGGAGTTGCTGCGATCGGTGCTGCGACAGGCCCCCGACGTGATCATGGTCGGCGAAATCCGCGACCCGGAAACCGCCAACATCGCGATCCACGCCGCGCTCACCGGCCACTTGGTGCTCACCACGCTGCACACCGAAACGGCCGCCGCCGCGCTGCCGCGCCTGCTTGATCTCGGCGTCGAAGGCTTCCTGCTGAAATCGACGCTGCGCGCGACCATCGCGCAGCGCCTGGTTCGCATGCTGTGCGACCGCTGCAAGACACGCAAGAAGCTGACGCGCACCGATCTGAGCGAAGACCCGCGTTTCTCCGCCTTGGGTTTCCAGCCGGGCGACACCGTGTACGAACCGTGCGGCTGCGACCGCTGCGGCGGCACCGGTTATCGCGGCCGCAGCGGCATTTTCGAGATCATCGAAATGTCGCCTGACGTGCGCGATCTCATCACCGAGCACACCGACTCGGCCGTCATCCAGACCGCGGCGGCCAAAGCCGGCATGCCGACCATGATCGCCGACGCGATCGCCAAATGCCGATCGGGTCTCACGTCGGTGGCGGAGGTCCTGCGCGTGACCACCGTTGGGGCGTGACGTGCCGGATTTTCAATACCGCGCCATCACGCAAAGCGGCGAACTGGTGAGCGGGTCGATCACGGCGCCGACCGCCGCGGAAGTCGCCAAGCGCATCGAGTTCCTCGGGCTTGTCCCCATCGAGGCCATCACCGAAACCGGGGCCAAGCGGGAAGCCCGCTTCAAATTTTCCGGCTTTTCTTCGCCGCGCGCGGAAGACGTCACGGTGTTCACCCGCGATCTGGCGCTGCTGCTCAAAGCCGGGGCGCGCATCGACGACGCGCTCGACCTCCTGGCCGCTGATATCGATATCGGTCGCCTGCGTCCGGTGGTCGGCCAGATCAGAGGCCATGTGCTCGCCGGCGAAAGCCTGTCGGATGCGCTGACTAAGCACCCGAACCTATTTCCGCCGATGTATGTCGCGCTGGTGAAGGTCGGCGAAGCCTCCGGCGCGCTCGACCACATCCTCGATGTACTCGGCAGCGAACGTAACCGCGCCGAAGTCATGCGCCGTAAGGTGGTCGATGCCTTGCGCTATCCGACGTTCGTGCTGCTGGCGGCCTGCGGTGTCTTGGTATTCTTTCTGCTCTTCGTCATCCCGCAGTTCGCGGCGGTGTTGCAGGATTTCAACGCCAAGCTCGATCCGATCGTGGCGGCGCTGTTCGGCTTTTCAAAATTCGTGCGCGCCAATCTCGATCTCGTCGAAGAAGGCGCGGTCGTTCTGATCCTTGGCGGCTGGCTGTTGCTGCGGCGGGCGGCCGTGCGGGCCAAGCTGTTCGGACTGTTTCTCAGATTGCCGGGACTGCGCGGGGTCGTGCGCCTGCACCATACGGCTCTGTTTTGCCGTAACCTCGGCATTCTCCTTGCCAGTGGAGTTCCGCTGATCACGAGTTTGCGCATCCTGATGGACATGCTGGCGACCACCGAAACGACGGCGGTCTGGAACAAGGCGGTCGATCGCGTCAGGCACGGCGGCAAACTGTCAGATGGCGTGTCCGACACCAATTTACTTCCCGCCATGGCGATCCGGATGCTACGTATCGGGGAAGAGACCGGGCAGTTGGCCGTCTTGTCGGGAAACGTGGCCGACTTTTACGAATCCAAGCTGCAACGAAGTCTCGATCGCATTGTGGGTGTCACCGGTCCGATTGCGATCGTCATCATCAGCGCGATTGTGGGGGGACTGATTGTATCCGTGATGACCGCGTTGCTCTCGGTCACGCAGATCATCGAGTGAGCGGGATATTATGACGATGTTCTTCAGGCGCAGGAGCAAGGACCGCCATCGCAGTGAAAGCGGCTTCACGCTGGTCGAAATTTTGGTGGTGATTGCGATCATCGCGCTGATCATGAGCCTGGTCGGGCCGCGCGTATTGAATTATCTCGGCGAGTCGAAGGTGAAGGCCGCCAAGATTCAGATCCAAAGTTTCGGCAGTGCGCTCGATCTGTATAACCTCGACGTCGGCCGCTATCCGTCGACGTCGGAAGGTCTCAACGCGCTGGTGAAGCCGCCCGGCATGCCGGGATCGTGGAATGGTCCCTACCTCAAAGGCGGCACTGTGCCGAACGATCCGTGGGGCAAGGCTTATACCTATCGCTCGCCCGGTGAACACGGCCCCTATGACATCCTCTCGTATGGTTCGGATGGACAAGAAGGTGGAACGGGTACGGCAGCCGACATCGCCAGTTGGAGCCGCTGACGGCGACGAGGGCGGCTTCACGCTCATCGAGATCGTCTGCGTCCTGGCCATCATTGCGCTGCTGGCGGCGATTCTGCTGCCGGAAATTCCGCGCGGCACCTCGCGGGCGCGGCTCGAAGGCTATGCCTTGGAGGTCGCGACGCTGTTGAAGGCCGACCGCTCGGCGGCCATTCGTCTGCGCACACCCGTGAGCACCAGCATCGATCCGGCGGGCCGCTCGATCCGGTCGGGCGCATCGGAACGTCAAGTGCGGGTGCCGAACGACGTGCAGTTCGATGCGGCCTTGGCGACCCGCTGCAACGACCGCGAGATCGGGCCGGTGATCGTGTTCTTCGCCTCGGGGCTGTCTTGCGGCGGGGTGATTGCCCTGACGCGGCCCGGCACCGGCTACCAGGTCCGGGTCAACTGGCTGACGGGAGGGATCGAGGTTGTCCCTCAAAATGCGCTTTAAGCGCCGGCGCTATCGCGACGGCTTCACCTTGATCGAGGTGGTCGTCACCTTGGCCGTGATCGCGGCAGTCTTATTGTCGATCGGCTCGCTGGTGACGGTCGCCGTGCGCGGTGCGCACAGTCTGGACGATCACATCGTCCTGGTCGAAACCGCCCGCGCCATCGAGAGCGCGCTACCGAACCGCGACAACCTCAAACCTGGCACGTCGTCCGGCGAAAGGGATGGGCAACTTTGGCGGCTGGACGTTCGCCCGTTCCCGGGAGCGCTGGATGCGCAGGAACGGTCCGCTTGGGTGCCGCTGAACGTAGCGATCACGGTGCAGACACCCGGTGGGACGACGTACAGGATCGACACCGTTCGCCTTGCGCGAAAGTCGGCGCAATGAAGCGCCGATTGACGTGTAGCAACAGCAATACGGCGTCCGCGGGCGAGGCGGGCTTTTCGTTGTTCGAGATGCTGGTGGCGTTGGTGCTGATGGTCGGCATTCTTGCCGCGCTGAGTACGATTACAGCGCAATGGCTGCCGAACTGGAATCGCGGCTTTCATCGTGTGCAGCGGACGGAACTGCTCAGCCAAGGTCTCGAACGCCTGGTCGCGGATATCGCCGCCGCACAATTCATCACCTCGAACGGCCGCGCACAGAAGCCACTCTTTTACGGTGACGAGTTGGGCATGCGGTTCGTTCGCACCGCATTTGGGCCCAACACGCGCCCGGGCCTCGAGGTCGTGCGAATTGCGACCGTATCGACCGATCTGGGTTTGACGCTCGTTCGCGACCGGCGCTCGTTCGTGACCGTGTCCGAAAACGGTGCGATTAGCGATCTCACCGGTTTTGCCGACCCGGTCGTGCTCATCCGCCAACCGTACCGCATATTCTTTTCGTACGCGGGGCCGGACAATGTCTGGCAGAACGATTGGAAAAATGCCGATCAATTACCCGCCGCGGTGCGCATTTTGGTGCGCGATGGCGCCACCCAGCGCACGCTGGCGGTTTCCACCGTATCGATGCTGCGCGTAACCGCGGCGCCGGAGTGCGCGCGCGCCAAATCGCCCAAAGACTGCATCTATCCGCAGGCAGCCTCGAGAGTTCCGGGCACGACCAATACGGATAACTGACGCATGATCAATGTATCCGAATATCAGGCGAGGCGGTCGCGCCACGGTTTTATCCTGGTCGCGGTTTTGTGGATTCTCAGCGGCCTTGCGGTGCTGGCCGCAGTCTACACGCTGTACGTCGTCAACTCGGCCAGTGCCCTCAGCGTGAACAATGACCGGCTACAGGCCAATTCGTCCATTTCCGCGGCGCTCGAACTGACGTCGTTCTACCTCGGAGCAATCAAGCCGGAGGAACGGCCAACGAGCGGCGAGTTCAACTTTCGCACCGTCAATTCGAGTGTCGCGGTTGCGTTCAAGACGGAAGCGGCCAGAATCGATCTGAATATGGCGCCGCCGCCGTTGCTGGCGGCCCTCTTCACCAGCTTCGGCGCAAGTCCGGAAGCCGCCAAAAGCTATGCCGATCGCATTATCGGATGGCGCGCATACGGAAACTCGTCAAATCTCGATGCTCTCCAAGCCGATAATCCGGAGATCACGGCTTACCGGAACGCGGGATTAACCTATAATCCACGGCAAGGTCCGTTCGCGAATGTGCAGGAATTATGGCTTGTGCTTGGGTTGCCCGCGCCGCTTGTGCAACGGGTGTTGCCTCATGTGACGGTGTTTAGCGGGATGCCGACGATCAACGTCATGGATGCGGCGCCTGAAGTGATTGCGGCTCTGCCAGGGATGACACCGGAGCGGCTGGATGCGGTGCTACAGCAGCGCGCCGCTGCGCCGTACCGGCCTGAGGCCGTACAGCAGCTTCTCGGTCCGGCGCAGGGGCAGGCAACCCTTACCGGTAGTCCGAGCGTTCGCGTGACAGTCGCGGTTGCGCTGGCAAAAGGCCGCAGGGTGAATGCCGAGGTGGTCATCGTGCCGCTTGATGAGGCAATCGACCCTTACCGGGTTCTGTCCTGGACGGACGATATCGACAACTGAACGGACGCAATGAGCAGTTTGCGAATCATCATCGAAAGCTTCTGGCGCTGGATGGACTCCGCCGCCGCCGGAGTCCTTTTGGTATTGGACAGCGTCAAGGCGGCGCGGAAGGTGCGCATCACGGAAGCGAGCGATGGGACGTTCGTGCTGGAAGGCGCAAAGAACGCTCGGATCAAAATCGTGGGGGGATCGGCGACGTGCCCGCCGGAGGCGGCCGATCTTCTCAAGGGTAGCCGTGTCGAGATCGCAATGCGGCCGGAGCGGTTCTTCTTTCGCGCCATCGAGTTGCCGAAACGGGCCACTGAGTTTATCGGCGGGGTGGTGCGGGCACAAATTGACCGCATTACGCCGTGGTCCGCGAGCGAAGCGATGTTTGGCTGGAGCATTCCGTCGGATATCGCCGCCGAACGCATCTCCGTAACCGTCGCGGCAACCTCGCGGGCGCAAGTTGCGCCGCTGATGCAAGCGATGGGTGAGCTTGGACCAAAATCGATCGCGCTTGCCACGCGTTTGCCGGAAGATCTGCCCAACCGCGGCGAGACGATCCGCGTATTCGAGGAATCGACGACGGGTGCCCTCGAACTGCGACAGGTGCGCCGCACGCTAGCGATAGTTTTCGCTTGCATGGTGTTGCTGGCGGTCGGTGCTGCTGCGGCTGCATCATTCATCGTCGATGATCTGAACAACCGGCAGGCCGACATCGCTCGCCAGATTTCACAACGGCGGGGCCTGCTCAGAGCCGGCAACGAGGCGATCAGCAATTCGGCAATAGCGAACTTGGCGCGCCTGAAGAACCAGACACCGGCCACCGTGATTGTACTGGAGGCTTTGTCGAAAGCGCTGCCAGACCACACCTACGTTACCGAGCTGCGCATTGAGGGAGACAAGGTTCAGGTCGGCGGCATTAGCCGGGACGCGCCCTCGCTGATTCGGCTGATCGAGCAGTCGCCGCATTTCGATCGCGCCACCTTCTTTGCGCCGACGACGCGGTCGCCGTCCGATCCGGGGGACCGGTTCCACATTGAAGCGCGCATCAAACCCGTCTTTACGCCGCCGTCATGACCGTCATTCTGCAACGAATTTTCGATCGCTATCCCGCCGCAAGCCTGGCTCTCTATTGCGGCCTGATTCTTGCGTTCGGCGCGACCGTCTGGTTTTCCGTTACCAGTGTTCTCGATGAGCGAACCAACCTGGCGGCCTCGCAGGATATTCTGCAACAGATCGAAAGGCGCAGGCCGGCGGCTGACGCTGCGGGCGGTCCGGCGGGCGCCATTCCGGCGGGATCGCCGTTTCTCGGTGGTGAAACGATAACGGTCGGCGGAGCGGCCCTATTGCAGCGCGTGGCCGGTTCCATCACCCGCTTGGGCGGCAGCATTCAGTCCTCTCAAGTCGACGTGCAAGGACCGCGGTCGAAGGATGGATACATCACGTTGCTGATCAACTGCGAGCTTGAGCAGGCCAGTTTGCAGAAGCTGCTCTACGATCTCGAGGCAGGGATGCCCTTTCTGTTCGTCGACCAACTGGTCGTCACCCCCTCGCAAGACAGTGGAAACGAAAGGACGATGCGGTTGCGGCTGTTAATCGCCGTCACAGGGCAATGGCGGGGGCGGTCATGAAATTCCGGCGGACATCGCTCGTTGGTGCCGGTGTTGGGTCGGCGATCTTGTTGATGGCGTCGGCCTACGCGGCGTCGTCGGAAGGGGACGGCGAGCCCGCGACCCGGGACAGCCCTATACCACCGCGGGGCCGTGTCGAGCGTCCAACTCAGCAGAATCCGTTATGGGCCATTCCGTTGCGTGCGCTGCCGGTCACCGGCGAGCGGCCGATCTTTCTTCCGTCGCGCCGGGCGCCGGCGCCGGTCGTGGCCGCCCCGCCGCCGCGTGTCGAGCCGCCAAAACAGGCCGCTGCGCCGCCTCCTACCCCGCCGCCGCGCCTGACGCTCAGTCTGGTCGGTACGGTCGTTGGCGATAGTGACGATAGTGGAATCGCCGTCTTCCTCGACCGATCAACGCAACAGCTTATCCGGCTGAAGAACGGGGAGGGACATGCTGGGTGGATTTTGAGGTCGCTGAGGTCGCGCGAAGTGGTGCTGGAAAATGGAACGCAGTCTCAGACACTTACACTAGCTCCTGCGGACGCGCCGGCCACCCAGCGGCAGGACAATTTATGAGTATCAACAGAAGTTCGAATGGTTAGTTTCTTCGCTGAGACTGTTCCGCGAGATATGCTAATCATCTGATGGCGAAGAACCCTAGAAAATTTTTCTGAATTACTCCGGAGATGTTATTTCTGTTAAGCTGGCGGCTTCCGTGCAGGAGGAAATATGCGAACGATCCACATCGTCTTAACAGTCTTCATCTGCTCTATCGGCTTAGCCACTTTTCAATCTCCTGCCGCGGCGCAGGCGTCACGAACCTGGGTTTCCGGCGTCGGCGACGACGTCAACCCGTGCAGTCGGACCGCGCCGTGCAAAACCTTCGCGGGCGCAATTTCTAAGACAGCTACGAAAGGTGAAATCAATTGCCTGGATCCTGGAGGCTACGGTGCGGTGACCATCACCAAATCAATCACAATCAGCTGCAGTATTGGAACCGCCGGCATTACGGTGGCGGGGACCAATGGCATCATTGTGAATTTGCCGTCGTCGACGGACAAGGTCTACATCGTGGGGCTTGACTTGCAAGGCAACGGTAGCGGACTTGATGGAATCAAAATCATTGGCTCCGGCACGACCTTTATTCGTAACACGATCATCCACGATTTCACCGGCAACGCCGTAAATCTAGTGGGTACATCAGGCGCACGCGCGGTTATTGTCGATTCCCAACTCGTAGGTAACACCGGCGGACTAAATATCCAGGGGGCCGGAGGGGTGAGTAATGTTGGTATATTGTCGAGGACGTTCGCCGATGGCCACTCCAGCTTTTCGACGCAGGTTGCTGGCCCGAGCAAACTGATCCTCACCGACTCTACGCTGCTGGGCAGCGCAGTCGGCATCGGTATCAACGGTGGCTCCCCCACGATCACGTCGTACGGCAACAACACCATTGGTGGTACGGGCGATCCGACCGTGACGAATCCATTGAAGTGAGCAGGAGACTCGCGATAGCGGCACCCGTAAAATCGTCGGGTGCCGCTTTTTGACAAGTTGTGTGTCCTCTAAGATGATTCAGACGATCTTTCGCCTGTCCAAGTCGTCGATTATTTGCTCGGCCATATCTTTGGCGGTTTTTTTCCCCGCTTGCAAATGTAATTCGGCATTTGCTGGGACTTCATAGGGCTGATCCACGCCGGTGAAGTTCTTGATGTCACCGGCGAGCGCTCGGCGATAGAGACCTTTCGGGTCGCGCGCTATGCATTGATCGAGTGGGGTGTCGACGAATATCTCGATGAACTCGCCGGGCGCGAACAGCTCCCGCACCATGCGGCGCTCGGCGCGGAATGGGGAAATGAACGAGCATAGGACGACCAACCCCGCGTCCGTCATAAGCTTGGCAACTTCTCCGATACGGCGAATGTTCTCAACGCGGTCGGCCTCGGTGAAACCGAGGTCGCGGTTCAAGCCGTGCCGCACATTGTCGCCGTCGAGCATGGTGGTGTGAATGCCGCGCGCGTGGAGGCCGGCTTCGACCAGATTGGCGATCGTCGATTTGCCCGAGGCAGGCAGGCCGGTGAACCACAGGACCGCGCTGCGGTGATTCATCAGGCGCGAGCGCTCTGCTTTGCTCACCGTCAGGTTCTGATGATAGATGTTGGTTGCGCGGCGTAGCGCGAAATCGATCATGCCTGCGGCAACGGTTTCATTCGAATAACGGTCGATGAGGATGAAGGCGCCGGTCTCGCGATTGTCCGCATAAGAATCGAACGCGATCGGCCGCGCTACCGAGACGTTGCAGACGCCGACATCGTTCAGCCCTAACGATTTGGCGGCGAGTTTCGACAATGTGTTGACGTCGACCAGATGCTTGAGTTCTGTGACGGTGGCTATCACGGTCGTGGGGCCGATCTTCAGGTGGTAGGAGCGACCGGGAAACAACGGCTCGTTCGCCATCCAGACCAAATGCGCGGCAAACTGGTCGGCAACCTGCGGCCGGTCACGCGAGGCTGCCAGCATGTCGCCACGGGCGATATCGATCTCGTCTGCGAGCGTAAGGGTCACCGCATCGCCGGCGACGGCTCGATCGGTCTTCCCGCCGGGGCCGAGTAGGCCCTTCACCCGCGTGGCATGGCCGGATGGCAGCACGGCGATGTCGTCGCCCGCCTTCACGACGCCGCTGGCTATCGTGCCGGAAAAACCGCGGAAATCGGCGTGCGGCCGCTGCACGAGTTGGACCGGCATACGAAGGGGGCGCCCCGCACGATCATCTTCGACGTCGACGCTTTCAAGATAATCGACCAGGGCAGGACCGCGATACCAGCGCGTCCGTTGGCTTGGTGCAGAAACATTGTCGCCATGCAAGGCCGAGAGGGGGATCGGCGTAATGGCCTTGAAGCCGAGCGTGCTGGCGAAAGCCTTGAAGCCATCGGCGATGGTGCTGAAAACAAGTTCGTCGAAATCGACGAGGTCCATCTTGTTGACCGCGAGCACGACGTAACGAATGCCGAGCAGGCTGGCTATGATGGCGTGGCGGCGGGTCTGTCTGAGCAGGCCTTTGCGCGCGTCGACCAGCAGGATGGCGAGGTCGGAGTTGGACGCGCCGGTCGCCATGTTGCGGGTATATTGCTCGTGGCCCGGCGTGTCGGCGACGACGAAGCTGCGCCGCTTGGTGGCGAAATATCGATAGGCGACGTCGATGGTGATGCCTTGCTCGCGCTCGGCCTCCAGTCCGTCGAGCAGTAGGGCGTAGTCGACCGCGTCTCCGGCGGTGCCGTGCTTCTTGGAATCTTGCGTCAGCGTGGCGCGCTGATCCTCGAAGATGAGATTCTGTTCGTGCAGCAGGCGGCCGATGAGCGTCGACTTGCCGTCGTCGACCGACCCGCAGGTCAGCAGGCGCAAGGCGGGGCGCGTCGCGAGCGAGTCGGAGGAGGTGTCGGCCGACATCAGAAATAGCCCTCGCGCTTCTTTTTTTCCATCGATCCGGATTCGTCACGGTCGATGACGCGGCCCTGCCGCTCCGACAGCGTCGAGCCGCGCATCTCGTCGATGATGGCGTCCATGGTCACGGCGGTTGAGCGTATGGCGCCGGTGAGCGGATAGCAGCCGAGCGTGCGGAAGCGCACGCTGACCATCTGCGGGACTTCACCCGGCATCAGCGGCAGGCGATCGTCGTCGACCAAGATCAGGCTGCCATCCCGCTCCACCACGGGCCGCGGCTTGGCGTAATAAAGCGGCACCACGGGAATGCTCTCGGCCATCAGGTAGTCCCACACGTCCATCTCGGTCCAGTTGGACAGCGGAAACACCCGCATAGATTCGCCCGGCTTTAGGCGCGCGTTGAACAGGCGCCACAGTTCGGGCCGCTGCTTGCGCGGGTCCCAGCCGTGACCGGCGGAGCGATGCGAGAAGATGCGCTCCTTGGCGCGACTTTTCTCTTCGTCGCGGCGGGCGCCGCCGAAGGCCACGTCAAAGCCCCACTTGTCGAGTGCCTGCCGCAGGGCTTCGGTCTTCATCACTTGGGTATGCATCGCCGAGCCAGAAGCGATTGGCGAGACGCCGCGGGCGAGACCTTCTTCGTTGACGTGCACGAGCAGATCCATGCCGGTGCGCGCGGCCGTCGCGTCGCGAAACGCGAGCATCTCGCGAAATTTCCAGGTCGTATCGATGTGCAAGAGCGGGAAGGGTGGCTTTGTCGGTGCGAAAGCTTTCTGCGCCAAATGCACCAGCGCGCTGGAATCCTTGCCGGCGGAATAGAGCATCACTGGTTTGCTGAACTCGGCGACGGCCTCGCGGAGGACATAGATGGCCTCCGCTTCGAGCCTGCGCAGACGGATGTTGTGGTCGCGCCACGTCATTGAACGTCTCTGGTTCCGGCCAGCATGGCACAAAATCCGTCGTAGGTTTCCAGCGTCGGTCGCCATCCGAACGATTCGAGCTTGCCGGTGTCAACCACCAGGTCTTCGCTCACTCTCGCCCAGAGCTTCTCCTGACCGATCAAATCCAGCATGATCCGTATTGTGTTCGGCGGCACGTCGATCAGGCCCGGGCGGCGCCGCAGTGCTGTGCGCAGCATGGTGAAGATTTCCGGCAGCGTCAGAGGCTTCGGATCGGCAACCAGATATTTTTCGCCGATGGTCGTCTCGTGGTCCAGAACGAAGAAGACCGTTCCGATCAGGTTGTCGATGCCGAGCAGGGATCGCTGGTTCTCGAACCCGGCAAACGGAAGTGGCACGGGCAGCTTTGCAAGTTGCACCAGGCGTTTGATGTTGCCTTTCGGGCGCGGACCATAGATGGCGACCGGCCGCAGGATCGTGAACGGCAGCCCGGTCGAACTCACCGCCAGCTCCGCCGCGAGCTTCGAGCGGCCGTAGTGGTCGGTGGGCCGTGAGTCGTCGGCCTCCCGCACCGTATAGGGCGCCGACGGTCCGATCTGCGCGCGGACGGACGAGATGAACACGAACCGGTCGACATTGCGCTGCTTTGCCGCCCGCGCAAGCTCCTGCGTGGTCGTCCAGTTGATCTGATCGTAATTGGAATGCGGGGTCGACCTGGCGTCGGCGTGCGCAAGGCCGGCCGCGTGAATGACGATATCGACGTCCTGCAGAACAGCCGACCAGTCGACCGGCTGACTGAAATCAGGGACCATGGCGATCTCGACCGGTTCGGGAAACTTCACGGCTTGGCGCGCCGCTGCGCGTACCGCGTAACCGGCACGCAGCAAGCCGCTCACCAGCGGCCGGCCAACGAAGCCTGACGCTCCGGTCACTAGCACCCTCTTGGTCTGCACGTCCGCACGGCGCTCCCGGAGCTTGCCGATCAGGCCGCGGCCATCAGGCCGCGTAATCGACCGGCACCTTCAATATAGTCCATTGGGCTGGTAATCTATCAGACTGCGAAATTCTACCGCCCTTTCAAAAGGTTTCATGGACGCCGATACGCCCAGCGACGGCCCGCTAGCGGAGGTGAAGACGACGTCGCCTTCGGTGGCTATCCTGATGTGCACCAAGGACGGCGCCGCCTTCATCGGCCGGCAGCTTCAATCGATTGCCGAGCAAAGTCATACCAACTGGGCGCTGTTTGTCTCCGACGACGGCTCGCAGGACGATACGGGCGAGATCGTGCGGCGCTTCGCTGAAGGCCAGCGTCAAACGGTCAGCCTGCGAGCCGGCCCGCAAAAGGGCGTCTGCGCCAATTTCCTGTCGCTGGCCGTAGATCCGCAGATCGACGCCGATTACTACGCATTCTGCGACCAGGACGACATCTGGTATCGCGACAAGCTGGCGCGGGCGCTCGCCTGGTTTGCCACAGTGCCGGGTGACGTGCCGGCCGTGTATTGCGGGAGAACCGAGTTGATTTCGACCGAGGAGGAGCCGCTCGGCTGGTCGCAGCTATTTGCCCGTCGGCCGACCTTCCAAAACGCGCTGGTGCAAAACCTCGGCGGCGGCAACACGATGATGTTTAATCGCGCCGCCAAAAAGCTGGTCGAGTGCGCCGGCCTGCGTGAGGTCGTCGTGCACGATTGGTGGGTGTATCAGCTCGTGTCGGGCGCGGGCGGCCTCGTCCATTACGATCCGCAGCCGATGCTGCGCTACCGGCAGCACTCGGCGAACCTGATCGGCTCGAATTTGAGCCTCAGCGCCCGCCTGCTGCGGCTGCGTATGGTGTTGGACGGGCGGTTCCGCGACTGGAATGACACGAACCTTGATGCGCTGCAGCGGCTGCCGGATGGCATCCTGATGCCGGTCAATCGGGAGACGCTGCGCCTGTTTGCCGGGGCTCGCTCGGCGCCGCTGCCGCAGCGGATCTATCTGCTGCGCCGGTCCGGCGTCTATCGGCAGACCCTGCTGGGTGATATTGGGCTGCTGGTCGCGGCCATCCTGAAAAAGCTCTAGGTTCGCGCGGCATTGCCACGCGATTTACACTGGCAACTGCCTACATCGCGTGTTGGCCGGGATTTCGCCGCGGGATTGACTGACGAGCCGTCTCGGCTATCTTTCCCAGATAAATCAGGGATTTAGTAATGCTTTTGATCACCGGGGGAGCGGGATTTATCGGGTCGAACCTGGTGCTGCAGCTCGTCGAGGCCGGCGAAACCGTGATCAATCTCGACAAGCTGACCTACGCCGGGAACCTGCATAACCTGCGGGGGCTCCCCCCCGGTCGCCACATTTTCGTCAAAGGCGATATCGGTGACGAGGCTTTGGTCGCGGACCTGCTTGCCCGGCATCGGCCGCGCGCGGTGCTCAATCTCGCGGCGGAAAGCCATGTCGATCGCTCGATCCGCGCCCCGGAAGACTTCATTCAGACGAATATCGTCGGCGCATTCCGGCTCTTGAAGACTTGCTACGCCCATTGGACCGGCCTGCCGGACGAGGAGAAAGCCGCGTTCCGCTTCCTTCACGTGTCGACCGACGAGGTCTACGGCACGCTGTCGGAGACAGATAACCCCTTCAGCGAGCGGACGGCCTACGCGCCGAACAGTCCATACGCCGCGAGCAAGGCGGCGTCCGATCACCTAGTGCGCGCGTACTTCCACACCTACGGCTTTCCGGCGCTGACCACCAACTGCTCGAACAATTACGGGCCGTTCCAGTTTCCGGAGAAGCTCGTTCCGCTGGTCATTCACAACGCTCTGGCCGGCAAGGACCTGCCGATCTATGGCGACGGCCAGAACGTGCGCGACTGGCTCTACGTCACGGACCACTGCCTGGCGATCGAACGTGTGCTGACGTGCGGCAGGCTCGGCGAGACGTACAATATCGGCGGCGAGAACGAGAAAAAGAATATCGAGGTGGTCAAGCAGATCTGCGCCATCCTCGACGAGGAGCGTCCGCGCGCGGATGGCTGCTCCTATGCCGAGCAGATCACCTTCGTCAAAGACCGTCCCGGGCACGACCGCCGCTATGCGATCGACGCCAACAAGATCAACGGCGAACTCGATTGGGCGCCGCGGGAAAGTTTCGATACGGGCATCCGTAAGACGGTGCAGTGGTATTTGAGCAATCAGGATTGGGTGAGAAATGTCACCAGCGGAGCGTATCGCGAATGGATTGCCGTCCAGTACGCCGGGGCAAACCCCGCGCAAGGGGATCATTCTCGCGGGCGGGTCGGGGACGAGGCTGTACCCGCTCACTAAGGCCGTCTCCAAGCAGCTTCTGCCGATCTACGACAAGCCGCTGATCTATTATCCGCTCTGTACACTGATGCTGGCCGGCATCAGGGACATCCTGATCATTTCGACGCCGGAAGACACGCCCCGGTTTTCGCGGCTGCTCGGCGATGGCTCCGACTGGGGTCTCAATCTGCAATACGCGGTGCAGCCGTCGCCGGATGGGCTGGCGCAGGCCTTCATCATTGGCCGCGATTTTATCGGCACCGATCATTCGGTGCTCGTGCTCGGCGACAACATCTTCTACGGCCACGACCTGCCGACGTATTTGCATCGCGCCGCGAGCAAAGCCGAAGGAGCAACGGTATTCGCCTATCACGTGCGCGATCCGGAACGTTACGGCGTGGTGAGCTTCGACGAGCACAAGCGCGCGGCCTCGCTGGAAGAGAAGCCGAAGCAGCCGAAATCGAACTACGCGGTGACCGGTTTGTATTTCTACGATCCGGAGGTGGTGGATATCGCCGCGTGCTTGAAACCGTCCGCACGCGGTGAGCTTGAGATCACCGATCTCAATCGTGTTTATCTGGAGCGCGGCAAGCTGTCTGTGGAGCTGCTCGGCCGCGGCTTCGCCTGGCTCGATACCGGCACGCACGAATCTTTCATCGAGGCCTCCACCTTCATCCAGACCATCGAAAACCGGCAGGGCCTCAAGGTCGCCTGTCCGGAGGAGATCGCCTTCCGCGCCGGCTTTATTGACGTCAAGAAACTGGAGCGGCTCGCCGCGCCGCTTGCCAAGAACGAATACGGCCGATATTTGCTGCGTGTGATCGAAGAAGAACGCGCGCCGAAGCCATGAACGCGATCAAGACGACGATTCCCGACGTTTTGCTTCTGGAGCCGCGCGTCTTCCGTGACGATCGCGGATTTTTCATCGAAAGCTGGAATGCGCGCGCGTTCAATAGCGCTGTCGGCAGCGAGATCAATTTCGTGCAGGACAATCACGCGCGTTCGCGCGCCGGCGTGCTGCGCGGGCTGCATTATCAGATGAAGCAGCCGCAGGGGAAATTGGTGCGCGTCGTTTCAGGTCGTGCCTTCGACGTCGCCGTCGATTTGCGGCACTCGTCGGCGACATTCGGCCGTTGGCTTGGCTATGAGCTGAGCGCGGAAAATTTCCGTCAGCTCTGGGTGCCGCCCGGATTTGCGCACGGGTATCTCGCGTTGTCGGACAATGTGGAATTTCTCTACAAGACGACAGATTATTATGCCCCCCAGCATGAGCGATGCCTGCTTTGGAACGATCCGGCGCTTGCCATCGAATGGCCGCTCGATGGTGAGCCGATCCTGCATGCGAAGGATCGGCAAGGGCTGCCCTTGAGTAAAGCGGACGTGTTTCCATGAGGTTGATGCTCACCGGCGCCAACGGGCAGGTCGGCTGGGAGCTCTCGCGCAGCTTGGCGCCGCTCGGCGACGTAATTGCATTTGATCGCTCGCGTTGCGATCTGTCGCGACCTCACGAGTTGCCGGGCCTTGTCGCTGAGGCGAAGCCCGACGTTATCGTCAATGCCGCCGCCTATACTGCGGTCGACAAAGCCGAGGAAGAAGAGGCGTTGGCGACCACGGTGAATGGAACGGCGGCCGGGGTGCTGGCGGACGCAGCGCGCAAATCGGGCGCGCTGTTGATCCATTATTCGACCGACTACGTGTTCGACGGCACCAAGGACACGCCTTATACCGAAGAGGACGTGCCGAACCCGATCAATGCGTACGGACGCAGCAAGCTCGCCGGCGAGCGCGCCATCGCCGCGGCCGAAGCAGACCATCTGATTTTGCGCACGTCCTGGGTCTATGCCGCGCGAGGACGCAATTTTGTGAAAACCATTTTGCGGCTCGCCGGCGAGCGTGACGAGCTGCGTATCGTCGACGACCAGGTCGGCGCGCCGACCTGGGCGCGCGACATCGCCGACGCGACCGCATCTGTCGTCCAGCAAGCGTTACGCGAACGCAGGGAAGAGCGGTTTTCGCCCGCTATCGTCAACATGACTGCGGCTGGCGAGACAAGCTGGTATGGGTTTGCGCAGGGTATTCTGGATGCGGCGAGCGCTCGGGGGCTGCTCGTCAAGCGGCCGAGGTTCAGCCCTGTTTCAACGTCGGAGTATGTGACTCCCGCGCGGCGGCCGAAGAACTCGCTTCTGGCGGCTGCCCGCTTGCGCGACCGTTGCGGAATTGCGCTCGCCGACTGGCGGCAATCATTGGCCGCTTGCCTGCAGGATCCTGTCCTTAAAGAAGCTGCGTAAAGGCGCGTTGATGGATATGGCGAATCCTCGCCCTTGGTGTTTCACCGCCGATCGGCAATGCTGCCGGTTGTGCTTGTCCGGCTACGGGCCTCAATATGCACGGAACGGAAAATTATGGCCGCCTTCCTGAAAAAGAGCATCGAGGATCTTGGTAAAGCCGCGGTTGTATGGCGCATCTGGGTTTTGCTCGGCGCCACGGACATCCTCAAGCGCTATCAGCGTTCACGCCTCGGTCCATTCTGGATCACCGCCAGTATGGCCATGCTCGTAACCGGCTTAGGCATCCTTTATTCCGGGATCTTCCGGATGCCGATCGCCGAGTACCTGCCCTACGTTGCGGTGAATTTTGTTATCTGGGGTCTGATCGCGGCGATAGTGAACGAAAGTTGTCATGCGTTTCTGGAATCAGAAACGTATATGAAGAATCTAAATCTTCCGAAGAGCGCTTTCGTGCTGCGCGTTGTTTTTCGCAATCTCATCATGACAGCTCATAATTTTATTATCATTCCGGCTGTTCTGATCCTTTTTGCCATTCCTGTGCGCCCGGCGATCGTCCTGGTGATCCCGGCGCTCATTTTGATTGTTTTGAACGGCATCTGGGTGGGCCTGCTGCTGGGCACGCTGAGCGCACGGTTTCGCGATATTCCACAGATGGTGCAAAGTATTATGCAGGTGGTCTTCTTCATGACGCCGGTGATGTTCCACACCAATCAGCTGCATGCGGGCGTGCAGTCGGTGCTTGATTGGAATCCGTTTGCTGCGACACTGGCGATCGCGCGTGACCCGCTGCTCGGCAACGTGCCGCGGGCGCAGGATGTGATCGTGGTCTTGGTTTGCCTTTGCGTCGGGTGGCTGTTTGTCATCCCATTCTTCGGCAAGTTTCGTGACCGCATCGTGTACTGGCTGTAAACGCATCCATGACAAAAATAGTGCTCGCCGACGTTTCGGTCGAAATCCCCGTTTACAACGTGCGCGGTCGCTCGATGAAGTCGCTGGTGTTTCAGCGGGCGGTCGGTGGCGACATGCGCGCGCGCGGAGACATCGTCGTGGTGCGCGCGCTTGAGAACATCACGCTGACCGTCGTCTCGGGCGAACGTGTCGGTCTCATCGGACATAATGGCGCCGGAAAAACGACGTTGCTGCGGGTGATGTCCGGGGTTTATGCACCGACGTCGGGCGCGATCTCGATCGAAGGCGATGTCTCGGCGCTGACCGACATCACGACTGGCCTCGACATGGAAGCCAGCGGATACGACAACATCCTCTACCGCAGTATTCTGCTCGGCCATTCTTATGCGCAGGCGAAGACGCTGGTTCCGGAAATAGAGGCGTTTTCCGAGTTGGGCGAATATCTCAAGCTGCCGGTGCGGACCTACTCCAGCGGCATGATGATGCGACTGGCCTTCGCCATTACAACAAGTATTCAGCCGTCGATCCTGATTATGGACGAACTGATGAGCGTCGGCGACGCCAGTTTCATCGAGAAAGCACGTGCGCGGCTGGCGAGCGTGATCTCGACATCGCACATCATGATCCTGTCGTCGCATGTCGAGCGTGTAATCCGCGAGTTCTGCAACAGGTTGCTTTGGCTCGAACACGGCCGGATCCGGATGGATGGATCGCCCGACGAAGTTTTGGCTGCCTATAACAACAGCCTGAGAGCCTAACGGCGGCTTTGGCGGGCGCCAGTCGGGTGCAGAAGCCGGGTTTGTCTAGCTTTTATGCAAGGTACTGAAATCACGTCGGAATATCGCGCGGCTCGTCCTTGAATTTAATGACCAGACCGAACATAAGATAAGTCCCTTTTCACTATCCGGCCTCGCCAGTTAAGCCCGGTTCCAATGCGCAGCAAAAAACGTCAAGCCGTAATTGTGCTGGGCATGCACCGGAGCGGTACGTCGGCCACTGCCGGAGCCTTTGGGCTGCTGGGCGCCGCGCTTCCCCGCCGCCCGCTGCCGACCAATGAATTCAATCCAAAGGGCTATTTCGAATCGTCGCATCTCCTCGCTATCCACGATCGTATCCTGGCTGCGGCCGATACGACGTGGTCGGGTTGGGAGGGCATCTCGGAAAAATGGCTTCGCTCGGCCGATACACAGGCTTTTGTCGATGAACTCGCCGCGGCTGTGGCGGAAGATTACGGAACCGCGCCGCTGTTTGTGATCAAAGATCCGCGGATGTGCCGGCTGATGCCGCTGTGGCAGCGCGTCCTCGATCAGGTCGGCGCGAAACCGTATTTTGTGCTGCCGATCCGCAATCCGGTCGAAGTTGCGGAATCGCTGCGGGCTCGGGACGGCATGCCGCTAGGGCAAGGCGCACTGTTATGGCTGCGGCATGTCCTCGATGCGGAACGCGAGACCCGCGGTAAGCCGCGCGGGTTCTTTCATTATCCCGATCTGTTGAGCAAGCCGCGGAACGTCATCGATCGTTTAACAAAAATGCTCGGGATCGCATGGCCACGTCGGGTCAAAGATGCGCTGACCGAGCTGCATCAATTTCTCGATCCGGAACTGCGCAATCAGATCGCCAAACAGCCGGATTTCGATCGTTTGGGGGATGTCGCGACCTGGGTGTCTCTCGCATATGAGAGTTTGCAGCGGCTTGTGGAATCGCCGACTGATCGCGCAGCCAGGATTAGTCTCGACCGCTTGGGTGAAGCGCTTGCTGTTTCCTCGGGAACGTTCTCGTCGATCTTCACACACCAAAAGGAACAGCAAAAGATCGAGTTTGCGAGACGCGAGCGGGATCTTAAAGATGCTCATCAAGGGGAGCTTGCCGGCCTTCGGGCGATTGTCGCTGAACGTGACAACAGATGCAGTATCCTGACCGACGAGTTAGGTAGTCGTGAGCGAAAACTCGCCGGGCTTGAATTTAAAGCGAACGAAGATCGCCGTCTGATCGAGGCCTTACAGAACGATCTCGCTGAGCGAACCCAGAAAGTAGCTGCCCTCGAAGCCGCGCTCGAAACGGCGATCGCGGAACGCGACCGGCAGCTAGATCGGCTGCGTGACGCGCTTGCTGAAATCGAAAGAGAAATAGCCGCTCGACGCAAGGCAGAGAACGAAGTAGAGACCGCCAGCCAGTCGATGCAGGATCGTGATGCCCAGGTGAAGCGATTCCGGATAGGAATTTCCGAACGCGATGCCCGCATCGCCAGCATTAACCAGGCTTTGGCCGATCAGCATATTCACATCGTCGCACTGCAAGACACAATTTCAGAAATATTTGCCAGCGATTCTTGGCAGATCACTGCGCCGGGACGTTGGGTCGGACGCCAATTGCGGCGCGCATTGCCGCTCGTTGAGTTTCTCATGCCGGCATCTTCGCATAGACCCGCGTCAATGCGGGTGGGCGATCGTGCGAAGGATGCCGCTGGCCGTCTTTCGGAGGGAGTTCTCGGGCCGGGTCTATACTCTTTGCCCGCCGTGGCGACGCGGCCGAAAGTGTCGGTCATCGTCCCAAATTATAATCACAAGCCTTATCTGCGGGATCGCCTCGAGTCGATCTACAACCAGACCTACGACAACTTCGAGGTCATTCTGCTCGACGACTGCTCGACAGACGGCAGCCAGGAGGTTTTACGGCAGTACGCCAAAAAGTATGTTCGGAAGACCAAGTTGGTCGAGAACTCAGAAAATTCCGGCGGCGTTTTCAATCAGTGGAAAAAGGGGCTTGATCTCGCGAGCGGCGATCTGATCTGGATCGCGGAAAGCGACGATTATTGCAGCACCAACCTGCTGGAAGATCTGACGCAATACTTTGCGAACCCCGCAGTCATGTTAGCCTTCTGCCGCAGCGATTTCGTCAAAGGCGAGAACCTCGAGCGAATTTGGACAACCGAAGATTATTGGAAGGTCTTTAATTTTGATTTGGGGACGCGTCCAGTCATCAAGTCGGCTCACTGGCTTGTCAATCACGGTTGGGGCATTCGTAACATCGTGCCCAATGCCAGCAGTGCCCTTTTCCGGCGTCACGGTGCGTTGGACGGGTTGGACAACTCTTGGACTAAGTTGAGGCTTTGCGGTGATTGGATTTTCTATCTAACGCATATTCGTGGCGGGCTTGTCGCCTATAGCCCGGAGTCCACCAATTACTATCGTCAACATGCGCTTGGTACATCGACCAATGTTCAGAAGAGCGACGATTATTATCGGGAATACGAGCGGGTCGCGCGGACGATTGCTTCGCTCTATCGTCTCGATAACAACGTACTTGAACGCCAACGCGACGACATTTACACCCATTGGAAGACTGCGCGCGGCGACGGCGCGAAGAGCGATTTCAATGCTTTGTATGATCTCGATCGTGTCCGTGAGTTTGTAAACTCACGCAAGCCAAACATCATTCAGGTCGCGTATGCGCTCGCGCCCGGCGGCGGCGAAACGTTTCCCATTCTTCTCGCCAATCGGCTCGATGCGAACGGTTACTGCGTGACGTTGCTGAATGCCGCGCAAGAACCGACGCAAGCCGGTGTGCGTGAAATGCTAAGCCAGAATATTCCTCTGCTCGAGGTCGCGCGCACCGATAGGATTGCCGAGGTTTTGGTCGATATCGGCGCCGAAATTGTCCACACTCATCATGCCAACATGGACTTGGCATTCTCCGGGTACTTGGTGAACGAGCCTGACATCAGGCAGGTCGTTTCGATGCACGGCATGTATGAAATGATGGATCCGGAGATCCTGAAGGCGCGTCTTCCGCTACTAGAAGAGCGGGTCGATTGCTTCGTTTATGCCGCCGAAAAAAACCTTGCGGGATTTCCGGTTGATTTCCGTGCCAACAAGAAATTTGTGCGGATCGATAATGCATTGCCTGTGTCAGCCATTACTCCGGCGCTGCGAAGTGATCTCGGCATCGAACCGGACGCTTTTGTGCTATGTCAGGTCGCCCGGGGAATTCCGCAGAAAGGCTGGAAGGAGGCGATCCAGGCAGTCACCCTGGCCAAGAGAAAGGCGAAGAGAAAAATACACCTTCTACTGATCGGCGACGGCCCGGAATATGACCGGCTAAAATCCGAGGTTCCCAGTTTCATTCATTGCCTCGGGTTTCGGTCGAATATTAGGGATTATTTTGCCGCCTCCGACATCGGCTTCCTGCCGTCGCGCTTTAAAGGTGAAAGCTACCCGCTGGTCCTGATCGATTGCCTGCTCGCGGGCCGCCCGATGCTCGCAAGCAATATAGGCGAGATTGCTTCGATGCTGGCCGGCAAAGATGGTCCGGCGGGCGAGTTGTTCGATCTCGTCGACTGGACCATTCCCGTCGAAGCCTTGGCAGACCGGATCGCCGCGCTTGCCAACGATCATGGCCGCTATCAGACGTTGGCCGCTCGCGTGCCCGATGCTGCCGCCAAATTCGATATGACTAAGATGGTCGAGAAGTATGACGCGGTCTATCGCGATTGCTTGAAAACGGGCATCAGTGCCGAGACCAAAGCGGCGCGTAACGGAAGTATCCTATTGGTCACGCATGATTGCTTCCCACACGGTGCTCAAGTTCTTCTTCTGCAAATTGGAAAAACGTTAAAGCGCAACGGATTCGATCTCAGAGTTCTTGCCCTTGGCGATGGACCACTGTTCGACGAGTTTGCGCGACTTGGACCTATCATCCATGCCGCTTCCGCGGGCGAAATCAGGGTCAAAGACTTTCTGTTCGATGCTTGGACAAGCGGGATGCGCGATGCCATCGCCAGCACCGTCGTCTGCGGCAGTATATTGCCGGTTCTTAAGGATCTCGGATTTAACGTTCTGCACTTAGTTCACGAACTGCCCAACCTGATCCGGCTGATGGGGCAGGAGGAAAATGCAAAGGCGGTCGCCCGTTACGCCGACAAGGTCGTTTTCGCCAGCAAGGCCGTCTGCGAAAGCTTCGGTACGATTGCCCCGATTGCGTCCGATAAGGTTGTCATCCGGCCGCAGGGGCTTCTGCGCAAGAACCCGTATAAGGATCGGAATGCTGAAGCGCTCCGAGAGGTTTGTCAGAAGCATGGCCTGCCGGCGAATACCAAGATCGTTTTGAGTATCGGCTATGTGCAACCGCGAAAGGGACCCGACCTTTTCGTGCAGGCCGCGGCATTGGTATTGAAGAAACGTCGAGATACGGCGTTCATCTGGGTCGGCGACGCGAACCAGGAAACGCAAGCGCAGATTACTGAGCTCGTTGATAAGCTGGGCGTGCGCGAGCGAGTCTTGTTCGTGGGCTACGATGCGGAGCCGATGGCGTATTACGCCGCCGCTTCGGCCTATGCCCTGACGTCGCGCGAAGATCCCTTTCCGAACGTGGCCATTGAATCGATCGAGGTGGGTGTTCCGGTCGTGGCATTCGACGGAGCGACCGGGGCCGCGGATTACATCCTCGCCCACGGCGGTGCGCTCGCTCGGAATGAGGACGCTGCCGATTTCGCGAAAAGGCTCATTGCGTTTCTCGACAATCCGCAGCCGCTGAAGAAGCTCAACAGTGTGGGATCGCTGCAGCAGTACACCCTCGATCTGCTGCACGCATTGAACGGCTTCCCCCGCGTATCGGTGGTCGTGCCGAACTTCAATTATGGGCGTCTGCTGCCCGAACGGCTCGATGGCATTTACCGGCAATTTATGCGACCTTACGAGGTCGTCATCCTCGATGACGCTTCGACGGACAGCAGCGCGGAAGTGATCAAGACGTATCTAGCGCGCAACGACGTCGACGCGAAGGTGATGATCAATGAGACGAATTCCGGATCGGTATTTCGGCAGTGGCAGCGAGGTGCGGATCTCTGCAGCGGCGATCTGATCTGGATCGCCGAGGTCGACGACTTGGCTGGTCCGGATTTCCTCAGAAAATTATCGAGGGCTTTTGACGACCCCGATGTTGTTCTCGCTTATAGCGATTCTAAGCAGATCGATGAAACAGGCCGCGTTTTTGCGGAAAATTACCTCGACTATACGCGAGATATTTCGGATCGGTGGCATTCGAACTATACCCGCTCGGGCTCGCAGGAAATTGCCGACTCGATGGCGATTAAGAACACTATTCCTAATGTGAGCGCGGTTGTCTTCCGAAGGACGGCCTTGCAGGCTGCGCTGAATAAGATCGGAGATATTCTATTCTCTTATAAGGTTGCCGGCGACTGGTTGGTGTACCTCCACGTGCTTACTCAAGGACGTATACATTTCCGGAGCGAGACGCTCAATTATCACCGCAAGCATAGCAAAAGTGTTACGCTTGGGACCGACAACATGAAGCATTATCGGGAGGTCGAAGAGTTGCAGCAAATCGCCCGATCGTTGTCGACGCCATCGGCCGAAACTCGAGCCAAAGCCGCCGCCTATATGGAACGCTTGTACGAACACTTTGAGTTTCCCCGGAAAAATCTGAGGGGACGATAACGTGGCGGAGAACGCTTCCTATAGGAAGGCGGTAGTTCTCGGGGCGGCGGGATTCATTGGAGTCAGACTGGCGCATTCTTTGGCGGACAAAGGCTTTAGCGTCGTCTGTTTCGACAAGATAAAATGCTCGGACTGGCCGGCGGGCGCAAAGGCGATCGTCGGAGATTTCGCGGCGCCACCGGAATCGCTTTCGGCCGAGCTCGATGATTGCCTTCTCTTTTATCTGGTTTCCGCAAGTCGACCGTCGGCGTCCACATCGAAAATTGGTTGCGAAATCGCGGTCGACCTATCGGGCACGCTTCGGCTCCTTGAGACGATTGCATCGAGGCGTCTGCGTCTCATCTATTTTTCCTCGGGCGGTACGGTGTACGGCCATAACGATAGTGATGTCATCCCGGAGCGTAGCGCGACCGAGCCGATCTGTTCATACGGGGTCATGAAGCTGACGGCGGAACGTTACGTTGCGCTCTACGGACTGCTTCACCGCCTCGATCATGTCATCGTGCGTCCGTCTAATCCGTACGGACCTGGTCAGTCGCCTCTGCAAGGGCAGGGTCTCATTGCCGTCCTTTTGCACAGGGCTCTCAACGATCAGGCGATCGAAGTGTGGGGCGACGGCGAAAATGTGCGTGATTACATCTACATCGATGATCTGGCCGAAGCGGCTGTCGCGGCTGCCGTGTCCGGAAAGAACGGGGCGATCTACAATATCGGAACCGGCCTCGGGCACTCGATCAACCAGGTAATCGCTCAAGTCAGGGCCACGCTTGGACGACCGATGGCCGTCTCCTACGCGCCGCAACGCGCGGTCGATGTGCGGCGGAACGTGCTTTGCATTGACAGACTGACGACCGATACGGAATGGACGCCGCGGATAGGCCTAGCTGAAGGGTTGAAGTATACTGCCGAGTGGATACGTCATAGTCAGAAGTTCGACATGCGCGCAGGCCACGGTGGTAAATATTAGAGGCGGAGGTAGCTACTAATATGCCTATCGTTGCCTACATCGACACCATCGACGTATGTCACCTCGAGTGTCCGACTTGCCCGCGTGGCGTACGGGTAATGAAGAATACGTCGAAGAAGATGCCGCTTGAACTCTTCGAAAAGATCGTGGCCAAAGTTAAGTCAGAAGACTATGCCCAGATTGGCCTGTATAGCTGGAACGAGCCGTTTCTCAATCTCACGCTTCACGAGTATGTGAGTATCGTGAAAAGAGCCGGATTGGCGTGCGAGATATCAAGCACCTTGTCCCTTCGCCGTATCGCAGGTCTAGAAAAAGTTCTTTGCGCCGGCCTCGATCACCTCACTGTTTCGGTTTCTGGTGCGGATCAGGCGACGTACGAACGCAATCACGTCGGCGGAAATCTGAGATACGTACTTGAAAACCTGCAGCGGGTGCGTGAGATCATCGACAGAAACAAGCTCTCGACCGTGGCGAGAGTACGAATGATACGGTTTTCCTATAACAACGAAGCGGAAGAACCGCTGCGCGCGATAGCCGATGATCTAGGCCTAAACTTTGAAATTATAGAAGGGGGCGGCGATCCAGACCAAAAGCCATCGCCAATACTGCAGCTCACTCCTGAATGGTTTGATTTGGAGAATGACCGAGGATCTAAACGGCCATTGCAAGAATCGCCATCCGAGGTGTGCTCGCTGCTGTTCGATAAGTTGACTATCGATTGCGATGGAATGGTGTATCTATGTTGTGCATTCCCAAACACTGAATCTTTGAAGATAGGTGCTTACCTTAATCTAGGCGTTGACGATCTGCTTATGCATAGGTTCCGGCATCCACTTTGCAGGGTCTGCTCGATGCCTCGTCGTCCGATACAGGATGAGGACCGTTCCAGACTCGGAAAGGCACGGCAGATGTCCTTAGTCGCTGCGGATTGACGTGCGGCTGGTTCTCGCTGCGAAATCGCCGGTGCTGTCTTAACCGCGTAGGACTTGGCAGCCGCCGAATTCGCCGATCAGCGCTTTGTCGGCGATGAATGTTTCAATTAACGGCGCACTCTCTTTGTAGGTAGCGATTTGATCCAGACAAACCACGATCGCGGCAAACGGCCGGTCTCCAAGGAAAGACTGTGGGTTTGCCAGAATCTTCTCTGTAAGCGCCTTAGGAATGTACGGGGCAAGCGCGAGGCCCTTGCGCTCGGAATAGTAAGGAATTGTCGACGACCAATCATCCCCGATCACGATGAAGCTGCTGTTCGGTGATGTGTTATCTCGTAATATTTCCGCAACTTTGCGCAGGCGATGTTGCGAATAGTCCTGCGTGACCTGCAACGCGTAGGCGGCTCTGAATTGAACGAGCTGTGCCGGGAGGAGGGCGCCGAGAACGACGGCAGCTAGTCCATATTGGAAGTCGCGCCTGTTTTCCACCATTCCGCCAATCCCTATACCGGCAGCCGCCAGCGCAAAAATGCCATTCGCGTACTGGTAATAGGTGTGCACGATGTGCACGTGGGTAAACACCAGAAAGCCGAGAAGAAAGGCAATCATTGCGACGCCGCTCGCCATTGCAAAACGCGGCCGACTGAATGCGGCGCCGGCCGCCAATACGGCGACTAAAGCCGCCGGTCCGAATAAGTCCGCGAGCGCGCGCTTTTGGATGACCTCTATCCACAAGAACGAAGAAAGGCGCTCCTCCATGTTGCCAAAGTGCCAGCCCCACAAGTACGTCGAGGTCATCAGAGGACCAAACGCGTTGGCAAGCTTGACTTGGTCGCTATAGGCGACCCACACGTAACCTACCACGAAAGGCAAAGTGATACTCAGCCCCGCAATTAAAGCGGTTTTGACATGGCTAAGCGACGGCGCGGTGTACATCCGGATGCCGATTTGGATCAGGATGAAGGAGCCGGCGACGAAGGCGAAAGCCGGAAACGTCGTCACCTTTGTGAGAACGGCCGCGCAGCCGGCGATGCCTGCAGTAAGGGCGATCAGGAATCGTTCACGCGCCAGATATTCGGCAACCAGCGCGACGGCGAGTGTGGAGAAGAACAGGGCGCATGATTCGATGAGAAAGGCCCTGCTCCAATATACATAGAGCGGCGCGTTCATAAAAAGAATCGCGGTGCACAGAAAAGCGATCCGCCCCAGTTTGATAGCGCGAAATATTTTTGCGAGTGGCCAAAGCGTCGCGACGTAGAAAAAGAAAGAAACGAGCCGGCCGGCCGCATCGATAGGAACGCCTGTCTTGGCTAGCAGCGCCACGAACCACTGATAGAGCGGGAACTCCATCGGCATCGACCAGGGGGCTCCCAATACGGGAGTCTCATAGGCGATCCAGGGACCGCCGTGCAGCAGCCAATAAACAGTCAGCGCCGTTTGCGTTTGGCGAAATCCGTAATAATCGAGAAGCGGTTGCCAGAGACCGAGAAAGAGGACACGGGCTGCGTGCAATATCGCGGCGATGAGCACGGCCCATAGCAGTGCGACGAACACGTCTTCCTTCGTTCGTCCAAGCCAGAAGCGATCGGCGGCTGAAATCAATTCGGGGCCATCTAGCGGTTGCGGCGCAAGACATAAACGTCTTGGTGTTCCCACCAAAATCCTTCTTGGAACCGAACCAACTGCATGTGCGCCATATTTAGCACTTGGCCCAGCACATAGTTCGGTAGCGTGATGGAGCTGCCGTACTCGTTGCCTGGAAGGTCACGTTGTTCGCTGATCGGCTTGAACCAAAATCCATCGCGATCGATCGCTGGATTTCCGAGTTTCTCGCGCGACCGCTCACCATGCGTCGTGAAGATAACAAGCCCACCAGGGGCGGCATGCTCCGTCAACGCAAGAAGCCAACGTCGCCAAGTCGACGGCGGCAGATGCGAAAAAAACGACAGGGCAAATACCACGTCGAAACGTTGGTTGAGATTGAACAGCTCCGGCACCTCGTGGGAGCCCTTCGCGGATACCTTAATCGTGTCTTGCAGGAAATCGACCGCTTCCGAGTGGATGTCGCATGCGAGGATCTCGGCGCCCGGTAATGTTTTGCCAAGATGGCGCGTCACGCGACCGTAACCCGCGGCGAATTCCAACAAACGTAATCCCTCAATGGGACGCTGCTCCGCAATCAAGGTACGGAGTTTCCCGGCGCAGTCGGCGCCGCCCGAAAAGTAGAGGTCGAATGCATCGGTCTTGTTGGCAATGCCGGGGTGGTTATAGATAAACCAGAATATCCAGTCGTGGGGATCGATGGTCCCTACGACCCCATGCCGGACGCCGAAAGCGCGACTAGCGGCTTCAGCGGCGGAATCGAGCACCGTATCCGTCACGTAAAGTGCGCCTCTTGTTTTCAGGTCCAGCGGAAGCCGGACCATAGTGTGCGCATCCGTTCAATGCAATGCTATTGCGCCGCGGCGAAACGAGCCTCGCTTTTCGGGCTTAGCCAGCAATCAAGCATTATAAGCCGCGGCGGCTAGACAACCAATGGCCGCCAGTTTGCATCGCCGCCGAGCGCGCTGCTTGAGACCACGGACGATCCATTCATCTCATTTCCATAGACCTGTCCGGTCGGAGCATAGCGCCACAAGATGTCCGTTTTACCATCACCGGTGAAGTCGCCGGTGCCGGCTACACTCCAGTTAGCATCGCCACCGAGCGCGGTCACTGCAAGAGTGCTTGATCCGTTCATCAGGAATTCAAACACGGAGCCCGACGGAATGTGATTCCAAAGGATGTCTGTTCTTCCGTCGCCGTTGAAATCCCCTGTGCCCGCGATCGCCCAGTTCAAGTCGCCGCCAAGGCTCGCGCTGGAGAGCACCGTGCTGCCGTTCATGAGATTTTCCGTTATAGCGCCCGTCGCGTTGTCGCGCCAAAGGATGTCGGTTTTGCCGTCGCCATCGAAATCGCCGATCCCGACGATCGTCGAGGTCGTACTGCCGCCAATGCCGGCGACATTGGTGGCAGTGCCGCCATTCATTTGGAATTCGAACACTTGGCCAGTCGGCGTATGGCGCCAGAGGATGTCCGAATTGCCGTCGCCGTTGAAATCGCCGATGCCGGCGATTGTCCAATTGGTGTCGCCTCCGAGTCCGGTGGTTGACGTTACGCTGCTGCCACTCATCAAATTTTCAAAGATCTGTCCCGTCGGTCCATAGCGCCAAAGAGCATCGGCATTGCCGTCGCCGTTGAAGTCGCCCGTGCCGACGATGCTCCAATTCGCGTCACCTCCGAACAAAGTGGCGTTCGTCGGCTGAAGGTGGTTCACTTGAAATTCATAGACCGTGCCGGTTGGCGCGTAACGCCAAAGAATGTCCGACGTGCCATCTCCACCAAAATCGCCACGCGCCGGGGCGATCGGCATGGTGCTGTTTGCGAATTGCAGCAACTCAACCGAGGTCAGCGTGTCGGTGCCCTCGGGGCCGACTACGGTCGTAATGAGCCCGTTGCGCGTAACGGTGTAGCTCGAGCGGTTGCCTGAAAAAACGCTGGTGTCGTAGCCGAGACCGCCGCTGATCGTGTCGTTACCGTTGCGGCCGATGAGAACATTGTTCGCGCTATTGCCGATAATCGTATCGCCACCGCTGCCCCCGACGGCGTTTTCGACCGTAACCCCGAGCGCGATGGAAATGTTGCCGACGCCGCCGCCGACGTTCGAGAAGGTGCCTTGGTTCAGATTGATGAGCTGCGCCGCGCTGAAATTGGAACAGTCAAGCGTGTCGGTACCGCCGGCATCCCAGATGCAGAAATTTGGCACATGGCCAATCGTGAAGTTGTAGAGCGCTTGCCCGGCGTTGGTGCCGAATCCATAGGTCGTGTTGCCTGTGCGCGTCGTGTTGTTGGCGCCGTAGAGCTGCTGCATCTCATAGATGTCACCGAGCATCGGCGTTTCGGCGCTGCCGAAGAAGCCGGGACTTTCGCCGGTGGCCGAGCCGCCGAAATAGCTCATGACCGTATACTGTCCGGAGTCCTGCACGAACTGCGCGTCGTTGGCATATGTAATCTGCACGCCCGGGGCGGCGTTGTAGTCGCCGGGATGCGACAGTCCCAAGGCATGGCCCAGCTCATGCATGATGGCCTGCCACGTATACGTGCCGAACGAGATTGAGTTGGGGTTGATGCCGCCGGCGAGGTTGAGCCAGAGGTCGCCGGCTGAAGCCGAACTCGCGGTCGAGCCGGGGTAAAACGCAAAGGCGCCGGCGCCGTCGCCTGCATCGGAATAGTTGCCGATCAGGATCGTCGCGTTATTCGTGTAGCCGCCCGGGTTGACCTGCTGAAACGTGATCCCGCACACTTCCGACCACAATTGCAGGATCGACTGCACGGCCGCCATTTCCGTCGCGGTGCATTGCGTGAAGGTCGAGATATTGCTGCCGGTCACCGTGTAACCGGCCGCCGATTGGCGGAAGCCATAGGTGATTGTTAGTGGCGTCCCGCGCGTATTCCAGTTGGTGTAGGCATCGATCGCGCCGCCGGTCATTGAAATGTTGAAGTTGGCGTGCGTCCCCAGCGAAACGGAGATGCCGTACTGGCCGGAACTTGCGTTGTTCCATGAGCCGGCGTCGATGTAATAGGTACCGGTGGAGGTCGCCGTGTAAGTGAGGGAGGAACTGCTCGCCGGACCGCTGTCGTCGTCGGATACGAGGACATTGCCGTTTGCATCGCGAAGATTAAGGAAGGTGTCGCGCAAGCCGTTGGTGCCGGTGCCGATTTGCGCGAAAGTGTAGGTCTGACCGGCGGTCAGCGTGACGCGATACCAATCGTGGTCGCTGTTCGAGGAGATGGTGCCTTGCGCGGTTTGTCCCACCGACAACGTATAGGATGTCGACGTGCTTGCGGCTGCGTCAGTTCCCTCGGTGAAGTCGGGGAGAATGTAAGGCATCCCGGGTATCATCTCCAAACCAGCCGCGTGTTGGCTGGCTGCGATTTAAAACGGCAATGCTTTAACCCCCGCCTAATTGACGCTGGCGGATTAGAGTGTTCGGCACTGCCAGAGATTTGCTAGCTCGGTGGCTATGCCGATGCTTATACCGGCGATTGTGGCAGAAAATCGTAGAAAAAGCGCCTGGCTGCGTTACTAAAATCTAAATCGCGGCGGGCAGACCTGCTGAATCGTCAATTCATGCAAAATAAGCGCAGTTTGCTTTGCCGGGGCCGATTTAAAACCTTCCTGTTCGTCCGGGCTCGGCTGAAGGCCTGAAGGCATCGGCTCGGGGCAACGTGTTATAGTTGGGTATTACAAGCGTTATTATCTGACGGCTTCTGGAAATCACTTAAAGGCTTAGATCGTTGGGGCAAGAACATCAGACTGTAACCGGCCTCGGAACCGGGCCCACCCCCGCGCAGCCGCTCGATTCCGGGCTCGTCGCGCTCTGCATGATCGCGGGCTACTACCGCGTCGCTGCGGAGCCGCCGCAGCTTGCCCACGATCTCGGCCTTGGCCAGCGCCAGGCCGACGAGACCGATCTGGTGCGGGCGGCGAGCCGCCTCGGCCTCAAGGCGCGCCTGCTGCATCAGCCCAAATTGGAACGGGTCGGCCGCATGCCGCTGCCCGCCATGATCCGGCTCAAGGATGGGCGCTTTGGCATCGTCAGCATGCGCCATGCCGACGGCCGGCTGCGGCTGGCGTTCCCGGCCGACCGGTCGCTGCGCGATGTGACGCTGGCGGAACTGGACGGCCTCTGGCGGGGCGAAATGATCCTCATCGCCCGGCGGCTGGGCGGCCCAGGCATCGATCCGCGCACCTTCGGATTCCGCTGGTTCTTCCAGTCGGTCTGGCGCTATCGCAAGCCGCTCATGCACGTGCTGGCGGCCTCGATCTTCATCCAGATCTTTGCACTGGTGACGCCGCTGTTCTTTCAGATCGTCATCGACAAGGTGCTGGTGCACCGGGCGATGTCGACGCTGCTGGTCGTGGTGATCGGGCTCGCAGTCATCGGTCTGTTCGATGTCGCCCTGCAGTACCTGCGCTCCTACGCGCTCAGCCACACCACCAGCCGTATCGACGTGGAACTCGGCAGCCGTCTGTTCGATCATTTGCTGCGCCTGCCGCTCGGCTATTTCGAGACGCGCGCGGCAGGGCAGACGGTAGCGCGCGTGCGCGAACTGGAAACCATCCGCGCGTTCCTGACCGGGCAGGGGCTCACCTCGGTGATCGATCTCCTGTTCATCGGCGTATTCGTCGCCGTGCTGTTTGCCTATTCGGTTCCGCTGACGCTCATCGTGCTCGCCTCGATCCCGTGCTACCTCGTCGTTGCGGCGGTCATCCGGCCTTTGTTGCGCGACAAGATCAAGGAACGCTTCAACACCGGCGCCGCCAGCCAGCAGTTCCTGGTCGAATCGATCGTCGGCATCCACACGCTGAAAGCGGCGGCGGTCGAGCCGGTGTTGCGCGCGCAGTGGGAAGAGCGGCTGGCGAGCTATGTGAAGACGTCGTTCCAGGCAGTGATGCTGAGCAGCATCGGGCAGAACATCATCCAGTACATCAGCAAGGCAGCGACCGTGCTGGTGCTGTTCTTCGGCGCCCAGGCTGTGATCAACGGCGAGATGACGGTCGGCGGGCTGATCGCCTTCAACATGATCATGAACCAGGTGACGGCGCCGATCCTGCGCCTGTCGCAGCTCTGGCAGGACTTCCAGCAGACGCAGGTCTCCATCGAACGGCTGGGCGACATCCTGAATGCCGCGCCGGAAAGTCAGCGCCTCGGCCAGGTCACGCTGCCGCCCGCGCGCGGCACCATCAAGTTCAGCAGTATCGGCTTCCGTTACGTGGCCGGCGGACCGGAGATTCTCTCCGGCGTCGACCTGGAGATTCCGGCCGGGCAAGTGGTAGGTATCGTCGGACCCTCCGGCTCGGGCAAGTCGACGCTGGCGAAATTGGTGCAGCGTCTCTACCGGCCGGAGCGCGGGCAGATCCAGATCGACGGGATCGATATCGGGCAGGTCGACACCGCCTGGCTGCGCCGCCAGATCGGCGTCGTGCTGCAGGAGAACCTGCTGTTCAACCGCACCATCCACGACAACATCGCGCTCGCCAATCCCGCCATGAACCGCGCCCAGGTCATCGCCATGGCGCGGCTCGCCGGTGCCGACGAGTTCATTGCCAAGCTGCCGTTCGGCTACGACACCATGATCGAGGAGCGCGGCGCCAACCTTTCCGGCGGCCAGCGCCAGCGCGTCGCCATCGCCCGCGCTCTGGCGACCCAGCCGCGCATCCTTATATTCGACGAAGCGACCAGCGCGCTCGATTACGAGAGCGAGCTGATAATCCAGAACAACATGCGGCAGATCGTGCGCGGCCGCACCGTCATCATCATCGCACACCGGCTGGCGGCGGTGCGCATGTGCAACCGCATCGTCACCATCCGCGATGGGCGCATCGTCGAAGACGGAACGCACGAGGCCTTGCTCAAGCAGCCGGACGGCTTCTACGCCAAGCTTTGGCAGATGCAGTCCGGCGGGTTGAACGGTTGAGCCATGCAGCAGAACGGCAAAGAGCGCGGGTCGATGACACTGCCGCAGCCGCCGGGGCAGCCGGAGCGCGCCGGCGGTGCGCCGCCGGTCCCACCTGCGCGCCCGCCGCTTCCGACCGGCGACCGCGAATTCCTGCCGGCCGCGCTGGAGATTCTGGAGACGCCGCCATCGGTGGTGTCAGTCTGGTTCATCTGGATCATCTGCGGACTGTTCGCCGCCATACTGGCCTGGTCCTATTTCGGCCAGCTCGACGTCTATGCCATCGCGCAAGGCAAGATCCAGCCTATCGGCCGCTCCAAGGTAGTGCAGCCGCTGGAGGCCGGCAAAGTCCGCGCCGTCCTGGTCGACAACGGCGCCATCGTGCGCGAAGGCGACGTCCTGATCGAGCTCGATCCGACTGAAACGTCCGCGGACGAGGCTAGGCTCATGCAGGATCTGGAAACAACCTCTGCCGAAGCGATCCGCAGGCGCACGGCGGTCGAAGCTGCCCGCCGGAGCAATTTCGACGTCCGCGACATTCCTTTCGCCGACGGCACGCGTCCCCTCATTCGCCAGCGGGAGGAAGCGGCCATGGCGGCGGACCTCGCGCAGCTCACCTCCAGCCGGCAGTCGCTCGAGGCGCAGCTCGCGCAACAGAGCGCGACCGAAGCGAGGCTGCGCGCCAGCGTCGCCGAGCGCGAGAAATCCCTGGCGCTGCTACAGGAGCGCATCGAGATGCGCCAGGAATTGAGCACCAAGGGGGCAGGGTCCCGCGCCCTTGTGATCGAGGCCCTGACACAGCACCAGACCGAGAAAACCTCGCAGACCAGCGAGGAAGGCCAGTTGCGCGAGACCGTTGCGGCGATGGAAACGACACGGCGCAAGTTCTCGGAGGTGGTCGCGCAATTCGTGGCCGATCAGACGCAGAAATTGGTCGAGGCCGAGCGTAAGCGCGATCAAGTGCGTCAGGAGCTGATCAAGGCGAGCTCGAAAAACGACCGCCTGCGGCTGCGCGCTCCTATCTCGGGCATCGTGCAGCAGCTTGCGGTCACGACCGTAGGGCAGGTCGTGAGCGGTGGGCAGACCTTGATGACTGTCGTCCCCGAAGATGCGCCGCTCGAGATCGAGGCGATGGTGCTGAACAAGGACGTCGGTTTCGTGCAGGCCGGCCAGGCTGCCGTCGTGAAGGTCGATGCCTTTCCGTTTACCCGCTACGGCACCATCGATGGCACGGTGACCAAGGTGTCGAGCGAAGCGGTCGACGTGCGCGAGGCGCCGAACCTGTCGGATGCTTCGGCCTCTGTGAAGGCGCAGGGCGCCGTGGTGAACTCGCCCAACAACCGGCCGGACCTCGCCTTTCCCGCCACGATCAAGCTTTCTCGCACGGCCATCGACGTCAACGGCCAGAAGGTCGTCCTCTCGCCGGGCATGACGGTTGCGGTGGAGATCAAGACCGGTTCGCGCCGTGTTATCGATTATGCGCTGTCGCCGCTGCGCGAGGTCGTGTCACAGGCCGCGCACGAGCGCTGACCGTTACGGGCAGTCGCGCGTTCCGATGCCGTTGTAAGTTCCGCTCACGGAGACGGCCACGACGATGAGCTTGGCGCGCGGCGTGCAATTGAGCCGCGCCGAAAAAGCGACATCGCGCGACGCCTCCGGCGACAGGTTCAGCGTCGCCGTCACGTCGGGGCGGGCGCCCTTGGTCTCGGCGGCGAGCACGTTCCTGCCCTGGCTGAAGGCCATCAACAGCACGGGCGCGCCTTTTGAGACAATCGTCACCGTTTCGGTGGCCCAGCCGGAGATATTCACAGTATTGCCGTCGAGGCGGTTGAGACCGTCGATGGCGCCCCTGACATAGGGTGAATTCTTCAGGCCGGCCGCGCGCGCGGCTTCGTTCATCGAGGCTTCGTCGACTATTCCGGTCGCGGCCTTGAACAGCCCGATCCGCTCGGGGGCAGGCAGCTCGGGTTCAGTCAGCCATAAAGTGAGGCTGAAGCTGAGGATGACGATCAACGCGCCACCAATCCCGTACGCGATCGCGTTCTTACGCATCGATCGGACCGACTCCTCAATGGCTTGAATGTAACGTAGTCATGGCCGGCTTTCCAGGACGTGGAGCTTGAATCCAAACGTCCTATTGTGAACATTGCGTCAAATGACCGCCGCACCACACCCGCTCGTCCGCAAGCTTAGACGTGCCTTCGAGCTTCTGCGCGAAGACGGTCTCCTGCGCTTCCTTGGGCGGCTGGGATACGAGGTGCGCGAAAGCCGCCTGTTCCGCAGCTACCGGCGGTGGATCGCGCGCTACGACAAACTCGATCGCGCCGCCCGGCAACGCATCCGGGTCGAGGTCGCCGGCCTGCCGGAACGGCCGCTCGTCTCCATCCTTCTGATAGCTTCCGCCGAGCAGGCGACATGGCTCTCCGCCACCCTCTGGTCCGTGCAGGGCCAGCTTTACCCGGCCTGGGAGCTTTGCGTCGCAGCCGACCGCGCGTTAGTTGACGACCTGCGCCGACGGGCAAAGAGCGATCCGCGCATTCGGCTGGCTGCGGATGAGGCTTTGACTTGGGGCGACAAGGCCAATGCCGCGCTGGCTGTCGCTGCGGGCGAGTTCGTCGTGCCCCTTGATGCCGGCGATCTGCTCGCTGAGGACGCGCTCTATCGCGTGGCGCAGGCGATGACCGGCGCCGACGTGATCTTCTCCGACGAAGACAAACTGGAAGGCCGCAAACGTTGCGAGCCTTGGTTCAAGACCGATTGGAATCCGGCGTTGATGCTGTCGTGCAACGCGGTCGGCCGGCTCTGCGCTTATAGGCGCGAGCTGGTGCAGCGTCTCGGCGGCTTCCGTTCCAATTTCGCCGGCGCCGAGGAGCACGACCTTGTGCTCCGTTGTGCTCGCGCGAGCGAGGCGGGCCGCATCCGGCATATCCCGTATGTTCTTTACCATCGCCGCGGCAGGCCGGCACAGACTCTCGCTGCCGCAACGGCACGCGCCGTCGCCGATTATCTCGCCGCCCAGGACGTGAAAGCCGAGGTGCAGACGACGCCCGCCGGCATCCAGGTGTCCTATCCGCTGCCAGTAACGCCGCCGAAAGTGTCGATCCTTATCGCCACCACGGCACGGCCCGAAATTATCGCGTCCTGCCTCTCCTCGCTGTTCGAGCGCACGAGCTATCCGAACTGGGACGTTGCGCTTCTGGTGAATCAAAACGTCCGCAGCATGCCGGAGCGCTATCGCCTGCTGGACGACTTCGCGCGACGGCCGAATGCTCATGTCGTCGAATATGCTGACCGGCCGTTTAATTATTCCTGGGTGAACAATTACGGCGCGGCGCAGGCGACGGGCGACATCCTTTGCTTTCTCAACGACGATACGGAAGCGATCACGCCCGATTGGCTGCAGCAGCTCGTCGCGCGCGTATCGTTGTCGCAGGTGGCGGCGGCGGGCGCAATGCTCTACTACCCCGACGACACGATTCAGCATGCCGGAGTCGTTCTTGGCCTCAGCGGCGTCGCCGGCCACGCCTGCCACGGCGCGCGGCGCGGTAGCCGCGGCTATTTCGGCCGTGCCGTCTTGGAGCAGGACGTGTCCTGTGTCACCGCCGCCTGCATGGCCATCCGCGCCGACGTCTTCCGTGCGCATGGCGGGTTCGATGAAACCATGCCGCTCGCCTATAACGACGTCGACCTCTGCCTGCGCTTGCGCGGCGCCGGCTGGCGCATCGTCTGGCTGCCAACGGCGGAGCTTTATCACCACGAATCCGCATCTTTCGGCCGTCACGACCGCGGCGCGAGCTCTACGCAGTACGCGCGCGATGTCGCCGTCATGCGCGAGCGCTGGGGTTCGGCGCTGGCGGCCGATCCGTACTACAATCCGAACCTGTCGCTTGTCCACGGCTACCGGCTGGCCTTTCCGCCGCGCGGCGGTGCGCTGTGAGTGGACCTTTGATGCAGAACGGGCAGGGCGATCGTCACCCGGACAGCGGGCCGGCCTATCTCGGCTGGCTCTGCGCGCTTGCTTGCGGGCTGGCGGTGGTCGGCGCGCGCTGCCTGGTCGTCGGCCTGTATGGCGGCCCGACGCCGTTCTGGGATCAGTGGGACGCGGAAGGGGTGACACTCTACCAGCCATTCTTCTCCGGCGACCTACGCCTGGTCGATCTCATCATTCCGCACAATGAACACCGCATTCTGCTCACCCGCCTGCTGGCGCTGCTACTGCTGCTGCTCAATGGGTACTGGGATCCGCTGCTGCAGATGGTGGTCAACAGCTTGCTGTCTGGCGCGATCGCTGCGCTGCTCATTCTATGGCTGCGTCCATTGCTTGATGCTGCGTCAATGATCGTCGTGACATTGTTCGCGCTGGTGGTCCTGGAGCTGCCGATCACGACGGAGAACATTCTCGCCGGCTTTCAGTCGCAGTGGTACTTCCTGCTGCTGTTCAGCCTTGTGGGCCTGTTCTTCCTACACGCCGCCGCGGCCTTGACCGCGCGCTGGTGGCTAGCGCTGCTGCTGTTGTCGTTGAGTTATTTTTGCATGGCCGGCGGCGCGTTGAGTCTGGCGACGGGCACGGCGCTGGCGTTCGTTCAGCTTCTCACCGGCAGGCGCGCCGGCGCCAAGGAATGGATCGTGATGGTAATCATCGCCTTTCTCGCCGCGCTGGCCATGCTCGCCGTTCCCACGGTGGAGGCGCACAAGGTACTCAAAGCGCAATCGATCAGCGATTTTCTCAATGCCGCGGTCGTGCTTGCAAGCTGGCCCCTCGGCGGCAGTTTGCCGACGCCGAAGTCCTACGTGTTTGCTATCATCGTGCATGCCCCGGCGGTGCTGTTCAGCATCTGCGTCATCGCGCGGGGACCTGCGTTGTCAGACCGCGGCTGGCTGATCGTGGCTTTGACCGGCTGGATTGTGCTCAACGTCGCGGCGACGGCGTATGGCCGCGCGCAGGCGATCACCGCCTCACGCTATCTCGAGCCGGCGGTGCTGGCGCTGCCGCTGAACGCAGCGTGCCTGCTCTTGGCCGTGACGCGGTCGCTGCCGGGCTCGCGCCAGTGGAAGTTCGCCTTCGTCGCGTTCGCCATCTGGCTGCCGCTGATGCTCGGCGGGACGGTCCTCTCATTCAAGCGCGTCACCCTTCCGCACTTGGCCTACCTCGACGCATCGTTCCGGGCCGAAACGGAGAACCTGCGCGCCTATCTTGCGACTGGCGACATCGCCCATCTGGAAAACAAGCCGTTCCTGCAGATTCCTTATCCGGACGCGCGGCGCCTGGCGACATTCGCTTCGCGGCCGCAGATTCGCGCGGTGCTTTCGCCGGAGCTTGTCGGTCAATTGTCGGCGGACGCGACGCGTGCACACGGATTGGCGCGAATCACAGGCCCGGCCGCGGATATGTTCAAGGTCGTCATGCTCAAGATCGCCCCCCTGCTGATGGCGCTCGGCTTTGCCGTCGTTCTGCTGAGCATGCTTGCGGTTCTGCACAACAGGCGAGCTGAGCCGTCAGCCTAGAAGGTGGCTGCTACTGCTGTGCGGCCTCGCGTTGCGCGGCGGCGCCGATAACAGGCTTGCGGCTATAATCCCCCCGCGACAGCAGCCGTTCGATGAAGCAATAGAGCACGATGAATAAATAGCGGCTGCCCATTTCTCGGATCTTCAGCTTGGAAACGCCCGAGGTCCGATTGGTCCACGAGATCGGCACGACAGCGAAACTATACCCCCGAATGATTGCTTTCAAAGGCAGCTCGACTGTCAGGTTGAAGTGATGCGATAGCATCGGCTCCAGCCCGGCGATGACGTACCGACGATAGCATTTGAACGCGTTGGTCACGTCGTTGAAGCGTAGCCGGAATAGTGCGCTGATGAACAGGTTGGCCAGGCGGTTGATGATGAGCTTGTGCTTCGGATAGTCGATGAGCTTGCTGCCGCGGATGAAGCGCGAGCCGAACACGCAGTCGTAGCCTTCCCGCAGCTTGGCGTGATATTTAACGATATCCGCCGGGTCGTCGGAATTGTCGGCCATCACGATGGCGACGGCTTCGCCGCGGAAACTGGCAAGGCCCGCCCGCACCGCGAAACCGAAGCCGTTCGGTGGCAGGGTGTCGATGAAACGCAAGCTCGGATATTGCGCGGAAAGCTGAACGAGAGCCTCGCGCGTGCTGTCGCTGCTGTTGTCGTTGACGACGAGGATTTCGTGCGCAATTCCCGCCGTGTCCAGCGTGCGCACCAGCACGGGGATGTGCGCCTGAAGGTTCTCGGCTTCGTTATGCGCGGGGATGACGACCGAAAACAGTCCGGGAACGAAGTCGGACACCCAGTCATGGGATTCAGATGATCTCAGCATGGGCTACGACAAAATGGGCTCAAGTTTCGTCCGCTCGCTCACCAGCCAGTGCCAGATGTCGTCGAGAATTTGTTCGACCGAGCGCTTTGGCTGCCACCCGGTCGCGCGGGTCACCACTTCGCAATCCGTCACATAATAGGGGATGTCGGCGTCGCGCGTCTCGTCGATGCGTCCGATCTCGATGCTGCGGCCGGCGAGTTTCTGGCTGAAGGCAGTCAGTTCGCGCAGCGAGACGCTGCGCGCCATGCCGCCGCCGACGTTGAATAGCCCGCCGGAATGCCGATCCAAATTATCGAGCTGGCGGAGAATGACGTCGTAGAGGTCATCGATGTGCAGGATATCGCGTACCTGCAGTCCGTTGCCGCCGAAACCCATGTACGCCAGTTGCCCGCCGAACAGGTGACGCGCCAGCCACAGCACGACAAACCCCTGGTCGACCTTTCCCATTTGCCAGGGCCCGGCCAGCACCCCGCAGCGGTTGATGACCGTGCGGAGGCCGTACATCGCATGGTACTCCTCGATGAGGAGTTCGGCCGCGAGCTTGGTGGCGCCGTAGAGCGAGCGGGCGCCGGTGAGCGGAAACTGCTCGGAAATGCCGGCGGCGCTGACGCCGGTTTGCGCAAAGCCGTCGCGCAGGACGAAACGCTCCGCACTCGGTTCGAGCAGCAACGCCCGCAACGGCTCGATCGGATAGATGCGGCTGCTCGAGAGGAAGACGAAAGCCGCGCCATGCCGGCGCGCATGTTCCAGGCAATTCGCCGCCCCGAACAGATTGGCATGGATCAGATAGTTCGGGTCGCCGCCATAACCGGCATGCACGCTCGGTTCGGCGGAGGCCTCGATGAGAATGCCGATAGGCCCTACGGCTGCAAGATCGTCGGGCGAACGAACGTCGCCATGCACGAACTCGACTCCAGCGGCGCGCAAGCGCGACAGGGTGAGCTCGCTGCCGCGCCGCTTGAGGTTATCGAAGGCGATGACGGTCGTCGCCGGGCGATCGCGCTTGAAAGCAATCGCTAGGTTGGAGCCGACGAAACCCGCGCCGCCAGTCACAAGGATACTTTCGACGGTCATTTCAGCGAAATAATCATGGGTTGGCCGATTGCGCTTTAGCATACGGGTTTGCGGAAAGCGCGGGCTTTTTAGAGGAATAAGAGACTAACGTCGACGCCCCCTCGGCTAGCATTCGACCGGGATGATGCGGACGCCGTCGTCGTATCGGCACTCTTTTAATGGCTCATTGGGCGCTCCGACCACGGGCCTCATGACTGGCGCGTTGGGTGCGAAGATGGACACTTCCAAACCGTCCGTGGAATTACGGAAGACATAGTTGTGTCCTTCCAGAAGCCGCGTGATCACGCGCTGCAGCGATCCGGAATAGGTGCCGGATATGACACCGCTCAAGGCCTGGCTGCTGCGATAGCGAAACTTGAATCGGCCCTGCAGCGCTTTGAGGACTTCTTCGATCGTTGCACCGCGTGTCTCAACGACGACTGCGGCCGGCGCGCCCGACACCCGCAGTTCCGCGAGCGCAGTCGACGCCAAGGTGCAAAACAAAAAACATCCGGCCAGCAAAATTCGCAGGCCGCGGCAGCCGACCGGGCTCGCTTTGTGACCGCCTGTTCTCATCATTGAAGGGCTCTGGTTGCTCATCGCCGGTCGGCATGTCCTGGATTCGATATTATTGGTTTGTTTTCGGCTTGAACAGGTCGGCTGAAAACGAAGAGGCTGGCGCGCCGTGCACGCCAGCCTCTTAAGCATTGACCTCAAGCCAGGTCAGCCAGGAACGCTGGGGATATCAGGGGCCCGGGTCGCCGCCCTGCGTGCTGGTGATGGGCTGATAGATGCGGATAGCGTTGCAGTTGAACTGGCAGTCTTGGCCCGCCCCAGTGGGAGTTCCGACGAAAACCGTTGTGTTGCCGATGACGTTGGTGGTGGCGCCGCTGTTCGAATAGCCCATCAGCCACATCGTATCCCAGTGGTTGCCGCTGGTGTTGCCGGGATTTTCCATCCTGAACGCGGTGCCGTTGCCGATCACATTGCCTTTGTTGAGCAGCACCGAAACATTCCCGGCGGGGTGCGGCGAGTTGCCGGTGTTGAGATCAGTACCGGTTCCTTTGGTCGTGACGGCGCGGGTGTTGGCGATGATGTCGGTATCGACGATATAGCCGCGTATCACCGAATTGCTGTTGTTAAGCGAATCCGCAATGAAGCCGTCGGTCAGGTATTTTAGGCTGGAATTCTGCAAGAATACCTTCCCGGTGTTCAGCTTGATACCGATGGTGTTTGTCGCGCCGGCGGCAGCGCTGATCGCGATGTTGCGCAGTGTCACCATATTGCCGGCGCCGGCATTGATCGTGACGCCGACCGTATTGCTCTGCACAGTGATGATCGCGCTTTGTAAGGCGACGATGCTCAGCGCCGAGTTGATCGTGATCGGACCATAACCGGCGGTGTCGAGCGCGACGATTTCGCCGGCTGCAGATGTGACCGAATACGCGCTCGCGAAAGTCTTGCACGGAGTCGTTCGCCCGCAATTCGACGCCGTATTTGTGTCGTCGCCGTTGCTTGCCACCCAGGTACGCGAAGCGACGGCATGCGACGTCGTAACGAACGTGAACGACAACGCTATGCCTACAAGAGTACTCCAAATCGCGGATGTTGATTTCATGGTTCGCCCCTCTGCGATATTAAAGTACCTCGAGCTAATAGAATCGGATGATTTTTGTCAATTTAATCTCTTCTAAACCGGTGTTTTTCGCCAAGAAAGAGATGTTCCCGCCCGTGATGCCACTCTCATCCGTTGAGAGTCGAAGCATCAATGACGTCATGCTCGCCAATCTCGTTCGCAATTGCGTAGCGGTTTAGTGGATCAGCTAGCTTTCGCCCTAAGATGACCGCGGCGTAAACGCTCCAATGGAATGACAAAAAGGCCGAGCGTGAGCTCGGCCTTTTCGTTTGGTTCCGCCGGCGAACCGGGCGGCGTTAGAACCGATAGTTGATGCCGCCGCGCACGATATTGGTGCGGAAAGCGACGTCGGTGGCGACGCCGCAGGTGGCCGCGCTGCAGCTCGGCACGCCCAGATCGACGTAGAGATATTCGACTTTGGCCGACCAGGCGCCCATGAAGGCGTATTCGACGCCGCCACCCACCGTCCAGCCGATCTGCGTTTTGGTCTCCGAGAGGCCGGTATTGTTGACCGTCATCTTGATGTCGCCAAAGGCCGCGCCGCCGGTCACGTAAGGCAGGAAGCGATCCCAGGCATAGCCGACGCGGCCGCGCGCCGTGGCGAGCCAGCGATTGCGCGTTTCGCAGCCGGCGCCGGCGCAGAGGCCGGTGCCGACGCCGCTCGCCTTGATGGTGCTGAAGTCGAAGTCGCCTTCGACGCCCCAGACCCAAACGCCGGTCTGCAGGTTGTAGCCAACTGTGCCGCCGGCGAGCCAGCCGTTCGGATGCAGGTTATCGGTGGTGATGGGCGCAGCGCCCCAGGTCGAGGTGCCCCAGCCATAGCCGCCGTTGATACCGACGTAGAAGCCGGACCAGGAGAACCCCGCAGCGGGGGCGTAATAGCGGGGTGCCTTGCGCGGCAGATCGGCGCCGAAGGATGGCGTGGCTAGGATCGTGGCCAGCCAGCCACCGACAAGCGCAACAGTGAAACGGTTCATCGATTGTCCTCTTTCGCGAATTCGCTGGGAAAAACTGGATACTGCGTTGCTTCTAGCCGGTGTCGCTGATTCGGGCTGTTGCGCGCAGAGCACAGTTAGGCGTTAAATAAAGTTAACGCTTTGTTAACGCACAGTATTCCGGACGACGGCCGCCCAACCGTGCGGTGCGTCGCACATGACCCTGCTGGGATATCCATCGGCGGACGTTGAATTTGGGAATGCGTATGGCTGGATTGAAGCATCCGAGAGCTTCTCGCCCGGGTCGGGTATCTTTTCGACCGTCTCCGGTCCGAGTGACTGTGCGGCGCACCATTATTTTCTTTCCCCCGCGCGCGCTTTGAAAAAACCCTCTCATTCATTCCGCCCGGCCGCCGCTGACGGCGGCAACACAGTTGAATTCGGCGAAACCGATTTTTCCAGATCGCGCTGAAAAAGCTCTTCGGCTACGCGCCCGTCGCGGGCACGCGGATGAACTCAAACATCGAGACAAGCACTGGCCCATCGCGTACGCGGGACCGGCGGGTTGCGGGCGCTACCTCCGCAGCTATAGTCCGGAAGCTGGGTTTCCGCGTCTCGACATGTCCGGACTGAATGGCGACGGACAGGGTTATGTTCTCTACCAATGCAAGGCTATCGCTTCGCAACCGAGATGGTCACACAGCACGAAAGAATCAAAGGCATTGTGGTCAAAACTGACCAGGGCTATTTCTGTTTAGACCCGGCGGATAAATTCGTAAGCAATGCATTGGTCGAGAATGGCGGCTACGGATTTGACGAGCTCGAATTTGCCAAAAAATATATACGGCCAAACTCGAGCGTTTTGGTTGTCGGTGCGCATATAGGCGCGATAGCCATTCCACTATCGACTGTTTGCGAAGAACTCGTTGCGGTGGAAGCGAACCCGGCGACCTATGAACTGTTACAGTTGAACGTGCGTCTCAACGAGCGGAAAAATCTGAAAACAATCTACGCCGCGGCAAACGATAAGGATGGCACCCTCAATTTTGTCATGAACACCGAAAATAGCGGCGGATCGAAGCGGATGCCGAAATTCGCCGATGCTCACTATTTTCACGATAATCCCAAGATCGTCGTCGTGCCGGCCAAAAGGCTGGATGACATTCTGCCGCCGTCGTTCGACCTGATTTTCATGGATATCGAAGGCTCGGAATATTTCGCTTTTCTCGGTATGCAAAAGCTCCTTGCCCGTGCAAGAACGCTGATTGTCGAATTCCTGCCGCATCATCTTTCCCGTGTCGCCGGCATTACAGTCGATGAGTTTTTGGCGCCGCTGACGCCTCATTTCGACTTGCTCGAAATTCCGAGTTGCCGGCAGACCGTCGAAAAGAAAGATTTAAAGAACGTTCTGCAAAATCTGTTTGAGAATAATCAGGGCGATGCCGGCATTGTTTTCAGTAAGATTGCGTGAAACCTTAGTCGAGGACTGTTGCATCTAAGCGAACGCGCGCCGATTAGACCGAGGGCTGTTAGGCCCGGATCCCCTACGGCCGTACGAAAGGAGGAATGCTGTGAAGACCGCTCTGGTTTGCGGCGCAGGTGGCTTCATCGGCAGCCATCTTATTAAGCGCCTTAAAAAGGAAGGATTTTGGACAAGGGGGGTCGACGTAAAATATCCCAGTTTTAGCGGGACGGAAGCAGACCATTTTATGATCGGTGATTTGAGGGAGCTTACAACGACGACACAAGCAATAGATCGACGCTTTGATGAGATATACCAGCTTGCGGGTGACATGGGCGGTGCTGGATACATCTTCACCGGGGAAAACGATGCCGAAATCATGCATAATTCCTGCCAGATAAATTTGAATGTTTTAGAAGCCTGTCGTTTGCGTAATTGTAAAAGAATTTTTTATTCGTCATCTGCTTGCGTTTACCCGGAACACATCCAGCGTGATCCTAAGAATCCCGGCTTGGTAGAAAGTGGTGTGTATCCAGCCGCGCCCGACAGCGAATATGGTTGGGAGAAATTGTTCAGCGAGAGGCTATATCGCGCTTACGCGCGCAACCATGGCCTGACCATCCGAATAGCACGCTATCATAACATCTTTGGGCCTGAGGGATCATGGAATGACGGTCGGGAGAAGGCCCCCGCGGCTTTATGCCGAAAGGTCGCGCTGGCAACAGAGAATGGTGAGATTGAGATCTGGGGTGACGGGGAACAAACGCGCTCCTTCCTTTACATCGATGAATGCCTTGAAGGCACGACTCGCCTAATGCGCTCTGACTGTGATGAGATCCTGAATATCGGCTCCGATGAAATGATATCGATCAATAATCTTGTGAAGATGATCTGTGGTTTGGCAAAGAAAAATGTCAAAGTGAAACATATTCCCGGACCGATCGGAGTTCGGCGGCGGAATTCCGACAATTCTCTGATTGCAGAAAAGCTAAATTGGAAGCCGTCCGAATTACTCGTTCACGGTATCGAAAAAACATATCGCTGGATTGATCTGCAATTGAAAGATATGGGCCTGAATGTCACGCCTACGCTCGGCTCGGCGGTGACCTGACTCCGCATTCCGGCGATACGAATTGCGAGTCGGCTATACGCGCAGGTCACGCTCGGCAAGACGTTCGTGCATTTTTAGACATAAGCGCCGCAGCGCGGGTGTTTTTTCGGCTTCAATTCTCGCCAGAAAAGACGGCCGCAGAGGTGCATTCTTCCACGCAAGGTATTCACGGTATTTTTCGCGGTTTTTGGCCAGCGCAATCAGATGTTTTGAAAGCTCGGCTGCGGATGCGTAATCGGCGACATTGATGATGCAACGATCAGCGGGCAGATACTCGTCGACGTTCGGCGCGCCCAGATAAACGGGTACCGTGCCTGCGACCAATCCGTCGAACAGCTTTTCCGAAACATAGTCATCGCTGACGGAGTTTTCGAACGCGAAGTAGAACAGATACCGGGAGATAATTCGGATTTTTGTGGCGCGACCGATGTCAAGACCGATGCTGCGGTTGTTCTGGCTTTTCCCGTACGAGTGGACTTTCATGCGTCGCATCAACTCGCTCACGAGTTCGTATCGGTTGCTGCGGGTTAAATCATTGGATGCCATGTAAACTGCCGGAGCTCGGCGATATTTCCATCGTGGCGGACGCGACAAATCCGCTACATGGGCCGGATGAAAATACAGCATTTGAATGTCCGCATTCTTTCTGAAACTCATTCGGAGGTCGAAGCGACCGATGAAATCAGAATCCTCCTGCAGCGGATAATTGACGTCCGATTCCATGGACATGGCGACCCAAAGCTGCCCGGGCCGTTTTCTTTTCGGCAACATCAAGCGATTCATGTTGGGTAGGTGGAACACAACCGCATCCGCCGCATCGATTGAACTCGGGTCTGTCGTGACGACGCACAGATCGTTCGCTACGCTAGGGTTGAATCCGATCGCTTCGCTAAGAGCGAGATTGAAATAACGAGTGTAGAATAAGATTAATAACTTGCGCGTTCCGCTGGGGGAGCCGCCGGCAACAGGACTAGGGAATAGAGAGCCGATCATCGGTTACGATGTGGTTGTCGACGAGAGTAGACCACTATGCGAGAAGCTGTTTTGCCCGCGCTCGGCAACTCCAAGACATGCCCGCATAGAGTATCATTTTTCGGTGTGTATAAAACAGCTTCGGTCATGGACCTGCAAGCTCGCTATGTTGATGGCGTGCGGCCGACCTTCGAGGTAAGATTGCGGGAAGCCTGGTCGAGGACTGGTGCATCTGAGCGAACCCATGGCCCTCTCGCTGCGTGAACTGCGTCGTCGCGTAACTCAGTTCGCCATTCGGAACACGATCAAGGCCACGGCCAACCTTCCGATCGACCTTCAGCGTTCAATCATTGGCACGTCGATCGTCTTGTCGGGCAAGATTCCGCTGCTGCGGTGGAGGGTGCGCGAGACCATGCGTCTGGCGCTTGGCGACGGCGTGCCGAGAGGTGCCGAGGACCGATATTTTATCCGTCTTGCCTGGTTTTACGCGAACGCCTTGTCGGCCTTCCATCATGGACTCATGGCGACTGCGGTACCGCACCAAATCGCATTCGACGACTCCGTCCGTCATCTGGACGATGCTATGGCCGAAGGGCGCGGGGTCATTCTCGTCAGTTCCCACTGGGCCGGCCACGAACTGGTGGGAGCTATGATCGGCCGTAGGCATCCGATGGTCATGCTGGTCCGGCAGGCTTCGACACCCGAACAAATGACTCGTAAGCTCAAATGGTATGAAGCGTTGGGCGCGGACATCGTCCTGCGACCGAAGCGGGCCTCCACGATCAAGGATGCGGTGGCTTATTTGAAAGTTCTCAAAGGCGGCAAGTTGTTGGCCATCACGCCGGATCTGCTAGCCGATGGAAACGACGGCAAGGAGGTCCGCATCTTCGGCCGCGTTACAAGGCTGCCCCAAGGGGCTTTCGCATTTGCGGCCATTGCCCAGGCGCCGATGGTCCGGCTTTATCTTCGATGGCAGTCCGATTCGCGTGTGACTGCTCGGTTCGAGCGCGCGCCCGCTTTCAATACGGGCGATCGCGATGCGGACATCCGCGCTGCGATGCTGAACTGGTGCCAATGGTTCGAAGAAGAATTGCGCACCAACCCGGAGAACTGGTCATTTTGGCTCGATAAACGCTGGTCGCGTTTCTTGCGCTCAACACCTCGTAGCCTCGAATGAACATCATAATTATGCTAGCGGTGGCTGCTTTCGGCCTGAGTTTACTTTGGGTCGTTCAAAGCGTGGCCCTTAGGCTTGCAGGCGAGCCGCTCGCTTTGCCGCTGCGGTTCAGCACGCGCAAGCCGCTTGTGCGGTGGACGAGCCGCGTGATGATCCAGATTCAATGGCTCATCATCCTGATCTGCACGCCGCTTGCACTTGGCATCGATCCGCTTGAGGCGCTGCACAAGGCGTTCCCGACCCCTGTGCCATGGCGTGACGTCGCAGTCGCATTCTCAATAATGATTTTCGTGCCGTGGTTTACCTACGGGCTGATGCTCAAGCTGGGATGGACGCGTGTCGAGCCCCAGCACGAACTAAGAATCCGCCGCGGCAAGCTGTTACGACGTTTTTTGGGACCATTGCCGCTTGCGACGCTCGAGGAGGCCGTCTTTCGCGGCACTCTCCTCGAACAGCTATTGCAATCGCTTCCCCAGTCGAAGAGCGGAGTGACTGTGGCGATCGTGCTCAGCGCCGCCGTCTTCGCGGCCATTCACTTCGTCAAATTGTCTCCTCCGCACAAACCAGTCTGGCAGCCGGCTTTCGGCCTTTTCTCGGTCGGCTGTCTATTGGGGCTCGCCTATGTCATCGGGGGACGGAGCCTGTGGTTGCCGATCGCCATGCATGCCGCGGCAATATTTTTTACCGAGGTGACGCGCCTTTATTTCGTCCATCAGGCGCCGCCCTGGCTCGTGGGCTATACCGAATATCCTCAGAGCGGGCTCATCGGAACGATCTTCATACTCTGCGCAGGAATCGCGCTCGTCGCTCTGATCTGACCTAGCGCGATCTTATTGCGGCAAGAAATTCGCCGGCTGCTTCTTCCCATGTCGGATGTCTGAAATCGCCGCTACCTTCCAGATCGGGTTGTGCGTTTATCGTATCCTTGATCGCCGAATACCAGCGATCGACATCCTTGGGCGGCAATTTTTTCAGACGCGACGCATGAAGCTCGGGAATAATTCCGACCGTGGAGGACAGAACGGTCTTTCCTCGCGCCAGGGCTTCTACAACAGGCAATCCATAGCCTTCGTATTCCGACGGATACACGCAGAACGCTGCCTTGTCGTACAATTCCGCGAGCATGTCGTCATCGACATCGCTCATCATGAGCAACCGATCCGTAGTCGATAGGTCGGCGATCAGATCTTGGACCATCCACCCGGGGCGGCCGACCAGCACGAGTTTGAAATCGACCTTTGCGATCAGCCCTTCTTCGATCAGTCTCGTCCACACGCTGTGTATGAGGCGGTGCCCTTTTCTGGGCTCGATCGTGCTGACGAAGAGGACGTAGCGATAGGGCGCTAATTCGGGCGACAATTGGCGCTCGCGGCCGATGTTGAGATCGAAACCGAGAGGGACCTGCCGGATTGGCGGGGTGGTCAAACCGTTTGTTCGGCAATAGCCCTCGACGTCCTTCTGCACGGCAGGACATGTCGTCAACACAAGTGAGGCCAGAGGAAAAGCCAAATCGAAATAGCGTCGCATCAGCGCCACGTCATGCGACTTGAAGAAGTTGGGAAACAGCAGTGGGATAATGTCGTAGCACAGCATCACTAACTGAACGGAATGTATATGCGATTGCGCTTGAATGTAGTGCACATTGCTGTGCGACCAGTTGCATCCGGCAAAGAAGATGAGGTCCTCTGACTGCAGTGGAAGCGGCTCGTATGTAGCCACGTCCACGGACAGGATGCTGCATCTGTTTCCATCTTGGAGCAGCAGCGCGCCGCGATATTTCTTGCCGCCGATGAAGAGTTGCAGTGACGAGACCAGCTTTCGAACGAAAGCCGTAGTGGCATGCAATCGGCGGCGCTCGAGCGCTCCGATAGCCATTCGGCGAAACTGCGTGATCCACAAAAACGGGCTCAGCAGAAAGCGCGGAACGCGGTCCGTCTTACGAGGGCGCGACTGCGAGGGATCTTTCAACCCGGTCGTATCGAGAGCCGCGCGCCCTTCCAGGAGGTCCTCCACGTGCTCCCGCCGGACCTCCCGATAGAGCTGCACATTTGGATCGAAAAAGACGAGCTTGCAATTTGGGTCCGATCTGAATGCCGAGGCAAGTGCGCGCTCGACACGCACGATGCCAACCGGCGGACCGGACCAGCGCAGGGACGTCGAAATGTCAAAGAGTAAGCGCCGCGGCGGTCCAGCGGGCGCTTGGCGGGTGGACTTCTCGGGCACGACGATAAAGCTGACCTTTAGCTAGAGGGGGCGCCCGTCGGATTCAAAGCGTCTCAAGGGATGGTCGCAAGATCGCAAACCAAAGGGACGTTCTCCGCCGCAACGGAGGGCACGGTCTCAGGCCGGCCCGATTTCTCGAGAGCCTGCGCAACGATCAATTCGACCGCTCGCTTCTTGCCTTCGTACAGCGACTCCTGAGCGCCGTACTCGAGACCCGATTGCGACCAGCGCGCACAACAATTCTCGTCCAGCGCGGTTGTAAGCGCAGCCAGGAACGTCGTTTGTTGAAACGGCTCCTGGATGACGAGGCCGGCATTGGCCGCGCTCACGTGCTTTGAATAGCCGCAAGCGGATGTGGTGATCACAGGAAG